>Ga0247780_1000098_pt1 | contig 80054 bp, 89 predicted proteins | sample UWRJL079202R5_FD_179927 | JGI IMG/M metagenome (GOLD analysis project Ga0247780, IMG submission 179927) | Plant litter microbial communities from Arlington Agricultural Research Station in Wisconsin, United States - UWRJ-L079-202R-5 | ecosystem: Environmental > Terrestrial > Plant litter >...
AGTGTTGGGGTTGTACAAAAAAGTCCTAGTGCAGAGCAGAGGCACGGATTCGTGTTGCCTGGTCAAACTGTTGGACGTTGCACGTGGCGGCTCAGAGCTGCCTGACAACCTAGGCGAGGTTAACTATCTTGGGATGCGAGAAACACTTTGGAGAGCGCAAAAAAGAGAGGGAGCGGGTAAAGGGAGTTTTGTCTATGACATTGCATTGCTGTTCGGGTTTGAGATCTCTGAGGATTTTTTCTTTTTTTGCGTTGTTGCACAAGTGTCCCTCTTTGCTGACCGCGGCATCGAAAAGGTGGTAAAAGGGGGCTGATTAGCCCGCGAAAGGGAGGGCAGATGCTAACTTTGAGGGGTGTGGCTGCGTCATTGCAATCTACGTAAAGCACACGAGAAGTGAGCATGAAATATTTTGCGCGCTCTGGGACAGAGTGAGGGGGTCGACGCTGCGTTCGTTGCGCGGCCTCGGTGTCTTTCTGATTGGCGAAAATCACACCGATGATGCATTGGGCGGTGGACTCGGATCTCGCTCCCTTTCAGATGAGAACGGTGTTGAATAAGTGGATGGAATCGATGCATCCGGGCAGGCACCGAGGTGAGGTGTTCTGTGAAAGAGACTTGGGCGACCCCGCACGTCGACACCCTCGTGCTGGCCGTGGAGGGTTGAGGTCTAATTAACGAGATGGCAACTCGGCTTGGCATGAAGCTTATCACAATTGAGGCTCGACGCCGAGAAATGCCATGTTGATAGGGCTGCGCGCTCGGGCATTTGCGCCCGCGAAATAGCGTTATAAAGAGGTCGCTGCTATTTTTTTGTAGTCGGCGCGGGCAGGGAAGAATCCGCTTAGGAACTGAACGGGCTGCGAGGCCCCCAATCTCCCCATGATCGACAATGCCTCGTCTCCAGATTACGGTTGAGAGGGTTATTTCAGAGGATGGGGAAGACGGGGCAGAGTCGCTCGCGTGTCTCTGGTCCAATTTCGAGAGTGGACGCCCCATTGGGCTCGCTGTCGTTGGGGTTGCTGAACCTGGAATGATGCTCCACCCGCTCTTTCAAGAATGGAAAGACTCCTGAATGGCGCAGACCAGACCGCCAGACCAGACGAGCTCAGCTCCCGCCAAACGCTCGCTCTTCCCTCATAATAAACTCCCTTCGGCCTCCTCACTCACACGAGACGCGACGTTGCCGTCAATCTTACTACTTGTCCTCCACGCCACCCCAGGAATTGGCCCGAGCCGTCTCCCTCCCGCGCTGCTTGTTGCGTCGAAATCCCCAGCTGGCTGAAACGTCGCCAGCGGTCGAGGATTCCTGCCTCAGCCGTCCCCCTCGAGCTTTTTCCTTTCTCTTTCTTTCGCGCTCGTCTGCATCTGAATCGTTCTTCTATCAGCCGGTACATTAGAAAGCTGCGGCCCATCCCAACGCCTCGGCTTTTTGGCCGGCTACTTGCTTGGTCCTTTTCTCGGCGCGTTCATCCAACCATCAAGCGTCCCCGCCGTGCAGATCCACCCCGATCTGGGTTGCTCAGGGCCGTCCGCTCTGCATTGCGCGCTGCCCTATCCCGGCAGCAGATGACGTCCTTGGCCACTCGCTCGTGAGCACCGTGCATCATCAACTCGACGAGCTGAGAGGTGACAGGCTGGCTTGGCTCGTTACCGCTCCGCAACACCCCACCACTACGACGCTCGAAACTTGCTGGCAGGAGGAATTGGAGGTTGCCCGCATTGATTGACGGCTTGGAGGCTGCGACCCCTCCAAACACGACGTAGCTCCAGGCTGCTGGTGCTGCCCCTTGGTGCTGGTGCTTGTGCTGGTGCCCGCCCGCCTGCCGAGCGCTGCCGGCTCGTGTTAAATAATCGCGGCAATCCCGCGACCCCTCCAGTCGCCATGGTCCGCATCATTCCTAATCGCCTCAAACCGGGCTACTCGAGCAGCTCGAACACCAATTCATCCCCAAACAGCCGGAACGCAAGCCCAATGAGGAGCAAGGGAGACTCGGCGAGCCCTGAGGGCCGCAAGGAGACGGGTCTCGTGCTCGGCGTCGTCGTCATTAGGGTATGGCCACCCGCACCACTCTGCACCACTCTTGTCCCCCTGAGGAACACTGCGCGCTGACTTGTCGTCGCCAGGCCAGAGATCTCGCCGCGAAGGATCGAGGAGGAACCTCAGACCCGGTAAGTGCACCGCACCCTGCGCGACTCTGACTGGCACTCGGACTAACTCTTGGTGCGCTGCAGTACCTCGTGCTCACCCTCGCCGATGCAAAACACGTCACCCACGCCGTAACCAAGTCGCTGAACCCCGAATGGAATGAACAGTGCCGCCTGCCCATCAACGGCGTCCAGAGCCTACTCCTGGACGTATGCTGCTGGGATAAGGATCGGTTTGGAAAGGACTATCTCGGCGAGTTCGACCTCGCTCTGGAAGAGATATTCGCCGACGAGAAGACAGAGCAGCCTCCGAAGTGGTTCCCCTTGAAGAGCAAGCGCCCTGGTAAGAAGACGGGCGTTGTCTCTGGCGAGGTGCTACTACAATTCACCCTCCTCGACCTGTCGAACAGGGATACCACCGAAAAGCAGATTTTTGACAAGTTCGCCGCGATTGCAAAGTCCGTTCCCGCCGTCGAGTCGCCCTCGCAGAACCCCACACCCACTCGGACCCCGATATTAGGCCCGATGAAGACAAAGCAGACTGCGCCATCGCAGCCTAGTGGGAGCCAGGATGACAACGATGACGATGACGAATATGAGGTCTACGAAGATGAAACTCCCGAGGACGAAGACCCCAGCAAGCCGGAAGCGATCGAAAAGCGCAAGCGGCGCCTTCGAATCAAGGGCTTGAAGCGCAAGAAGCGTGACAACCCATACGAATTCGTAAACGGCGGCAGCGATGTGGTGGGCATCATCTTCTTGGAGATCTGCAACATCACCGACCTGCCCCCTGAATCCAATCTGACCAAAACAAGCTTTGATATGGACCCGTTTGTTGTGGCCTCGCTAGGCAAGAAGACGTACAGGACTAAGACGATTCGACATAACCTGAATCCCGTGTTCAACGAGAAGATGATCTTCCAGCTTCTCGGTCACGAGCAGTCCTACCATTTCTCTTTCACCGTCATCGATCGGGACAAGTACTCGGGCAACGATTTTATTGCCTCAGTTAACTTCCCGGTCAAGGACATTATCGAGAAAGCTCCAAAGGCCGACCCGGAGACTGGGCTTTACAACCTCAAGGACGTGCCCGAGTATGCTCCAGTGCAAAGATCCCGTTTTATGAGGTTAGGGTTGTCTCGGACCTCCTCTACGCAGAGCCTGAGCAAGCTTGCTCGGCCATCCTTGTCCAAGAACCCGTCAGCAATGACTACGGCTACCGTATCAACAACAGCGCCGCTGCCGAGCCCTGCAATCTCGTCGCAAGGTCCCCCACTCGATGGCATAGCAGAAGCCCCCCAGCAAACGCCTACTACCCCAGGTCAATTGCACCCGCAAGACAATGTTGTTGTCGCCGCCCTCGCCACAACTGGAGATACCTCTCCAACTGAAGGCGACGAGCCGGATTTCATCCCGATCACCCTCCCGCTCAAGATGAAGAATCTGGAGAAGTGGGAGGACAAGCACAACCCACAGCTGACCGTCAGAGCCAAGTACATGCCCTATCCGGCTCTTCGGCAGCAGTTTTGGCGGGCAATGCTAAAACAGTACGATACCGATGAGAGTGGGCGTATCAGCAAGGTTGAGTTGACCACCATGCTTGACACGCTGGGTTCAACACTCCGCGAGTCCACAATCGATAGTTTCTTCCAGCGATTCCCTCACAAGGCAACCGATAGCGACGATGCCGAGGACTTGACTATGGATGAGGCTGTGATCTGCTTGGAGGACCAACTCGAAGCCAAGACGAAGCCTCACGGGGTGGCGGAACGCATGAAAGCTATGCTACCCGATGCTGGCCAAGTCAAGAATTTCCTATCTGTGCCCGGGAAACTCGTCTCGGGAGATACAGACACGTCTGGGGAAGGCTCAGCGAGCGAGTCCCAGACCCCCATGGAATCTTCTACCATCAGCATTCCGGAACTCAACACGCCGGGCGAGGAGGGCGACCTCTTGGATCGAGAGGACTTGAACAACAGCAGCGGTGAGGAGCATGTGGTGGAGATCAGGGAATGCCCCATCTGCCATCAACCTCGTCTGAACAAGCGGAAGGACACGGATATCATCACTCACATCGCCACCTGTGCTAGCCAGGACTGGCGCCAGGTGAACAATTTGATGATGGGTGGCTTCGTCACGTCAAGCCAGGCCCAGCGCAAGTGGTACTCCAAGGTCATCACCAAGATCTCCTACGGAGGCTACAAGCTCGGCGCCAACTCGGCGAACATCCTCGTCCAGGATCGTTTAACAGGTCAGATCAACGAGGAGAAGATGAGTGTGTATGTCCGGCTGGGCATCCGCTTGTTGTACAAGGGCTTGAAGTCCAACAGCATGGAGAAGAAGAGAAGTAAGTTGCTCATTAACGGGCCGTCTCCAGTGCTCCCTCGCTAACCGGAATCCAAGTTCGCAAACTCCTCAAGAGCCTGAGCGTCAAGCAGGGCAAGAAGTTTGATGATCCTGCATCCAAGGCTGAGATTCCGAAATTTATTGACTTCCACCGACTCGACATGTCGGAGGTCCTTTTGCCTCTGAATGAGTTCAAGACCTTTAACGAGTTCTTCTATCGAGCCCTCAAGCCTGATGCTCGCCCTTGCTCTGCCCCGGATAATTCACGCATCGTCGTGTCTCCAGCAGACTCTCGTTCCGTCGTCTTCAACCGCCTTGATATCGCAACAAATGTATGGATCAAAGGTCGCGAGTTCAGCATCAAGCGCTTGCTTGGGGATGCGTATCCCGAAGACGCCGGCCGGTATGAGAACGGCGCTCTGGGTATCTTCCGCCTTGCACCACAAGATTACCATCGTTTCCACATCCCCGTTGATGGCATCATGCGCGAGCCAAAGATGATCGCTGGCGAGTACTACACCGTCAACCCGATGGCAATCCGCTCGGCTTTGGATGTATACGGCGAGAACGTGAGGATTATAGTCCCTATTGATAGCCCCGAGTTTGGCCGCGTCATGGTCATTTGTGTTGGCGCCATGATGGTCGGCAGCACAGTCATCACACGCCAGGCCGGTGAGCAGGTCAGGCGGGGTGAGGAACTGGGCTACTTCAAATTTGGCGGAAGTACGCTCGTCGTACTGTTTGAGCCGGGCAAGATGCTGTTTGACGATGACTTGGTGGACAACTCTAACGGAGCTCTGGAGACACTGGTGAGCTCCTTGATACCAACCATCGTATGTTACGGTGAAAGGCTAACTGATAGAACAGATTCGCGTGGGAATGTCGGTTGGCCATGCGCCCAACCAGCCGCTATGGGCGCCAGACATGCGCAAGGACGATGACCAGATCACCGAGGCGGATAAACGGGACGCCACTCGCCGCATCCAGGGTGCTGACGGTGCCGAGTACTCACCTGACGACAGCGGCGGCGACGATCAGCTCGCATCTAGCGGGCTCCTCCCGTCACCGGCAGCCGAAGCGTCACGCACCTTGTAGAGGAGGACGACATGGCGACGAGCACTGAGGCCCGTATGCTCCGTGCTGCATTGCGGCATTGGCGGTAGGAGGAGTAGTAGATCTGGCGTGGTAGAACGACGACAAAGGAGTCGTCGAGCATAGCGGTCGAGCCTTGGATGGGGTAGGGGCCTTTAAAATATTCATCATCATGGGTAATGAAGGGAGTTTTGTGTTGCGTTGTTTTGTTGTTTTTGGACCTTTTTGCCCTTCCTTCTTTTCGAAGGTAGATGATGGTAAGTAAGCATAAGAACTGATGGACATATAAGCGAAGGATCAACTACCTAGACACACTGAGAGGGAGGGAGGGAGGCACATCCGGAAAGAAGAGACCAAACATGACTAGTTCAACATGGGAATAACTAAGAGAGAAGAAGCAGTGCTTTCACTATTTGGAATAGAAATATTTTACACGGTGTTACTGCTCGGCATGTTGTCGCTCTCGCCAAATGTGTGGTGGGAAATTGGTCATGCATAGATCATTACGCTCAATTGTCATCACGTTCAGTTGAGGCACAAATAAGCAAGGTATGAAGTTGGTTGGTATCAAATTTGCAATGGTAGGTATCTCCCTGATGCTCCAGCTATGCTATGCGTCTCGCCCGGCACTTTTGCTCAGTGACAATATCTCTTCCCCCTTCCACCACCCACCAAGACGACAGTGAACGGTCCAGACCGTCTGTGGCCGGTTGTGCACACGAAAGGCCGTGGTGTTCCCACCTTCCCCCGCGCCGAGCCGCCGCTAAAAGCTAGGCAGGCAGCAAGATGTGGTCAATCAGCCGGTCTGAGTAACTCCCCTCACCAGGCATGCAGAAAGAAAAAAGGCAAGGGGATATGACGAGCATGAGAAATGCAAGGACCCGAGACAAAAACGCCATTTGCAACGTCCCCAAACTCCCCATTCCATGTCGCCCTTGTCCCCAGAGGTTCTCAGGTGAAACTGTTATTGTTCCGAGATAAAAGAAGAACAAAGTTCGAATCGGAAGTTTTGTCCCGTAGCGGAAGAATAAAGGTGCAAGAACAGAATATGCCGCTTCCCGGGCCGTTCCCGATAACGAAGAACCTGGCGACGGTAGCTCGGCACGTCGGCGGCTTGATGTGGGGTCCGGCTTGGCCTCAATTGCGCCAAATGGCAAAATGTGAAGCTGGCTTCGCCATCATTGCCTCAATCGACATTCGAGTGCTTCTCCAGCATGTGTGAAGTTGAGATTATGTTGAGGTGTCATGTGGCGTATGGAAGGAGGCGGGGTAGATGGAAGAATGGATCGAGAATAATAAGAAGTGGCCTGTTTCGACTCGTGAATGATGCGATTCAGGATGCCGGCAGTTGGTTGCGCCGGAACCAAATTCGGCCACTTGCTTTTCGCGTACCCCCTACCCCACCGAACCCCAATTTCCCCTCAGGATGGCCTGGGCCACCTTGCTGCAATAGCGTGATTCCGGATGCTGCCAGAAGAACCTAAATGACGACATCAGGGGATCGGATGAGAGAGTTTGTGCTGGTGTTTGGATTCGTCGGATGTTGCTTGATATAGGGACGGAGTTAACAGCTCCTTCCCCAATGGTCTTGGCTTCGGTGCCGTTGCGGCGATTGCAAGTATACTTGGCCCGACAAGGGGCTGATGCGGTTCTGGATGCTAGCGCGGTTTCCTTGGCGTGATGGTTGCTTGCTTCCGCAGCGTTGCATGCTGCTGCAAGCCACATTGGTCGTTGAAAACCCGGTCGGGCAGGTTGTAACGAGAACTCTGGCGTAGTGGTGGTTTGCTGAGTGGTGTAGTTGTTGCTGGAAATGCATTGCTGACAAACGACGTATATTCCTGGGTTGGATGGGGGTCGATTTGAAGCGGTGAAAAGTTCCATAGCGGTTCATCTGGTGGTGGGTGACTGATGTGTGCTGGAAGAGGGTTGCTGATGGACGTTTCCTGTTGTTCGCACCTAGCGAGATCCCCATCTCCAAGTCGAAGTGGGCGGCGAGGAACTTGGCGACGACGAAGCCGAAGACATGTCGCTTCTGTCGTTGTCTATCGACCGCTTGTTGTTATCGGGCGAGGGCGAGCGGCGGAAGTACGAGATTGGGGCCGTGGGCACTGCGGGGGGCGAAGGCAACGGGGTTGCGCTCGCGTTCGTGTTCCCGTTAGGGTGAGACTGGCGCCATGAGGAGTAGATCTGCTTGCACAGATGTGCGGACATCGTGTATGTAGGCGACATGGTGTCTTGTGTTGTGGGATTTGAAGCCCCCGAACGTTTCAAGTGTTTTCGAAGAGTTGTTTGGGGGACTGCCGTGTCTAAGTGAAGGCGATGCGAGTCTCGCGCTAACAGCGTGTAGCGACTTATCACGATGTCGACGTCGACGACAGATGGCAGGAAGATAGATGTATGTCTTGAGGACAGTTCTAAAAAATCAGGTACAGATTCCAATAAATTTACAGGGCAGCGGAAAGCAATGGGAGGGCCAGGCTTTTAAACAGCATGGCTGCCTTTGAGGCACGCCCTGCAGCTCGGTGCAGCGCTTGGAGTCGGCGGGTGAGTGTGCGCTGGGTGAGCTGTCGTGCGCTGCCCAAGAGGCCCAGCTTTTTACCGTCGGCCAATTAGGCGCGATGTATTTCCAACAATCGTGGCTGAGTGTTGACTGGGGCTTGTCGTTCTGGGCTGATCACCGCCCCAGTTCGGCACCGGGACCACACGGGACCTCAAAATCGCACCACCCGGCCCCACCGCTTGTCCGCCTGGCCCCAATGGCACGCCCAGCTCTGGGCTGAGGAAGGAGCAATAACGACCACTGATCACGCGAATGACCCTTTTTGCTGAGGACGTCAAGCCTGACTTCCAGGTTGCCCCTGATCACCTCATCCCCCAACGTCGGTCAGGACTCAGTGCGACCGGGGCGCCGGAAGATCTCCAGGAACCACATGGAACCACCACTTAACAGTCTGTCATCGACGATGACGTAATTTTAGGCTCCCAACGGTCGCGGAGCCAAATTATTTCGCTGTCCCCTAGAGTGAACGGCTCTTACTTCAGCGACGTGTGCTTAGGTCCATTCGCGTTCAATTTTGGTCGATTGAGGAGCCCCTGCGGTTTTTACATTCGGCCGTACAATCATTAGGCGGGCAAACTGCCATCTTAGTTCCTCCGCAACTTGCAGACACGGTTATCCTTGAAATTCGACCATCTATGACACCTGACACCCAAGGTTATCACTGTGTATTATCCCAGGAGTAGCACACGGCCGCTGGAAGAGATAGGAAAGAATTTGTATTGGGTACCAATCTAAGTTTGCTCAAAGGTATGTGAACGTGGAACACCAGCGCCCTGTTCAGCTCCGTCGGAACTCTTTGGCCATTCTCGACGGCGCCGGCTCCCCTGGTAGGTGATCCTCCTCCGAACTCAGGAGGTCCTCCAAACCTTCGTGCTCCTCGACCACTGTTTGTCCCATCACACACTCGCGCTCCGAGAAATCCTCGCCTGCGCCGAGTGTATGGTGATGGGTTGGCACGTACGAAGCCCCTGGTTCAACCATGCCGTCCCTCTTCTGCATTGGGCCCAGCTCCATCGATCGAGAGCTATCCCCTTTAGTCCCCGATTTGCCTGGGCTAGCATTGTGAAACCTCCGTGGCGAGGTCTGCTTTCTTCTGCGACTGCTGACCCTTCGAACAAGATCCGTTGTCTTTGCCCCTATTCCAGTCGCCTCTTCTACAGCCGTGGCCGCCGACTCGAGGGCTGCGCGGTTGAGATGGGCTGCTCTCTCGTCTATTAGTCTGTTCTTCTTGCGAATCTCTGTCCAGCGGGTCATGGCCCCGAGTTCAAGGATGTTGACCCGGCGCAGTTTGCTGGAGGGGTTTCCAAACAGAAGAGGCCGCCAGATCTCCTCATCCGTCATCGTATTGGCGTTCGCCGCAGTCTTATGTTCGCTTGACCGACGTCGGATGCTTTGTCGCCGGATCTGAGTCCACTTCTCCATCTCCAGCGTCTTGGAGCTGGGAATAATCTGAACGTCCTTGAAACGGATGAGAACGGCCAGCAGGAGTAATGTTAGGATCAACAGAATTCCTGCAACCACACCCGTAGCAGCTCGCTGGCCCAGGTTGCGCTGAATCTCGCCACCAATGGCCGTCGCCATGGCTGCGAGGATGAAACTGATTGTGTGGCATACGGCAAACCCTGCTGTGACACGTGGGAACGAAGAGTAGTTAGTACGTCTCGTCGTTCGGGACGAGGAGCTGCGGAGACGCCCAGTGCTCATCTGTAGGTCCGAAGTGTCGAAAGTCTCCATGATCAGCCCGTTGCATTCCGATATGGCGAGCCCTGAGAAGTGCCCGATCAAGGCTGCCAGGAATATAGGGACAAACGCCGGCATCGGCGGACCTGCTGAGGCCACAGTGTACACGATACCAAAAAGCGGCAGAGCAATACAGAACATGGTCCTCCTCAGGAGATGGGACGTCCATGTGACTTTCTTATCCAGTGTATCGGACTCCTGGCGATGGCGCCCGCGAGAAAACAGGTTTGCCTTTTGAAACGGAACCGCGACCAGAGCCCCAACAGAGACAAAGAGAACAGAGAGCCCCACTAAAGGCGATTCGAGCATGTAGAACCTCGAAATTAGAGAGCCAAGTAGGACAATGATAAGGACGACTTGGGCATAGATCCAGCCGGTGTAGACGGCCATGACCATGAACCCTGGCTGGCGCAGCATCTCCAACGATAAAAGAATGCCGTGATACACTTCTTGGCCCCACCATGTAGGACCGTCCTTCACGCGGTGCATCATGACTTCGCCGCGAGCCACTCTGCGTGAGATTTGACTTCCGTTCCCAACCTCAGCCACGGATCTCCTGAAGGGCGAGCGTCTGACCTCTGGGCAGACAACGTTGAGCAGAAGAACCACGGCGACCACCATGATGCTGACGTAGAAACCCCACGACGGATTTAGGGTATTGATTATAGCAGCTCCAATGAGGAATCCAATCCCCAGTGAGCCGGTGAAGCACCACGTCCATATGCCTAGCCAAACTCCCATACCGCCACCGTGTCTTCGCACATCAAACTTGTCGACCACTTCTTGGTGCGGGTTGCCGCTCATCAGTGACGCACCAAAGAGGTCTGTAAGGATTGAGTGGAAGTTCATGCTAGCGAAGCCAAGGGTGAGACCCATGAAAGCACGGGAACTGAGGAGCGCCTATCTCCATGTATTGACGTAGGGGGATCTCATCTCACTGACCGAGATGGCCTGTGGGAACAGTAGGGGCATTGAGAGTACGAGGCTTGACAAGATATATGGCTTGCGCCCATGAAGTAACGGCAGTGGCCAAAAGAAGAAGCTGGGGATCGCGAGGCCGAGATAGAAAAATACATTCCCGAGAATCGCGTAATGTTCAAGATCGGCGATCCAGTACTGGATTGATGGAACCAATCCAGCGTATATGCCGATGAGGATACCGATTGCTGCCGTGCTCAGACAAGCAACTGTCGCCACGAATCTCTTCCTGACTGCTGACCAGTCTCTTGCAATTGGCTGCCGACGATAGGCCCGAGCGAGGTTGACGCCCTGGTATCCACGGATGCTGACATGCGACCTTCCCCGGAGGCTGATGCGGGTGCTACCATGAGTCTGGAATTTCCCATCCGGCTCGGGCTCGGAGGATATCTCCTGGGAACCAGGCGGTGCAGAGTGTGGTCGTTGGGACCTCCGCTCACTCGATGTTTGACCAGCGTTGGCACCTTGACGGGCGTCACTACCTGTTATCCAATCGTCTTCGTCACTAGCGCCATCATAATTCCAAGTAGCCGGCTTCAACCGGGCAGCTTCAGGGGCGTCGATTTCTAGTTGATCGTCGTCCGTGGGAGAGGCTCCGTCTACGTTGTCGCGGTGAAAACTCGGCCGACTCTGAATTCGAGGCAGACGGCAGCTTTTGATTCTCCTTGCAATCTTCCCGCCAGTGAAGCATCCCGAACGCTTTGGTGAATATGAGTCGGAGTCTTTTTCATCCTCTTCGCGGTGGGCGAGTACCGTTCGGTCGATAGTCGGCCGGTGGCTTGGAGACACGTTGGAGTCGCGCTGTTCCCGGGAACGATTCCGATGAGATCCCCCCAACCAGGAGCGTGAACCGAGTTTGGCCTTCAGAAGACTTGAGGTTCGCTTCGGAATGTTGACCACGACGTTCCTACTGTGCATTCCGGGGGTCGAGCGGTAGTGCTTGGGACCGCGAATGGTATGGGAACGATGCCCAAGTTCTCCCTCATCTGCGCTTGACTCAATCTCGCTTGGCAGGCTTTCATGCACACTCGGCGGAGAGCGTGAAGCATGGAAATGATTGACCTCAGTCAACTCGAGATGATCTGCACATTGCTGGTCCTCGTGGTCGGCAACCTCGTTCGCTAGCACTGCCGCTTCGTTGAGGAGATGCTCCCGGTTATTGACCGTTTCTTTGAACTTCATATCAACAGGGGTTGCAGGTGAACAACCTCCCGTCAAGCTCCGTGGCATTGCTGAGTTAGGTTTTGGCTGGGATGACTTTCTCCTCGGAAGCTCCGTGAGAATGGACTTGTGTGTTGTCCCGGGCAATGCGATGATATTGCGGAGCCAACTCGTTGACCACTGGAAATCATGGCTGGCAGACTGGTATGCCTCTGTTTGGGGGACGCCATCGTGGTGCGTATCTGCGTCCTTCTCGTCTGCCAAGGATGACATACGGTCCCAGCCTTTATTGACAGATTCCCAATACGCAACAAGGTTTGACGCAGACCTCTTCTTCTCCAGCCTTTGTAAGCTCCCTCTCCTCTCAGCACCGAGCTCCAGCCGGGGGAAAACAAAGCTCGATAGTGGGTCTGGCGTGGCAGCACCATCATTGGATGGCTGCACCTTCGAGACAGTGCTGTGACCTGGGTGTCCGGATGATACTAGTCCTCCGGAGTGAACACGCGGCTGCGGATACAGGATATGATCGGCGTCCTCCTGTGGTATTTCAACTTTGAGCTCCACCGGGGTTGGGCCAGGCAGCCCATGAGCTCGTATCGAAAACTCGCTGCCGTAGGCTTCACCAGTGTGAGTTATCCACAGAGATGCTCCAGGAGAAACACTGTTCTCGTCTGATTGAAGTGAGTGCCCCGCGGCCCACCTCGAGAGGTCGAAAGCCGAGTTGTAGTGGACAGAAGGCAGAGGAGTCTGAACCTCCGAGTCGCTCTGCGAAGGATAGAGCGAAACTTCCTCAGAGAGGCAGTTTGTGGCCGCCGATGTCGAATCGAACACCCGACTAGCAGTTCCTAAGGGTTCCCAAATTTGCTCAGGGGGGTATCTGAAAGCCGGTAGCTGACAGAGCGGACCGACTTTTGACACAGCTGGATGGCCCTCTCGAGGCCGCGAAACGAAATGCGTGATACCAACGGTAGGCCTGACCTTGATATCCGAGTTGTGCCCATGGTGCCTGTGGGCGGAAACGTCCACAAGCACCTCACACAAATCACCGCCCGTTAGCTCCCGATGCATGCGGCCTATCATCGGTTTCTCGTCTTTGAACTTCTCCTAGGCGCTCTCGATAGACGGCAAGAGGGGGCGGCCCCCATACAAAAACAGGGCCGGATCGCTTGTGTCAGTCGCGCCGTGACTGAAACCCACACCACTCATCGGAGCCAGACGACGTATCTTGGTGTGCGAGTGGGCAACCAGCGGATCATCTGAAAGGGAGTGCTGAAGCCTGTGGGCTAGACTCGGCGTGCTCAGATGAGTGCCATCGCCTGACCGTGAACCCGACCTTGGTTCGACAAGGAGATGATCGGGCGAGTTGCAATAAGGTCTCGACACTCCTGGCGGAACCGAACCATACCTCTGAGCAGGTGTCAAGTCTCTTGCGCTTTGGTCAAAACCGTTGAGTTTATAGGCATCAGAATCTGGAGCTGGAGCAGGTGTTCCTTGAAAGCTTCGGTCCAAGGAGGGCGAGTGGCTGGCAGATAAATGGGATAGCGACTCTTGGTATGATTTGTCGCCGGCGAGCTTGGCTCTTGATTCGTTCTTCTCCGCATGTGTCCAGTACGGAGAGCCATCGGTACAATAGAGATCAAGCGACACCTCCGAAGAGCCCCCTCGCTCTGGAGAATGGGTCATGTGCATTGTCTGATTAGCCTGTGCTTTGGGTGTGGGAGCTGTCTGGAATTGTCGGATGCCAACTCGGAGGAAAACGCGGGAGGTGTGTTGGTTAGCAGTGGAGAGGAGGACTCGTAGGAAATATGGAGTTGTATCCGCGCTAGACGGATCTAAAGGGCTAGGACACATCAAAAGGTGCCCAAGCCGAAAGGATTAGGGGGCGCGCCCGAGAAGCATGCAGGCATCGACGGAATACAGCGAGAATAATGCTGGCGAAGAGAGGATGAAAGGGGCTGAAAGGTACAGAGAATGTGATGGTTTGAAGAACAAAACAAATGACGAAACTAGCGGCCTCCCATGGCAGCAAATTCGGGTAACCTTTGCGACTGCAGCGTAGAGGGCAAGGAAGGAGCACCCAACCCGTGGTATTGGGGAGCAGCACATTTGCGGCAAATCGCTGGGAGAGAGCGATTGAGCTAGCCCGGCCCGTTTATTCGGTACCTTATCTTCTGGGAAACAAAATAAGCAATAACTAGCTCAAGCTATTACCTTCTAACCGCCAAATCAAAACCTGTGGTTTTCTGTCCAAAACCGGAGTTTGAAGTCCGCCCCAAAAGTCTCTACCCTCACCCTCACGAGTGGTATGTGTGAGGATAAGACTGGGATCGAAATCAAGTAGCTCGGACGCCTCCATAATCACCTCTTCCCAGGCGCTAAACAGGCCCAACGCCACCTCCACCCAGAGGTCCGCATCAGAGCTGCGACAGTCGATACCAACCACCCTAGACTGCGTTCCAGCTTCCCGTGTGCCGCAATGGCCGGGTCGGCGCCGAGTCGCTGTTCTGAAGCTTGGCAAGGGTCAAGCCGGCCGAGGTCAAATTATGCTGTGTAGCCTTTGCTTTGCTGCAATTTCTGTAACGCTGACCACTCCAGATTTTTCGGTTCTGGTTCGAAATACCCCATCATCAGAGTAGCTCAAAGTCGTCCAGCTTATCGCGGTATTTCATGATGTTCCGCTTGATCTTGCTGCCCACAGTCCAGGTCACGAAGTCTTCCATGCTTCTTGTCACCAGGAACGCGGGGTCGCGGACCTCTTCCACGCCAACTCGCACATGGCCCTGCTCGATCATCTTCGTCGCCGCCTGCACCGTCTCAGCCATCCGCAGTCTCGTCATGACCACTGGTAAGCGCCGCCTGGCGAGTGCGCTGACTGTGACGCCGTGCTCCACCTGTGACAACTTCGACTTGGTCTGTATGAGAGTGAGTAAATGACAGATAGCGTTGTCTTCAAGGGATCATACTGATAGGACACCCATGTCATACAGCTTGTCCAAAAGCAGGGTTTCATGTTTCCGCCTGACCTTGTTGTCTGGAGGAAGAAGCTGCAAATCTCATGTTAGCCCAAACACCGCCCCTAGGGTTGTATTCGGCGAGGGGGGATTTAACGTACGCTCAACCGGTGGGCGAGTTGCCTCAAGGACTGCGCATTTCACGACGTTAGCTTGACACATCCGCCAACACTGTCCATGGTCGAGTGAGCACCCACGCCGCATATCCTGTTGTACTTGTGCTGTTACGGAGTTAGCAATGGCGGATCAACACGAGCCGTGGCCGACATGGCTTACATAGTCCTCTGGCTTCTGGATCATGTACCGACGAGAGACATCGTGATCTCTGTGTTGATTATCTTGCTTATAGTTCACGAAATCATGCTTGCGCAGGAGCTTCTGCTCGTGATACTTGAGTTTTCGGACCATCTTGCAGACTCAGTATGACTGCGCGGTAATGAGAGGTAGGTGAGGTACGTTGTGTTGGCGTGGTATTGGTTCTCTTGCCGCGAACTGAACCGAGTTGAAGGCCCAAAAAAAGTGAACGTTGCCCCACTCGAAACCTTTTGCCTGCCGCAACCCCAGCTTTCGCAACCCCTGTCGTTCCGGCCTGCCTGAGCCGCATTGTGGGTCCAGCCCCCACGTCCGCTAATCCGGCCGCGCTGAAAGGATAATCCGCCAAAAAGTCTCCAATCGAGCCAAACCACCAAGCAATCAGCATCGCGCATCGCGAGCTCACCCACCAGCAGCAGCACATTGGTCATTTGGCGGAGACCATATCACCCACAACGCCCTCACCTCCACACGCCCACCATGGCATCCCGAACATGGTACTCCTCGGCGCTCCGCCAATGCCAGACAGCGCTCTCTCGGCCGCAACAAAAACCGACAGCGAACAGGCTCTTCTCAACCACACCCTCCGCCGCAGCCCGTACGCAGACGCTCTCGCCCCCTTTCCCTCCCAGAAATCACCCCCAGCTCCCGAACTAACTCCCCCCCCCTAGTCAAAGACCACGCCGACCCCTCCTCCAAAATCAGCGACATGTTCGCCAAACAGAGGCCCAGCCAAACAGGCGACCTCCGCAACCTCGTCGAGACGAGCAACGCCTTCTCCAAGAACCGCGAGAGGCGGGATGTCACGCAGAAAGACCTGGCCGCGACCCACCAAACAGATAGCTACGTTCAGCAGATGACGCGGCGATGGAAGAAAGGCGACGTGTACGCGCCTAAGGACCTCAGCCCGGTCGAGATGCGGCGTTGGAAGGGGTTTCTGACGCCGCAGGTCGACATTGTCGATGTGATGGGGTTCAACCCGGTGGATAACTATCGCGTATGTCTCCCTTAATTCGCCGCCGCCGCCGCAGTAACGATTTCGGGCTTCATTTGTGGGCTGAGAGTACTGACGAACATGGATGAATGCGATAGAACTTCGCCCTCCTTGCCGAGCACATGACTGCTATGGGCCGCATCATTCCCGGCCGCCAGAGTGGCCTGCGTGCCGTCAACCAGCGCAAGATGGCCAAGGCGATCCGAAGAGCCGTCGGACTCGGTCTTCATCCGAGTTGTCATTTGCATCCCGAAATGCTTTTGAGCAGGTCAAAATGGATCAGTCACGGCACACTCCCATCGACTCAACTCCCCAACAACGCGAAGCTCGCAAGGTACAGCAAACAAGAGAATCGCAGAGAATAAACCACTCTTGGCGGGAATCGTAGCATGCAGCTAGCTCTGTTGTACAATAAGGAACTCCATCGAATTGCCCAGGCTCTCCTCCCACAGAGATATATATAAAAGGGATATTTTTTGTACAATACAAGAAAGACCAGCAACATAGACTGGTTGCCTCTTTTCTTTCCACGAGGTTATATATGTGTACAAAGTTACAAAATATACTGAGATCACACATGACATCGATATAGATGAAGAATCTCACTCGCCGCCCCATCATGCCTCCATATTCCTAGCAATATTGAACAGCTCACCAAACATCGTCTTCCTGCGTCCTTTGCTCTCGAGGCGCGCCCAGATCTCAGGGTATTCGTCCCTAGCCCATTTTTCAAAGTCCTCCTTGGCTGCTATCCCTGGCAGGGCGTTATACGTGACGCCGAGTCTGCATTCAGTGTTAGCATATGGGTCTACATCCACCAAGACAAGCGTGGGGTGAATAAGAAGAATGAGACGTACGTCATTACCGACGGCGAATACCCAACACTCGCATCCATTCCCGCAATGATCCGCTTGACCTCAGCCAGCTCGCCCTGCGACGCCAACGCTCCACAGTAAGACCAAAACACATTGGGTGGCACTTCAAGGTCCATGCGCTGCATCTTCTGCCATATCTTCCTGGCTATGTCATCACGGCCCTGGATACCCTCGCAGGCCCAAAACACGATGGCCAGGCTGTTGTACGACGGCCCTTCGGACGAGGAGGCGATCTGCTCCCAGAAATCGAGTGCAGAATGCGGCTCCTGGTTGGCGGCGTACGCCAGCATCAGGGCGTTACGCATACGTGTATCCACTTCCACGGTGGTGTCCATCTTCAACATGTTGTGGACCATCTTGAGGGGATCGAGGCTGGGGCAGCGTCCGATACCTTCGAGGCAGCGCACATACACCTCGGCTGTGGGCCGCTGGGCTGGGTTGCCGTGGCCTCGCATGTGGCCGAAGATATTGCAAGCCATGTCGGGACGGCGGCGGGCGAAGAAGGCATCCATCAGACGGAGGCGGTCGGCCGGCTCCGTCTCGGGAAAGAACTGGCGGAGCAACGAGTAGGCGTCCCACACGCGCGCCGTGCTGATTTTGGTATCGAGGCAATATTCAACAAAGGCCTTGCGTACCTGCTCACGCTCCTCGAGGCTCAGAGTGAGTGTGTGCAGGGAAAGTGTGTCGATTACGTCGTATTGCTGATCACTGCGTAAAAAGAACATACAGAGAGCGACGATAGTTTCGGGCTCTAAAACTGCGCGGCGCAACTCCAGCTGCGCCGTGATGTCGAGGATGTGCTCAAGATCAGGGTTCTCGGCGCCACAGAGGAGGCAGAGGTACTTATTGAGCACAGGAAGATCCTCGTCGTTGCGGATGTCGATTTCCCGATTCTGGAGCTTCTGATAGATGCTGTGGGCCCCGCTGAAGTCCTTGGCGTCCAGCCGGTAGTCCATTTGGAGAATATAAGTCATTGCCTGGGGCACAATGCCTAGCTCGTTGCCGAGGGAGAGGAACCGCTCGGCGAGATATGGGTTCTTCTTTTCGATAGCTGCCATGAGTAGGCAGTCGATGGTCGTGGCGTCAGGCTTGTGGCCGTTCCGTCCCCCGCTCCCTGTCGCCATGGCTGCCATAATCTGCCTGATATCCTCAACCCCCTTATCCATAGCCAGGACGGACCACCGAAGCGCAACATCCCACAGCTCCTTTTCTGGGCTGGACTGGACCAGCTTCTCGAAAATGGGACGGCTCCATTGCTGCAAATTGTTCCGTAGGGAGAACTTGATGATCTCTAGATACGTCTCTGGTGTCGGTGATTGGCCGTCGTGGATCGGCTTTTCGAACCACTTCTTCGTCTCCTCGACCCGGTCTTGTCCCGCGAAGAAGCCAGTCATGACTTCATGGACCATTGGGGAGTACGCAATTCCTTCCTCCGCCGCCTTCTGAAGCTCTCCGAGAAGCTCTGCCTCCCGCTTCTCTTGAGCAAGCCCGCGGAGTACGAGTACCCACAGTTTTGTGTTGTAGTCATCCGTCCGGGTCTGGATGTCGAGCTTCGCCCGATGTTCGCTAAACCGCTCAACGGCTTCCAACGCCCCGCCGTATGTCGTCAGACATTTGATGAAGTGCTTGAAATCACCGGGATACCCAGAAGGCTTCCCGGGGATCTCCGGAATGGTCTGCCTTCTCCATTCGATCTCGCGGTAAACTAGCTTGGAAAGCTCTAGGTGATCACTAGTCTTCCCCCGTGGCGGCGGAAACTGCACTATGTAGAGGATGTGTCTCAGGTGGGGCAAGCCAATATCGTCAAAAGCGTCGTCGCCCTCAAGCGGATTGTCCACCAGGTGTCGAAGCATGCGGGTGGTGAGGAAGGCCTGGGTTGAGTTCATGGGCTTCGGGAAGGGCCTCTTTTTGCGGTTGATGAACTGCTTGAGGCCCCGCAACAGCTCCTCGCGGGGCGGCGGGCGTGCATTCTCGGTCTCCATGCCCCGGAACTTAAGCAGCACATCATAGCCAGGGTCGAACTCGGGCTCCTTCAGTTCGCGCGGGGGCTTCTGGAACAGGGCGCCGAAGAAGGTCCGCCTCGGGTGGTGGGGATGGCGCAGGAGGAGCTGCACGGGCAGCCGTGGGCGGCATTGCGTGTAGTAGCAGCGGCCGAAGAGCGCCGGGCACGGCCGCAACAGGCCATGGCCGGCGAGCAGTCGACGGTACACATTGCGTGTCAACTGCGACCGCATAGTGGGAGAGGCGGTGGAGCTAATCAGAGCCGGTCCTGAATCGGATCGCAAAAACAGCCGTTAGCATTGGCAAATCGCAGTCTCCGTGCACGCCGTCCGTTACTCACCGGCACATGTTGGGACGCGTGCCAATTGCCGTCGCCACGTTTTCGTAGCTTGCTTTCTTCCCGTTGTCGAAGCGGTTTTTGACTGATGACCTCAATTTGGTCGAGCTGTAGGGTGGAGCAGCCGGTGGCGGGGCCTGGAAGAGGTCCAAGCTTCCACATCGCGCATCGGGGCATTTGGTCCAGCGCTCTGCCGAAGATACCCCGGGAATCTTCACCTCACACCTCCAAAGCTCACAACCCACGCGCAGCGCACATGGCCATTGCAGCGGAACCTCCACCATGCCGCCGTCAATGGCTCTCATCCCGATTTGTCTGTGCCCGCTGCCAGCCCCCAGACAGCTGATATGACTGCCAGATGCGAGACCGGCTCTCCGCAGACCGAAGTGACCAGGGTTCAGCGAGCTGTGGGAACTCGCTCTCGCGGTCCACATTTTCCTCCCCGTTACGGCAGACATCGCCAGAACCGAACCAAAAATGACCGATTGGCAAACTAAGGAGCTGGCTCTCATCACCACCCACTAGCCATATTCTGGGGCTCTCTGTCGGCACTCCTAAGTCTCCCTGAAACGGCGCTCAAGTGACGCCGGATGGATGACGAGCAAACCACTTTCATTCCGGCCCGGCCCGGAGCAAAAAGTGGGGTTCGTCCGGGGATTGAACCCGGGACCTCTCGCATTTTTACTCAGGGTAGCTCCCTAAGCGAGAATCATACCGCTAGACCAACGAACCTGCTTTACTTGATGACTATCGCTGTTCCAGGTTGGCCCTTTGTCGGCACAGCATTGGGCTCAGCGGCAGGCGGACGGCGGAACCATGTGGCGCAACCAGCAGCCATGTGACAAAGGCAACATGGCAATGAGTTTGTACATGTTGCAATGAGCTTGTACAACTATATCGGGAGCTGGGGCATGGGCTAACCTAGCTGGTACGTATGGTTGTCTGCCGTACACAGAGTTTACCTTGACAGTGTCGGGTGGAGCTTGACTGCGAACTTACATTCTTCTGCTTCTGAGAAACGTGAGGCTCCCCAGCAGTCTCATTGACCTAGACAACTTGATTTGAGGCTTCTATGTCTTCACAAGCCGCGCGGCTGTATCCACAGAGTGGCACAACAGAGTTGCTCGACGCAGCAACTGAGACCATACGCAGGAGGCATACCAGTCTTACAGTGAACTTTGTGGCATTTTCTTTTCTCTCACCTATTTCCCATATGCTATCCTCGTGTTTATAAGCCCGCTGCTCTCGCTTTTCATTTCCTTTCCCTTCCCTTCCCGTGAATCATAGCGGTTATGTTTGAGGCTGCAACAACATGGCGTCCGGCGAATTTCTCATCGATCCTACCGAGTATAAGCTGAATTTACAGCGTAGCGGCAGCTGTACCCCTCTTACTGACCGCATTATCGAGCCAATTCTAGCCAAAGTACAGGCTTGTCTTCATCAGCACCGGGCAGACGAAGCAAATGGGCGGATACCCTCACTCCTGAGTGTGGATTCTCTATCCGAAAGTATCAGTTCATTCAGTAAAGACCTCGAGGACATTTGCCTTGTGTTTGAGGCTGCTGGCCCTATTGGAGGGGCGGTGAATGGTGCCGATGTGTGGATGGGCTCATCCGAGGAAGGAATGGGAGTCGGTGCTATGCCGCCCATTCACAACGTCAACACCGGACACTTCGTCGCCAACACTGGACACATCGCCCCCGACACTGGGAATTTCACTGCCAACGCTGGACACTTCGTTGGCAATGCTGGACACTTCGCTGGCCCCCCTGATCCGAGGTACGTCAAGGCGTAGTTTTCAAAGATCTTTGTGGTCATCCATAGCAGTGTCAAACGGTTCAGGAGAATACTCACACCTCAGACACTCACCTACTACTTTTCTGGACGCGGGAATAATTTACTGATATTTATCAACAGATACTACGCACCGCCCAACAGCAACTCCGTAGAGCCTGCGAGAACCAAGAATTTCAAATTTCTCACCATTGTTGCCAGAGACTGCATCAAGATGCTCATCACACTGAAGGAAGTATCTGCGGGAGACGAGAAGATGGCTGTCCCCAAAATGGCCGGATGGGCCTTGGCCATCGGGCAGAGCTTGAGATTGAATGGCTCCGAGATGGGCGACAATTGGGGGGAGCTGCGGAATAGGATCAACACCATTAGCGAGGAGATCGAGGCGTGGTTTGACCCCCTAGTGTCTTCCTTGAATTCGTTGGAGGAGCTGCAGGATAGGATTGCCACCGTTCGCGAGGAGACCAAGGACTGGTTTGACCCCGTGGTGTATTCCTGGGATCCGTTGTCCTCCTGGGATCCGTTGGTCTTCCTATCAAGTCCGTAGCCGAGGTGTCGTGGAGGCCAGCTGGCGTTCTGTTGGTGGGGTTGGTTCTGTATCGCCGGCGATATCAACCAGACATAGAGTTGTTGGGATGATTCAAATCTTCCGGTCAAACTCTCAGGGGTTTCGATTATCCTCGGTGGCTCACGGTGGGGCCAAACTTAATGGCATGGGAATATTTTGATATTCCTGAGATCTGCTGGTCAGAGTGAATGCCAGGTTACATCCTTCTGCCCGCCATTCTCAAGATTCAACAAGATCGAGCTGTTATTCTACAGCCTGCCAAGGAGGCCGACAGGATACGGATAACCTCATCTTCTATCCAACGCGATTTATCTCCTGGTATCATATCTCATATTGGCCATTTCTTCAAATTGATGATTTATCCCGTCAAAGTCAACATCTCCAGACTGCCGAGTGGCAAGGTCAAACCAGTTCTTGGTAGAGTTATAAGCTCGGTGAATATCGAAAACCAAAATCCAGCCCCAAAACCCATCGCAGAGGACCATCCACGAAGCCAGTCACAACCCCCCCCCCTTTACCACATGGTGAAATAGACGACACACAGGAAGCGCGGTGGAGGGTAGCACATGACACACGTACATGGAAGCATCTTACAGCAGGACCCTAAATCTCGTCGGTGATGTCATGCAAGGCAATGTTTGGACTGGGATCCCTTCCTCCCTCACCAACACTCTAAGTCCCAGCCTCATCCCTGCCATGAGGGCCTCGGCACGACCCGGCCTTGACAGGACTTACCCGGGAGAGGCCCATCGCTAGTGTCACCGACGATAAGCCAACAATTCCAACAATGACAAATAGGGTTCTGATCAGAGCCTAACCTGACCGACCACCGGGGACAGGGGTGCTGCCTGACCGGAAGGACTCATGACCGACGATGCCATTTTCACGCCCGAGCCGCCGATGCTTTGTACAGGATCCCTCCTCGCATGCTCGATGTAAGCCATCGGTCCAATCACAGTTCGCGCCTCTCTGCCTCGAGGCTGGGACCAGCTTTTGGGGAGGCTGAGAGTTTCAGATTCTGGACCCTTCACGGTCCCTGCAGGAGATGGAAAGGCAACCTTCGTCATCTGGCGTCTTGAGAGTTCTTGCGCGCGCAGCGGGTCCCCTTGGCTCCGCTTATCAACCTCTAGGTGTTTCTTTTTCATCGTTTGTTGTTGAGATAATGGTGGTGGCGAGAGTCGGAGCTTCTCCACGTGGCGTCTATCAAGAGTACGAGCCATGCGGTCGAATCTAGAGGCCCGAGGAGATGGAACCGCACTGGCGGGGCGCCGTTATCTCTGCTTAGGAGGATGTTGTGTTGGAACTCTATTGACGATCGTCATATGCCGAAAGCGCGGGAGAAACTCCGTCCCCCAACCCTTCTTCCCACACAGCCGGAATACGACAGCGTTGCAAACAACTTCGCGACCCCATCACGTCATGGACAGGGAGCAAGGGACCTGCCAGAGCTGTAAGCAGCCGAGCGAAGGACAGGAGAGCCAAGACAGGAGCGAAGCCACGTTTCTGCCCTGTTTTTTCCCATCCAGCGGACTGGGTCCCCTCGTCCCCTCGTCCCCTTCCATGGGCGCCCCGATCTGGCCGTTTTGTCTCTGGTGCCGCCAATCGAGAGAGCCCAAGAGAAGAGACGTCCCTAGCTCCCAATGACGCGAGTCCCGGGTTTCCTCTTCAGATATCATTAGCTTTGGCTCTTTTTCTTCTCTCCGCGAGCCCGGATTGCCCGGACTACAGGTCTCACAAAAAAATTTTTGGGTCATGGCTGTCGCAAAACATGTGCGGCTGCGTAGAAGAACCGCCGGAGGGTGCTCCTTCCTGGTTGCGTGCGGCCCTGTGGACTAGACAGGACCCTGGGTGCTGATGCTGTGATCATGGCCGCAGGGCACGTTTTGGAGCTGGATGCTTGCCTGCCTTGATTCAGCACATCAGGGGTCGTTCCAGCGTGCGACGGCGACGACGCTCTGCATACAGTATCTTCACCGTCCTGGCGTCCAGCAACTGTAAACAGGTAGCTTCAGGCTGTTTGTCTTGGAACGAGTCATGCGGCTGCTCCTTCCTCCGCAAGGGATAGGCGTTTGGTGTTTTCGCTTGTTGCTGCAGCAGGAGAGCACGCGGCAAGCGCAGCTGAAGGAAAGAGCAGGCTGGAACTCATGTGTGCTGGGAGGGTCGCCGAGACATGCTGCTCCCATCGTGTTAGCGGCGGCTTCACTCTCCCGGTGGCCCGGGACCAGATCCGAGGCTCCAGAGATGTTCGAACGCAATCAATCCTGCGTTTGTGATGGTCTGCATGATCCGTGCCGCCAGTCACCACTGTCTTGCTGAGTTGTCTGGGTCAGAAGTGGTTGCCCTGTCATGCGTCCCCGTGCGCAAACAGCGCAGGGCACTGTGGCCCGCCCCGGGTTTGCAACTATCGGGGTATTTTCACTAAGTCGGGGGGACTCCCCTTGCATTCACAGTGCGTCAACCACGACGAACCAAACCGCCATGGTCCCTGCCATTTAAGTGTCAACATGCCAAAATGTTCCCGAAGCTTTCTTCTCTTGCTGCGGTGGCTGCTTGACGTCTGTTTTTTTCACCTCCCCCCATATTTTTTCTCCCATGCTGCAGCGCAGCGTGCTTGCCTTTTTCTAAGGCGGCCTGTCGTCGACTGCGGCCATTGAGCGCAGCGCCGCTTGCCTCGCCGGTCTGCGCTCCTCTCCTTGTCACCCGTGGACGGACCTCTGGGGCACAAGATCTCTGTCGGCGGATCTTACGTCCTTCAGGAGAGCACGGGGAAACAAGATTCGGCACTGTTGGTTCTGATGGACCATGTCACGAGCACGAGACCCACGGCCGACCTGTTCGTCGGATGTGAGAGCCGAAGAAGCATCCGCCCGTCCTACCCGTATACACTAAACTTGTTCTGCATCATGTTTGCTGTTCCTCCGGCCCGCGCCGACCGGACGCCGGAAGCCAGCCTCCAGGGTACGTCATGGGCGAGAGACCGCATCGTAGCTTTCAGTTCCAGCGGACACAAGACGGACGAGACGAGACCACGGCGTGTGGCCGAAGCAGGGACCCCCTTCTCTGTGAAGCAGCGCGAACCTCGACTGGCCGCAGCCGAACGACTCTGCGTGACCACAGGCCGGCTCAGGCCAATTACACGTGCGCCACAGAGCGAAGAAGACCCTTGCTGACAGAGTACAGAGGGTTGTGGGCTGATGCTGCAGAGATCCGCTGCAAGGGAACGGGGGTGTGGTTTTGTTCTTGTGTGCCCCTTCGACCTTAGAACTCCCGTCAACGGCTGCCGATTGCCGTTCCAGTTTTCGTGCCAGAGCGCCAGAGTCCCAGGCCTGCCGTCTGCCCTACCTCATTCGGACCGCTTATACCGGCCTCACCACATGCGCCTCGCCTCGTTTCACCTGGCCTTCTTTTCGTCTGCCCTTGAGCCCTTTCTCGCCGGCGATTCATCGGGGTGGGGAAAGCTCCGCTGCCGCTCCGCTGCCGGTCCTGCAGGCGCGCTCTGGCGAACATTCCATGACGGAGGCCAGACCCTCTTTCTTTTATTTTTTGTTCCTTTTCTTTTTAAATTCCCGCCGCGCGTGGCAGCCCACGAAGCAAACATGGCCTCGCTCTCCAATATTTCGGAATCGAGTCAACGACGAGAGGGGGTTGCGTGACGGTCGATGCCCGGGCTGACACGGCGTTTTTCGGCCCTCATTGGATTCCTCCCCGGCTCTTCGATGTTCACCCGATATCCCCATGCAGTTGTATTCAACAGCGGATGTCGTGATCCTTCCTGGAGAGTTTCCCCTCTCTTCAACACCTCTATGCTTACAGTACCCAAAAGCCATGTCCCCTATTTCTCAAAGTGTCATTGGTTTCCCCCTTCGCCCCCTCCGAGCTCTGGTCGGCGAGCCATTGGACAGCTCGCCGATGAGCGCCATGTTGCATGCACTACCAGGCTGGTAACACCAGCAATCAGGGTTCAGACGCGGACCGCAGGAAATATGTGAATGATCACGTCGCACGACGTCTGAACATGACCCTAACCCGCACTGAGGGTGTGACGGCCGCTTCGTTCCAACCTCTCTAATGTCGAGTAGCTGGCGTGCCCCCGGCGACATTATGGGGAGCGAGACTGAGGCTAGCTACAGCCGGTGATTCATCTGGTGCGCCTCGCTCTGCGCGAAGCATGTAAGCGCGTTGCCCCTACATTACCTACCCGCACGCAGTACGCCAACGCAGGTTCGGAACGGGAGCAAGTGGAACCCATGCCGGCTTCAGATCGGAATCCATCGATGCTGTCACCTCGGTGTCGGCAACTCAGAGTCACGGGGACGGGTAGAACTGCCGATTTCGAGAAAAAGGGGAAGGGATAAGAGGAATCGGCTCATCAGGCCATCGGAAGTCAGTAGACCTTCAGGCGACACCACCAAATTTCACACAGTGCAACTGGTGTTTTGTCTCAAGGCAAGGCAACTGCGTCGAGTGGCCAAAGTCCCGAAAGTCCTTGTCTTCCGTTTCCCCTCGCATTGGCTTTAGAGCGAGAGCTTACCATTGTTGTCTCATCCATGCAACATTGCGAAACAGAGGTGAGCTAGGCTGCCTAACCGACTCCAGCAGCTAACCTTATGGGACAGTGCAATTGGAGTTTGCCAGCTGCACTTTATTCTCGCTCCAGAGCTGGATTCTTGCTGTTGATCTCCCCTCTCTAGGCAGTTTGCCCATGTATATTGGACGAAAAGGGGGTGGGGAAGGTTTTGAACCTGGGACGTCAAGAAAGACCTCACTTCCTAAAGTTTGATATTGCGCAGGCAGACAGTATCCGTGGCGGTGGTCACCCATCAGCAATGCTACACGACCTGAAGATCGACTTTTTCACTCTCGTATTTACCCCATAATGCTGGACACAAACATCTCTGCCCGCGTAATACCATTCACCGGAGTCAACCTGCTTCTGAGAGGGCACGGAGAACCCTGATTGCTACGATGGTACCTTCACCCCAGTGTCTCTTTGGGCATCAATCACCACTGTACCGGTGTGCCGGCTGCTGCGTGGTGGCTGCTGCGTCAAGAATCACACGGCCGCGCAGAGAAAATGATAACTGATAATTTCCCACCCGATCTTTGTGCTCGCTTACTTTGCCCGCCCGCCCGTGGGGAGCAGCTCGGCGTCGATCAACTCGGGAACCCGTGCCCGATACTGCCAGCGCGCGGCCCGGACGAGCCAAACTCTGGCTTTGCGCCCGGGAAGTTGGTTGTGCGCCCCCCTCGCCAGCAATAATTCTCCTGCCTCTGTTCCTCGAGAGGCTGGGTGTCTTTTCTTCTAATTCTCTTCTCATTCTTACAGACCCACCCACCTATCCGCCCAGATCATGCCATGCCATTCCTTCCTTCCCCTTTTCCTCCCTGCCATGTGTGTGTGGCGTGATCGTGTCGAGATTCAGGCAGTTTGCACTATCACATCCATCCATCCATCCACCCCTTCGCATGCATTATGTCACTCGTAGCAAAAGACAGCTTACAAATCTCGGAGACATGTTCATAGCTTGTTTGGTAATCTCTTTGTTTTTTTTTCTTCGTTGTTTTGCTGGTCTAGGAACCGAGACGTATACTACTACTGCCCTGCGCAGTTGGCTCCCACACCCTCAAACCAACTCACAGTACGACCACGCACGCCAAACTACACAGGGGCAATAATAATTGTGGAAAGAAGGAAAATTCCAAGAGATAGCGAGGAAGTTTCGAAACACAAGACCTATGTTTGTCTCCTCTGAATAAGAGTAAAATATGTTGCAACTGTCCTTCGGCCCCTTGCAGTGACCGTTGCCGTGGATGAGGTAGCCATCAAAACCAGCACATGACCGACAAAACTGAGGTAAACCAAGACCCCTCGATTCCTGCTGCTTCTTTTTTGTAAGAATAGCACCTCGCAAGGCCAACAGATCGCGCTATCCTCCATGCGTTGCCCGCGATCTGCCAATTTGCTTGTCGTCCTTTGCATCCGCATTGCGGCATGGTCATCCTCTCTTTCCTCGAACACACACCCACACTCCTTTCTCTTGTATCCGCTGTCGTTCCTTTCTCTCTAGACAGTAAAAACCACAAATCCCGACCGCGGTAAAAAGGCATTTTCCACTCAAAAGACTCCACTCTATATATGAAATAGAAAATCAATAAGCATAAGGCTGAGACATTCCAACACCATTCCCCTCCCCCCCCCACTCCCCTAAAATGGCACACTCGTATGACACCGTGATCAATGCCGTGGTTTGCCGCCGCGGTTGTGAAATAGAAAGCTGAAGGTCCAAGACACATCATGAATAATAATGAAAATAGCAGAGCTCCAGACCCAGCCAGTCCAGTCCGGCAAGAGTAAAGAGCGGTGGCGGGAGAGGGGTATGGGCGTAGTAAAGGGGTATATACACGGAAAAACTCTTTTTGTTTTCGCGGACCGACCAGAAACCACCAAAATTTCCCAGGGTAACTAAAACACAGGGCATGAGGAAGGTTTATCGCTCGACGGACCCGCAAGGAAAATAGGTATTCGCTTGGTAAAGACAGTTTCGGCGCTTCCAAGATGTCGAGGAAGAAATGGAAAATATGTGGGAATAGATCGCTCGTGATTTGTATGTAGTCGTGAAGACGGGAGATCGCTAAACGTTGAAACAAAGTGTCTGTGCACTAGCTTCGCTCATCAGCCGTCTTAGGCCGGCTTGATCGCTGGTCTAGTTGCCGCCGCCGCTCTAGTTTCGCGTAGTGGAGCCCGCAAGCGTTGCAAAGTGTCCGCGCGCCGTCAGGACCGCGCCGCCATTCAGGGGTATCGATCCGATTGCAGCTGTGACAACGTCCCGGAGGAGCCGCCCGCTATTCGTCTGGATTAGCTTATCCCTTTGACACAACTGACGAAGACCATGGGGACTTACACCGCGTCGTTTCTTCACCTCTGTGATGTTGTATGGCGGCTTCATGCCATCATACATCGGAACATCCTCTTCTTCCATCGGCTTGCGCCCGCCGCCATTTTCCCTCGCACGCTCCATGCTTATCTGATTTTGCTGTAGGATATCGCGGGCCTCCTCTATTTTCTGCACCACGTGGAGGCCAGTGCTGATCATGGCGTTGAGTTCGTTATCGGCAGGTAACCTTGACGGAATCGGTTGGGAACCTTGTTGTTCGCGTGCTGCCGCGATGTACGCCTCGGCGAAGTGAGTGATGGCGCGCGACGACGTCGCGATCTGAGACATCTTCGCCGTTAGCCATGGCCCGAGTTTCTAAGAGTGAGTAGACCTACAATATTCAGAGCCTCGGTATATCCCCATGATTCAAAAGCCTTGTCAAGAGTTGACCTATATTCGGCTTCCCGACTATGGGAGTGCTCCCGCTCATCGCTATAAATTGGGGGCCGCTGTGACTCGAAGGGTGAGGGGAGGGCCGGTCCGTTGTGTCTTGGGGAGACCGGGTACTGGGGCAGAGGTAATTGCCCAGGAGGAGCCCGGGCAGAGGGTGGTGTATATAGACTTGGTGGGGGCTGACTGGATTGATGTTGATGACCGGCGCTGTACTGCTGTGCTTCGGCATGTCGTTGCTCAGCATGTCTTTGCTCGGCCTCATGCTGTTCGAGCTTCACGTTCACGGGAGGCGACGGATGCCGTGAGGAGAACGTGTTTAGCGGAGGAGGGGGCCCTGGCCTGCTCGAGAGTGCGGGTCTCGAGGGGTCTGAAAATGCGGGCAAGGTGTCGGCTCGTGAGTAGCCTGACGAGGGATGGAGGGTCCTCGGTGACGGGTTCTTATCCGATACAACATCACCAAAGGGCCGTGGCGGGGCCGAAGTCGAAAACGGCGAGGGCAGACTTTGTGAGGGAGGGAGCGGTGCCGGAGCTGGCGGGCCGTATGATGGCGGCTTTGTGGCTCCGATCACCTCGGAGATTGACGGTAAAGATTGGCGGTGCGGGCCTTCCGAGTCGTCTGATGCCCTGCGGGAGTCTACAGGCGAGATCATGCCGGGTATGCCGGGCATGCCTGTAGGCGGTGCGGAATGGGGATAGCCTGATCCGAAGGATGAGTGATGTGAATGATAGGGGCCGCTCGGGCTGGCCAGCGCCGCGGTCGCCATCGAGGGATATTCTCGGTAGGATGTGTCAAGACGCTCCCTAGGTCGCCTGTCGAGCTGGTCAAGACTGCCAGCAGTTGGGATCCCGCTGCAAGATAAAGCTCGGTTAGCTTCAGCGACGGAGGGGTGCAAGTTGAATGCTGGGGAGCTTCCAGCTCGGGCAGCTGGGACCGGACGAACTGATGGACGAACCTTTGCCGAGTGACAGGCTCGCCCGCTTCCATAGCGGGTCTTGTGCAATCAATGGCGTCAACTCCCCAAGAAGAGCTCTAGCAGCCCATCTACTTCCCAGTTGCTGAGTCGAGGTTGTCGGAGCCTCGTATTCGCAACCCAGGAGGGCGGATGGTAATTAGTGCCGAGGCAGATGTTGCCCACTAGGGTGTCAATTGATGACTTCGTCGTCACAAAGACGGCGTGCGGCGAGTAAGATGGCGCGGTGGTCCCCCTTTTGTGCTTTATCGGCGCACGTTTGATTACATCAACCCGCGATGGGCGAATGTGGCGGGAGAGCGGCAACGGGCGGCAGCCTTTGGTCGGGTGCAAGCAATGTCCCGATTGCGACCGGAAACTTGAGATGACGTCTCTGCACCAGCCCCTATCAAAAACAAATATCGCAGGGAGTTCGATTCCCTTTACGCTCCTGCTCCCACCGTGCGGATCGATCGGTCTGTTCTCCTGAAGGACCCTTTGTCTCTTGCTCTCTCCGTGTCCCTGCCCAGGTGGCGGCCAAGCGTTTGGACCTCCCTGCTTCTCCAAACCGGGTCCCGACAATGCCTATGCCGTGTCGATTGTCGCAGATCAGACGAACAACCGCGGGATGGGACGCGGTATTCTAGGTGGCCGAAGAAAGGACAGCCAGGGACGCATGCGATGTGTCACCGTTGTTGCTGTGTGGCAGGCAAGATTGAGTGCACTCGGGAGAGCGTCGTGAGGTCTGAGGTCTTAGGTCTGACGGGCGACGTCAGATGTCGGGGGGGTGTGGGGGGGGAGAGTGGGAGAAGGGGGAAAAGGATGGGATGCGATCGGGTTGGCGAGGGCAGATGCCGTATAATAAAGACGACCGCAGGGCAGCGAACTAATGAGCTGCAGGCCGGCGAGCAGTGGTCTGGATCAGGTCTGCCGTCTGGTAGGTCGGCGGGATGGCTAGTAGGGGGAGGGGGGGCAGCAGAGCGGTCGGGATGGCACGACTGGCGTTCGGAGAAAAAAGAGGCTTGCGAGGCCAGACGACCTTAGACGAGAGGGATGGAGCGACGAGGGACAGGGTACGGAGCACGGCAGCAGGCGCACGAAGTACTGCTGAGCACAGTACGGCGTGGTGAGGGAGGTAGGCACGGTGGGCTCGGGAGGCAGGCAGGTGGAAGTCACCTCCACGAATGCGTCAGGGAAGGGAGACGCGGAGATGGTAGGGACGATGCAAATGCGCAGCAGCCCAGGGCACGCACAGCGACCACCCAGCGACTACGACGCTGACCGCTGTTGGCAGATTGCAAAATACCTGGGACGGGGCATGGGCACGGCATGGGATGGGGCTTCTGGGACGGTGCCTGATGTGACTGGCAGATGCCCACACCCTCTCCCACGATCGCATCCGGTGCAAGGGTGCCAGATTTGAGCCGAGGGGGGCTCGGGGAAGGTCTGGGGGCCATCTGGGACGCGAGGCAAGTGTGGAAATGCAGCCCAGATTTCCTGATCAGATTGGCGGTGGGTGGGGGAAGGAAGGAAGGAAGGCAGGGAGGTCGCGGGGAGCTTCGAGGGCGCCCCCGTTGGCGCGGGAAAGAGGGGCGCGAATCTCGAGCTAAGTGGACGCTGGGACGCTTGGGGTACCATCGGGCTGGGGCCTTGTCGATGCTGGGATTCTGACAAGCCAGGATCCTGGTTGTCCGATGCGGTGAGTGGGAGAGGTCGCAGACCGCACCTAGCGGCCCGGAGGTTGCTTATATCCAGGACAGTGCGAGAGCCGCCCGTCCGCACAGCCAGCGTGACGATGCAATAATCACATAGAGTACAACACGCATTGGAACGCGTCTGGTGCATGCGATGATTGGATTCAGGCGGCTCAGATGAATAAGTCGCTGCAACTGTGGGATGCAGCGGCAGAATGTGCGATATTGCTTCCAGGTTGCCCTGGTGTGAGCACACCAAGCCAAATCCCAGCTAAGGCAGGCCGTTCGCTCGCCGCGCTGCCTGCCCGGGCGCACAGGCGCTGGGCGTGAAGGGGTCGAGGATCAGGATCGAGACGGGCAGTTTTCTCAACCTGCCTGCGTGGAAGCGCTGCCCGTGCCTTGTGGGCCAACCGCTGACGGCAGGGGGGACGTTGGGCTAGCGATGGAGTGTTGAGGCCGTGGCGTTCCCACGATCACCCGTTAAATCGACCGGCGCCGTCCTTCACGTAGCCGACGACGGGAATTGGAAATGGAAATTTCCACGGTAGGGGCCCGCGCCTCACTAGTCTTCGGCGCACAGAGTTTCAGGGCTCGCAGGCCTGCCAGGCTTGCCTGTGCAGCCGAGTGCCTCCGCAGTATGAAAACGCCAGGCATCCACAACACAAACATCAAGAGAAGTTATGCATTCCGTCTGCCATGATAGAGGTAGAACAATGTTTGCGCCAGCCAATCGAGACTCGCGGAGACAGGAATCCAAGCAGCTAGTTAGGCGCCTCCCGTAGGGCATTAGGTTCACGTTGGTGACTAACCTGACGTTGAGCAAGCCAACCCTAAGCTGGCCGAGCTTACTCCTTACCCTCATTCAAATATCGGGGAGGGGATTGCATACGGGTCCGCAGCTCCGCTGGATGCCACTGGCAATCCGTACCGTGCCGAGGAGCGCGCCTGCTGCCAAATCTGGGGATCAAGACCTGTGGGTCGGGCGCCACATTCTAGAAGCACGGAGGGCTTTGTCTGATTTGCCCCTCTCCAATGAGGCACTGGATCGAGATCCAGGGAGCCAGGTAGCACACTAACGAGAGCCCGACTCACTGGTTGGTCAATCACCTCGTCCACACGGCGATCCTGTCCGGACATGGAGAACGTGGAGCTGCTAGAAACGCATGGTGCGCATGGGTCCATGACGCCCCAACTGTGTCTCAGAGCCGCCAGCGCGCGCCGCCGATAGTTTCGTTGCCCTCTTCTCGTTGGGGCTAGGTCGCGTCTCAGCCCACAAGCTGAATTAGCTTTCAGCTGTCTTCGGCGGCCAGTCCCAGTGCAGAACTCGGGCAGGGCACGATGGTTGAGACTTGAGATGATTTGCTAGGACGAGACTCCAAACCACGCTTGCTAATAAAGGGGGTAGGTAGGTACGAACCCGCGATATTCCCGAGTGCGGCCGGTGCTGGTCTGCTGGCTGCCAGTGCAGTGCCGCCGGAGAGGCGAGAGATAAGGGGCGGCTGCACATTCCATGTACGATTTCTGAAATCGCACAGTCACGTTGGTTGGTGATGCTGAAGTGCTGCGACCGGCTGACCTATGGGACTTGGAGTTCCGGGCCTGGCGTGGGACGGGACCGAATCCGGTGTGGCCGTTGTTAGCGCCGATGTATCGCGTCGTTTCTGGCCTCGTCCCCTCCTCCCTCCCACACTTGCTCAACACCTAAGTATTTAGCCCCCGTTGATATGGAGAGGCAGCGGCAAGCTCGCTCGCTGGACGGAGTAAGCCTGGTCAACAACACGTCCTGTCGCTCCGCCAATTCCCCGACCCTCCCACAAGCGGAGACGGCAGACGCCTCACGCAGTTTTGCCCGCCGTGCTAACCTCGCCTCGGTCGTGCGATATCCATTCAGCCCTTGCCTTCTGGGTTCCTTGCGATCCCCAGCTGCGGCTAGCGAGTTGTCGAAGATGCAGTTCGCAGCTAGCGATGCAACTCAGGATGAACACGTGGGCAATCAAGCGCTTTGGGAACTTTGAACATGCTGCATTCTCGGCTTTTCCATTGGGCCAAAAACCCAGTAAGCACCTCCCGTCATCGATCTGACGGATCTGGCCCGTCCCCGCCCGCTCTGCTTCCAAGCGCATGGGTAACGAGATGAAGGCGGGGCTCCACTGGAGGCTTTGAGCCTGGAGTACGTACACACTATACAGTGTATGGTACGAAGGCGTGCTGGACGGGGTACTTCCCCTCGCGCTTGGGATGGTGTTCTCGCTAATCGAACGGTTGCATCGGGCCTTGGACTTTGTCGAAACAGGAGGACAGATCCGAGAATGTCAGGCGGCGCAGGGCCCACGAGAAGCTGTTGGCCAAAAGGACGGCCAGAGAAGCTCCAGAGTCCAAGCCCTCGCCGACTGGCATTTGGCAGTCCTGTCTGCACCACAGCGTCGCCCGGCCTGCATCGCTGAGGAGAGAGCGTGCGTGGTCCGTACGGATAGTTGCACGCGACAATAGACACCGGAGCGGATTACCAGGGCCCATCGAAACGGCAACGAGCGCGCGCAGCTGGCGGATCCTCCCCGTCGTCCCATCGTTTCACGCAGATCGCTGTTCATTACATCCTCCCCTGAGGAAACATGCCCCGGCTGATCGAAACGAGGATCTGCGCCCACTGCGGCGGCCGGTGGGATCTCTGTGGAGGCGTTACTGATGCGACGCTGCACCGCTCGGCAAATTGGTGACGGCCTTCGCACGCATGGCGAGCTCCCCAATGCGATGTTGCGTGGGTGCTCGAACAGGGATGGGATATTGCGTCGATGCAGCGGATTTGCATCACACGCTGCAAGCACAGCACCCAGCTCCAGCACGCACCAGCACCGGCCAACACAGCCAGCAGCACGCCCCATCCCATCACTGACAGCCCCTCCCGTGCCCCCCGTCCCCCCATCCCGATGGGATGTGATCACAGCGCCGCGGTCCTTCTGAAACCACTAGCCTCGCCGGCCTGGGTGGCTTCGGCCCAAGGGGAGTCGATGTTTTGTGTGTGCTGCAAACACTACGCTGGCACGTGGAGCACATCTGCCCACTTCTCCCACCGAGCACGTATAAGATTACGAGGTTGTTCCACCTGTGAGATGGCAGCCGTATCGAGGGGAACACTGGCGAAAAGCGCGCAGGATCTGGATCAACGACAGCCTTCTAGTGTGCTCTGTCTCGTGCGGTGACGACTGTACTGCGTATACAAAATGCTTGGTCGGTGTACGTTTGCAAATTGTTATTTAATTGATAACATGGACAACAGTCCATTGAAGGGCGACGATAACGTTGACCTGGACGAGTGCGACAGCAGCACCAACGGCCCTCCTCGTCATTACCGCGGCTGCTTCTGCTAGTGGGGTGGCTCACATCGTGTTGCTCGGGCGAGCAGGGGCCGAATCAGGAAAGGCGAATGAAAGATCCAGCGGAGAGCGCAATCAATCTGGAATCTCTGGATCGGACCACGCCGCGTCTGGGGTCGCAGCGGACATCATCATTTCGGCATGGATATCAACGCGCCTCCACATTGTTCGAAGACGAAGGGGTATAGAAAGATCTAAAAATACACTGCACCTTACCTCTCGTCCCGGTGGCAGGCAGGCCCGGGGCAGCGAGCGAGCCCAGCGCCCAGCGCGGTCGCCCACCCCCTGTGTGCCCTTCCCTTCGTCTTGAAAACACTGTGTAACATACAACGTGGACCGGCTGGACCAACCCCCTTTTTAAATTGCCAAATACTTGGCGCCTCGTTGAAGGAAATAGTAATGTTTTAAGGTAGGGTGGGAGAGAGCGGGCCAACTGGGGATCCAAAACGGCCGAGCCAGGCGGAGAAAAGCCGTTGAGCAAGATGGAACGGGCAGGTTGTGGAGCCTCCTCGCGATGTTCCTCCAGCTCAGCGTGAGCGACGCTCGATGGCGTCGAACTTGAGCTTTTCGTAGCGGTCGCTCCTGCCTCCTTCGCCGCACCTCCGGGCCCCCAGTGGAGAAGATGCCACCCAATGGAGTTCAGCGGAAATCACCCCGACGCGGGGGACGGAGGCGCCCGCGGCGTCCAGACAGCCTGATCGAACTCACCTGGACCACAGTCCGGGCGCCCCTCCTTCAAGCGATCCCTGCATCCACGTCAAGGCCGTCAAGCTCAAGCTCAATTGCCCCCCAAGTTCAAACATCGATCACCGACAAAAACAACAACAGCTAACCTCATGCCTTGCTCCTCACGCCACGCCTTCGCCAATGCCCACTAAATGCGCAGGACGGAAACGCAAGCGACTTGTGCCCGCAATGTCGCCCGCATTCCGCCCCGCGAAATTGTGAGTTCCGACAAGCTCCCTTGTGACAGCAGCAGCACAGCAGTCGAACTGCTGCGTTACACAGCGAGCGTGCCGGATGCTCCCTGTGGGATTGACAGGAGTGTGGCGACAAGGATGCTGTGTGGAGCGACATTCTCGAAGTGATCGGCCAAGGTTTCATCGCGCGACATTGCAGGTAAAGTACTTTCAAAATGGGAGTCGCTACAACGCTGCGCTCTGTCCGGATCAATCCGTGCGTGCGCGTGGTGCGCTCCCAAGACTCCAAGAGCGATCGTCGCCCAACGACAGTCAGCGGCCCGGCAGTTCGACAGCTCAATCGGGCCCCGATCCGCGCGTAGTGGGTACCGGCACGACAGACGCGCAGAGGCCACAGCTGACGTGCCGGGTGCGCGCTGCTCCTCGCGCACTGGTGGCCAGGTCCGCTTGCTTCTCCCCGGACCAGCAAGCACACTCTCCTCTCCTGTTAAGTGCATATTCTGATTCAGCCTGTCGATGCCGCTTTCCGCGATGAACAAACGTCCAGTCACATCGGGGAGCGAGAAGGAGTATCAAGGGCCAAGGACGGCAGCTCTGAAGGCACAATGACAGGGGTAGTTGCATCCCGGTTGCTCTTCAGAAGCCTCCCCTGCTTGAGGCATCGATCGGGAATGGTTCCCTTTCTGGCAAACATATATCCCCCCCTAGCACCACAACCAACGCAGGCCCGCCATGCCCCGTCGCACGCCATTGGCTGCGGGAACATAGCCGCATACCAGATCAGGCGATGACTGCAGGAAATCACATCTCGCAACCTTTCCTTTGGGTTCATCGTCGGGACGGGGTTCGATGGCAGACCGATGTCGCTTCCTTCCGCCGAGCCGTTCAGGGTAAATTGCCCTGAGTGGCGGGCCTTACTTGGGGAATCTCCCACCAGCGCGAATATTAGTGCCCTATCCTGGACAGGCATAACAGATCACGACGGCGGCTTGAGCAGGCATCGCTCTTCTTCTCGAGGAATCATGGAACCAACACTCCCTTTCCGACCGTCCATACGCATGGAAACACTATTTGTACTGTACGCCCCCGGCCCGGTGTTTGGAATACAAGGGCGCCAATCGTTGTCTGCGCGCTCTGTTCATCTCGGCTTGACGACCGAGACGCATGCGCACTGTCAAGACACTGTCCTCGCTGCAGCTGTTGGGGTTTTTGCTGCACTATGGCATCTCGAGAGGCAGTTTTCTGTGATCCATCCTGCTTCATCGCAGTGGCAGATTCCCGTCTTGGCGCTTCAGCAACATTGTGCTCCCTCACCGCCACCCTCATGATAGCGTGCGCGAGTGTGGCAGAATCTGTCAGCCATGGCATCCACTGAAGGCAGCTAGACACGGCTTCGATCGGGTTCCAGTTCGGCGAGATCTCCCACACCCAAGGGCTGAGCCGGCCTTGAATCGGCGGACGCGAGACTGCGTCATCTACGAAAGTAATTTGGATCTGGTGGCCGATATATTGTCTCACACACCATCCGTTCGCTGGCGACCCGCCTGCCTCAGCAAGGCTCCGAGGTCTGTTCCCGCTGCTGCTTTGTGAGAGTAAGAAAGTACCACAGACCGCACGATGCAGCCGAAAAGCTCCGAGGCCGTGCCTCTGGAGCCAGTCGATTGGTGAGCCAGTATCCCGTCCGGGAGCCTAGCAGGATCGCGCTGTTGCAGTAACGGGGCCGCTCGTCAGAAGGCACAGGCACTGTCTGATCGATCCGATTTGCGTCTGCGGGCACAACCTGCTCCCATTGCCGCTGGTTGTTCGTATCCCCGCCTCTCAGAGTGAGCAAACAAGGCTCGTTGGCCGCTTTGTCCGCGCCGTGATCCAGCTTCGATGTTTTCTTGGTTTGTGCCGCGTCGCGCCGCAGCACCTCGCACTGCTGGCGAAGAGATGGCACAGGGTCACCTCGAGTCTCTGAAGCCAGTCACCGCCAGAGCCAGCGTTTCTCACGTGCGATCTTGGACATCGGCAACCCGCACATCAGCCTAAAGCATAACGAAGCGCAGTCAAGCTAAGCTGCTGCCCATTGGGCGCTGTCGGCTCTCTGTCGACACTAGCCCACCGCCCCGGATCTGACTTCCCCTCCCGATATCGTCAGGTTTCGGTCGTCTGATCTGGTGCAGTCAGATATGCTTCCCAGTGGTCGGCGATTGCATAGATTAACTGCATGGAAGCCCATGTTTCCCAAGGGATGCGGATAGACCTCTCGCTTGTCAGCGCTGATGCCATCGGGACATGTTGACCTGATGCGGCCTGTCTCCGGCAAACAGGCTGGGAACGATTCCACATGGCATCCCATGTTGACCTGTGCGAAGTACATCTTCCGTCCGGGCAGCATCACGATGCTACTTCAGTTAACGTTAGGCTCGGGGGCCTTAAATACGCGAAGACGATGAAACGGAGCGGCACAATCTTAGCTGGCCGTTATCACGTACCCTAGCGCGTTCTCCGCCCATGCCCCCCATGGGCGATGGTGCAGCATCGCATGTGGAGTGCGCCGTAATCTCGTTCCGATATGGAAACGGCAGATCACTGGGGTGATTCCGGCTTGCCGACGCAGTGCAACGTCCAGTGCGGGCCAGACACATTTGCTGCACGGGGATTTTGGGATTTTATGTGTTCCGGCCAGCTTGCACGACCGAGGCTGGAGTCCAACGGTGATTGCGTTTCCAGCTGTCCATCCAGCGTCAGTTCCGCCGTGTTTTCTTGTCACACCCCAGACCTGTCAAATGTCACTTCTCGCAGTGCCGGCTGGTGTGCTGTGGACACAACCCTATCATCTCTCATGGCGGTGCTCAGGCGACCAGTCTTTGATGCGACGGCGCGGGCGAGGCAGCGAGGACGACGTCGCGATGCAGCCGCCTCCGCAATGTCTCACGTATGTGCAGGCGATTGGTCCCGGTCGAGAGAAAAGTGACGTCCGACTGGGAATCCCACCAGCCAGAAATCCGGCACGCTGACTTGCGGTTTCGACGTCGTTGCTGCCTCGCCTCGCGATCCAGCGATATTCCCCCACCTGATCGGTCTTGGCGCCAAACACTGCCTTCGATTCCCGAGCCAAGGCGTCCCAGATCCCGCAGCTCACCAGATGCGACTAACATGGTTGGAGGACTTGAGTGGCCAGTGGTTACACACGAACCAGTATGTTGGCCCCCTGGGCTGAGCCAGTGGCTTCAGCGCCCGTTCCAGGTGAGCCCGAGTCTGACGACAGACTGGTGGCGTGGGCGTTCCCCTCAAGAAGATTCAAGCGCCGATAGCGTGTTAATTGTGAATTCATTAGGGACGTCACGTTGGGAAAAGATAGCCAGCGTGCATTCCTTTCCCTCTCGGGGGCGCAATATCATGGGCCACAAGAGCTGTACACAGGTGCGGGCACCACCAGCCTTGATCCAGGGCACGCCGGTTTCAATCTGCATCAGCCTTACCTGGTTCGGTGGAGGGTTTTCTGCTTCCTTCTCCCACCGCCTTCGCTTTTCAGCGGGCGCACTGACGCTGAAGCTCGACAGCCACACCTCATGCACGACAAATCACACTCCTTCAGATCATCAGATCAAATCGATCGCCGCGAGTGGGACGCCAATGCCTCTCGCGTCGACAAAGCCCGCTCCCCTCCTGGCTCCTCTCTTGGTGCGCGTGTAATTCCACCCCTCCATCTCTGCTTCTTTCGCCCCCAATAGCTCCAAAAAATCAGGATTAGTTGCCTGCTGACCGCATCGGCCAAGGGGACAATCCCGTCTGTGGTGGGCTTTACTTTTTTCAGCTCAAATAACGGGCGATGCAACACACAACTTCGTCCCTGTCCCAATCCGATCACGTCAAGACATGCATTGTGATGAGACATTTTCCCGTTGATATTTTGCCATGCCACCACCAAAGTGAGCTAACTGAAAGGTCGAGGCTTCTGTCCATGTTCTTCCGTGGCAGCAGGGGATCTTGGGCACAGTTCACAGAGCTTTGGGGTTCAGCGCTTCCCGTCTCGGAAGCCTCATGCAGAGGGCTTCTGTGGTACCGCAGTGAGGCTTTCCCAACGCAGAAGAATGGGATCCATTTCGGCTTGCTCTGTTTCCGAAAGGATATCGGAAATCGAGATGTGATCTGACGTCCGGGACTCGGCTGCCGAGTCTTTGGGTTTCCAAGTTTCTTTTCGTCAGATCTCGGTTGCGGGAACGGCCTCGCTTTGGCATTGAACAAGATGTTTGCCGAGGGGCGGGAGGAGCCTCTCCGCAGCGATGACTGGCGGCCATTCCATGGCACAACAAACACACAGCCTCCCCGCTCTTGTCCGGAGGCGGGCCCGGAGACTTTTCTTGGTGCTTACTCCTGTCCGTCTGGGTCCGTCCGTCCGTCCGCCAAGGCTTGCTGTCAAAGCAGAAAGTAAACACTAGGGGTTTGCTTGCGTGCTGCCGTTCCGGAAATCGCGGGCTTTCTTTTGCTTTTTCCATCCCTCTCTTACGATTCTTCGTCGCTCTTCAAGGGTCGTGGTCGCGGTCATTATCAAACTCCCCTGCTCGCAATGCGTCCAGCGGCTCCCAAACCATGTTCAAGTGTATCCGAGCGGCGTTGGAACCGTAACATGCAAACGGCAAAAAGAAACGTGAGGGTGATGACGGCTTGCTTGCTTAGGGTCGGCAGAGCCAGAGCCACCACCAGCATGCCAGCGAACCCGGCGAAGGGGAAATCGGTCCCTTCCAAACCCCCGCTGAGTTGAGCAGGGGCAGGGAAGCGGAACAGGGGAAGCATCCCCATCCTTCATCCCCAGCCCACGGAAGGGGAGAGCAAAGCACGCACAGCACCGAGCAGCAGATGATGGAGGAGGGTGCAACGTCAGTGGTGAACCAGGGTCTTGCGCAGTTGCATTTTGCGGAGGGGGGTGAGAAGCAGGAGAGAATGGACAAGGGGGCGTTTGCTGGCTGTGGTTCTTTGGTTCTTGGTTGGCCGCCGCAGAATCAGACGGTTCGATAGACGACTGGACGCACGGCGCGCGCTCTGCCTTACCTGCGTACCTTATTACCTTACCTTGCCAGCCCGCGCGAGCCACCGGCCTGATGGGATGGGCGAATCGCGGCGCTGCTACCACGGTTCGGGTTCGGGTTCAGTTCGATTCGTTCGTCTTTCTTGGTAAGTTATTAGCTGGCGTTTGGTTGTTGCTGGGGTGGCGCCGGCAGGCAGGGCTAGCTAGCTGGTCCGCCACGGACAACGCTCACGCACACCACACCTCGTTTCCCTGCGGGGATACACCTTGGACTAGCTCGTCCGTAGGAAGCGTGGCGGGCCAGTGACAGCACAGTGTAAACGAGTGGGCGTAAGATGGGGGTCAGACGTAGCCGTTTTCAGGCTAGGGTCGGTTTTCTACGAGCCATCATCCCTCCTTGCAGTACTTCGTATGTGCTACAAGTACGTAGGGGTAGGTACTTACTTACGCCAGTACGTAACGGGCTTTGCTTCTTGCCTGTCGCCTCTCATGGGAGGCAGCTGGCTAACTCACGTTCAACGGCAATTGCCGAAGAGAATATAAGGGGGAGGGAGCGGTCATCATGTGGCGCGGGCTATTGATTCTGTATCGGTAAGTTTGTGGGAGAACGAAGTATGTAAGAGTCTGTGTGTCTCTCGGTGCTCTCAGGCCTCGCGGCTCCCTCGCGGCTCCCTCACATTCTTTCCGAGCCACGGGAGTGCAAAGAGGGGAAGCTTGTCGGACGTTTTTCTGAGGGGAGCTTGCTGCTGGTGGCGTGGGGGACTGGAGGCGCAAACGGGCGGGAGAGGAAGGAGCAAAAAGGAAATACTGCGTAGGATGGAGGTACTGGAGGTACTGAGCGCCGTGTCGAAGTGGTTAGACTCAACAGAACGAGGGGGAGGAGGAGAAGGAGGAGTGAGCGGGGGGGAGGAGGCGATCTGGATCGGAACTAGCAGTTGGTGTCCCGGAGGCGCTAGTCTGATTTTCCTGTGTGGTGTTTCTTTCTTTCGTTTTGCTTCTGTTTCTTTGGGTTTGGCAGCAGTGCTGCTGGTTGGTGGGCGAGCCGGCTCCTTGAAGGGGGACGATGCGGATTGCCCTGGTACGTTGCGAGGTTAGTAATGTTCTGGGGAGGTGTGTGAGCCGCCGGTGGCTGCCTATAATGATAGCTGACGTTTTTCTCTCCTCTAGGCGGCAATTATTGCGATACCAAGATGTGGTGTCTCAGGGTGGCTACCTTACCTGCTGCTGCATGCACAAGTGTGTATGTATGTCTCAGCTGCCTGCCCTGTATTGTACTAGGTGCCTGCTTCTGAATCTGGATCCGGATCTGGGCCGGCCGATCTGGCTGCGTCAGCGCCGCCGTGTGATATCTTGAGTCAAGATCTCAGACATTACCACCGGTTTGGGGCGCCCGAATGCGCGCGCAGGTGTCGCTAAGTTGCTGAGTCGCATTCAGCTTGGGTGTTGGATTGGTATCTCCTCGGCATACTCGGCCTGAAAGCAGCCGACCGCTTTTCGGGCAGCTGAGCTGAGTTCGATGTATTTGCCATTGCCAGGGGAGTTTGCGTGTGTTGTTGTCCTGACAAGGTCACATCTGTTTTTGTTGTCGAGCCCCTGAGCCATCACACATCCAATCACCTTCCCCCTTAAAAAGCAGAACAACGCCGCGAACTGTCACATACGGCTATCCCCACTGGGGAACTCGGGATCCCGTCCGCTCTCCCATCGATAAACTAGTGAGGGCCAGACTAGTAGTTGGGTCGGTGACGACCAGCGAATCCCTTGGTGTTGTATGTGCATCTTCTTCACCCGATGGCAAGGTTGTATAGTGTAGCGGTTATCACATCGGATTCTGATAGAGCGAGAGCTTCTTCTATTCCGGTAACCCCGGTTCGATTCCGGGTACGACCTATTTTTGCTGCATTGTTCCCTGTTGAGTATTTTTTGGGGGGGGGGGGGGTTGTGTGTGACTTTGGGTGACGGTGTTTGTGAGAAGCCTGGGATTTGGAGATCCAGGGGTTTGAACACACACGGGTGGGCCAGGGATGGAATGGACTGGGCTGGTACGGGCGAAGTCATTGTCTTCGATGATCATGTTTATGGCAGTGTTGTGGCGCGTGAATGACAAGGACCCTCTCCGTCTGTCTGTCTGGTTTCCCGGGGAAGGGGGAGTAACGTCCGGGCAGGCCACGGCAACTGCATTGACCGGTAGCAACTGGAAAGAAAGCAGCAACAATGTTGGTCTTGCTAATAAGATAGTGAGAAGCTCCCAACCCCTGAAGCTACGAGAACCTGTGCCGGTGTATTGTAATAATCGCATCCCTAAATCATGATCATTGTGACGGTGTTGTCGCCGTAGTTGGTGAATACCCTGCGCCCTGGTAAAGAATCCAACCCGATAGGATTGTAACTCCCACCAACTACGTAAATAGACCTCTTGACGTAGTCCGCCGCTCGATCGTGGATCGGTGAGGTTGTGAAAACAGGCACATGCAGTGTACGTAGTTGAGTGACAGTGTCGACCTTCGCGAGAGAAAAGAAACTTGGTAACCAGTCCGACAGGACGGACATGAAGTTCTATCCAGTGTAGTAGAGATCTGAAGAACTTCTTCCATGAAAACTGAGAGATAATGGAAGAGGAGAGTTCGGTTCATAAATCCTAGGGGGGGGGGTTTATACTTCCGATTTTCGGCCTCTTTGCATCCTAGTAGCGGTTGCCTCGTTTACAGACTGAGACCTGTTGGGTGATGATATCGCTTACAACTACTAGGTAGTTCCTTACCTTGGCGGTTCCACTTTAGCCACATGCCCTCTTGGACACGCTAGTAGTGATGGGCGTAATAGCAAATTCCCCGATAAAAGATGGAAGGTATCAAAGCTGACTGAACCGGGTCACAACCATCTTTCGTTCAAGTCAAACAACCTCGGGTTGTCTGTTGTAGCGCCGGCAAGTCTAAGTCATTACGCGTATCCACTCATCTGTATCATTTGGCGAGGCACGGCTCAGTGAGAGGACAATACCTATTCACCCACATGCCATGATATGGCATTCAGGTAAACATTTACCATCGACCCACCCATTCACTCGCAACATCACCACATCCGTGTCACATACTCCCATACACATAAACATACCCATCCGTAACAATATATCATTCATTCCTTTAGGTATTCTCTCTATCGTGTACACCAGACCATCTATTCCCTCCCACTCTTCATCGTTTTCCCATCCCGACCAGGTGGCCGGCAGCCAAGCCAGATAACTTCCACCTCTGCCGCTCAGCAGCCCTACACCCTTCTTCTCTTCAAACAAACCCAAAGTTGCCAACACAACACACATCACACGCATGCGGCTCGCCTGCTTAACCAAGTGCCCAACAAACCAAGCCAAGCCAAGCCAAACCTCTCTCGTTTTTCATCGCCCACAGATAGCCGGATAGGTATGCGAGGAACATCTACCCAGTAAAGATATCCACCACACCGCCCCAACCACCCCTGGATCTCTCCTCCCAGTATCCCTCTTTTCCGCCTTTCAACCGCCATACCTCCTCCCCTCCAGCCTCCCCAGCTCCCGTCGCCCCTTCCGTCTCGACCTTGACGAACCACTTGGGCCTGTGTTCCTCCCCGCTCTCTTCCAGCACCCTCCTCCTGTCACGTTGCGCTTCTTCCAGCCGAACCTTCCATTCCTCCGCGCTGTCGAGATCACCCTTCTCCGCGAGGCGCTGATCCGGCCGTAGTCTGGTATCCGTGGGAGGAAGTTTCCCCTTTTCCAGCGTTGTGACTTCGTTTAACCCAGCCGCAAACGTGGTCATGCCGTACGTAGTTGCGGCATTATCCACGAGGCTACCGGCCTTCCAGATCTCCTTCCCACCGGGCATGGCACGCAGCGCGGCGGTCCAAGTACCAGTGAGCGATGCGCCAGCATGGGAGCCATCGGCGTTGTACAGTTCAACCTGAACATCCTCGCCGCGACCTCCAAAGACGCCTTTGGAGCGGAACTCAACTGTTGCCTTGGAGCCAGTGGAGTCGTTGGCGACGTGCATGGTGCCAACAGGCTCGACATACTTCTCGCCCATAACGACGTTGCGCAGAAAAACTGTGGCAATGTTCCAGCTGTACAGCTCGGCGGAGCCGTCGGGGCGGTGCAAGCTGACTCGCACGCGGCCTTCGGTGGTGATCTCGGCGCTCTTGCCCCAGAACTTCTGGGATGGCGCCGGTGACTGCGAAAATGACCACAGGGCACTGTCGGCCTGCATGGCGAGCCGGACAGGACGGTGGCAAACCTTCTCAACAAGGAGCCGGAATCCGCCCGGGACTTCGGCATCCGACCGGACGAGCTCGAATGTTTCGCCAAGCAAGGGGTTGAATGGCTTGCGGATGGCACGCTCCTTGGCCCGGCCGCCGCTGAACTGTGAGATGGCAAAGGCCGTGACGTAGAGGAGGCGGTCCTTGGCCTGGTCTTGTTTCGCCGCCGCGTCGAGGAGCTGCGCGTACTCGAGCTGCTCGGCCACGCGCTGGAGGAGCGACGTTGGCTCATTGGCCGAGACCGGCATGCTGATGGTGCTCAAGTCCTTGCCGACGTTCTTGCGTACGAACGCGATAAGACTCGGCGGCGCAACCTTCGCCGAAGGGATAGTCTTGCGTCGCACGACCTTGTCCGCGATGGGAAGGGGGGTTAGGGACTTTGGTTTGATAGGGAATAGGCTGGCGGCGCCGCTAGCTGTGTGTGAATATTCATCTTCGTCCTCTATCGAGGACACGGATGACGTATCGTTTATATCCTCTTCAGCATCAGAACCTGCCGAGTCTTCCTCACTCTGGCGGTCGATGATCATAAGCTGGTTCTGGGATGCTGCTGCTGCTTCACCAGCCTCGGCATCGAAGAACTCATCGGTCGTCGAGGTAGACTCAAAACTTCGTCTTGACGCCACAGGAGCTGACAAAAGCAGCCTCCTCCGCTTGCTGGTGGCCAGGAGACTTGAAAACTCCACAACTACCGAGTCCAGATCGTTCAGTAACGCCGCACAATGGTCGTACGTGTTCCGCTCTTCCTGAAGCCGCCCGTATCCTTTCTTTGCGCCATTTGTCGGGATGGACAGTGTGGCTGATGAGGGGGTCGGGACGGCTAAGCTGGAGTTGAGCGTGCTTTGTATTGCTTGCGGCGAGAAAGGCGACGTAGCGCTCGCCTTGCGCTTCCAGAAAGGTCTTTTCTCAGGCTGATGGGAGAAGTAGCCGTCCGAATCTTCCGGGACGGTGGGAGTCCCCGGCGAGAGCAGTGACCCATGGCTACTGCTTGCGTGCTTCTGGACGGCCATGTCCTTGACAAGGCGCCTTAGGGCATCCCGGGTCCCCACAACCCGGCTGACCAGCGTCTCGACCTGATTCCACTCCCGGGCCTCATCCTGTGGGTTGCTTTTAACCGCCACCACAACACCCTGCGGTGCCCGCGCGGTCTCCGGAATGACATCGCTAACCACCGTTTCCAAGCCGCGGGCGATCCGGCTGGCGCGTTCCAGCGCTCGCGCCCAGTCGTTGAATTCCTTCGGGTTGGACGCTCGCAAGTGCCACACCTCGGCTCCCGAGTCAATGGTGATCTCCCGACGCCTCTCGTCGGCCGCGATCGCGGCAAGACTCAGAGGGATGGCCCCTCGTAGGGCTGACGAGTTGCGGTTGTGATAATATGACAACGTGCAGGTCGTATAGTCGAGAGAGAAGAACCGTCTCGCATAGCCCTGGCCCTTCTTCCGCCTCCGCTTATGCAGCGTGCCCATGTGGTGCGAGTTGGAAGCGCCGCCGTCGCTCTTCCCGCCGGCGTTGTGGCTGTGCAGGCTGTCGACCGATTCGGATGCGGCCGTGCCAATGCGGGGGCTGTTGTGCTTTCCCAGGCTGGTCCTACTCGCGCTGGCGATGGGGCCGGCTTGCATGTTCGGCAGGTTTCGGGCAGTCTGCGGCGGCGCGCCGGTCGGGTACGTCAGGAGGACGAAGGTGGCCGTCTTGGACGTCTGCTTGGAGAAGGTGTTGTCGAACACCAAGCCGAACATGCCGCCGCTGGTGACATCGTAGGTGCCCACCGAGACCTTGTCAGCCTCACACTTGCCGTGCCATTTGATCGGAATGAAGCCCTTCTTCGCGAGCTGGTCCTGCGCGGTGCTGGAGTCCTTCCGCGCGAAGAGGCCCGTCTTCGGGTCGGCGGTGCCCTCGGTCTGCTGGTCCGGTGTCGTGCTCTCGCTCGTCTGCGAGGAAAACGTCGTGGCCCCTGTGCCGGGGTGCTTGACAATGGCAAAGTTTCTGCAGCGCGACATGTTAGCGGCAGCGGCTGCATGCGGGGGTCGGCGGTGACGTACATAGACTTCTTGTGAGGCTGGACGCTCCACGAGATGGTGTGGCCCTGGTCGACCTTGACCCAGCGGACGATGTACGACTGTTGGCATCCAGAAAGACAATTGTCAGAACATCGGGACTGCGTGCGAGGGAGTGGGCGCAATGCGCGCATACCTTGCTGTGGATCTCAAGTTGCTCGATTCCGGCCATGGTTGCACTGTGGAATCTCGAAATCGATGCGCCGAAGTTGGCAGGTGCGTGCAGTCGCGTCCAGTATGCTCAATCCGTGTCGCGACGTCGCCTAGGAAAAAGAGTTTAGCGGGCGCAAGGATAATCCAGCATCGCGGTGTCGGTTCCCCACAGAGTTTTGAGACTGGAACACGAGTCGGCGGCGGCCTCGAAGTGTCTTTCTTATGGTGGAGGCGGGGAAGGACAGGGTGTGTGGTTTTTGGGCGGCACAGCAAACAGCCCACCGCAAGGCACGCGTCCTTTGGCAGGCAACGTCAGCATGCCTGATCAGCCCTACCAGCCCGAGCGCCCTCCTTATTGGCCCGCTGCAGACGCGGTCTGCGGCATTCCCGGCTTGGGATGGATTTGGATCTGACAGGCAAATCCACACTGCCCGCGTCACATCGAAACATCGGACAACTACGAATCAAGGTTTATGTCAAGATTGAAACCCAGAGGGATAGGAGACAAAACTCATCAAAATATAGGATGAAACCCAAATCAAACCCGATAAACTCGACGTCAATATCCCAGCGCATGAAGTTGCAATTCCCAATGGAAAATCCCAATAGAAGGGAGCCACTTCGTCTTGGATTTTATATCCTCGCAGAGGCTGTGTTGTGCAGCGATGAGCCGGGCAAGTCTATGGATGCTTGATCCCCTGACCCTTATGTATCACACCTCCAAACTACCGCGTTCCTTGGTTGTCCTAACCGGATCGCCTGAAAAAGCAAAAGTTCCATACCGCATTTTGCTAAAATACATCAACCCCCAAGTGAGGCTCATCACATCGCCCTTAACGTGCCCCTGATTGCATCTTCAGCATCTCGCTCTGGTACCGAAGCTTGAAGCCGTTGCAGAGCGCCCTCATGTCGGGGTACTGGCTCTTCAGTAGCTCGTATGCATGCGGCACCACCCGGACGCTCCATGATACTACTTTGGCGTTCGGGCTTGCCTTGAAGCAGAGGTAGAAATACCCAGGGTGTTTGTTGTCCAGGCAGAAGAAATACGCGGACCGCGTTGGATTCGCATCGATGAACACCTTGAGGAATTTCTCTGCAATTCTGTGTTAGTAAACCAAGCACAAAAACAGACCTATTGGAGGATGCAGAGGATACGTACCGAGATCTGTGCGGGATTCTGCCCTGAACTTGTCGTGCCTCATAAGCTCGTCCACCTTCTTCGCCATGGCCTTCACGTGGTCAACGATCAACTCATCCAGATCCGAGTAGGTGTATTTGCCGCCAACCCGGAGCACTCGGCCCACAGAGAACTCGTTCTCCTTCTGGAGCTCTAACACATCCACGTGCTGGTAGATGCCGTCTGCCACCTTCCATGTCACTGCAAGATGGTCGTTGCCCTTTGAGGACGGTCGAATTACCACCTCTCCCGGTGGCTGCCCGCCCAGATATTCCTCGGCTTGTGTACTGTTAAATGGCTTGAACAGAGGATGTTTGATGACCCTTTGTGTGCGCCCAGTAACCTTGTCCTTCTCCCGCAGCTCCTCCCGGTCTTGGTCTTCCAACCGGTAATCCCACTGTCCCCGATTGTGGTCAAAGTGTTTTCGGTACGGCCGACGCAGTTCCTCTTCCCTCATGGTCAGCTTGCACATGAAGTCTTTTCGGTTTAGGTCGATGATTTTAGCCTGGGCCGTCTGGTTGTTCTGGAGGACATCTTTGAGGGAGTGGCGGTGCGAAACTTCATGGGCCTCAACCCGGCCCTCAATACCGCAGTCTAGCTTGACAATGGCAAAGTCGTCTTTGACAACACGCACGTTAACCGGGACGATCATGCCTTCGCACAGAGACTCCCTGGTCTCGCCAGTAAACATGGTAAAAATTTGGTCGGCAGGGAGAGAAGCGAAGTTCTTTCGAAGCTCTTCATACGGAACCTGCAACTCGGCGCGGATTGTCTCAAGCGTGGCGCGCTTGCGTTGCTGGTACTCGCGTTCCAGTTGCTCCGCATACTCCTCGAGAATGAGCTCGTTCACCTTCTCCTGTTCGTCCTCCTTGAAGAGCTTACGAACGATAGCACCTGGGCCGTTCTCATCGGTCTCAGCCTTGACATCCTCCTCATCCAGACCCAGGGCATCTGCTGCCACCTTGCGGGCCAGATCATAGTCCTCAGGGTGGACACGGGTGTTGTCGAGCGGGTCTGAGTCAGGGTTTGTGGTGTCGTATTCGATAAACAAAAAGCTGGCGCAGTTGTTCCATACGCGAGGGCCGAGGACGGGCAGCTTATGCCGTTCCGGATCACCCACGAGTTCGTCGCGTGATGTCACGACGCCACCGTTGGCGTTAATTCCTTTAATGAGCAAGGTTGCTTTTCTTGGGCCGAGGCCAGCGACGTAGGGGAGAAGGCATGCTGTGTATGCGTCTCCTACAGCGTCGTTGATATCCACACCCACCAGGTTGACCATGTCAACCATGGCTGTCTCGAGATGCTTGTAGAGCTTCTCTTGCGGGAGAAAGCGCTGGTAAGGATGGATCAGAAGCGAGGTGACATCCTTACCCAACGCAGCATACTCCTTCATGGGGTTCTGCATGTATCTGGCGAGAGCGATGCAGTATCTTGTAAGCGGGTTCAGTGTCGGATGCTCGGCAACGGCGCGCGGGCTGTCTTGGTATAGTCGTGCTACCTCATCATTCACGACGATCACCTCCAGCAAGTCGCTCCGGTACTCATTTGTATCAGGATCATCGTACTCCGGACCCATGAGGTTTTTCTCGCTGATGAGACCCTCGACATCCTTGATCAACCGGTTCGTGTCCGCACAGAATCCGGAAATGCCAACGACATCAGGACGTCTCCGCCGAACGAGCTCGGCGAAGGCCTCGCGCTGGTTGTCATCGCGGCCCAAGTTGAGGAATTTGCCGTGTTCTAGCACTCTACCATCCTCTTCAACCCATGTCCAGCAGACAGGGTCTCGGTTTGGATCACCCATGCCGTTTGACAACGTCAGTACGCGGGGCATCGTGCCCAGAATCATACCCTTGGGCTTCAAAGGTGCTTGGTCGAGCCTCTTGAAGTATTCCTCCCGACACGTCTTGAGTAACTCTTCCTGACATGCCGTCCGCAGAGAGTCTTTGACGCCCTTCGTAATGACCTTCTCAAGTCTGGCAAAAGCAGCATCAAGTACCTTCTGCCGCTCTGCATTCCATGCATCTGCGAGGTCGCTGAAGTTGTCTGAGGCGAACTCGCTGTACAGCTGCCGCCTAAATTCGCGCTCATTTTCAAGCGTGAGTGTGACCTCGACGAGACCCTCCTCTTCGGCTTTCATCATCTTGAGGAAGATCTCAGGTCGGACTGCCAGGTCCCTGATAGTCTGATTGACGAGATACTTGATCTCATAGTAAGGATGCGCCTCGTCGATCCTGCGTAACCCCTTTTCCGTTCGGTGGCAGCTGATCCAGCCCATCTGGTAATAGTTGATTCGGAAGTGTTTTCGCATTCGTGGACTAACGAACAATTGCTCGGCGTACATCAGGCGAGCCGCGTTGATGACCTGGTCGCCCGTCGAGAAGTCGCCATCCACTAGGCTGTCGGCAAGATCCAAGGGTAACTTGGAATCGTCATCCGAAGAGACCTTCTTTCCCTCTCGGAGGGCGTTTTGGGCAAGACGATCAGGAGATATGCCAAACGCGCGCACAAAGTTGTAGGCCTTCGACTTCCTGATGCGCTCGAAAATAGCCGTCTTAGCTCCCGGACGTTTTATCTCTCTGGAACCGCCGTTGCTCGTTGCGGCTATATCTTTGAGCTGGACAGAGTACTCAAAGTTGAGGTAATCTTGCAGATCCTGGAGTTCCTCCATAGTGGCTGCATGGCGTACCATATCCTCCAGAATGGGGTCCTCGACGCCCGCTTCCTCCATAAGCTTCCTGAAGGAATTTTCGAGAGAATCCCTCTTCTCTACCAGAGACCGAAACTTGATGTCGAGCTCGAGAATACGCCACAAATCGTCCTGGGTGAGGAGTTTCTCTGCATCAACAGTGTATTCTGGAGCGTCAGGATCGTCGCGGCTGCTCTGAGTCCTGATCTTCTTGGCGTGGATGAGGTAGTCTCTCCGATGCTGGAAGACATAAGGGACTTCAAGGCCTTCAACAATGAAGAACTCCAAAACTTTGCCGATAGCCTTTGTAAAGGGAGTGTGAAGATCGGCCGGGAGTTGCTTCTTCGGCCACATGAGGTTGGTGATCCACCGTGTCTCTTCTCTGAAATGGTCTGATGAGAAGTTGAGGTTCTTGAAAGGTTTCCGGTCAAGCTGGAAGCGCTCTGGCTCGTCGTTGACACGAATCTCATTGTCTTCGTCGGTAAGAAGTTTTTCGGTGAGCTGTGACGGCTCGAAGACGTCCTTCAGCTCAATTGTCTGCTCTTCGCGTTGCCGGTCCTCTTCCTCCTCCTCCATCTGCAGTGCCCAGTCGTATTCTTCACCGTCGCCGAAGATAGCCGCCATATCATCAAGGGCATCTTTGTCCAGACCTGCTGTGTCAACTCCGAGGCCTCTATCTTTAGGGCGGGCCACCTCCAAGTCCTCCTGGCGCTGGATCCGTTCTTCGTCGTCTTCCGGGTAGTCCTCCTCGATGAAGTCGTCGAATTCGTCGGCCCCAGCCCGATGGCTGGGACGACCGTAAGGCCGCTCCTCAGCCGGCTCCTCGTCATCGTCGGAGAAAATTTCAGCAAGTCCAGGGCGGTCGTTGCGGCGATCCTCATCCCTATGGCCGCGCTTCAACCTCTTAAACTTGGTCTGCTGCAAGTCGCGGGCGCGGTTAGCAAACGTTTGACCGTCGGACTGATAATACTAACCTGTGTCTGTGCCTTTCGCTCCCATTCCGGAATCGTCTCGCCGATGAGATCAAGATCGTCCTCATCGAGCTGCTCTTCCTCCTCGCGCTCGGCGCGACGGCGCTTCTTCTTTCTGCGACGTTCGCGATCTTCTGCATCGCCGCCTTCTTCGTCGTCGTCTTCATCTTCGACGATGAATCCTTCTCGAATCTAAAGAGTAGACAGCCAATCAGTACAATGCTGACGCAGCGACGCGGTTTCGAGAGTGATTGCGCACCCGTCTTGCTTCCTCCTCATCTTCGTCATCCTCCTCTTCCTCGCTGGAATCGTCGACGACTGGCTCCTTTGTTCTCTTGCGGGGCTTCTGGGCCTCCTCCTCCTCATCGTCAAATGATTCATCATCTTCCTCGTCATCGAGCATCGCCTCCCCGTCGATCAGGTCTCGCATGCTGGTGCTCATTGTGACTGCCTATTTCGCGGGGCTAAAATGCAAGCGTGGGAGGTGTTGTTGCTCGCAGCGTGCGGTGCGGCCAGAGATGCCTGCTGTCGAGTAGAAAGGCGCGAATTTTGATGAAGGGGGAAGAAGCAAGAGAGCGCGCCCAGAATCGCAAAAGGCAAAGGGCAAAGTTATCAAAGAGCAGTGGAGCTCCCGACGGTAACCAGAAGGCCGCTGAGAGTTCAAAGGCTCCGAATTTTTGGTCAAAGGCAGCACGTCCCCAATTGCGCCACGCGCCACACCAACGCGTTCAGCCTCGCGCGCCCGGGCTTCAGCGCCAAGAGTGATGGCTTGGTCCGTGCACCGACTCTCGTAGTAGTAGGTGAGCTAGCTGGCTACGACTTCTCGAAGCTCCCGCAAGCTTCCTGATCGACGACTTGACACACACAAACGAGATCTCTTTCCACACCTTAACTGGATGTCAAATTTGGTACATCGCTTATTTTTTTTTGGGGGGGGGGGGGGGTGTGTTATACGACAAATCCTATCTTTTTTTTATTTTTACCACTGTCGTCGTTACAGGTAGATCGACTGATACTCCTGTTTCCCCCTTGGTGCGAGCGCCGCCAATCCAGCCGACACAGGTCGTTCCCGAGATACCTCTGGTTTTGGCGACTGCGGCGCTGGTGGGCCGTTCTCCGCCTTCCGGCGGGCTTTGGATGTTTCCCGGTTGCCGTTGAAGGAGGGTCCGGGGCACCTGGGAAGGCCCTTGCTCCATTGCAGACTGAGCAAGGAAAGGTTGGGAAAACACTGGATTTTTTGAGATGGGACCGAGTCGCGTTTACCACTCTTGGAGTCATAACCGGCGCATCTTGGACCTTTTTGCGGAATCCCGAAGTTGGATATTCGGCGTCTATTCTATCAAATGGTGAGCCCGCAGGATTTTCTGGGCATGTGGACGACCTTGCCCGGCGCTTAGAAACCGGAGCGGACGGAGGACGGCCTAGCACGTTTCGCAGTTCTGCTGCTCACTGTGCTAACCTTGTCACCATTCCTCAAAGATTACGAGTTGAACGTTGCGCTACGACCATCGTCGGGCCGGGCAGTCAATCCTTCGGCATGCGCGACATGGCATTAGACTGGACATGGCGACGTTGTGGCTTTCGCGCAGGTTGAAGCCGCGCTTTGCTGCTTTCCAATCAACAATCGTCGGCGGCTCGTAATGGATGGCACAGGCTCACATGAGACGCAGGCTTGTTTTGCCATAGTTGGCGCTTTAACCAAGACTGCCCCTCCAGTCGCCTAGTCCCCTATTTTCTACGCAGGGCGAGGAATAGAGTGTCTTCTCATCGTGTAGTGCCGTTGGAGGTGCGCTCCTGGGCATCAACGGACTCCAAGAGCCAGTGCGTACAAGTAGGCAAAGCCAGTGTGATGCAGCTTGCTCTTCTACGAATTATCGTTGGTATGCGCCGCACCAAAATAGCACAGGAGATCTGCTGGGTTGGAATTATTGATGAGACGGCCTGGGTGTGTAACTCCCGCTTGCCCCTCGATTCTCTCCACATCCAAGCTCTCTGGTCTCACTGTGCAAGTTGGCCACTATTCATACTGTGGAGGAGCCATCCTGCTCTTCGGAGAAGCTATGAACTTGAAGGTGAGGGGTGCCTGGAAAAGAGCAACGTCTAATCTTGCACTAAGGCTCATGTGTATATTGAATGCTATAGAGGAATGCGTTAAATCAGCGTTTTCCTGGGAAGATGGGCGTCAGGTGGCGGATAGCTCTTGACGCCCAACATCCCACTTCTTGAAGTTGGTTGAAGGCCTGACCGCCGAAGTCTGGACTAGATTAGTGCTAAACCAAAAAGCGCACTGGGTCTGGCGGGGCCGTCATGCCCCATCCATGCAGTCGCAACCTTGCCCTTGCAATCAGGAACACCCCTCCTTTGTGCCATGTTCTCCTCTTACAGCAAGCACCGACCTCCCCACACTGGCTGATCAAGATCCCGCGAGAACTGCCAGTAGCATCATCTTCCCAAAAATTTCAGGAGGCAGCCCCTATCTTTTTTGCTCAACTCGTTCCAACACTTTCCTGGCTTGTCGCCGTTCGTCTGGTTTCGGCCTGTTGTTCCCGCGATCCCGTGTCTCAGTTGCAGACGCCGTGGACACGTCCCGGGCGCTGATAACACCGCGCTCCGTCCGAAGTTGCCCATCGCCCGGCTTCACAATCACTTGACGCCTGTCACCGCCTCTTCGTATCTCGCCCGCGACATCTACACAGCAACACACCCGACAGAGTGTAGCGGGCTACATCTTGCATCTCAGGCGCAGGAGAACCGGTACACTTCACCGGGCTCAACTGTTTGCTCGCACAACTAGCTCTTTGTAACTGAACGGCACCCCTTTCCCGTCGCTCGCGAATAGAGCGAATCTCGACAACCGCACGCTATTCCATCAAGGAATGCGACACGCCGCGCCATCTACGAAGTGATACAGAGACCCAGCAACCCTTCAGCTCGAGATCGCCAAGTTCAAGACGACTCCGACGTAACCAGGTCTCGCCTCCCACGATGGCCGATGGATTCGCCCCGCGCTCTATGAAGCGCAAGAATGTCAAGGGTCTTGCCTTGACTCCTGCTGCTCCGAAACCTCCCCCGACCGCCGAGAACGCCAATCTAGGGCCCGGCCCAGGGCAAAAGGGGGATGATAATGACGCCCAGTTGGAAATCGGAATTGAGTTCAACCTGGACTTGAGACCCGAGGACCTAGAAATAATCAAGGACCTTGGTGCTGGCAATGGCGGGACTGTTAGCAAAGTCAAACACATCCCGACGAATACGGTGATGGCACGCAAGGTTCGTCATTATCACTCGAGGCTGTCCAGCCCCAACTTGTCTCACCGACATGGTCCCTAACCCAGCAACAGATCATACACGTTGAAGCGAAGAGAGAGATGCGCAAGCGCATCGTTCGCGAGCTCCAGATCATGCACGGCTGCCACTCCGACTATATCGTCACCTTTTACGGCGCATTCCTCAACGACAACAACGACGTGATCATGTGCATGGAGTATATGGATGTCGGGTACGCCACTCGCTGAACCCTTATGCTTGTCTACTGCTAACAATATCCTCACAGCGCTCTGGACCGTGTCTCAAAAGTGTTCGGACCGGTTCGCGTGGACGTTCTGGGAAAGATTGCTGAGGCGACGCTTGGCGGTCTGACGTATCTCTACTCCAAGCATCACATCATGCACCGTGATATCAAGCCCTCCAACATCTTGGTGAACTCCAAAGGCTCGATCAAGCTTTGTGACTTCGGCGTGTCCGGAGAGTTAATCAACTCCATCGCCGACACATTTGTCGGTACATCGACATACATGGCCCCGGAAAGAATTCAAGGCGAGAAGTACACAGTCAAGTCGGATGTATGGAGCTTTGGTCTGAGCATCATGGAGCTGGCCATTGGCAAATTTCCGTTTGCTGCGAGCGAGCAGTTATCCGACGCCGAAAGCGCACCTGCCGGAATCCTTGATTTGCTCCAGCAGATTGTTCACGAGCCGGCGCCTAGGCTACCAAAAAGCGATGCTTTCCCACAGATTCTGGACGATATGATCCAGAAGTGTTTGTACAAGCAGCCCGACAAGCGACCGACTCCTCAGGAGCTCTTCGTACGCTACTCTTTCCCTGTGCCCCCTTCGCAACCATGGCTAACTTCTGTCTCAGGACCGTGACCCATTTGTTCAGGCTGCCAAGAGAACACCAGTCGATCTGAGAGAATGGGCGTGCGGCTTGATGGCGAGTGAGAACCGCAAATCCCATCTTGCGCCTCAACTTTCTCCGGCGACGCAGGAGCTCTTGCGGGGAACCGATTCGCCTACATACCTAACTCAGACAGAACAAACCCCCACTTCAGGTGAGATACCCATTTTGGGGACTTTAGTGTCACCTCGTGACCAATATGGCAGCGTTCCGTCACGATCCCCGACACGCGGACCAGGCGGGTCTAGCCGCCCAAGTGGACCGTCTGTACATTCGGGACTGGGACCACGAGTGACGTCCTCGAACTCGGTTCCCCGGTACGCCCAGCAAGCCCCGGCGGAAGAGCGCCCTGTTGGTGCTTCGGGCTCTCAGAGCGCGAGCAGACATGTCTTTTCCCTACCTATTCGACCAGCCGCTCCCGCTGCCCCCCTCCCTCTGCCGCCTTCACGGCGACAAGGATCAGGGGACGATATCAAAAAGGACAACCGGCGGCAAGCGGCTATCACCCCGGCTCTAAACGGGACGCATTAATTCTACGTCTGCCACGGCAGGATAGACTCGTATGAGGAGATGTTTCTTTGCATAAAATATTATTCATTTTCTTCCCTATTAAACATTTCATTGCGCAGCTTTCCCCCCCTTTCTTCGGCCCTTTTTCTCTCTGGTGGCGGTATTGACACTTCCCCAAGCCCGGGTTTCTACGGCAATCTTTGTGTCGTTGTTGTTCCTCATATTAGGCCGGTCATCTGCGATTAGCCATCTGCAGCATTTATCGGCGTCATGTCACCGCATCACAATCGCCATGTGGTCTCCTCCCGTGCGAACACACATCGGGAGCCCCTATTCCGTCAGATACCCGACAAGAATCAGAGCGCTACTAAATCAAATTCCCGAGGCCAACGCGGGACAATGCATTTTTGACAGCATGGACTGGAAATCGATGAAGAAAACCATTTCGGGTGAATGCTCTTGGGGCTTGTATGTCCTCTTCTGTACCTACATGGGATATATGCCTTGATAGGCGAGATGGATAAGGGAGAGAAAGGGTAGGATTGCGATGGGGGATCGGTTCACCATTTTGCTGGCACATATTCTACCTAGATGAACATGGATTGGTTGCCTGACCCTCGCTCCTTGATCGGTTAAAGGAGTCCCTTTTCGAGGACGTCTATCAGCTCGTCCAGCCGGGATATAACCAGATCGGTGTGCTCGTGGCTGGCGAGGTGGCGGTTCACGTCGTTAACCAACAGCACCGTCTTTGCACCAGCTCGCCGCCCCGCTGTCATATCATCGATGCTGTCTCCAACCATGATCAGCGAGCTGGCATCGGCAACCTCCTCCCCTGTCTCGGTCAGCACGAGTCCATCAGCGGCGTCTTGCCTCGTCTCAGCCGGCCGTGCCGCTTCCGCCTCCTCTGCTAGAGGCACCCCCGCCTCACCGGTGCTGCGTCGCACCAGACCCCAGCTGCGCGCAATATGCAAGATGCCGGCCGGGTCGGGCTTTGGAGGCCGAAATTCGCGAGTCACGATTGGCGCAAAGACGGAACCAGCGAGGAACTTGGTCAGGAGATTGTTGACGGGTGCGTCAAAATTACGTGTGCATATGCCTTTTCGCACGCCACGAGAGTCAAGATATTCCATCAGTTGTGTCAGGCCTGGCTGCGCAACTTGGCTGGCCATGCTACAGGGCATTTGTGAGCGTACTTTTTTCTGAGTGTCTTGCGGGAAGAGGTACGTACGCTGTCCGCTCGATGTTGCGGATCAGCTCCATGGCGTGGTGCTGTTGTTCTGCGGTCGGAAGGGAATAGACGTGGTCGAGAATGTCCTGCGAGCGTGTGATACCAAGGGCAGAGCGCATTTCGGCGAACATGTAATTCTGGGGCTCGCTGTTGACAGGCACGAGGGGTCAGCATTTTAGTATGTTTACATTGTGCGGTGTGGTGATATAGTGTGCGATTTTGTTTCCTCTTTATTACACCCAAAACTGGGATACGTTTCTGGCCTGCTATTGTGTTTGGGTGGCTGTGGTGGTTGTGGTGTGCTTCTGACTGATACGAAGGCTCGGGTCAAGAGAAGGGGTCCCTCTTCTCCATGCAAAAACACATTATCGGAATCCTTACACAGCTATGTGCCGGAACAGCAAGGCCTGGGCTTACCACCCCCAGGCCTTGACTGCATCGTGAAAAGCCTTTCCGGAATGCAGGAAAGCCTGGCTAGAATGTAGGAAAGCCTTCTGACACCCCGAAATGCCTATTCAGAAACTGGTAGGCCTTTTCAGAATGGGAGATGGCCTGCCATGACCAAAACCGTGGGCGGTCTTGACACCAAGAAGGCGCATTTCGCCCTGGCTGAGGGGGACCCTTGCTTTTGACCCAAGCCTTCATACACACCCCTGTGGTTTCTCATGAGGGATGGCAAGGGGAGGGGTGAGTTTTTGTTGTTCAGGAGACAGGGTGAGATGCAGTCAACTCGACAAAGCCCAAAAATACAGAAAATTCCAACTTACCAAAGTGTGCCATCAACATCGAAAACAATCCCCTCGAGTTTGCGGTTCTTAACCGTGGGACTCGGCGGCAGGCCAAGCGGCGCGAACCGCCAGGCCGGTGATGAGGTGGTCGATGCCATCCTGTGTGCAGCCCAAAGCAGTCTGCGGCGCATTGAGAAAGGTTCTTTGTAAGCTTCGGTCTTAGGTAGAGAGGGAGATAGATTATGAGCAGGAAGCACCTCTGAATATGAAGTTGCAAATAATGGCTCTCGGGTCTTCAAGGCTCACAGTTCAGCCTGGGATAGGGCACAGTGTCATGTAATTCGCGTCTGCTGTCTCTCGTTCATCCGTACAGCTACCTAGCAGGGGTGTCAGCTCGCAGCGGATGGCGCATCGTTGGAGCTTATCGAGGCCCCCGCAGCATTCGAACGGCCCCGCGCGTCGCCCGAACCGGGAAAGCGCGCCTTGTCTTGCGTGTCTCGGGGGATCCCGCACTGCCAAGAACGAATCGCAAGCGTTGGGTGCGACCTCAGCGGCGTTGGTTTCTTGGACAACTCCAACCAACTTTCTGAGTTACCTAAACTTTGTCCCCGTGAGCCTTCTCGATCCCCTATTTTTTCTCCATTTTCGCAACTCCGGACCATCCATATTTCTTAGTCAGTTCTAGAAGTTCCGCGCGTCTCTTTGCGGAGAACTTCCTGTTGAATATGTGTGGGATTGGCGCGAGTTTGCACAGCTTGCCATGAGCTCTGCTTCAGCGTCCACTCCAGCGGGCCAATGGCCTCCCCGCCGGCCTTCGAAGAGAAGCGTGAGTTGCACCCCGAACCACCTGTTTTGGTCCTCCCTCAAGGCGGCGCGCGTGCTGATTCTCGTGGGCCAACCATAACAGAAACTTCGCAATGGGACCTTCATCATCCCCGCAACGGGTGAGCGCTCGCGTCGCCATTTCACCTTGCGTACCAACCGGTCTGACCAGACCGATGGACCGAACGACACCACCACCCTGCCGCTATTCTCGGCTCGCCAGTCTCTGTCGGAGCAGTCGCATGCTGTGACGCATAACATCCGCGCTGCTGCCATCCGGCTGATTCGCTGGCTGGACTCACCGACCGGACATGGCGTGCTCAAGTGCACCATCGCATACACGCTGGCGAGTCTTGCGACCTTTTGGGCGCCCATCTCCGAGTACCTTGGGAAGCCCGACGGTAAGCACGTGGTGGCCACCATCACGGTCTACTTCCACCCGGCTAGGACGGCGGGCTCCATGATCGAGGCTATCCTCGTCGCTCTGGTGGCTATTACGTATGCTGAGACTGTCTCGATCTTGTCTATGTGCACATCAGTCCTGTTTGGCAGCACCTTTGAGATGGTCCCGCTAGCCCATGCGATAACCCTGGCCGTGTTTGTCGGGGGCGGCTTTGGCTGCATAGGATGGGTCAAGCAGAAGATGAACAACCCACTCGTCGATGTGGGGAGCACACTGGCGTCCTTGGCCATCATTGCCGTTGTCACCAAGGAAACAGCAGTATTTACGCACGTTTTCTCCAACCAAAAGATCGTCCAGATCTTCAAGATGCTTATTATGGCTGTCACGACAACCACCGCTGTCAACTTGCTGATCTGGAGAGTCTCGGCCACGGACCTCCTTCGCCAGTCCATGACAAAGGCGTCATCATCACTGGGCGACATGCTCGCCATGATCACCCATGGTTTCCTCAGCGGATCCGAAGACGACCTGCTCTCAACCGAGTTTGCGGCCGCAACTTCGGCATACGCGTCTGTCTATCCTCAGTTGACTAAGAACCTCCGCGAGGCCAAGTTTGAGCGTTACTTCCTTGGTTACGAGAAGCTCTACCAATTAGATAGGGCTGTAGTCCGCTCCATGGAAACATTGGCCCAATCCATCGGAGGGCTGAGGAGTGCGGCAAACACACAGTTTGCGCTACTGAATGAGTCTATGGGTCCATTGGGAATGTACTCTCCTCCAACCTCGCCCTCCATGTCGCCCACACTTCAGAGATCCATATCGGCGATGCTTAAGAACAACGGTGGCAAGGATAGGTTCCTCACTCTTTCGTCCATCGACGAGGCATCGGAAGAGAGCGCCGAGGATGAAAGAAGTCAATGCCGTTACGGGCGCAATGATGGCGACGGCGCCAGAGATACTTCGTCTTTCCACAATCCCTCCGATATCTTTGAACACTTCATTATACTCCTGGGGCCCTCCATGAAGTCTCTGGCGTTTACCTTGTCCGAGATACTACGCGAGCCACCGTTTGGCTCTGCGCCGAAGTTCAAGATTACTGTCAATGACCATTTCCATCAGAGTCTTTCCGATGCGTTGAGCCTCTTCAACATGGCGAGGGCGAATGCACTCGAAGAGGTGTACAAGAATCTAGAGTTTGGTCGGACCAGGACAGAGAGAATACAGGCCGACTTAGAAGAGGTAGCTGCGGCATGCGGCCACTTCAGCTTCAGCTTACAAAGCTTTGGAGAGGAAATGCAGAAATACCTCGATGTGCTTGATGACCTTAAGCGAGCCAGCGAGCACAGGACTCGGAGTTGGAATTGGATGAAATGGTGGAAAGATGGCAAAGATCGAAAGTACCACCTTATTCCATACCACAACGAGGAGCAAGAGAATTTGATCAAACCGATCAAGAAGACAGCGATCCCGAAAGGGATTCCGGACACTATGATTTCTCGCAGGGACACGTATAACTGGGATGCTGCGCCGCAGGCCAGCAAGCTTGTCGAGACCCTCTCCCGGAAGTTCCTTCGATTCATAAGAAAGTTGGCTCGGGATGACAGTAAGTGCTATTTCTTGCTAACAGATAGATCGTCGCTAACCCGAGGATAGTCCGGTTTGGACTGAAAGTTGGCATAGGAGCCTGCTTTTGGGCAACATTCTCCTTCATCCCGCAGACTAGGGAGCTCTACCGGCATTGGAGGGGCGAATGGGGCCTCTTGTCGTTCATGATCGTTTGCTCCATGACTGTTGGCGCATCCAATACTACTGGATGGGCGAGGTTTATGGGCACTCTGATCGGCGTGGGAGCGACGCTTGTGAACTGGAATGTGACGCAGGGCAATGCTATTGGGCTCATGATCATGGGCTGGTTCGTGGCGTTCTGGAGTTTCTGGATGATAGTAGCACGGGGTAAGGCGCCACTAGGCCGTATAACGTTGCTGGCGTACAACGTCTCGACCCTCTACGCATACAGTCTGTCGCAGGCAGTCGATGACGACGATGACGACGAAGGTGGAACGAACCCCATTATTGGCGAGATTGTGCGCCATCGATTCTTCGCCGTCACGGCGGGCATACTATGGGGCCTCATTGTCTGCCGCCTGATTTGGCCCATCTCGGCGCGTAAGAAGTTCAAGCAGGGCCTCAGCGTGCTGTACCTGCAGATGGGTCTGATCTGGAAGCGCGGTCCTTTAGCCATCCTCCTGCGCAGCGACTGCAGCCGCTCATACCTCCGCTCGGGCGAGCAGACAGCGCTGCAGAAGTATGCGGCACGACTCGACGTCCTCCGCGGCAGCGCGACGTCTGAGTTTGAGCTCCGCGGACCGTTTCCGTCGGAGCAGTCCGCCCGTCTTATGCGTTGCACAAACCGCATACTCGACGCTTTCTACGCCATGTCGCTCGTTACGCAGCGTAAGGGCCGGCTGACGGACGGTGAACGAGCGCTCCTACTTTACACGGCCGAAGAGCGAGCTCAGCTCTGCGACCGCATCTGCCACGTGTTTCAGGTGCTTGCATCGTCGCTGATGCTAGAATATCCACTCACGGATGCGCTACCAAGCGTTGTTGGCACGCGGGACAGGTTGCTTGGCAAAATATTTCAGTTCCGCAAAGAGCACGCGCGGCTGCCGGAAGGAGCCAGAAATGCTAACGGGGAATCAGCAGGGCTTGGAGAGTTGGCGCAGGTCACTGTAGAGGAGAGGGACTACGCGCTGCTGTATGCGTACGCACTCGTTACGGGACAAGTGGCGGAGGAGCTCAAAAGGGTGGCAAAAGAGATTGAAGAGTTGTTCGGAGTATTGGGCGAGGAGAGCATGTTGTTGCAGTAAAGTCTTTGATGCGAATGATACCTATCTCTACCTATGCCTTTACGAAGTACGAAGTACCTGGATTCCTACCGAATATGCCAAGAGTAGATGAACACTTGCAGAGTTGGGAAAGCCGAAACGGGCTGAAATTTGGCCCGACTGCGATTGCTTGCCCGGGAGCTGTCTTGTTGAGAATACTTTAATCGTGAGTACCCGCGTAGGTTCGCGTGCTCGGCGTCGTTCAGGAGACAGTTCGGAGGAGCCGCAAATGGAGAGAGAATCCCTGTCTTCCCGGCAGGCAAGAACGACCAGGAGGCATGGGTGTGGGCTGTGGGGCCAGCTCGAATCCCGACGGGGCTTTTTTTCCCTGGTGAATTTTCGCGTCTTGCATCAACGTCAACGCTGCACGCATTTTCGACGCAGTTGCATTTCGCTCGCGACACTCAGCAGCGGCGAGCGTCAATCCACGACACCCAGAAATGCCGCTGACATAGCAAATGTCCCTGGGAGTCTATCAAGCCTGGAGGGTCCTGCGGCAGCCAGACGTCGCTCGCAGACTCTCGGCGATTCCCAGGGGGTCTTCTGTCTCGAACGGCACCCGATCTGTCTCTTCGACCTCAACGCCGGCCCCGACACCGATATCGCAAGCCAGCAATGCAACATCACAGAGACCGGCCGATGAGCCACCCGTCCTACCGTTGCGCCATGTGCGCGTACAGAACAGCGAGTTCTATGCCCGCAACGAGTCCCACAACGCATTCTACATCCGCCTGGCAAAGTTGCCCATCCGCCGGGTCAATCCAAAAGATTCAGTCCTGATCAAGCCCATGACAGTCTACCCCAGCAGGCGACAGACACGCCATCAGAGACATAAGCTGCACCGCACCGTTCATAACCAGGAGATTCTCGAAGAACGACTCGCGGGACGCGGCCAAACGGCACCTGACTGGCGCGTTACCCTGCAGCTCCTCGATATGAGCAGTCAAGATGTCTCGGAACAAACACCCAGTACCTACAAGATAGTTCCACCTGCGGCGCCTTATCGATTGACGGGCGAGGGCGCAGATACCATCCAGCGCATTGCCGAAGACGCCGGCTGTCACGCAGAACTTGTCAAGGGCGAGGAATGGGAGGCTGCGACTTCCCACATGAAGCTCTCTGGGGACCCAACTGCCGCAAGAAATGCGATCGAGCGGATTCTAAAACACGACGCTCGCGTCATGGTCGTCGCCGTATCTAGTGATATCGAGACTGTGCTGCACAGCGGGGTGGAGCGTCTGATGCACTGGCCACAGCATGCGCTGGTTGACATCAACCGATCTCATCCCGACTTTCCCTCGCAACCTCGACGGGATGGTGCGAGGGTCAATGAGGTGCAATTACCTGAGACATGGACCAAGGAAACAGTGGAGCAGTACGTGGCTATCTTGACGTGCGATCGTCTACCACGGGGCGTCTTGCGTGGCCAATACAAGGGCAAAAACCATTATCTCGATGTTGCGCAGCATCTGCTTGCCTTGTTTTCCAAGGGTCAGGCTGCTGCTGTTGCATCCCGCGACGCATTCACCATGGCTCTCGTGTACCTGAATGCCCGGAGCCCCTCATTCATCTTCTTCAGCTGGCGGATCTTCCAGATAATGCTCAAGCGAGGAATCAAACCAGATATTCAGGCCATGAACACCATGCTCCAGGGCGCAGTGCAAGCAAAGGACCTACCTAGGGTTCACAAATACCTTGAATATATGGCGTTCCTTAAGCTCGAGGCCACCCCGCGGACTTGGATTCTCATTCTGCGGCTCATCCAGAACGAAGAAGTGAGGCGGTTTATCTTGTTGATGATGAACCGAAAGGGCCTGTTCAGAATGCCAGGGGTTGTAATTGAGGTTGCCAGCTCTATGGCAAGCCACGACGTGTATCGCGCCATACAGTTGGGTCAGACGACGGAGGCATTCATCGCCAACCAGAATACGCTCTACGGTGGCCGATGGCTCAACCATTACTCGGCCAACAAGGTTCTTCAAGGATTCGGATGTTACGGGAGGTTTGATGACATGCTCAATATAATTAACCTCATGTTCGCGTCCGAGACGGCAAAGCCCACCAATGTCACATTGTCTACAGTCATGACTCATTGCAGGCTGCTAGGGAATATCCGTTGGGCATTCAAGTTCCTCAAACTGTTTGAGCGTCACAGCAGTAAACTGCCTGACCCCATCTCGCTTGGGGAGCTCTTCAAGCTGCTATACAGCCGAAGGAGACCGTTCATGCTCAGCACGGTTTGGCGTTACGCCCGGCTTCATCAACTTACGACATATCGCATGCGAGAGCGAGTAGCGGGCCTCTTGAGGGGATCGCCATATTTATACCAAAATACCAGGGTCCGGCATCAGGAAATGAAGATAAAGCAGAAAAGAGAGCAGATACGCGCCACACAAATGTTCCGCCATATCCAAGGCGGCCTGAGTGGGGATGAGAAGCGAGCGCTCTTACGGGGTCTCTTTCCCTGGTATTCCAAGATGCCAGGGGCCCCTGAGGAGCGAGATGCTATCGGGGAAGCTCTCGCTGGCCCAGGCGGTCCCAGGGTCGAGCACCCTGGGCTGGAAAGCGTATTATACGACGCAGACAGGCTCGATGAAATGGTACAAGAGAGAACGCTCCCTCTCAGCAGGCTTCTTATCCGGGCTGAGCGTCGGGATAACCAGCTGCGTGGTGCCAAACAGGGTACAGCTGAAACGAAGGGAAGACGCTGGTTTGATCGGGGTAATCCGACACCAGCCAGGGCTAGGCGTGTGGGCAAGAAGGGCGCTGTGCGCGGCCGCACTGCCCTGATGCCAAAGTCTGAAGACAAGGCGCGCCTAAGAGGGATGATACTAAAAGCAAAAACAGTGATGCGAGAATCACAAGGAGTGATATTAGAAGCACGCCAACTGATACCCGAGGATCAGAAGGCTGTTGTATGAGCGTTGGCCTGCAAAGGGAGTGCTTTCCTATAATAGTGCTCGAACGGGCGCACGAAGACAACCCGGCCAGCCCCTGAATAGAGAAAGGGGACGTTGGCAGGGTGATGAACTGGGGAGACACCCCCTTTGTATAAGCGCAGATGAGCGCATGATCATGTAGTATTAGTATCTAGCTGCATAAGAGTGGCATCTCCGCGGTATATAGAGTATGTCGAGCATATTGTCGGTTTTAGGAATCGACTCCTCCCAGCCTTGTATACAAACCATACAGCACTATGGGCCAACGAAACAGTCCCGGGACCTCAATAGATCACGCAAGAAACCCCCCTTCCTCAACCTAGAGCACAACGCCGCCAGCAACCCAAGAGGAAATCCCTACCACCAAATACCACACACCCTGCACTCACTGTTAATGAAAGGAAGGGTATGATTTTGTTGATTTCATATTTCATTGGGGATTCGCGGGAGAGGGAGTAGCCCATCAATTTCACCAACCATTTCTACCCTCCTCCACCTTTGACCACAACTCACCGCCTGACTTTCCACTAATCCCTCTCTCACCTCCACCCCATCCCATACCCTAATTCCCTTCCACTCCTCACGTTCCCCCCTAATATTCGCTTCGCTTCCGCATACACATAATACGCAGACACGCAGACACGAGATGATGACGACCCAGCAACGGCAACAAAAAGAGTAACCCCCAGTACCAGTAGTAGCAGCAAGTAGTGGTGGTGTTAGTAGTGATAGTAGTAACCCAACTTCTTCTGTCTTTTCCATTCCCTCCTCTTCCCCAGGAGACAGACGGGTAGACAGACAGCTAGAAGCCACCATTACCGACCAACAACCGACTCCTCAGCTCAAGATTCCTTTTTCTCTGGCTTAATCCCTTCGATCTTGGCTGCGGCAGGCTTCTCTTCCGTCTCTCCCGCGGGCTTCTCCGTCACTGTGTCGGCCTTCTCTGTGGTGGGCTTCTCGTCGTCGGTGCTGTCGCTAGCATCGCCGGGCTTAGCGACTTGGCTAGCGAGATCCTTGTCCTCATCCGCATTGTCAAACATCTCGGCGTCGTCAGCGTCCGTGAGGACTTCGGTACCGTCGCCGAGGAAGATGATGCGGCCCTTGTAGCCACCAACGCCAAAATTCTTCCCGCCACCCTGCTTGTTGTGTTCCTCGACATCATACCCGCTGTCACTATCATCGAAGTTATGATGCACGCCGGGGCCTCGGAACTCAGCTATAGTCGGAATAACACAGAATGTATTAGTTATGCCTTGCTTTTTTGGGTTCTAAGAAACTCTCCAAACTAAGAGAATATGGCTAAGGGGGCATAAGCTCTGGGAACGGGGGGGGGGGAAAGGGGAATGACATGACCGGGTAATCAAGAACCGCTCAAGAGGGCTGCAAATCCTTACCATATTCAGGAGGGGCACAAGGGCCGTCGCCGTTGGCAACCCGCTGGGCGATCATCTCATACCACTCCTCTTTACTCCGACCCCTGAGGAAACCAATAATGATCATGGTCATGTTGTCACAGCCGACACCGCCGGTCTCCGAGTTAGAAGCGAGACAGTTGTCCATCATATTCTCGCAGATTTTCTCCAAATCTTGGTGGGCGGCGATTCCTCGCCTGACAAACTCGATAACGGCTTGCGAGGACTGGCAATCCCAGATGCCTACAGTACAATTCGTCAGTGAGGCTCATGAAAGACGAGAGGAGAGAGAGAGAGAGCCCTGCTAGACTTACCGTCACAGGCAATAACGAGAAACTCGTCATCATCGCCCATATCATGCACCACAACGTCCGGGTATGCGGTTACGATCTGTTGTTCGGGTGCCAGCTCGGCACTCTTCTTGAACTCGAAATCGCCAATGGCCCGCGACAGCGCCAGATTACCGTTCACTCGGCCGAAATCAACAAAGCCGCCGGCAGCTGTGATTCGTGCCTTCTCGCCTACATAGAGGTAACACGTCCATGGTTAGCAAGGAAGATCGACAGCAACCGGGGAAAGAGTGGGGCGACCACATCTTGCTGCTCACCTTCATTTTGTGGTTTGTGATCAAAAGACAGCGGTTTCGCACGGCCCTTGACGCCCAAAACACTTCTGGAGTCGCCAGCATTTGCCTGCAGATCGACGCATTAATAATGTGGGGGGAGGGGGAAGGAGGCAGAGGCGTGAGGGGATGAGTCCTCGGGGTCGACTAACAATGTAGATTTTGTCTTCCGTAATCAAGCCGACGCAGGCGGTGCAGCCCGAAACTTCCTCTTCGTACTTGGGATCTGTTCAACACACGTCCATCGTCAGCCTTGCTCGCTCGCGTGGGGCCCGTAAACCATCGTGATCCTTAGCGCTGGAGAGAGCAGCAGGGGTTCCGGAGTGGCCCCTCTTTTGCTCGCACAGGAGAACATGGTGCTACCATACCATTCAGAATCGCTCGGTCGGTTGCCAGGAAGCCGTCCTTCAGGGCCTGTTCGTAGTTGCCCGTCTTGAATGTGTCCTGCTTCGCGATGATGTTGTGGATGTTGTCACCGGCAAAGAGCGCAACCTTGTCGCCGCCGTGGCCATCGTAAACACCGAAGAAGGACAGTTTCGACTTGTGATCCTTGGCCGCCTTAGGGTTGTTGGCGAGCAGGTCGAGTACTGTGGTATGCGAGTCCTCCATGCTGATGCGCCAGCCCTGCATGGCCGATACGCCGTAGATCATCCGTTCGTCTTCGCCATTTGCCGACGCCTGTTGCGCGTGTTCCACTGAGTCAGCCTCGTACGCTCTTGGGCAGTTTCAAGCTCTGGCCGGGGAAGTATTAGGAAGGAGGAGAGGCTAGAGGGCAGATATCGACGAGAACGCGGATGGCACGCATGATCAGAGCGTGCGAGCGAGGCGACGCGAGGAGCCGAGGCGCAGGTAGAGGACACCCATATGAGGGAGTGAGCGCGCCGAGAAGGCCGCGGGGGAGATGCGCGGGGCAAGGGCAACCTCGCGCCTGCAGGACTCACGAATGTGTCTGCGTCTGCGTATTCTTCTCTTGTCGCTCTCACGTACCTTTTCAACGACGGGCTCAGAGAGAGTCTGGCCCATGGTGACAGTGTCTCGAAGTGGAATTCGGCAACGGCGCGGCTACCAGTGGGGGGAGGAGGGGTTTGGTCGAAAAGATTGGGCAGAGGCTAGTGACGAGTGGTCCGAGATGAGGGTTTCCCGCTTGCCGCTTTGATGGTGTCGTCTGGAGAAGTTGGGTTGGATGCTGGTCTGCGGCCGTGAACGGTCGAAAGTCTTCTGCGACGCTCTGATTTTTTTTCACAGTGTCCAGTCCCGAAGTGCTGGGAATGTTGGTGCTTGACTGGGTGCACAGAGAGTAAAATTGGTGGTGAAGCGGGGTTGGCGGGAGCCGAGAGGGCCCTCTTTTGGCGTGACGACTCTGCAGCTGACAAGCACCGAAGCAGAGTTCAGTTCAAGGTTTTGCCAGAAGCAAATAAAATATAAAACCGGACAACAACCACGCCGAGAAAACACGACTTGCAAATATCACACGTTACGGCCTTTTTCAGATGCCAAACATGGCTGCAGCAGTTACGAGGTGAAGTCACCAATATCCATGACGGGCGACAGAGGCACCGCAGAACGAGAGCTGGAACATTGCCAGGATGTGTGGGGTATCAGATCTAGGTTGCAGCTGAATTGATTGTAGGCTGTCCTCACCTCAGGTTCGTCTCAGCCACTGCGCACTCAGGGCAGCGGTAGTCAAGCCGATCACGCGAGCGCGTAATAAGTCGACAGCTACCTAAGTAGGCTGCTCAGCCTCGAGAGATTACAGAGGCATCCATGGAGGCAGGTATGGAGGAGCAGCCTGTTCTGTCCTGTACCAACACGGCACCCACAGTGCGATGAACTGTGGGGGTCATCCAACAACCTCTTGTGGGCTGCCAGGACAGCAGGCGGCACCATTCTCACGACGAAGGCTCAGGCCAAAAGAAAGGGTCTCTTATTTCCGTGCGAAGGTGCATTCTCGGAATCCTCACACAGTCTTGCTCTGGAATGGTAAGGACTAGGCTTATCACATCACAGGCCTTTTTAACATACAGGAAGGCCTTTCCAACATATGGAAAGACCTTTTGAGAATACAAGAAGGCATTCTCAGAATGCAGCAAGGCCTTTTCAGTATTTGTCTAGGTGTTATCAGAATGGGATAATGGCCTGGCATAACAAAAGCGATGAGCAGTTCTGTACAGTAGGAAGGCATCTTCCGCACTGGCTGAGGGGACCCATTCTTTTGGCCGGACCCCTCGTATACAGTGCGATGCCAGGTGCTCCCTCACCGTAACACAAACGGCTCGGTGGTTAAAATGCCATCGCCAAATCGGTAGGTGTGTGCACGCGACTTCTTCCTTGTCCAACGGGGCATGTCCCGCCTTCCGGGTTTGCGCAGAGGGCTTGCGGTTCAGCGGAGGGTTCTGCCCTTGACCCCTCTCAGGTCGCCCAGGCACCGGCAGGCCTCCGTCGTCATCCTCTCCGCCCCTCGCCCCTCCGCCCGAGCTCAGCGGCAAGCCAGCCGAGGTGCCCGGTGCCATTGCCATTGCTGCACATCATCCCATTCCGCGCTCTCTTTCAACGACGTGGTCCCGTGTCCCTGACGCAGTCGCCATCCCTTGCGACAGCAAAGAGATGACAGCTTGTGGCTGGTGATACATGACTAATTTTGCTTGAAGTTTTGTCCCACATCAAGATCGGGTCCGCCCTGAGGATAACGAGAAGCGCAGATTGCGGTACTATCGCTGATTGGCCAGCGAGGCAGAGATGACAATGAGTATCAAATTCAACGAGACGATGGCGCTATCTTCCCTCGACACAAAAGACCCCCCGACACACATTCTATTAAAGCGTTCACAGAAACCTCAAGCTCCCCTCCGACGCCAACGACAGCCCCTGAGACACGCTCAGCTTCCCGAGTCCGCTTCCAGTAGTCTGACCCAATATCGCCTTCCCTTTCCCGTGCGCCTCCGCCCTTGGCCACTTCTCGGGCGAAAGCAACTCAGAACCCAATTCCGACCCCAACTCCTTGCTCCCGCTCAAGTATAGACCTTGACCAACCACCGGTGAAGATTGGCTCACTCCTGCCTTAGTCCAGTTCGGCTGAGCCACGCTCGCCATACTCTGGCTCATAACCGTCTCGTCGCACCATTCGTCTCCGCCAACGGATGACCATGTCTTGGACGCATGGAACGGTCCGCCACTCACCAGCTCCTCGTAGTTGTTGTTTCCCCCGCGAGCGGGCGTCTCCATGATGCCCAGTGAGTCTGCTGGCTGGCGCTGGTGCTGCTGCTGTCGTTGCCAACCAGCCCCAGCCTCGCTCACTGCGACAACAACAGGTGAAGACGGCAGTACGGCGTAACCCATCGTGGGTGACGACGGAAGCGCCGCATCCGTTGGCTGCCGTGAGAACGCGCCCCATGCCTGTCTATGTCCCGGAGTGGGACCGCGCCTTGTGACGGGCCGCGACGAGTCCGTGACAGCTTGAATAGTCGGCTTCGCCATCCGAGACGGCGGCGAGATATCTTGTCGCGATGGGCCCGGTGGTGTCGACGTCGTCCTCTTATAGGCGAACGTATCCACCGTTGCAACGCTTAGCTTACGCGCATGCTTGGGGACGCTGCGTGCCGCCTTGCCCACGTTTATTGTCTTCTTGAGCCACGGCCAGGCAAACTTTCTGCTGCCATTTCCTGGCAGCTGCGGATAGTGACCCAATCTTGACTGCGTACGAGATCCCTCGTTCAGTCCTCGAAATGACACGTATGAGCCAGCAGCGCTTAGCGGGGATGAGCGCGGGGCCATATACGCAGATTCTGGGGTTTGCATGATACTGTTATCGTTGTATGTTGGGATGTGCACCTCGACAGTGTCTCGGAATGGAGTCCCCGCGCCGTTATTGGGACCGAGTAAACTGTGCGTAGGGTCGTTGTTTGTTCCAGCAGAACTAGGGACAGTGCCATTATTCTCGTAAAAGCTGGTCTCAGAGATAGAGCTGAGCGAGCGGTCATTCCGCAGCTCATTACGCATATCGTGCCGCGTCAGCCGTAACGGTTTGATGGGCGTGAGCAAAGGAACCGTGCCAGTGCCGAAAACATCGTCTGCATCGGAGGGACTACTCTCGATGGGCGGAAGTAGCCTCACAGTAGCCTGGGGACGGGGTATACTGGCATTGCTGATATATGTGTTGCGCGATTCGATGTATTCCTTCTGCTCCGTGATCATCAATTCCCTCATGCTTGGCTGGAAGCTGTCTCCTCGCCCGCGGGTGTCCTGTTTGGAGGAGTTGCTGCCTTGCCCGCTATCGCCACCGTATATGGGAGGACGGTAATTATCGTTCCTCACAAATGTCCCGGGAAGGGGCCCCGATATGTCGCGCGTGGTGAGCCTAGGCCGTTTCTCCTCCTTGCGGTGTCGGTAGCACCAGAACAGCAGACATGTCACCGAAGCGATAATGACGAATGTCGGCAGTAGAACAGCCAGTAGCATGAGGTTTGGGGGAGCGCCGGCGTAGTCGTCAGTTGTCGATGCGAGGCTGTTTTCTGTGGGATGTGCCGTTGGCTGTTGGATGGCTGTGGTCACTGCTGTTGTTGGCTGGACATCTGGCGGTGCATATTCGGGGGGCTCCGTCGCGGCACGGATTCGCATGGTTATAGACAGCGACGCCGTTTTCCCGGTGCTTTTCGACCTTGCTTGTACGGCAATACTGAGGGAACTATCCCCAAAGTCTGAGGGAACCTCGCCGGATATAATGGCCGTTTTGGCGTTAAACCGCACCCATGTCGCTGATGGGTCAGTTGAAACTGACATCTCTGTATCACTGGGATTTTCCAGATGTTCTCCCAGATCGAACGAGAATGATTCACCAGAAGTGGTAGTCAATGTAGGCATGCCCCCCTTGAGGATAGGAGGTGCCTGTGACTCCTTGCCCTTTACCTCAATCTGTATGGTCAGGTTGAGTGTCGTATTGGAGATTTTCTCCTGCACTGTAATCACAAAGCTTGTGGGCTCTGCCGTTTCAGGAGGAGCGCCGCCTATGGCCCAAGTGTCCTTGTCCACGTTCAACCATGAGGGCGCGTTGGAGACTGATGCAATCACGGCATTCTCGGCTGTTGCTGGTTTGCCATCGACCTTGATGGTCTCGCGTAATCCGTTATATGAGATGGACGACCCCGCCGTTGCGCTGATCGATATTGTCGTCCTGTCCGCGGTGATTTGGTGTTTGTCGACAACCACGTCGTCACCTTTGGCAGGTTCTTTCCCCACAACGATGTCGAACTGCAGAGAGGCAGCGGCAAATCCCACCACATCACTCGCGACAACCTGAAAGCCGAACCGTTGGGGCGGCTGTATTAGGGACTCAGATGGCGGCGTCTGCCCAGAGAACGTAAGCCCGGCAGAGCTGAATGAGATCCAGGCTGGAAGAGGCGTGTTATCGGTCATCACAGCATAGTAGCTCAGATGACTGTTTGAAGGGTCCAGAAACGTATCCGTCGCCAAACTGAATGAGAACTGCGTCTGGGGAGCGGCCAATATCGAAGATGGGCTTGAAAACACGCCGAACCGAGGAACTTGTCGTTCTAACGGGAGGTTAACTCGCGGACCCGGACTGCGCGAGACAACCAGCGTGGACTCGAGGGTAGCCGACCCAGATACATCGGTGGCGACCAGGCTCACTGGCACCCCTACGACCTGTCCCGGACCAATATCTCCCTCGCCTGGTGTTCCAAAGAGCTGACGCGCAGCACTGTCGACAGAAAGCCATGATGGCGAGTTGGCGAGAGAGTAGGTTATCGCCGAGGAAGAGGACGAAGAGAAGGTCGATGGCGAAAAGACGAAAGAGAACGGCTGGCCGACTCTTGCTACCGGAGGAACCTGGGAGTTGATAGGGAAGGATATGCCCGGCGCGGCCTGTGATATCTCGGCAAGCAGGAGAACAACAGCCCAAGCTGTCACCATTGATGCCATCGTTCGCGGCAGTTTCTTTGCGTCCAGGCCAAACCAAGAGAATCGCAAAGGATGCTGACGATACACAAAGAGAGAGTTCTGGGGGATTGCAAGAGGCAACTTCCTCAACCCCGCAAGGCACAATCTTCAAGGGGTGGCTGGCCCCCTGGACTGCGCTGGGCTGCCGATTTGGCTTCGCCCTTGCATCACGCTCCACGGCGACGGCATTGTTCGAAACGCTGCCGCATCCCCTTCATCGGGCACCGCCTTGTGACCATACTGGTGGAATAAGGCCGAGCATGGCCAATTGTGCGATCTGGGGAGGATCTGAGCATAGAAACAGGGGGCTGGTCGGAGAGAACATTCCAGTGAAAGGAGGGGTGATTGAGAGTGTGGAGATCATACGTCCATGGCAGGGAGACGTCAGCTGGACAGCCTCAATAATACCAATATCTCTGTCGAGGGAAAGGGGGGAAGGGGGGAGAAGGAGAGAGAGTGGTGGCCAATCAGTAGGGCTTCTACTGGAGCGTTCCCTACGGCCTGTGCCTTTGTGAATGAAGCCATCGCCAGGAACCCGCAATTTCCTGGCAGTTCTCGGCTTCATCGCTAAGTACGGTCATGTAACTGTAACAGCTACTAAAAGTACCGATCGAGACAATCCTGGCCCAAAATAATTTGAAGTGGCACTTTGCTGCTGCTGGTGATACCTTGGACTGCCAGCAATCGAATGTGGATGCGATGTTGGGATGATGTTCTTGGCTCCTTGAGAAGGATCCTACAAGTCTCCAGGATTGACAGGACCTGGCGGTTCGTCGGCGGCAGCTGGCAGCTGTCGGCTAGCGAAAGCGCCTAAAATCTCAGTTGGGCCCGGGAAGGCGCAACCTCACTTAGCAGTGTTTATTAGGTTAGGCCTCAAAAGACTCAACTACACCATAAATCAGAAAATCCGCCAAAAAGTCCTTAACATGGTTGACGAAAAGAGCAGATCACTTTCGCCAGAGTTCTCTCTGGCCGAGTTTGATGAAGTACTTACACCCCTTCCCGTATACAAGGCCGCGGGAACAACGGCGTTTGACCTCGCCGGCCTTCTCGACGAACCAGTCAAGCTTCACCAAGACCTCAAAACGGGATGCGGCGGCCAGCTCTGGCCCGCCGGTATGGTGCTGGCAAAACACATGCTGCGCTACCATCGTGACGAGCTGCAGCGTACGAAAATGTGTGTAACCGACATCCAGCCCCATCCTCTTATCTTTCCACCGGCCAGTTATCGCGGGGCAGCAGCAACACCATGCAAAAATGTTTCTGTTGGTATCACTGACACTCTCGTCCGCCCACAAGACTCGAGCTCGGCGCTGGGGGCGGCATTGTTGGGCTCACAGTCGCAAAGGGATGCAGGCTTGGCTCCCCGCTCTACCTCACGGACCAGCTCGAGATGGAGGAGCTCATGCAGCACAACATCGCCCTGAACGGACTCGGCGGCCAGGTCAAGGCCAAGGTTCTCAACTGGTAAGTCTCCGTGCACAAGAACCACAAGAACTGCCGCGCGCGTTGGTTGACGGACACACACGTCTCGCTTCTGCTGTGACATCATCCCCAGCTTTTCTTCCCGGCGGCGCGGCTGCCGCCAGCTCATCAACCCCTGACCTGATGCGCGGGGTACTCGCTCGGATCCCGGTGTTCACGGTGAAAGTGGTGTGGTTGCGCAACGAAGATGACCAAGTTTTTGATTCTAACTACGTGTTGGATGACCCACGATTCACAGGGGCGAGGAATTGTCACCAGAGATTCGCGAATACAAGCCCGACGTTATTTTGGCCGCGGACTGCGTATACTTCGAGCCGGCGTTCCCGCTGCTGATGAAGACACTCCAGGACTTGATAGAGCTTTGCCCTTCGGCCACCGTTTACTTTTGCTTCATGAAGAGACGACGCGCCGACATGCAATTCCTCAAAGCGGCCAAAAAGGCTTTCCAGGTTATCGAAGTTCAGGACGAGGATCGACCAGTGTTCAGCAGACAAGGCTTGTTTCTGTATACCCTCAGTCGGAAACAGTAACCACAGATCCCGAGCATCGGCCCCTCTCCCATTGCAGTGAGGCCCCGACGCAGCATGTTGTTGAACCCCCTTGAGAGGGCCTTGCCTGTTACAGTGCTTGCGAAGCAAGCGGATTGCATATTCTAGACACAGCCTGATAGAACAAACTTGTAATGACCAACCAATTCCCCACCTTGGAGACCTTCATGTCAAGTTGCCATTCGCAACCTTCATTGTTAGGTTGTAAGTTCGCAGGATGTGCGTATGCTGTGCTGCTGTTTGAAGAGCAGCCAGCCGGCGCGGCCATGGGAATTTCCGGAAGCAGGAAGTCCAATGAAAGCCTCTGGGACCCGAGAAATGCAACGGAGAAGCGTTGTTCGGAAAGGCCTCCTCGGGCCTAGAGGGCGGCGCCTTTCGCCCTGATTACTGATGGCCGGAATCGGCTTTCGGGCTCTGAGAAATAGGAGACAGAGACAAGCGGCACCGGGGCGGCGGGACGACAAGACCGCCGTCAATTCACTGGACTCGCGCTCGTCAGACACTGCCCCTGACTCAGATAATGGTGGTGTGGGTTTTTTGAGTTTTTACCCAGCCTCTCAAGCCGGTGCAATCCATAACGCCGATTTTGTCAGGTCCGGGAATAGTCCGTATCGCAAGAGTTCGGATGAACGCCTTTTTCGCTTGCCACTATGGAACCAAGAAAAAGTGGTCCGCATGAGGCCGCCGCGAACGTTTCAATTTCGTAAAACCGGACCACGCCATTTCTTGGGCACAGCCTTGATGTTTGCATTGACGGCATTGACAGCGCAACTTGGGAGCGGGGGAGATCGTCGGGATCCCGACCGTGGGGCTGGCTGGACTTAGACCTGGCAATGTGATTGGCCACGAAGGCGTGTCCGAGCAAGTGGCAGGTGGTGGGTACCTGGAAAAAGAACAACTGAACAAGCCTCCGGGTATTTCGTACCGTGCCTTGCAGGTGCCGCCCATCGCTGCAAGGAACAGTCACTTCTCACACCCCTCGATGATGTACAGCCCAGATGTAGGATGGATGTTAACCAGTTTGTTCAGCAGCAGCTCGCTAGGAAATTCGCCAAAAATCTTCAAAAGCGCGTCTCGGTGCCGTTAACAGGATCTAGTGTTCGGTAGGCCGATGGCATGTGGGCGAGCACCCAAAATATAACCGACCGTTTGTTTTGCAACGATGGCTCCAAAACTGCCCCCAATTGCAAAAGGGTGCGCTAACAGCTAGCGAGGTCGCATCGGTACCGGCACACACGTGTTGGGCCGATCAGAGCGGGAGGATCCAGTTCGACAGTCCAATTGCGGGATCCGACTGGCAGAGAAACATGAGAGGGAAAAAAAACATGGGGCGACGGAGAAACGGGGCTGCTGGTGAGCCCCCTGTGCCTGGATCTGGCCAAGCCTCCTCGTTCGTGGGCCTTCGGCTTTGCTTGCGACTCTGCCGGGCCCTGCCCTGCCCACCCTGGGGATTTCTCTTTAAATCGTCCTATTCTCGTCTGCTCCGTCGTCGCCTGTTCCCAGTGTCTCCCCACGTTCAACCATCCATTCCTTCCGCGAGCCGGCTCAGTGTGAACCCCTTCCTTCACCTCACCTTCATTTTCGGAGCGTTTGGTATTCCAGGAATACCAACCACCTTCCTTTCAGAGACATCCATCTCGACACCTCGCGACGTCGCCTGCCAACCAACAACCAACTGCATACCAGCCAGTCTCCTCTCCCTCAGTCTGCGGCTTGAGATCGTTCAGCTCCGCCAAGCAAGGACCACACAGTCATTACATTACCCAGGACCAGCCACTACGATGAAGATCGCTCTATTTGCGACGGGGCTTCTTGCCTCAGCTGCTCTTGCCCAGCCTCACGGCCATAGTCATGGCGGCGGCTTTTTCCGCCGCCTTAGAAGGGGTCACGTCCATGCGCACGCCCACCAACAAGACAAGCGCGCCATAAAGACGGAGTGGGTTGTCTCGACGGTCTATGAGACGGTGACGGAAATCATCGACGACAAGACCACCGAGACCATCCGGCCATCCAAGTTTACCCCCCCCAAGGCTGCCGCCGCGACGACCACGCAGATTCCTGGAGAGTTCTTTGAGGGTGCCTCGAGCCCACCACCGGCGCCGGCCGCGGAGACCCCGAAGCCAGCAGCCCCGGCTCCTCCGGCCCCTCCGGCCCCTGCTCCCTCTGTGGCAGCCCCCGCTCCAGCTCCAGCCCCTCCCGCGCCGAAGCCGGTTAGCCCCCCTCCGCCTCAGGTCCAGGTCGCGCAGCCAGTGGCACCAGCACCAGCCCCAGCAGCACCAGCGGCCGCCAACTCCCACACGGGCGAGCTGACCTTTTTCCAAGTTGGTCTTGGCGCATGCGGGTTCGATGACGCCGGCAAGGACCTCACCGAGAATATCGTGGCATTGTCGCATCTCATCATGGGCGAGCAGTCCAACGGCAACCCCTACTGCGGGCGCAGAATCACCGTATCCTATGGTGGCAAGACGGCGCAGGCCGTGGTGCGCGACAAGTGCATGGGATGTGCTGTCAACAACATCGACGGCACCGAGAAACTGTTCACGGAGTTCAACCCGTTGACGACCGGACGGTTCCAGGTGCAGTGGTGGTTTAACGACTAAATTATGGGCGCGGTGCTTCGCTGCAAGTGTTATTTTTCGCTTGCGCGCAATGACTTACGCCGGCTCTGTGGTGCTTTTGGTGGCAAGCAGCAGTTGATCTTCTTGCGGGGCGGGGAGTGTTGGCGAGATGAATCGCATCGCGTGCGATGTGAACTTATGAAACTCATGTCCATCATCATTGTTTGGCGAACATACTTTAGATACCATCTTGGACAGCTTGGGGCTGGGAGGACGCCCTCCAGTCCGATGATACGCTTCTCTTCTGCTGTGCATACTTAGGGGTGATAGATTTGGAAATTGAAACGGAACGGATTATGAATTTAACATATTTTGATGTCCTTACTGGAAAAGTGCTTATCAGGATTGATGTTAGTTTTGACTTCGCTTGCTGTGCCCCTCCACATGCACATGTCCCACGTCAACCGGGCCGCATCCGACTTGTGGGATCCGGAAGGCCAAGCCAGGCAACCGCGTGACTAAGGCCTCGGGGCCGACCTCCCACGCGGCCACGCCAGCTGGAAAAAAAAAACATCGGGTTAACTCCTGAATCGAATTTCGCAACATGGCCGGCCTGGGAAGCCTCCGGGCCGTCAATCGACGAAATCTAAACACGTTATGGAAGACGCCCGCTGCGGAGATATCGGGTGCCCTCGGCGACCTCGGCACCTTCCTCCCGCTCACACTCGCCCTCGCGCGCCATAGCTCCATTGACCTGGCCTCGACGCTGGTGACATCGGGATTGTTCAATATTATAACGGGTGTCGTATTCGGCGTGCCCCTACCTGTGCAGCCCATGAAGGTACGCCACGCCCTATTTATGCATTATCTCATCATCAGGTACTCCCTATCTGCAAAGGCAGGACGTCATCTCATCAGACACACCACAGGCAATAGCAGCGGCCGCCCTCGCCGACTCCCACGCGCCCCGTGACTCTGCCATCATGGCTGGGTTCCTTGTCGGCGCCGCTCTCCTCCTCCTCTCGGCCACCGGCCTCCTCCGCCTGCTGACCGCCCACACGCCCCTCTCGGTCATCAAAGGCATCCAACTCGGCACCGGCCTCTCTCTCATCCTCTCCTCCACCCCTCTACTCACCTCCCCCTCGCACATCCCGTACCTCCCCTCCCCTCTCCTCGCCTTCCTCGCCCTTCCCCCTCTCCTCCTCAGCCTCCGCAGCCCGCGCTTCCCCTCCGCCCTCCTCCTCATATTCTTCGGCATCCT
>Ga0247780_1000099_pt1 | contig 79817 bp, 52 predicted proteins | sample UWRJL079202R5_FD_179927 | JGI IMG/M metagenome (GOLD analysis project Ga0247780, IMG submission 179927) | Plant litter microbial communities from Arlington Agricultural Research Station in Wisconsin, United States - UWRJ-L079-202R-5 | ecosystem: Environmental > Terrestrial > Plant litter >...
AACGAGCCAGACAAGCGAGCGAGCCACTTTAACAAATTTTGGTGGGCTGTGCGTAAAAAGATCATAAAAAATTGTTAAGGCCGCTAACAATTTACTAGCGTCTTTTCGCGCACAGCCCACCAAAATTTGTTAAAGTGGCTCGCTCGCTTGTCTGGCTCGTTCGCTTATCACGCACGTTATTTGAAGTGAGTTGGAAAAGTGGATCTGGAGAACTAGATATATAAAGAAGAGTCCCCCTCTCTAAAAGAGCTTTCCTCTCTTCATTCTTCATCACATCAATTGTACTCCGATTCTTTCCATCTTTAGATACCACGTAGTCACGTGACTTTCTTACACCATAAAACCGTCCGAATTCCCTAATTCGGCCTAATGCCTTTACAGCACTAGCCAGAAGATGGAAAATACCACCAACCTCCTTCGAATCCATTACCAAGCTACCCTATTCCACCGTCTTCTTACTCGTACAACCTACCTATTAGTGGTCCACCCTATTGACCACTACGAGTTGATTTGCAAGGTTTTTGGCTACAAATCTTTAGTATGCAAAGAATATCCGGCATCCAGAGAGCGAGGAGGGGCCTTATAATACAGTTGCAGGTCTTCTAAAGCCTTTAGTAGGTGCTGTAGGCCCTGAAGGATCTTTGTAATAACTAGATTATAAAAGGAAAAGTGCTCTGAAAGAGCTTATATTTTAGAGGGTTTAGTAAAGACGAGGTCCTTTAGAATCTTCACAATGTTCTTAGTGCAAGTGTCTTAATTATGAGCCCTTTGCTTGCATGGGACCATTTTTAGGCCCCTTTAGTTAAACCTGCACCTTCTCAGAAGTCTGTGCTGTTCAATAGGCAAATATTAGCCGAAGCTGAGCCGGGGCTGATCTAAACTGATCAAACGTGACAAAGAGTCACGTGACAATTCGCATGGGTGGCCGTCGATTTTAGGTTGGTATAACAGCTAGTATGTGTGGGGTAATAGTTATTAGCCAGCGCCAAGAGACTTGGGTCTTGGTCATATCTACCATCGCTGCCCAAGCACACAAAAGTCAAAACAAACATAACCGACCTGCCTCGATTCTCCCCAACCGAAAGCTATTGGCTATTACTAGCGACAATGAAGCAGCTTCGACTTTACGAATGTAGGGGGTGGATGACTGACCAAATCAATATCCTCGCACGCCGCCAGCGGTGGGCAAGAGAATATCCCCCGCAAGCTCAACTCTGGACTTTGGATTCCAACTTGAGCCAGATCGTCCTCGTTAAAGAAGGTCCCAACTTTCCGCGGCCTCCCCGTGCTCCTCGTGCATGGCGCAATGTCAGACCTCAATGTCGCCTTGGAAGTTCTTTGGAATCATGCCAACTCATCGTCATCAAACCGCCGGGCCCCCGACTTGCGGGGCGGCGTCAGACTCGGCTCGGGTGTTCCGCCGCCAACGAGCTCGTACTGGTATTTACCGAACCCTGCCTACAAGAACGGCCGGAAGAGAAGCGCATACTCATCCTTCCAAATGAGTTGCTCCTTGATATCTTTCTTTTAACGACAAAGCTCGACATGTTATCGCTCTCCGTCGTCTGCCATCGATTTCACGATCTTGTGACCCCGCTGCTCTATCAGAGTCTCGAGCTGACTGTCGGGTGGAAGGATCAACCCGATGACGATGACCCCTACTACTCCTCGGTCTCGGCAAGAAGATCACCCTTGCGTCTCTATCGGACCCTCCAACAAAATTCAGCGCTCAGACAGCACTGTAGGGAGCTGCTTCTGTCGCTGAGGTCCCCCGAACGAATTGGATACCTCGGGTTGGCTCATGCTATCGACGTCGTCACATGGTTAGAAAATGTTGTGTATCTCCGACTAGATAAAGTCGTCGGCGAATATCATGGGTACACGGCACAAGAAGCATGGGCCCTCATCCGCGCTGTGGCGCAACATAGGAAAAGCTCACTGCAGGAGCTACACTTGGGGCGGTATCTGGGACTCCGCCTGATTGAGGTATGTCACGTTCTAGGGGACTTGCCGAATCTCAGGGTTTTGTGCCTCGAGGGTGTCTGGGAGATGGGACACATATTACCTCAGAGCGCGTGGAAGCCCGACCTGTCCGTTTCGCTGTCTCTCACCTCGCTCTCAATTGAGAACTATTTGGATTCCGGAGAGAATCTCCGGCGTTTCTTGATGCTGGTTCCGGCTAACCTCGAGCACTTCACTTTCATTGGGAGTACCGACGTTGGCTCGGAGCATCGTTCATCACTCACTTTTCCATTCGTGGCCTCGGCTCTTTCCCCGCACATGGAAACCATCCGTACCCTTGTTGTCAATACCTACTACGTCTCAAGCCCGATACGAGCCGACCTGTCTGGATTCACACGTTTAAAAGAGCTTACTCTCTCGCTGTCTACCACCAGAATCGCCAAGGATTACACCAGAGAGATCTTGACGGCACCAAACATACACAAGTTCCGTTGGGTCATCTCCGACTATTTTCGCTTAAGTTTATTTCGGTTTGGCGCCTCGGAGGAGGACTGGCTTCGCTGTCTCGCTGGAGCAGCGGTCGTACAAGGGTCGACACTGCGTGAGATTGAGGTAGACTGGGGAGAAATAGGAGTAGATAAACCTTTTTGGCCGAGGAAACCGGAAATATACCCTTGGGACAGACTGGAGAGACTCCAATGGGAGCTCACGCAAGGGGGTCAAAGCAGCGTCAGCTTACATTGGAGCTCTCCATCGATATCGAGGAATGTCTTGTGCTGGACTGGATGGGAAACACTCTGACCAGAGCCCTCGGTTTGCAAGCCTCTTGAGAAACATAGCTTCGTCAAGAGCACAGCTCCGACCCGTTCACCCGCAAAGTCTCCTGTTCCCCAGCGGGCGCAACAACTTCTCCATCGCGAGACCCCAGCGCTTTTGTATGCCCCCCAAGCACTTCAACTACGGCAATCTGGCTGCTGAGGGATGTATCATGGACGGCCTCCCCTCTCGCCATTGAGACACAGATTCTGATTGTCTCGAGGAACCCGTCTCCGCGAAGGGAAAGGGCCCTTAACGCTGAACGTTCTTCGAGCAGATATCTCCCAATGAGGGCAGGCAAACCACTACAGGCGGCTGAGCCTCTGTTGCCTCGCGAATTGTGTCTTGCAGAGTGTTATCCAGGTACATGTCGAACGACTTCCGGAAGGCTCTTCCTGGTGCGGTCGTCGCGCTAGCGGATGTCGATAGAGATCCGCGGCTAACTCTGCCTCCGACGGAGGAGTTGACGGTGGTAGTGAGCCGCCCCCCCTGGGCCATGATGGTTCATAACCAAGTACATATGACTCAGACGTGAAAAAGTCTTTATTGTTGGATCCTTGAGGCGCAAGGAAGACGACATTCTCTAGTCGTAAGCCCTTGTGCATCCACCCGGCCGTGTGGAGTTCTAGTACCGTCCCTACTAGAGTCCTGGCAATCTCTAGTGCCTTTTGAGGGTGAGCCAGCGGCAAAGATGGATCCGGCAAGAGATCTGATAATGATTTGAATCCCCAAGTTATGGTATCGTCCGGTACGTGAAATGCGATGCCGTGTCGGTCCGAGCTCGTGGATCTTGGCGGAATAAAATCTAAGCAACCGAGGCATCGAAAGGAAGGATGCGGCAAGCTGAGGAAGATCGTGAGGCGTTTTACCATACTAACCCCATGCTCCCCCATCTCCCAGCCAGGAAACTAGGACTTGTTTGTCGCGGTACTTTGCAATCTCGATCTATCAAAGGTAAGGCGGCTCCCCTCATCGAATGACTAGATAGTACGCCCCAGGATCATCAGACGAGGCAACTTTAGGCTCAGCAGGATGTTAGGAGACTCGGCTTTTCCAACAAGTCTCTCCATCAGAGAGAGCTCATTTAAGGTCGACACTAGTGAGATGAGCTGCCGCATGAATCTATACCATCAACACATGATTTGGACCACACATAATTCGACAGCTGCCCGTGCCTATGTTAAAATTTTACACAGACACCTGATTAAAGTTTCTTCGTTCTCACCTCCTTGTTTCTTCACAGCATGTCCATATCAATTTTCATCCTAGGTCGTACTGATTTTCGCCAATTCCACAACGATCAAAACGGGGTATAGAACCATTCATCTCCATACTCCAAGTAACTCTAAGAAATCATCCCATATCCTAGCCTAAAGTAAAGTCGAAAAAATAAATAACGTGAAATCATACCTCATGCTTCACGAATCAATATTCAGCTCATACTGGTAGGAAAGTGGGTCGACCGCTGCATCGGCAACAACGGAATCGAGTTGCTCGAGTTTTGCGTCGAAAGAAAAGGGGCCGAGCTGATGTTGCGCGGCGACATCGCAGTATCATCTTCGTCGTGGTACGGGAGAGGCGGGTTGCCCGTGGCAACATGCGCCGGCGGCGACGGCGACATCAAAGGGGGTGTCTGCTGCTGCTGGAAATATGACCCGCCTGACTGGACGGGGCTAAAGTACCCAAGGCTGTTGCTGCCGGGACTCCCATAGTCGCTGCTGCTGTAGCCGGTATTGTAGCTACCCGTATTGCTGTTGTTGTTGTTGTTGTTGTTGTTGTTTCTGCTAGTGTTGCTCGTGATGGACGCCCGGAGGCTGTTAACTTCCTCGGCGGGCTGTATCTCAAACCCTGCCCCGGACGCATTACCCAGTAGCGATCCGGTCAGGCTGAGCGTCTGCGTCCGCCCCATGGCCGGGCCGTACGCGGGGAAGGTTGAGTTATCAGGTGCTGCAGAAATGGAGTACGAGTTGACGTCGGTCCGCGACCGCTTCCCGCCCGACCCTCGCGACTGCGCGCGGATGTTGAGGAGCAGCTCCGGGTCCGAGGCGATGTGGCCGGCGCAGCCCTGGTCGCCGCGATGGCACCGCACAAGCCGCAGCTCCTTCTCCTCGCTGGGCGCGGGGAGGTCGTCGCAGCACTGCCAGTCATCCTCGGGGCGGCCGGTGCCGTCCTCGTACGTGTTGCGCAGGAGGTGGATGGCTGAGAAGGCGCGGAAGCGTGCCCACCGGTCGTGGTTGAAGCGTTCGGCTTCCTGGTATGGGTCTAGGTCGGAGCTGGGGACGTGTGTGTACTTGTTGGGTGCATGGAGGGCGAGTTTGGCGGTCAGCATCAGCTTGAAGAAGAGGAGGAAGATGACGACGGCGCCGGTGGCGATGAGAGCGGAGAGGTTGAAGGTGGCGATGTCGGGGGAAGATACGACGAAGTCGTCGGCGCCATCTAAACGCAGCCGTTCAATACTGCCGTAGAAAAGGTTGGCCTCCACCATACCGGTTGCGTTGGGCGTGAACATGGTGGCGTCGGAGAGGATGTTGAGGGTTGTGATGTAGCCGCCGAGAATGAGGCGTTCCATGTCTTTGAAGATGCTGGAGTCGGCGGCGTCAAGCACGCCCTTGTAGGAGCCCGACGCCGAAATGACCGAGGCGAGCGCCGACGAGCCGGCGTTGGTACCAACTGTGTAAGGCGGTGGGTTGAGCAGCGCCGACCCCAGGATGGTACGGAGCACCTCGGGCACGGCGACCCGCTTCAGGCTAGATAGATTCTTGCCGCCGTCCACCCACTCCCCTCCGCCGGTCCACCTGTCGTGGTGCCAGCAGGAGAGGGCCGGCCGACGGTCCCTGATTTGAAATTCGGGATTATTCACACTAGCGGGGCCCTGAAAAGAGGGATACCGCTCGGTCAAGTACCACGGGTCGTCCGAGTTCGCGGTGCGGCTCCTCCGGCGGGACAAGGTGGCGAGGACGGCGTACGTGACATTGCCCCTGGACGTCTGATCTCTCAGTTTTGCTTGGTCTGCCGTTAGGATGAAGCCGGTTATGGGCTGTATTTTCAGGAAGCTGTCGGCCAAGGAAGTGGTGAAGTGATTGTTGACCTCGCCGAACACATTGTATACCTCAGTGTCGTTTCTTGATGTCGTATTGAACCAGCCGTATTCGGTCTGGCAGGCCCCGCTGACCAGCAGCATGAGATCGGACGCATGTTTGAGACCGAGTTCGATGCCCGTGATGCTATATTCATATGTAAGTCCGTACATGGGCTTTGTCGAATCTGTGCCCCTGATCACGTTAGGATCATGCTGGACCCTGACCCTGTCCTCAAGGGACCTTCCAGAAATCTGGACGCTGCTGAGTGCTCGTAACGACGGATCTCCACGAAAGGCACGGTAAACAGGCGGCTGGTTCTGTAGGGCCGGGCCTCTGGGGTAGTACAGGATGCTTTCATTCACGGGAGCAACGTTGCCAATCTGGAACGACGGCGGCAGGATGATGCCCATGGCGATGCGAGCAAGGACGACGGCGAGAGCAAGCGAAACAAGGAACAGCCCAAAGAGGGTGTCTTGCCGGGTCGAAGTGAGTTGCCGGGCACGTTCGCGCAGCTTTGTGGGGACATCCATGTTAGGCTGGTGTTGCTTTTTTCGTGAGCGGATGCAGCCCATGCTCTCCGAGGTGAAGCCAGCAAAGGCCATGAAGGCCGACCACGGGTCCTGTGAGTTGCGCAGCGCCACGAGGGCGACGAGGCGACGGCGTGAGAAGCGGTGCGGGACAAAGTAGAGGGTAGCTGCAGCCACCAGGCCCCAGAGCCAGGCAAACATCAGTGTGAAGACGACGGTGAGCGATGTATTGAGGAATTGGCCGGCCTTGGCCGAAAACGAGATGGCCCATATTGTCCCATCCGCCGTGTTGAGGGTGAAAGCCGTCTGGAGCCTGTATTGTGTCTCATTTGGTGAGACGTAGAGGTTCGACAAGCCGTTCCGCAGCACCATTCTGTTGCCGATTAAGCTGTACATCTTTGTCGATATGATATGACGGATAAAATAAAAAAATAAAAAAGCCAGTCAGTCGCTCGCCTGTCAAGACTCAAAATGCAACAGGGACAGCAATCATGACAGAATAAGGGAAGAGTGTCAATCAGGACGAAAGACAAACCGCAAAGTCCACTAGTGGGGTACAGCCTGCAGCAAAAGCTGGAATCAGGAATGCACGATTGGGAGAATGGGGATGGAGCTGGGAGAGAACTTGAGGCTCTGCGGCTCCCTATGCTGTCTTGGACCTTGTGCGACCATGAATTTTTTGGGGGTCCAATCCCCCAGCCTCCTAAGCTGAATTGAGCACGCCGATGTTCGGTATTAATAGAATGTGTCGGCGTGCGCAAAGGGTGTGCTGTTCCTAGTCCCCCCTCCCACCGTTGTGTTCAGCTTTTATTTGTGGACTGTTGCTCTGCAGACTGGGCTTGGCAGTGCATGCATACGTGTGTTCTCTGGTGAGGGGTTTATGGATCCGTACGATTTTGGCCTGCGTCCGCGCTAGGCGCTTTTCTACCAACATCGCTCTTCTTCCGATCGTATGCAGCGGCCCCCAACAGCAGCAGCCTTGTCGAAAGAATCCTGTGCGGAGAATTTGGGTCTTCGTGCGTCTGCCGGCACCGGTGGGCTTACTGTGTACAAATTCTGGCCGAGGATTGGGTGGCGTCGGGCGGAGTCCAAAATCCTAAGCAGCAACTGGGCGCCATCAGGTGGCAGGGACACACCCGGCAGCCCTTTACAGACGCCTACAGACCAGGCAGCAGCTTTGATAGGTAGCCCGGACAGACTCCACCTCTCCCCGGCTCGTTGTCCGAACGGATGGGGGATATTATTTGTGTTTCTGCTTTTCCGCTGCAGATTACCCCGCACAATGTGCCGGGGCGGGCAGGACGCACCTCACAGCCTGGTGTATGTTTTACTCTGCCATTGGACTGTGGCATTGTTGACGAGGCGCCCGCCACCTCAGCTCATGTTACTCCATGCTGCACACTTTCGAGCACTTTGGAGCACGCAGAGTGTCCCTGATTCGAGGTCGGAGCTTGGCACCAGAACTGAGGTGGAGAAATATCCAGCACAGATGCCCAGAGTCCGAAAGATGGGTTGTACTTATTAACTTATTGGGACGGTATATGTAGAGAGTGTTTGAGCTTGCGTCTCTTCTCATAGACCACTCGTTGCACCATCCAAACCCCCTCCCCAGGCCACCCAACATGGCCGGCAAGCTCATGTTGGAGCTCTTTGCTCTGCTCACCTTGCTCACCGTCAGCTCTCTTGCCCAATCATCACCACGGTCGGATATTCTGGCGGTCCTCCGACAAGAGGGCTTCACCGAGTTCGCAGACTTCCTCGCCGCATCGGCACCCGGCCTTCTCTCTGGCCCCAACACCAACCTCATCGTCTATGCCCCGACCAACGCCGCCTTTCGCAGACGCAAGTCATCCAGCGATCTACTAAGGCGCGAGGTGCCCGAGGAGGAAGAATCCTGCTCGTACCAGATCGCCCAAGACGTCAAGGTCACTGGCAACACCAAGCGCGGGTATGTCCATGACAACGAAAACAGCGTATGCAGCGGGGTGGCCTCGCCTGGTGCCGCTGATTTCATGACATTCCTCGACGATCCCGAATTCGTCAACCTCCCGCCCAACAACAACGCCAGTATCGTGCAGAAGAACATGCCCAAGGGTGCCCTGCCCGTCGTCCACAGCGGTCTCGGCGACGTCGTCAAGGTCACAGGACTCGACATCCCCTTTGACAAGGGCGTCATCCGTCCCGTCTCAGGCCTGTTTTCCCTGCCACGCCTCCTGTCCTTCACCCTCCCCTTCCTCGGCACCGACAAGGCCCTTGCCGCCCTCAGCCAGACGGGCCTGATCAACGACCTGGACAACCGCACTGGCATCACCTTCCTGGCTCCTGACGACCGCGCTATTCCGACAAACATTTCCGCTAGCGTTCTTGCCGAGATCCTACGCCGTCACACCATCGTTGGCCTCCCCATCTTCACCTCCGACCTCAAAAACGGCGACACGTACCAGACGCTTGCCGGCACCACAGTCACCGTGACGGTTCAGTGCGCCGACGTCTTTATCAACGGTGCCCGCATCCTCGCCGGCGATGCTATCATCAAGAACGGCGTCGTCCACACAGTCGACAAGGTATGTCACCTCCACTCACCTCCCCCCTTTACCTCCCCTAACACAAAACACTAACACCCCTCTAGCTCTTCGAAGGCCCGGTCTACGTCACCACCACCCAGGTACAATTCAAGACCGTCACCGAGACAACAACCGTGCCCACCATCAAGATAGTAACCACCATCATCGAGACAACCAAGACAGCCACCCTTCCCCCTCCCCCTCCCCCTCGCCCAACGACTACAACAGTCATCCACACCCTTCCAGCCCCACCGCCAACAACAGTAACATACACTCCTCCAGCCCCACCGCCAACAACAGTAACATACACCCCTCCAGCCCCACCGCCAACAACAGTAACACACACCCTTCCTCCTCCTCCTCCTCCTCCTCCACCTCCTCCATCCACATACCAGTGGTCGACGGTCGTGACGCCGCAAAAGTCGCCGCCGCCGCCGCCGCCTCCTTCAACGATCAAGACCTACGTCCACGAAACATCAACACCCGGGTACGAGACTGGGAAGCCCAGCCATGGGAGTGGTGATGGATGGTAATCAGTAATCTCCTAAATTGAGAAAGGGTCGAGCAGATGGGTGGAGTCGTTCCTTTAACTACTACGCGGGTCTAGCACCCCGCCGTTTCTTTGTGATCAGTTTCTACCTACACGGCGTTGCATTGCGTCGCATATTAGCGTTTCGGTCCTTACTGTGGTATTTTCGCTTATGAAAAGGAGAGAAAAAGGGAATACGCCCGAGACAGGGGTAATGGTAAACCTTATTTAATGGTAATAGCTCGGACGCATCCATCGTTGGTCAGTTAGATATATCAGAGCAGTGGGAGGAAGTGAACGGCGGCTTAATAAATAAGCCAACAACAGATTCCATCATGCGATGTAGACAGCGATTGCAGTTTAGAATATCCAAGTGCCCGGTGATGGGGCGAGGAGAATGACCAAGTTTTCAACATGACTTTCAACATTTTGATCTGATGAGATGTCATCCCATCTCGGATCAGAAGAGTTTCATTTCCGTGGCTCTCTCCAGGCACTAAACCCGGGTTGACCATGAAGAGGGCGGATGTCCCGATGCACTGGATGCAGTGCGTGAGGGTGATAAAGGCGTTTAAGAGGCGACCAAAATTGGAGGGGTCAGTAAGTGACCTAGAAGCAGGATCGTCAGCCCGAGGTGTGTTTGGTGGCCAGGAAGTGGGTTCAGGGCCGAGAAGTGAGCTCAGATTCTAGAAGTGGCCCAAAATGATGTTCAGTAGTCCAAAAGTGGGATCAGTAATCTAGAAATATCTAGAATTAGGATCAGTGACTAACATGGGGTTATATGTATTAGTATATCATATACTGGTATACTTATTGTGCTAGTACATTGTGTACCATATCAATTTTATATGCCAGCACATTATGTACCATCCTCAGAACTACGCTGGAATATTATGCACTATTCTGGCGGCATGTCCCGGTCTATTCCGTGTATGGAAAGGGAGAGAAATAAGGATTTGAACCAGTACTATGTTAAAAAGAGTAGTATTAGCGGCATACTATAGTTAAACTCTTCAGATCATGCGTCTCGACAGCAAAAGAGGATCAAAGGATTTAATACGCTCGATTCTAAAATCTTCATACTGCTTTATACCCGTACGGGCGGCGTCGGTATTAATCCAGCTGCTCTAAATACTGTCTTTATTCTAAACCCCAATTGGAATCCGTATTAGGATATCCAGCCCCATAAAGCTATGGAATGCGTCACCTGTTTTCTGGATGCTTCGAGGTATGTTGCGTGTTTTTCAAGGGCCAACACAAAGCGATCCGGGCACTTTGCAACCTTCTGCATCCTTTGAACTGGCGCGTTCCCTTTCCGGCTCTGGTGGGGGTGTGTTCGTTGCCAGGCGAAACGACCTGCTCCTCTTCTTGTGACTACTAGCGTGGGGGAGAGGGGAAGTTGGGCCACAGGGGCACTGGAGCTTGAAGTGTGCCTCTTTTTCCATGCTCTGCTGAACTGACCACCTTTTTACTCTAGCGCATGCTGTACGACGGAAAAATAACCGCCACTGATGTGGCCGAGTCTGCCTGTCTGCCTCAGCAGAACCCTGGAACCCGCGTCTAGCCTGACCATATATCTCCAGCTCCTCGCATTGTGGATGAGGCAAGGGACCCCAAGACAAATGTCTCCTGAATATTACCTACCTACACAACGTTTGACCCCTCAACAGAAAAACTAGTGCTATCCGATACGTACCAAAGACATGAGCAATCCTTCACGCTTCGGTTGGCAAAACCACTTGCAGAGCTTTGTCACCCACTTCTCGCGACAGAAACTTCCCAAAAAATGAAGCACACACACACACCAGGGGACAAACGACACAACGGAACTGGAGTTCCAAGGTTAGCGCTGGGCAGAATGTGGACCCTCCTATTGTTACTCAGTACGATATACGTCAAATCTCCGCTTCCGCATTCCAGATTCGCAATTATCCGCCGGCGGGCTCAAGTCACTTGCTGCCATTCGAGGAGGACTCCAACGGGGCCATATACAATCGGATTCCGGTAGTGAAACGCAGTGGAAAGCCCTCTAGAGCTCCAACCCAGGCTCCTACACTTCCAGGGGATATTGACACCCCAGTCACTGGTCTGAATCCCAGTTCACGGCACCCTCAAGTCCCGCGCCAGATTCGGCGAAGGCCCCAGCTATCGCCGCTGACCCTGCTGAAAGCGACACAGCGCAGCCACCACCGGTTGAGGAGCCAACAAAGCTTCATGTCGACAGGATCAGGACGAAATCCCCAGGCTTGTCACTGAAAGGTTCGCCTGACGAAGCGCCCGCTTTCCCGAGCATACCACGAAGGGGAACAATCGCGAGTCTTGCGCCACCGATTGCAACACTCCCTCTTGAGACATCTCCGGGCTTTTCGATCGCCACCACAACCGGTGATGTTTTCTCCAACCGGGAACCGAGTCTCGGAGCTAGTCCAGCCCCGAAAACAGAAGAAGGTCTCAAGGCTGAGAACAACAGCCCGGCTTACTGTGACAGCAGAAAACCGACATGCTCCCTCAATCTTGTTTGTTACAGATCCGGGGCAAAAGAATGTGAACTGCGCCAGATCCAAGGCATTCTACGGGACAGATGCTCAAGTGACGAGGCTTTCGAAGCAGCAAAGATGGCACATCCGAGTCTAATATCCACAGACCACCAGTTCTTCCACGAGATGAAGTCGATGTATGAGACCGAGATGTGTGGTTTTTTAAGGTGGCACTTGTCGCTCAAGAGCCTGCAGGCATTCCAAGTTCTAGTCGTAGGGTTAGTGTCTACATCGTTGATAAAATAGCATAGCTAACAGCGCAATTAGTATACACCAAGTGACTAGACTAACGGTGGTCCTATTCGATGACTTCGTCCTGCAAGAAATGATGTACGCCTACCTAAATTCCGATAGGGTGTCTAGCACTAGCAACGACTGGGTTCAGTGGATGTTTCGATTGCGACGAAGGACAAACGGCATGCGCTAGAGTTCGTCGACGGCTGGGACACCACACGTATTGCCATTGCAGGGACGGTGCCATTGCAGAGTTCGTGTCTTGTCGGTATCATCTGGACAGCCATGAGAAGAGACGTGAAGACTGCGTTTACAGTTGCCAGTTTCATTCTGACTTTGTCATCTAGTGAGTTTCCTGGAAGGGTTTGATGTACAAACTTAATCTGGTTGCCTAACCCTCTCTTTAGTTATCTTGGCTTTGCTGGCTATCATCAGCATTGAGTCATCTGGCCCGAAACATTGTGCTTCAGCATGTCCACTCCTACACTACAGAGCGTGAGGAGTTGAGAACGTTTTGATGGCGGGTTATGTGTGTGATGAGCACATCACCCCAGAGATACACACCAAGCTTGTCAATTTCCGGCCGCTTTTGTGAAGAAAGAACGAATAACCAAGAAGAAATATATCAACGCGTCTCCACCTATTTAAATGGTAGTAGTAGTCTCATTTTCATCACCAATGACCATGCCATCTGCCTCCCATGCCTGCCCGCAGGGTCTAGCTACTGCTAGTACTCAACTTCGCCTGTGACATAAGGGAAAACGAGCATTATGCCCTCTTTAGTAGCCTGGACTACCGTGACCCGGAAAATGGGTGCATACTGCTCCCCGGTTGTACATGCGGCCGCAAGGAAGACGAAGCATTGCGGGCATTTGCAGGCCTTTTACGACTCACTGGCGATGGTGTCGCAGATGCGAACGTCAAGGTTTTTTTCACTAGCACGCCCGGCACTAACACCATTAGAGCGGTGTTTGAGGAGCAGGATCTAATCCTTGAAGTGGGCACTTTGTCAGGCCCAGTTACGGTACCCAGCGAAGAGAAGATTTTGAGACAGTGGGAGGGCGAGTGATGGTGATGCTAGGGAGATCGCCAAATGCCACTCGTTTGCACTGGCATCTCAAGTTGGACAATTAAGGATTTAAATCTAATTTTGGCTCTATCATTCTACCCTCTTTGGCAGAGTAGTAGCCGCAGGGAGGACTACTTTTGTCAGTTTTCTATTTTCCCGCGAAGGAAATGCCATGATTGGCTGGACAGATATTGGGCTGTAGGCCTCAGTGCCCTGGCATGTTGTGGGCCTCGCTGCACGACGGCTTGGCACCCGCGGAAAGGGCTGTCACAGTACGAGGACTGTGTAGTTTGTGGTTTTAAGATAGGCCAAGCTATCACACAGAAAGGAGTCCACACAGTGCGAATACCTAGAGAGCCCCACAGCACTCAAGTTCGAGGATGAACCAATGAAGAACGATACGGCTCAAAGAGGCCCACAACGACCGGGTGACTATGCGGTCCAGGCAAAATCGAAGCGCAAGCAAGCGAGCAAGCAGGATAGCGGGAAGGCATAAGTACCCGTGTCATCTCGTCTTCGACGACGAAGATGCTGAACTTTGGTACTTTGGTCAACCTAGGCGCACCGCCTGACTTTCCCAACCGACTAGGACCGAACCAACAAGACCTTTATTCCTACAGCCAAGGCACCATGGCAGTCAAGAACTTTTACGCTGTCCAAGCAGGCAGAGTTCCTGGAATCTATGACAATTGGGCGTGAGCCATCCCGACCCTTAACCCAACAGGCTCCTCAATGCTGACGCTCGCTGCTCCCCGCAAGTGCTTGCCAGAAACAAGTCGTCGGATTCTCACACTGCTGTTACAAGGGTTTCAGAACCAGAGAGGAGGCCGAAGCATTCCTTCAGAGTTTCGCTCTCCTTTCTCAAAATAGTGACGAGGGTGAGAGCGTCTCGGGTAGCGAAGATGACCAAGAAACCGTCATCCTCCACGATCGTATCACGGCTGCCCCAGTGCGGAGTGGAATCAATACAAGGAGCAAGAATAGACAAAACGGCGAGGACAAAGTCGCTGATGGAAGCTCAAGTGGTGGTGATGCCGCGAAGGTTCAAGAAGACAAGGAAAAGACGGTGGAGAAGAAGAGACGCTACTGGCGCAGTTCTCAGAAGAAGGGTGACTTGGACAGTGGCGTGGGACGTTTGAAGATTAACATCGACATGCCAAAGTCTTGAATGAGTCTCTCAATCACAAAAAGCCCTCAGCTGGGCTCTCAAACCAGCGCGCTAATCTTGTTTGGGTCGTTCTGCAATACCCAGGCGCTGTGGCGCCCAATAACCCCCGACTTCGGAGCACGTGACATTTTCCGGAAATGAAGCTGGCGCCCCATGTCAAACAACCTTCCAACGGGTCTTCTCTAGGGGGCGGAATAGTTAGGTTTCACAGCTGGGGCATAGGGGCTGTCTCTGGAGCCGTTTTGGCGTTCGACCAGGGGGGCTGGTGGTGGAGGCGACCGCAAGGGCCAGGGCAGAGAGGGAGAACTTCATTGTGATGTGCGGAGAGGATGAACTCAAAGGCAGTGATTGACTGTGTTAAGAGGTCTGATCGGGAGAGTTTTCGTGAGTCTTAACGCCATTTTATACTGGATATCTCCCCATCCCCCAGGGAGAGCAAGCTGCCTGTCTAGGTAGCTCCGGATACCAAGGCTTGGATTTGGCGCGATGATATCATGGATCATGGTGTTTCGGTTTCGTCCACCAACAAGGAACGGCAAACCTGTGGGCTGTAGTGCCAGCAAGTCAATTCTCCCAAGACCAAAACTCCTTGACTCCCATCCGAAACCATTGCGCTCTGATGCTTAAGGCCTGGATCAAACAATCCCATTGGCAGGTTGACGCAGACTGTGTCCCATCTCACTTCGGTGAGGTATCCGGGTGAACCCATCGAATAAAGTGTCTCACAGAGGATCGTGACCGAGGTTCCTCGCCTTCATCGCCACCCTTTGCAAGGCTCAACGACAGACAGCCCTAAACTTCCTTCCGAAGAGACCGAGCAGCCCTGACGCTTGCCGCAACAGTCATTTTTCTCTGCCTGTTAGAGATGCAGTCAGGCTTGACATGCTCCAGGACAAAGGACAGAAGAGGGAGGGCCATGTCTCTTGCCTCAACAGTCGGGTGATCAGCCAAGGGGATCAGATAGTCCAGCGGGGTTTTCTTCTTGCCGTCCATGAGCTTTAGTGAAGCCCCGTTTTGCAAAAGAACTCGCCCCGAGTCGTACCACACACTGCAATCCGGTGCTGCATCCTGATAGTGTTTGAAGAATATGTGCATAGCCGTCTTACCACCACGCATGGGATTATTAGGATCGGCGCCTAGGTCGAGCAAAAGCGATAGTAGAACCGGATCTTCGCATGCTCGATGAGTCGGTGTAGCATAAAAGGTCATGCAGGTATGGTGTTTAGACATGCCTTTGCCGCCACGGTACTTTCCAGTGTCTAGTGCTCTGCCCATTGCCACCAGTTTCCGGAGGACCGTTTCCCGGCCCTCTTGCCATACGTTGAGGCTGGGTTGGGGTGTTTGGCTAGGACTCGGCTCATATCCTGTATCCATAGCAAGAAATACCATGTTCTCTGGCCCATTGGAGGACTGAGTATCAGCGCCATAATCCAACAAAATGTTGGCAAGCGTCCAGTCACCGCACATCACCGCGTCGGCCAGCGGGGTGCATGAATATCCTCCCAGTAACCAGCAGATTGGTGATCGGTAAGCATCTTCAAGCTCGGTGCCCAAGTTGATCATTCTGTGGATAAGGAGCACTCGTTGCTCTTCGTCTTGAGGCTTGGTGGACGTGAGAATCAAATCATCAAGACAGCCAGCTTTACTATCAGCCCCCGCTTCAAGTAACGTCATTGCTACTTTCCAGTATTTGCCTTCGAGTGCGGACTTGAATGCAGTCCATCCATCATCATTCTGATCCTCTAGTGGAATTCCAAGTCGAACCAGGGCTTTGATGGTTGTCGAAACTGATTCCGCTGTGTGGCGGGTGATCCAGGACGCATTGTCGACGTCCCAGCTACCAGCAGCGATGTGTAACACAGTCTCGTCTCCTACGGTCTTCTGGTCGATATCCTCGTAGCCAAAGTGACGGAGAAGGGTGTTGATCATCAAAACGTTTCCAGTCTGGGCTGCGCAGTGGAAAGCATTCGGGGTGTCCGCTTTGATATTTCCCCTCAGTTGATGCCGGCGCAACAAGATTCCCGCGTCTCGGCGTGCGAGAAGCTCGACCGTGATAATGTGTCCGTTGCAAATTGCTAAATGGAGAGGTAGCCACTGGAAGAGCTCCTCACCGCCACGCCGGGAGTTCAGCCAGCAGCCACACATAGCAACTGACGCTAGGTCACTGACTCTAGCCCCTTGGTCTAAAAAATACTCTAGACAATGATCATGGCCGCCTGCGATTGCAAAGTGTATAGGCGTGCTCTTCATAGCACTGAGTACTTCGTCCTTATTTAGGTCGCTCGACGAAGCGTACGGATTGGGACCGTCCGGAGATATTTTATCAAGCAGTTTCCGGCAAGTAGTGCTATGCCGGCCGATGAAGTTGACGGAAGCGCCGTATGCGACGGCCTTCTTCAGAGTGCTTAGGTTTCCGGAGTACGCTGTGCGAACGATGACGTTCCCGTCATCGTTGCGGATGTTGAACTCGTAGAGCTTGGAATCGAATTCGCTGTTGAATCGGCGTGACACGCATGACAGAGCTCCAAGGATTGCGGTGTGTTCTTCTTTGTCATGCAGGACTTCAGACCATTCCCGAATCTCCAGAAAAATCTCAGTTGGTAAGCTAGAGAAGACGTCTCGCGCCTGGGGCAGCGCGGCAGCAGGCGAGACATCCATCGTGCCTTGCGACCGAGATCTAGGAAAATGAAGCGAAATCAATCAGCATTTGGCACAAGGTTTCGGGGTTCAGGATCAATACCTACCAATCTTTGGGATGGGGCTCTTGTTTGTTGGCGATTGTTGGGCGAAATACGCGTGAGCTAGTGTTCGCGGCGGCGCCAAGGTTCGCTTGAGAGAGTAGGTACCTAGTGTTGAATTCAACGCAGTCAACCAAGAACACAGTAATTGCCGCCATCAAGTCGTGTTCTATTCAGGGAGCCGTCTTCTCAGCCAAGCGAAGCTCTGGTGCTCGGCCGCGCTGCGGTTCCGTGGCGCCAAGGCGCGATTACGTAATTTGACACCTAGGTGTGCCTGCCGCAATCGCGGGTCAGGATTGCTGTTGGTCGAAACTAAGCCCCCAAAATCTCTAGATCGAGAGACGCAGGGTAGGAGGAAGTGAAATTGGCCGTGAGGTAGGTACCTAGGTAGGTAGGTATTCAGGGCAGCGGGCTGTCCAGAAGCAGTTGTTGTGCCAGGAGAGCAGCGGGGTTTTGGAAGGAGTGTTACTGCCACGGCAAAGCAGATTAGGTAATTGGCGGTTGTAATGAGTCCCAAGCTTTTCGAAGCTTTTGGGTCTGGGTCTTTCTTTCATCTCATCTTTGGCAAAGTGTGCGGTGCGCAGTAATTGCCTGATCGTCGCGGCGGGATGCTGTTGCTGGCGCACCAGGAACCAAGGCTCCAGATGCAGCCTGCGCCCAAATACTAGCTTGTTCTGCAAGAGCAAGCTCACTGGCTACCTGTCTCTTAATTGTAATTATCACAGAACTAACGAGCGGAACCTGGAAGTGCCGGCTGTAGCAAATTCGAATGACTGTACAAACAACATCACCTCTAGGCTGACCGAAGCAAGCAGGGGTGAGATTCTGCTTTCAATCATCGCATATTGACTAGAACAGGTAATAAAGTTCACACTACGCCACATCTATCGCGGCGAGTTGGATGGCAAGGGTCTTGAACTTCAGACTGGCAAGCTCAAACGGGCGGTGAGGCTTTTAGCTTAGCCCAACCGCGACGCGCATGGCCTGAAGAGTGTGATAAAACTGACGCCAACAAGGAGCTTTCGCCATCGTTACTCCGATAGCGAACCCATTGTAGTCTCCTTTTGGTTCATCAAAAGCATGAGTTCGTCCTCGACACGCCCCTGCTGCTACAAAGCCGTTCTACAATTCAAAGGTCTTCGAAATACAACGACAGGCATTGGCAAAGTTGCGGAAACCACATGCTTGCCAAGTCCAAGGTAGGTATTAAAGCAGCTGGTCACGGACTTTCATTGTCCACATTGACAGTTCAGAGTAAAATCCTAAGCTGTGAAAGGCGTCGAGTTGCGTAGTGGTTGAACTTTAGGCCGACCATACCTAGTAAGAGCCCAACACCCCAAAAGCCACACAGAAGTCAAGACAGGAAGAACCCGAAGACGAGCATTAGAGAGTGATAACTCTCTCTGAGCCCCTCTTCTCCTCCAGCGGCCAGTTCCCATCAGATGCCAAGTCTGCAACCATCGAGTTGAGCACCGCTCAGCCCCAGCCTCACGTCATCAATTTGCGTCGTGGCTGCCCGACGACCACTTGTACGCGTTTTCACCAAGACTTTATTCCACCCGCCAAGCCCCGAGCTCGCTGGCGGACGCAACTGTCAGGTCAACTCGGCCCGATTGCCGAAGCGGTGTGCCAATTTCCAGTGCCAGCATTCGGATCGGCCACTGATCGACAATCTAGATTGCGCAGACAAGCACCCCGGGAGGTCACGATCCCACGAAAACGGAGCTTGCCGGCGCAGAACTGACTACCCGGCTTCCCCCATTTAGCGACGGCCGAGGCGGAACTCTCTCCGACGCCAGAGTCCAGAACACAACAAATGAGGCGCGCCGCGGCGCGGGGGCCCCCGTTCCCGTCCCGAGATGCCGGGTCGCGCTGATCGGACGCGACAGCCAATGGGGGCCGCAAGCGTGTGATGATCGACCTCTTGGATGGATAGCGTTGCTTAGGGCTGAGTTGGGCCGTCAGTGACAACCTTGGATCAAAACGCTGGTGGCCCCCATCTTCTGCTATCATCCCGCTCTTCAAGTCTTCTGCGCACTAAAATCCGTCCCGCCGGTTCCCGCACCCGAGCCGTTAACTTGGTCGGCGGGTAGACGTTGCCGACATGGACCGGGGTGGTCAACAGCCGGATCTCTCGGTTGGAATCCGGGCGCTGGCTGTCCTGGTGCCTCTCTTCGCCGTCGCTCTCGCTGTGTACAGCGTCCGCATCTGGACCCGCATCAGGCCGAAAAACCGCCTCAACGCTGCCGACCATGCTATTACCGTCGCCTTCGTCCGTGCCCCCGATCCATTGTTGGGATTCATCCTGCTAACTCTGGTGTGAGCAGATCGCGGAGGCAATCTCGATGGTCATGACCGCGGTCGCCGTGAGCAGGGGTTTTGGACGGCCTGCCTACCTCCTCTCTTCCAACGACATCGAAGTCATCGGCATCAGCACCTTCATCGTGTTCGTCATTGGGTTCTGGGCCTCGACATTTGCTCGCATCTCGGTGGCCTGTCTGCTGTTGCAGATCACACAAGAGAGGATATGGAGGGGAGTGCTCTGGTCCACCGTTGTGTTCAATATGGGCATGCTTGTCGCCACAAACATCGTTGAACTGTTTCAGTGTCGCCCTATCCGTGCGATATGGGCTCCCGTACCCGATGCCAAATGCTTCTCGCCGGAAACGATATGGAGCTTTGCGTACTCCTTCATAGGGTTAGCCATGGTCAGCGACGCCATCTTCGCCATTTTCCCAACCGTGCTCATCTGGCGCCTCAGCCGCAGCTCTCTTGAGAAGGCGTTGCTATCAGTTCTCATGGGGCTCGGGTTGTTCGCTATGGTTGCTGGCGTGTTCAAGATCTTGACAATGGAACTGTACGACATCACCTCGGATAATCTGGTTGGTGATATGATGCCTGCATATCTCTGGTACGCACTTCCTCTCTCGATTTGCATCTTTCCTCCCAGGGCTCATTTGCCGTCTGATCATTTCTTTGTGCTGTGCCACCCAACTCTCAGAAGCACATCAACCTAACAAAGCCCAGGAATCGAATCGAGGAGATTTTGCTCATAATAGCGGCGTGTGCGCCTCTCATGAAGGTACCCCTGGAGGGCGTATTGAGCCGTCGATGCGGGCTTCCCCGATTCAACGCGAGAGAAAGAAGGCTAAACTCGGTTCACACCATGGCGATCCCGCCAAATCGGACCAAAGGGATAAGGTACTACGAATGGTGGTACGGAAGGTCGCAGGTTGAACCATTGAAAGGAAGATCTGGGTCGGAGGCGACAACATCTTCAAGCAGCACCAGCCCATCTGCTGTTTGAAGGGCCAAAGGAGAGGAGACGAGAGAGAACCTGCATGTATAGCGGAGTTGGATTTTGACATTTGGTTGCGTGCGCGGAAAGATACCCCTAGCATATGATTTTTAATACATGACTTTCACACCAGTTCCTCCTTGACCATGGAATTACAAGCCCTGAGTGATTGCACATCACGCTTTATCTGTCTCGTGGGGGCTTTTCCTGCATCACGAGAGGCCTTGGCTACATTGGATTGGGCTATTGAGAAATTCAGGGGGACATCTGATATAACTATCAGTTTGTAAAACTTGTGTTTTCAACATCAAACCTGAGTCATACCGTCGCGCTGGTGGAATCAGTTTATCGAACGCCAATTTTGGTCAACAGAAATGAGCCGGCTGACAAGTATAAAAGAAGGGAGAGCACAGCTCTCCAAGCGGAACAAAACCATCCACTCCGGACTCCTTTGATCGACACCATTGTGATTAACGACAATGACTCGAAAAGCACCTGTCCTTCAACACTGCAAGGTGGTATAAAAATATAATATAACTTGTACGGTAATAACTCTGAGGCCCGGTAAATTTAGGTCTTGGGCGTGGTTGGGGCTATGTGTGGGATGAGAGTGAAAACTGTTTTCCTTTCATTGAAGGCTGCGGCGAAGGAGTGAACGATACCAAGATTTCCGGGACCCGAGAAAGAAGGCACATGTTGACTCAGCCCGAGCTTTTCGAATTCATCCGAAGTCTCTCACTTTATTCTTCTCACATCAAGTAAATGGCGGACCCACCTCGCGCTGTTGCCAAAACTTGGAACCCACAAACCAAACCTCGCTCTGCATTGCAACTCGCAAGTTCTTCCATCTTCTTTCTCGCGACCAAGAACAACACCGCGAAGCGCCATCTCGTGCACCACTGCGGCCGCGCAAGTTTCCTTCTCTGCCCGCGTTTCCAAGCGCTTGAATATTACGAGCATCGCCGACAGCTTCTGTGTCGCGGCTCGGAAAGCGCGTAGCGCAGACCCACGACACTAGCACTCAACCAAAAGTGCTCACCTTCTCATTCTCATACCCCGCGATTTTCGTGGTTGCCAGCACCAAAAGCAATTGGCATTTCGTCTCGGATCTTGACAGAGCAGAAAGCTTACTGGTAAGCACGCAATCCCCCTTCCCACCTGCCTATCTCTCACCCATCGTCGCGTGAAACAACTCGGACCTCCTCAAGGCTGGCCTGCGCTCTAGAAACGCGGAAACCGACCGGAACCATGGCTACTCGTTTCAGTAACCCGTTGATGCCGTCGCCCGATGGACGTGATCATATCTCTCGTCTTCCGACCGAGCTCCTCGAACACATCGGCAAATACATAAAGGACCCCATCATATACGAGAACCCTCACGAAGGCATCAAAGCTCTTTTCGCTCTTTCATGCGCCTCTCGCAGACTCTGCGCAGTGTTCGAGAAACCTCTTTACGAGCTCGCTGGTGCCAAAGCGACGACGTTTGCAGCATTCCACGGGAACCTCGACACTCTAAACAAGGCGTTGTCTTTCCGCGTTGATGCCGTCCATGCTGAGGGTTCATACGCCACCGGCCAGGACGACGATATTGAACTGACGGCAACTCCATTCTACTATGCGATCGTCGCTGGCCAGGACGACGTTATTCGCTGGCTCATTCATCAGGGAGTCAAGATTCAACAACCTCTCACTCTGCACAACCACTTCAAGTTGACAAACCGAGCATGTCAATGGTTCATTCCGCATGAGGGAAAGGAAGCAAGATGGCATCCCCTACATCTCGCTCTCCGATATGGTCACACATCCTCCGCATTACTGCTTACCCGCTATGGGGCTCAAACCGGGGCCGGCGCTCCAAACCCCCGCCATCAGAACCCCAACAGAGAACGTTTACACGCCATTCATTGCGCAGTGCTCTACGGGAACTGTGAGGTGATCCAAGACCTGGTTAATAAAGCTGGGGCGAGACTCATCCACAAAACTGTCGGTACAGGAATCGCGCCAATCCATATTGCCGCTGGCTGGTTCTTTGGTTACACACATCCTATCCCACGCCCATCGGCGACAGAAACCATCAAGCTGCTTGCAGAGTTGGGAGCTAATCTGGAGTTGGCGAAGGGCCATACTAATCTGCCAGTGAAGCCTCTGACCATCGCACTCAGAGCTCGCCACTTTGAAGCTTGTCACGCACTCCTCAATCTGAACGTTGACTCGACTGAGTGCACGATCCAGGATATTGTTGCGAGCTGCTACCGCGGCAACCGGTTCGAGGAAGAGATTTGCCAATCGAGATTGTCTGTGATTTCAAGGATGCCGGAGTCGCTTGTGAAAGCCGAAGCTTCCCTCGAACACGCAATTCTGTCTGGTGACTTTCAACTAGCGAGTATCCTCATGGGAAAGGGCGCCGGAAAAAAGCAAGAATTCCTATTCAAAATCTTGTGTGGCGCCAGATACAGAGAGTTCAACTCAGCTGCCGAAAACGTCTTCCGGAAACTCGTGGAGCGTGGCCATCATGTCGATGCGTTTACTCCTCGCATAACTCCCGCCACTCCTCGCGAGATCTTTCCGGGCTCATGGCAACGGTCCGGCCTGGAAAAATTCGAAACCTGCCTTACATACTACATTGGCTTGTATGCATGTGCCACGCCGGGATCGAGCCAGCCAGATGGACAAGTTATCCGTCACATCCTTAAATTTGGCAGCCCGGATGCCCAAAATGCGATGGGATCAACCCCCATCATTTGCATTCTCAAAGACTTCCTTGAGATGTTGCAGCGGCGTCGCCTCAGCGGCAGTCACACGGAGCACCGAGAGTATGGCCAGAAGGTGTAGAACGCCTCTATCATCTCGATTCTCCTCGAAGCGGGCGCCTCACTCTCGATCAGGGAAAATATTGGAAATCCTGGAAAGACTGCCATGGAGTACGCCGTCGACATCTCAAAAGAGCCAGGTGGAAGGATCTACGCACTCGATATCATACGGTTCCTCCTCAGCAATGCGCAGCCGGGATGCATCTCGAAGGAGGAGATAGACCGCGGAGCGGCGGCGATCAAGAGCCTTGAAAGCCTGGGGGTCTAATTTAGGAGCCATCTTGCATCTCGGCATTTGGGTGCTATGGATATGGGTAGACAAGGCATGGCATGATTTGGGAGGGACTTTCTTTGTCCTGTCATGGGATCGCTTTGGCGACGACTATTCCCTGGACATGAACTTGAGTACCTTTGTTGGGATATGTTTTAGGTTGGGAGAATCTTTCTTGAGATAGATTGGCAGTGGCTGAGTGATGCCTGGGATCTAGCTATCATGTTTGGTGCATCAGTGCTCTAGCAAGATACTACGCATCCCGGCCTTCTGGGTTCTGAATGTATTGCATTAGGACACGAATGAAAAGCCTTTTGGCATTCTGTTATACTCTCCTTGCATTGTGTGGGTTTTTAACTGCAACTATACAGGCTAGCCACCTTCCAATCCACCTATGCCTAAGGCTCCGCACCTCCCTTACAATTTACACTCCATCTTCTTCGACAGGCCCAAGCAAGACAGGCGACATCAGCAAGTGAACAAACGGCCAAGGGCAACGGGCAGTCATCCAAACTTACAAGGTCTTCGCTCTCCGGCTTCAGATGAGCTGCCAGCTTCTCCTCGGTCCCGAAATCCTTCCCGAACTCGGGGCAAGCGACTGCCCGGCAAACGTAGATGACGTCATGGTGGGCGGTACAGTCCACCTCGGTGTTGGGCAGGTGGGCGTATAGTTTGCCCTGCCCCTCCTCTAGATTGTTGGCGGCGATCTTTTTAGCCCGCCGATCGATGTTTAAGTCAGTCGTCGGAAGTTATGCGAAGCAAACAGTGGCTGGGCATACGTCTTCGACAAAGAAGGCCGCCATCTCCTCTTCAGCTTTTGAGAGCCATAATGTTAGCTGTATTGATATTGAAGCGGGAACGTGCTTCTCTGCTTACCAAAAAGAAGGGGGAGGTCTTCAGGCGACGTGTTCATGTAGTCGGAGACGTCAGGAACGCTGGAGGAAGTCATTATCGCAAGTATCGACACGGGAGCAGCAGAGTAGCGAAAATGAGTGGTGATGGTTAAAGGAGCAAAAGTCTTCAGGGCAGGGCGTGAGGCGCTGAAGATATAGTCGTCGACCATGTGGGTGACTCTTATCTTCTACGAGGCTGCATGAAATGTAATAGATTGTCACGAAATCCACTCTCCTCAACCCCATACACCAAACCCCGGCTTCCCTTTCAAACGGGCGAGAGGTCGATTTGGCACGCAATCATTGGTGTTCGGTGATGCAAAGCACCCGAGCCGGGGCTGGCGGACATCCTCCGGTCGCCCCCATGATGCTGCGCGCCTGCCATCCGAACCTAGCTAGCCCTTAGCCCGGCCGGGAGTGTCCGGCTCCCACATGGGTCCTCCGAAGTTCACCAAACGGCTAGGCATTTGTTCGGAGCCGTTCGCGAAGCGGTCTTGGCAAAGCCCGAGTCACGCGGGGAATTTCATCGAGCTCTGCCACCCTTGTGGTGCTTGTTAAGGGGACTGTGTGTTGCTTCCTATCTATGGTTGGATTTCATCCTAGCAATTCGGCTCAGCCTCCCAAACCGATGGCAACCGACAGCGCCCCCAATCAGCTCGAGCAGCGGCGTCATCACGCAGCCCCAGCCTTCCGTATCACATTCTCTGGAGGCTATCCTGGACTCTCCAGCCGCGTATTGCCATACAATTGAGGTCTATTTCGATACGACGATGCTCTACTACCTCTTCTCCCCCCGGCACTCTAACACCTCGCAAAATCCGTGACCGCTATCTCAAGTGCATCTAACCCAAGAAACGACTACTACGAAGGACTCTGGCGATCAATGAAGAACCTCACCTCAGGGCTGATAGAAATGACCCTCTCGTTCTCATTGGTAATATTGTGCCTAAAAGCGCTCACAAACTGGACCCTTGAATCCGTTCGGAACTCATCGTCTCCCCCTTCAATGGCAAATCTCGGCGTAGTAAGCCTGATCTCCTCAGGCTGCGTCCAATGGAAACCATTAGTCGTCGTCCGCTCCACAACATACTGATTCTTGATCTTCGCCTCGACGCCATCCTCGACCTGGGCCCACCCGGCGGGAAAAGCGCGGACCACAGCGGTGCTGCTGCCGAGGGGGAAGCGCACCTCTATGACGAACTTGCAGAAGCGCTCGCAATATCGATAAGTGCATGACGTGGGGCAAGCTCCATTCTTAGCCAACAAGAGGATTTGAAGGTTCCTTCCATACCATCAAGAATTCAATCACAAGCTGCGCCTACGAAGCCCCGGGCTAAAAGAAAGAGTCTCTTATCTCCATGCGAGAGATGCGTTGTTAGATCCTCACAGTCTTGTTCCAAAACGGCGCAAGGCCTGTGCTTATAAGGGGTCCCTTTTCATTTGGCCCGAGCCTCCGTACCATTACCACCTTCACCACTGTCGCCGTCGTTGTCACCGTTGTCGCCGTTTGATTTGTTGTCGTTGTTATCCAAATTATAGACAACAAATGAGAATGCGCATCAACCAGCTGGCCAGCAACAAAATACAAATATCGCTCCGGCCTAGCTATTTGTACGTTCCCGCCTCTTCTTTCTCTGGCCTAGTAGCGCTTAGAGTTTGTCAACCTTAGCAAGATGAGTCCCGACAGTGAAATACCAATACAGGTTCAGACCTAAAATGATGAAACGAGGTCGCAGCTCATGATTCAGTGTGTCAGGTCGGAGCTGCATTGCATGCATCCAAATCTCGATCTCGCGTTCAGCCCTCGTCACGTTCCGACAGGGATTTCCACTGCAATGTTTCATTGGGGCGCCACCATCTAAGCGCTCACCAGACTTGACACCACGACAGCAAAACATCAAGGAAGCGCGTGTCTTCAGACAATGAATCTTCTAAACAAAGAGATTATGCAACGTCTTTCAACTCTATCTATCATACCTCTTATTGTCCTAAGCAGAAAACTCGAGATGCGCCGATTTGAGACCCCTTTCGTCAACCAAAATGGATCACATCAATATGCATCTCGCAGCCTTGTGCACAAAAAAGGTCTAGACTCTCCCCCTTTTCAGCTCAACCCCTGCATGCCCCTGTCTGTTCGGCGACCATCCCATAGCCGCACCACACCACCCCAAAACCAGCCCGCCGCCACTCCCTCATAAAATGCCCTCGGTCCGTCCCCAGGAAGCTTGTCTCACGCCCCAACGCCAATCCCGTCCCCCTCAAGCCTCACCATGGGCAGCGGCCAAACCGCCTACACCTCCGGGTGCCTCCTCCTCGGCGAAGGCGACCTCTACGGCATCGGCGTGCGCGTCAGCTACTACCTCTTCTTCTTCGCGACCCTCGTCGCCATCCTCCGGCGAACACTCTCCTCCTCCCCCACGTCCAAAACCGGCCCGATCGGGAAATGCGCGGAAGCCATCAACATCCTCACCTTTGCGATTCTGATAGTGCTCATCCGCAACACCATGGGCGGGAGTTTTGCGGCGCTGGAGTGGTTCCTGACGTATCCGACGATCCTGGTCACGTTTATCAGTCTCTGCTTCGCGCTGCCGGTGTGGGATAACGCGGGGATTTTGCTGTGCTATGCGTTTACGCTGAGTTTGCTGACGGTGTGTCAGCCGTGGCTGTATTGGAGACATTTGTACCAGGGGCGGAAGGAGGAATGTGAGGTCCGGTACTGGTTCTTTGGGGTGAGGAATTTCTATGGCGAGACGTGGACGAATTTCTTCAAGGCGATGTCTATTGTGGCGTGTGTTGCTGGGGTTTTGTTTTTCATTGGGGCGCTGATCTTGGCGTTTGGCAAGGTGGGCTGGAAGGTGCTGCTTCATCTGGAGGCGAGCGTGGAGGGGGGAGTTCGTAACAGGGAGGTCGATGGTGGGAAGAAGGAGGTCAGCATGCGGCGGTTTGTTTTTCAGCTGGTTGGACTTGTGGTCCTGTTGTTTGCCGGCATTGTGACCATGGCCATGACGGAAAACACCATCCAGCTCAACCAGATCGACCTCTCAGATACGCCGCTCAACAGCACCAGTCAGCTGATACCGTTCCTGACGGGATTTCTTAGCTTCTTGTCAACGCTGTATGCCTGCATACCGTTCCTCAAGATCTTCGACTGGTGTCTAGGGAGGAGGTTAGGGCTTGAGAAGAAGGGCTCCAGGGAGTATCTCAAAGTGGACTCCCCGGGCTCGGGTAACGGCAAAGAGGTTCATGAAACAGGGTTTTATGATCAGCCCTGAGGGCCGTGGAGGGGAATCTCATTGGAGCGTTTAGCAGCTGAGTGTTGCCTCGTTTCGATCTAAAAAGAATGCAATAAACCTGCAATCCCTAATAGAATACGCTCAATATCTCAACTGCAACGCAGGCCGGTACTTATCTGGCAGACTGTACAATCAATGCAAAACCCCACACTCAGCTCCCTAGCTGGTGAGGGGTTACGCCGGCGTTGGTTTCCCCTTGAGGATTCGGAGAAGTCGCGAGAACTGATTGGCTAATGGCCTATTTGGCAGGTCTGGGCATCCGGCAAAGACCATCCGAAAACCTGGGGCGCCAAATTGAGCCGGACGTGATTCGCGCGCATGTCCACGTGGAATTTAACCTCAATCCGGGGCAGAGGCTCATGTTATGCTCCGTTTATATATCTTGGCATGCACCGCTACTCTGGGAATGCCCGCACCAGCAGATCAGCGTGCCCCTTGAGAATAGCTCCCAGTTTTGTGATTGGTCCTGCGAGATCCGGGGTGACGACGTTTGTAGGTAGCGGTTATTTCTCCGTCGGGCCTGGTTAATATGTTATGGACTGAACCTATTGGCGCGGCAGTGAAGGTCGGCAGTCGTTGTCTTCTCGAAGCATGTATAAAGTTGAAAGTCCCTCGAAGTGGTGTAGAATTTCGAGAAGACAGACGCCGAACTCCTGCAGCGATATCTCCGAGTCGCAGACGATCGTGTCCTCAACCGCTTCTTCCTCCCGTGTCTCGTTCACTAAACCTTCACCCAAAATGGCGCGACAGAACTCGCTGGTGGCCATTGCGCTGCTGCTGCTCGCCTCCCTGAGCGCAGTGATGGCTGAGAAGTCGGCCGGCTGCGGAAAGAACCCCACCATCAAGACCCAGGGCTACTCGATCTCGGTCAACGGAAAGAGCCGACAGTACAACGTGAAGCTCCCCGACAGGTACGACAAGGACACGCCCTACAAGCTGATCTTCACGTGGCATCAGCTCGGCGGCAGCGCCCAGAAGATCGTCAACGGCGAAGACACCAGCAAGGGCGGCGCGCTGGCCTACTACGGGCTCCCGCCGCTCTCCAACAACAGCGCCATCTTCGTGGTCCCCCAGGGCCTCAACAACGGCTGGGGCAACGCCGGCGGCGAGGACATCACCTTCTTCGACAGCATGGTCAAGACAATCGAGGCCGATCTCTGCGTCGAGACGAGCCTGCGCTTCTCGACGGGCTTCAGCTACGGCGGCGCCATGTCGTACGCCATTGCCTGCGCGCGGCCCAAGGTGATCCGCGCCGTCGCGGTGCTGTCGGGCGGCGTCCTCAGCGGCTGCAGCGGCGGCAACGACCCCGTCGCCTACTACGGCCAGCACGGCACGTCCGACTCGGTGCTCAACGTGTCGGGCGGCCGGCAGATGCGCGACAAGTTCGTCAAGAACAACGGCTGCACGCCCGTGTCGCCCGAGCCGCAGCCCGGGTCGACCTCGGTCAAGACCGTGTACAAGGGCTGCAAGGAGGGCTACCCCGTGACCTTTGTCATCCACAAGGGCGACCACAACCCGTCGCAGACCGACAACGGCCAGATCTTCGCCCCCAAGAACACCTGGGAGTTCTGGTCGCAGTTCAAGGCCCAGTAGGTAGTCGCCGTTTGGGCACAGTAGCCGTCCGTCGGTCTGGCGTCGCGCAAGATTGTCGAGTTGTCAACTGGGAACTACCAGAGGGAAAGAAGAAGGGATGCCTAGATCAGAACTGTATATATCTTGCAAAGCATTCCACAATGGACCGGGTACTTCTTCAATCGTCGTTCGATGATGTGCTTGCTTCCTTCCTGCTCCCGGTCGCTAGATCCTTCAGAACAGGGGAGATGCTTTGTGTCCAATGGTTTGCCGCCGAGGTGCGGTTGGCGCTTCCTGCTGTGGGGGCTGAGTTCGTGTTCCGATTGATCAGCCCCCAAAAGCAAGACGAACACTCAATGTAAAACTGGGTTCTTGTTGGCCTGGTCGGACAACCGCCTGCAAGTCCGAGGCAGCTGATTCTGTTTCGGGAGCGCTACAAAAGCTGTGCAGCATGACAAGCGCAGCAATGCCAGGGGCACGACGGCCCTGAGCATCCCCTGGGGTCCCGACCTGTCAATTGCTCCCGTCTTGGTCCTCTCGTGAATTTGTTCCTCCAACAATGATGCGACCGCATTTTCGAATCTGAATCTCAACAATGGAGCGACGGCGAGACGACTACGGCGCGCACGCCAGCCAGCCCGACTACTCGGGTCTGCAGGTTGTCCAGGAGTCCAGCGCACCCGAGGTCGACCACTCCGCGCATTCTCTCCCCAAGGCCTTCCCAGGCAAGCATCAAGCCCATGCCGGTCCCTACGCACATGCACCATTAATTCCGTACAAAGACGCCGACGCGCCTGAAGTAAACGGGTCTCACGAAGCTAACGAGGCCGCCCTACCGCCTTCAGCGTCCCGACAGCCGTGGTGGAAGCGCAAGCGCTGGATAATTGCCATCGTCGTGATCATTCTCATCATCATCGGCGCCGTAGTTGGCGGCGTGGTCGCAACTCGGTAAGCACCCCCCATTCCATTCAATTCCCCTCCCGCCCCTCCATCCTGCCTGCACGCCACACCCGCTAACCACCATCACCAACTCACCAGCGGCACCTCCTCCCCCGCAAACAGCCCCAATTCCACCTCTCCCACCCAACGAAGCGCCTGCCGCGACCAAGTCTGCCCGCAGATCCTCGCCTCCGCCGCCCTCAACGCGTGGACCCCATCCCCCTCCATCCTCCTCTTCGCCCGTGGCATCGACAACTCCATCTGGTACACCTACGCTGCCGCATCCAACCTCTCCCCCTCCTGGCCCCCCGCCCAAAAATGGCAAAGCCTCGGCTCTGGCGGTCCCCTCCTCAGCCAGCCCTCGGCTCTCACCTGGGGCAACGGCACGCGCGCCTCGGTCTTCGCCCTCTCTGACCCAAACCACATGGTCCGCACCCTTAAATTCACTGACGCGGCGAAGATCCCCACCTGGGAAGTCCTCGGGGGCCCGCTCTCCGCGCCGGTTTCGACATGCAGCGTGTTTGGCTCGCGGCCGGATCTGTGGTCATCGACGGACGATGACATCAAGCATAACTTTGGCGCTGGGGAAAAGTACGATGCCAAATGGAACGTCGCCAGTGACGGGCAGTGGACGACGGATTACTTCTTCGATACGAAAATCACCTCGCGCCCCGGGGTGCTGTGTCGGTCGAGTGTGTATTTCCATGATCTGGTGGTGTATGGAACGGACGGGGCGGTGCGGCATGCACAGTTTAGCGACAAGACGGGGTGGACGCCGGCGAGTAACCGGGGCGGGAAGATGGTGGGGGAGCCGGTGGTTGTGGAGGTCAATGGAGAGCGGATTGACTTTTTTGGGATAGGCGAGGATAAGCATATGTATCACTTTACGTGGACGAGTGACGGGGGGTATACGCCGCTGGAGGACGCGGGCGGGCCGTTCCAGAGCGTGCCGTCTGTGGCGGTTACGGGGGCCGGTTCGAGAGTTGATGTGGTTGCGCTGGGGACGAACGATCGATTACAACATCGGGTTCTCAAGGGGCTGACGTGGGCGTCGGACTGGGAAGACCTGGGCGTGTTTGGGAATAGCGCGCCTTTGTTGGTGAATATCACGAAGACGCAGCCTGAAAAGGTGGGCGTGTTTGTAGTGGGGGAGCGTGGAGAGATGAATCAAACGACGTGGTCGGCGTCGTCGGATCTGAGCTGGAAGGATCTGGTTTGGAAAGGGATGGGCGGGAATATGACGACGGAGTTTTCTCGGAATTAATTAATTTTGTATAACTCTTGTAGGGCTGGTTAGAATTCCTGGTAGATTATCGCGATGTAATGGGGTATTGGATAAAGCAAATAAATCTTGAACAATGAAAAATGAGCCATTGTGAACCTGGAGACAAGTCAGCTTTCACTTGGCGTGGGACGAGCCTTCCCAGCTATAGGTTTCCTTCGAAGACCCCCTTTCAATCCCTATATTTGCTTTATCGCCATAGATAAGTCAAATAGGGGACCGTTTCACTCTCTTTTTGCTGTCAGGCAGGGAACTGGATATCAGTTCGAGCCGTCACCCTCCGCACTTTCTTTTGGATATAATATTCTCTTAAACCAACTGCTCAGTTCCTTCAAACACGCACAGCTCGTCGCCCTTGCCTTCAGTTTCGAAGCAGTCAAGATATTTTTGTAGAGCTAAATACACCACGGCCCTGTAAGTATAAAGGCTCGGGCCGGAAGCAAGGGGACCCTGTATTTTGCCCGAGTTTTCGTACCCAAACATCGGTTCTTTCACATCCACCCTCTGAGGTGCTCTAGACAATCCTAATGGTCATAATCTTCTCCAACCCCAGCGCCTCAAACCGCGATGCCAGACTCAAATCATAATACGTAATCCCAATCCGCTCATAAGTCGGCTCAGGCTCATCAACCCGGCACAAAACAAGATAGAAAACACAACTTCTTGGAGGCGACTCAGACCGGCTTTCTTCAGCCGCGTTGACCATCTTTAGCAGAAGGACTTCCGCTCCTACCGGGACAAATCCTTTTCCCTCGGCGGACAGGCAGTAGTCGGGCTTGAAGTTTGACGTGGGCGGCTCCTCCTCATCTTCGAATTCGAAGTCGGTGATGATGAGATTCCCGACGCTGTATTCGCCAAACTCGCGGCGCATCGTAGCCGACAGGGCTGGTCCCGTGAGGATAAGATGCGCCGCGATGATCTGCGCTGTTGGGTCCGGGCCCAAGGGCGTTACAGAGGCTTCGTCTACCGTGACATACCTGTGCTCTATGTTGTTGAGGTATCGAAACTCGTCGTATCGGGCCCCGGTGCCGAGCCCTCGGTCGTTGTACACCCCGCCGGACACAGCAGCCCAGGACCACGTCGGGCTATTCCACTCGGGCGAGCGAGGAGCCCAGAGCTCACAAGATTCCCAGAGCAGATCCTCCACCAATGTGTCTTCCCACATACCAGCGATATATCGCGAGCCGCGGTGCCGCTGGAGTTGCTTTGCGGAGCCCGACAAAGCAGGGGAGATGTCCTTGGCGTAAGTGAGGTTGAGCCGCGTGTACGACTCTACCATCTCCCGCCATATGTCGACCGACCAGTCGCGCTTCATGTTCAGTGCGTGGGGGCAATACTCGGGCGAGATGGTCCACTGGTCGAGGAGCTTCTTCTTTCCGACCATGAAGTCGAACACCTGGAACTCCGAGTTCTTGGCGCGCGAGCACTCGCATGCTAGACTCTCGAAGCACTCCCAGATTACCTCGGCGTGGCCGAAGTGCAGGACTCGTGGCGAGAGGGTGCGTTCTTGGTAGACCCAGCCCCGTTGCAGGATGGGCCACTTGCCGTGGTCAATCCGTAACCTCGCTCTGGCAAAGTGCTCTTCTCCGTCGGCGTCGACGATGGAGAGCTCCTTTGAGAGGAAGCGGGAGCTGTCTGCAAAGCAACCCCCGTCGGATCCGGTACTGTTCGATGCGGTGATGGTAAGTCGGCCGTTTTGGTAGATCCGCGCCATCAGAGCTGCTTCCTTCAGCCAGTCTTCTCCGTCGTCCTGGATGATGCAGAGAGAGTCAATCCATATATAGGGAATGCCGAGAGACCTAGTGATGTTCACAGCATCCTGAAAGGTCTGAGGCAAGTTATCGAACAAAATGCCGGCTTTATGCTGCTCGTAGTTTCCCTTGAGCGTCCGAATGAGAGGCTTGAGCCCCCAGCAATGGCTGAGGCAGGCGTAGGCCCCCGACTTCCCTGAAGTTTCAACCAAGCGTACCGAGTCGACTTCCTGTCCTGATGGGCTGACTTCGAGGACGCGTGTGGGAAGAGGCACGTCGAGGTTTGGCGGGCACCCGAGAGCGTCTTTGTGATTATCAGTGCAATCCTTGAGCCACTTGGAGATCTGCGTCATGGTTTTCTGCGATCCAGTAGATGCGGAAACATCCGTCGCTTTAGTTAGGTGGTCCAACGGGGGCGGTTTCCCTTTGAAACCTCTCAGCCATGAAACAAAAAGCGAAACCTGTAGACTCACCTTCAGAGGCATAGATCTCCAACTCCACATCATCACCAGCCAGCACCTTGGTGAACTCCTCCCCCGAGAGATACAGCGACGGGGCGTTGTGGTCTGGCGAGAGGATGTCTTCGCTGTACCGCAGCGAAGAAATGTCCACGTGAAACTTGTTGAGCACATCCACCAGCAGCATGCACCCTAGACACTCCTTTGCTTCGGCGGACTGCACCAACTTGACGGGGTCGACTTTCTGGGAGTAGCAGTCCAGATTCTGGCATATCGCGCAGGGCTCCTCCTCTTCGGGGTCTCCTCGCCCTCCTCCCCTGGAAGGTGGTCTGCCAGCATTATTTCTCGGCTTACACTCCCCGATCTCGCGTCCTCGTCGCTGGGTAACATTCGTCCGTGTCAAGTCTGATCCTCTGAAACAAATGATTGCAGTTGGGGGCGTTGCATTTCCTTGGCGACAGGGAAGTACCGATGCAAAGCAATGGATCGCGGAGCGGGGAAAGCACGGAGACCCGCTCAACAAAGCACCTTACCCACGCGGTCTAGCCCTTTCAGGGGTAGCGAGCCGACCGCACTGCACGTCTCGGAATAGCATCACGACGCGTTTTTGAGGAAAATAACAGGCTAATTCTCTCGGATCCGCTCTAGCATAAACAGCAACATGGAGGACACTTGACGATGTCTTCGTCCCCTCTGGTCTGGGGTCCCTAAAACTGATCTCTGCCATCCTCGTCAAAGTCTGCTCCCTGGACCCCATTTCGTGCCCCTCATTAAACCACCAGCATCGTCAGAGTCCGTGGGGCCACACATTGTTGGTGGTGGCGTCAACGGCCCTTCTTTGGGGGCGAGGCGTGTGTGGGAGCGGAGGGGGTCGGGGAGTTGCCGTCCCTGGTATTTGCTCTTGGCCGAAAGGCGGGGTGTTTGGCTTGAGGCTGTTAGAGTACGGTCTCGCCGTGTATCATGGCGGGGGACTTAGCAGCTTGTTTGGAGGCGCGGTTGGGGAGAGGAGATTGATGAAGCCATTTGAGACTTTCAGTGATCTACTGTGGGAAGGTAAGTAAGCAAGTGATCAAAATGAGGAGAAATCCGAAGACCAAGGGGCTTCCAGTGGACAAGTGTGTTCTCCAGACGAGGCGCTCTCCTGACGATGAGGGGATGCAGAAGGCTGATCAGGAGGACTGAGGGTCTACGAAACAACTCCAAAAAAGATGTATGCTCCTGTGGCAGAGCTAAGACATGCAGTGAATGAGGCATGAACAGCAACATTGTTGGGAACCTACCAAAGGGAAATAATGGGATTCAAGGTGAATTCAAGAAATTCGACTGCATTTATATGAATGCACAAGGCAATGGCTACACGTACCGATAGAAAGGGGAGATGAATTGATATGCGTATAGTACATGTACCTACTTACCTATGAAATTTCTACGTTCTGTCCGCCACTCAGGCCATGGGCCTGCCTATTTCTTAGATCTTGCCGGGGCTTCCGTATTCCTTAGATCCTCCCACTGCTTGATACTGATATTATTGGCACTGGTATCATTGGTGACCACGAAAACTTCGGCTTTCGACCCAAGATCCTTACCTTCCCCTTCGGGCCGCAAATCCATGCGTCCCGTTCCTGGAACCTGCTCTTCAATTTCGGCATCAGGTCCAAGTTGCCTCGCCTCTTCCATCTCAGCTGACATGTCGTCGAAGTGGGCTTTCATCTCTCTGATCATCTGGTCTTTGAGCCTCATCAACTCGGTCATGTTCCGCTGCCGACCGGCGCGAAGTGACTGCTCCAAGTGCCATGTGCAAAGAGCCCGCGCCTCTTGGATTCCGTCCCATGATGTCGCACATATTCGGTATTTCCAAATCCAAAGGGTCCTTGCCCATCAGACTTCCTTTTAGGGTGCTGGCGCACTGCTCAGAAAGCCCGACAATTTCCACCGTCTTGATCTTGCGGAAGCAGCCGCCTAGCCAGGTTTGGAGGATTGCCACCATCTCTTGTCTCCCCCCAAACCCCCGACGCTGTCTCTCTGTGAATGGCACATTTTGATAATCCGATTCCTTCTTTTCCCACGTGCATTTGTCAATGTGAACTCCGCTGCACTTGACATCCAGACGCAGGTATTCGATTCGGCGAACTCTTTCAAGTGCATCGCAGACTCGTTCCAGGCGCTCTTGAGTCAATCTGCATGAACCTGCATCTGCATTGTCGTCATGGTCAACGGTGAGGCAAAACCGACGCATGAGCTTGGCTCTAGACCGCGATGGCTGCCGGCGGTATCCTGGGCTACCAAGATGCCATGACGGAGGTGGGTGTAGTGGGGGAGGATAGCTGCAGGTAGTCCCACTGGCAGGGTCTTGGACGTTCGACACTTTGAGTTCCCACGTGTTTTCCCCATAAAGAATTCCCCGGGCCTCCCGGAATATCTGTCGGCAGGTTGCGAGGACTTAGGGGTTTAGCTTGGCTCTGTGATTCTTTAGGGTCTCCTTTTGGACGAGGAGGCGGCGATAGAGGAGGTTTCGAATCTCAGGTGGCAGACTGAGGAATGACTTCGCTGGGGCCTCGACCGGTATGTTGTCTTGGGCGCCCATGGCGGCTGGGGATGCACGGCAAATTGGTCTGGAAACGAGGAGAAGCTTGAGCGGATGGTTGGGATAGAATTGTGGACGGAATGATTTAGACGAAGAACACGTTTAAAAAGCCTGCTCCCGTGGAAGAAGAAGGTTCACTCTTTCCGTAATAAGCCCGCATGCAACGGGAGCTTATCCGCGCCAGGCACACGAAAGAAAACAGCGTGATAAACAGTTTGAGGATCCCCGAACGCGGGCAGTGCAAGGCAATCCGGACGCCACAAGCTTGCCGAGAGGATTGCCTCGCTCCCGAGAAATAAAAAGTGGAGAAAACCCACGGATCGAAGACAAACCCGCCGGACCCGTACGCCTCAAAAGTGTTCGGAGGTGAATCCGCCTTTCCCCAATTATCAGCGGTAAACTCTGCGCCATCCGAAAGCCAATCCTTTGCGTGACGCCATTTTCCGAGCTGGTTGTAGTTGGGCTTAAGACCGTGGCTGTCCCCACCGATTGGATGATGGGATTCCCAAGGTTCTTTTGCCAGTTGGGTTCGGCCTTGCGCGTCGAAGAAGCAATGCCCGTGTTCGACGAGCAACATGCTGGTCGAAAATACATCGAAGCGTTGCTTCCGTCCGAGTCATCAACGGGATCTTCTTCCTGTACTCCCTTTGTTACTGTGACTTCCCCGACTTTTCCCGCTCCTCCTTGCACCATTCCTCCCCCACCGGTTCCACGGCTTTAGTAGCATCGCATTTCGCGCACTTGTTAGCGTGCTTGATCCACTCTTTTTCGATATCAGTCTCGCATGTATATTCCGCATTCTCCTTGACGGCTCGGCATAGGCCTTGTTAAAGGAAGTGTGTTTTGTGTACGCAGACAGTATGAAGAATATAAAGTTTGTTATATAAGACGAATCTGGGCACATAAAATTTCCTTTTTTGGACCTCACCCACGTGACACTGCTCACCCCGGCTCAGGGCCGGCTCAGTCCCTGCTCGGGATTTGCTCAGGCTTGCTCACTATTACGACCTGCACCCGACACAGGCCTCAAGAGGACTGGCGCGGGTTAAGACAGAACGTATGGCAGGACGCCAAGGCTAAGGGGCGTTCCAAAGACGGCTTATTGAGCTAGCACTCCTAGACGGGGGGTTTAATGTCACTATAGGTTGTTATCACTATAATGCACAGAGGTGAGTCTGAACAGTAGGACACAGATGAATAATTGAATACTAGCGTGAGGAACCAGGAGTCCCTCACAGCCATCGTGGTCACGATGATGACTATCTATACTAGCTAACTAAGAGGTACCTTCGTACCTTGCTCGGTCTGCTCTCCTGCTCTGTGACAGAGCACCTAGAGCAACAGAGAACCTTCTGATTAGTCGTAAGGGCTTCGGGTCTTTGCACCCCTGGCCCAGTGCGCAGTACCGTACGTACTGTCCTTCTGCACTGTTCAGTCTGCGGGGAATTCGTCGGGCCGTGCCGGCCCAGGTGACGGCCTGCAAGGTCGTCACAGTAGGCCTCCGGCTAACTGTGTAAGCATCTTCCTCCCCCGAGCGCCCTGTAAGTCCTCTGTATTACAGAGGCTTACAGCCTCTACAGCACTGTAGTACAGGCTCAGAGAACTTCCCGCTTAACAAACATTAGTAGATTCTACTATAAAAGTAGTGTAATAAAAGCCTAATAAAGCGATCGAGCGAATAAGATACTTTTATATTCGGCATTAGGTACTGAGAAAGAAAGCTTACTACCGTAACTAATGATTATATAAAGGGTATTAAAGGCTATCTAATAAAATAGGGTGCTAAAGGCCATTAGCGGGATATTATAATGATAAGGAAACTGTAATTAGTATGTCGAGACCTACTTGCCTTAAGGTTTAGTAACACGTAAAGGCTGTGCCTCAACGGTATATAAGAACTACTCACAGGCTATAATAAGGTAGGTAAATATAAGATTATAGTTAAAGTAACCTACAGTAAGCATAAGTTACGGCAAGTTCTCAACAGAAGAAATTGCTTACATCTCAGCGAGCCGGAGCGGCGGTATTACAACCTGCACCCGACACAGGCCTCGAGAGGACTGGCACGGGTTAAGACAGAACGTATAGCAAGACACTAACAGGTAAGGGGCGTTCCGAAGACGGCTTATTAAGCTAGCACTCCTAGACGGGGGTTTAATGTCACTGTAAGTCGTTATCACTATAATACATAAAGGTACTTCTAAACAGTAGGATATAAATGAATAATTGAATACTAGCGTGAGGAACCAGAGTCCCTCACAGTGGTTATGGGCATAATTATAGCTACTTATACTAACTAATAGGGAGGTACTTTATACCTTACTTATAATGTTATAAATGCTTATTATACGAGTACTTTATACCGTGTAAGCGTTTTGCTTATAAGGTTTCTCCTACTTATAATATAAGTATTTAACATGCTGTAAGCAGCACCTTATTAGTCGTAGGGGCTTTAAGTCTTTACACCCCTGGCCCAGTGTGCCTGGACGGTATGTACTATCCCCTACACTGTTCCTTACACAGGGGATTCGTCAGGCCGCCCAGGCTTAAGTGACAACCTACAGGGTCGTTATATAATTCCCCCTTTTTAATATTCTTTTCCTATAATGAATTTAAAAGGTAAGCTTCTCCTTTCACCACTTCACTATATAATAAATGTCTGGCTCTTAGGTCTTAAAACGGAAATAGGGTAAAAATATTAATTACCGTTTAAACCTTACAGCTTACATACACATATTTAATAGTAAAATGTCCCCTTATTCTTTTTACAAGTCTGCCAACCCTCTGCTTATCTATTAGGTTTCAAACTAGTCTGATAATTATAACCATTATTTAAAGAGGCACCAGCCTTCCTAGTGTAACGCTTTTAATGTTAGTAAAGCGAAGTTAAAGGCTCTTTTTATTAAAAAGCAGGACCTTAACTTATAAGTTAAGTCTGCTACTTAATAGCTCTATAAGGCTACTATTAAGCTTTAAAAGGTGTTAGCGTGTTTAATACACCTTTATAAGTAATGGTCTCGTCTTAAGGACCGGGTTATAAAAGCGTTCAGTCGTGAAGTGGAGTTACTAGAGTTCTAAGAGAGTAAGGAGGCCAGATTAGACATCCCTTTTAAAGACGTGGAGTCTTTTAACTAGGGGAACTTCCTAACAGGGTCTCTATAATAAGCAGTCGCTTTATAACTTAATTTATAACTTCCTTTCTTTTTAATAAATAAAAACAGCCCATTAATATAATAATAACGTGTTTACTTCTTAAAGTGAGAGGTTATAAGTTTAACTTCCTATAAGAGTTTTTCTTATCGCTTTATCCTTGCCCCTCGGGATTAGAGGGTTTAGGGCGACTTTTTTATTTTTGTTTTTCTTTTACTAAGTTTTCTTTAACAGCTTATATAAGACTTATTAAAAGTTCCTGGAGGTCCTTATAATTTTAATTAAAGGTTTTAATAAACGTCCTTCTATTCTTATTAAGGAGTTTCCTACCGCTTTTCAGGCTTTAAGTCCCATAATAGTCTTACTTTTTAATATAGTAGTTTAAATGTTAGATCTTATCTTATTTTTAATTCTTATTATTAGTTTTAATTAGTTTAGATTTTTTTAATAAAACTCTGTAATCAGGTCTAAACACTTAAGATTTTTAACTGGCTTTTATAAGTTACTTTCAGGGCTGTAATCTAACTACTTAATAAGATACTTAAATGTGTTCTTCCCCTTCTATAAATCTATAACTTCCTTAATATCGTACTTATCCTTATTAATATTAATCTTAATCTTCTTTTTTAAAGGAACTCCCTTTAAGGCAGGTTTTAAAAGTAAGATATAAAAAACCTTAATCTACACCTTTATATTAACAGGTAGGTTTAGTTTGTAATTAAAGGTAGTGACCTTTTTCTTAATTTAAAACAGTCCGTACCTTTTAAAGTTAAGCTTTTTACTAAGTCGTTTTAAATACAGGTTTTATGAAAAAAGGTAGATATAATCCCCCTTTTAAAGAGTCGGTCCCTTAACTTGTTCGCCATTATAATAAAGTCCTTTTTTAAATACTAGCTGTTTAGTTTAATGTTTATTAGTAAACTTTTTTATTTATTTATATATAATCTTAAATTCAGCTTATAAGTGGTTATATAATTCTTACATTTAATCTACACAGACTGTAGCTTAAGGGGCGTTAATAGGCAAGCCTTAATAAAGCTTAGGCTCTTTACTATAATTAGTAAAGAACAGTAATACACTTATCGATTTAACTAACGTTATATTATAAGTTATTTATACTGTTAGTAATAATTTAAGCTAATTATCTTATTTAAAGTTAACGTATACTTGGAGATACGTTATAAGTATCTGATTAACTTACTTTATTTAGTTATCTATCTGTGGGTGGAAAGCTGTTAAAAGCTTACTTTTCACATTTATTCTTTATATTAGCCCTTATTAAAACTTTAACATAATCAGTTTATCTTAATCTGTAACGATATTATCTGGCTAAAAGTGTTATAACATTACCTTTTTCTTAAAGATATAAGTAAGTTATTCTATTATTATGTCCTTTAAAGTTAGTAAGAAGTAAGCTTACTTTATTAACCTATTAACTATTATAAGGATCTGGTTATAAGTAACTCTTATAGCAGGGTCCCTAAACTCTGGGATCCCAGTAATAAAATTAAGTAAGATGGAACTTTATAACACCTGTGGTACAGGGAGTGGTTTAAGAAGTCTATAAGGCTTATAACACTAGTTCTGCTTCCAGTAACAGATATTACAGTTATTAACCACTTCCTTAACTAGCTTTTTTATTCCCAGGAAGGTGTATGTTTATTAAACTTACGTAAGAGTCTTAACCCAGCTTATATATCCTTTAAGTCGAGACTTATAAACCTATTAAATATACTTTTTCCATTTATCTAAATCTTAAATATACAGTTTCTCTTAATATTAAAGCCTTACTTTTAGTTTAAACGTACTGTTTACACCTTTTAGTAATTATTTTAGCTAATAACTGGTTTTATTATAATTAGGATATTTTAGGCACTTTTTACTATAGTCTTATAAGTGCCTTAAGAAGTCTCCTAAAGGGCACTTATACTTATAAGTGCCTTCCACTAACCTTTTTACTTAAAAGTCCTACTATTATTAATAAACGTTATATTTTATTTATAAGTTTATACAGATATTAATAATTTATTTTAATATTTAGTTATTTAATACTTATAACGTGTGTTTTAACGTACTGTTCTTTACTTTATTAAATATAATAACGGGGATTAAAACTAAATTAGTATCTTTATAATCCTGTCTTTAATTAAAAGTATCGGCTTACTTATTATCTTTTCCTTTAATATAATAGATCTAGAAGTAGAATAGAGCTATTAACTCTACCTACTGTACTTACTATAGATTAAGTTCCTTTATTAGGAAGTATTAAAGGTTATTATAGTTTAAGAAGACCTAGACTAGTTCTTTTATACCACTTAAATACAGTACCCACTTAATAAAGTATTAAATAATTATTATTAATTCCTTATTATAAATTAAATATTATAAGGCTAGGTTATAAATTCCCTTTAATAAGAAGGTAACTAAATGGCGTTTCCCATCATCCTAGACTTAATTAAGTTCTTTACTAATAGTGAATTTTAAGGAGTCTGTTTTAATTTAAAAAGGTTTTAAGAAATCAGGGAGGACTAGGATTAATACTGTGATAAAGGTGTACTTAAGGTCCTTAAACGCCTTTTACTATTTATTAATCCACTTAAACGGTTTACCCTCTTTTATAAGCTTATACAGTAGTTTTATAATTTTTATAAAATACCTAATAAAATACTAATAAAAGTTTATAAAGTTAATAAAAGCTTATAACTTTTTTTAATTCTTTAAAGTAAGCTAGTCCCTAACTACCTTTACCTTCTCCGCTTACATTTTAAATTTTCTAAAGGTTACTTTAAACCCCAGATAGTTTAGTTTTTAAATATAGAAATGGCTTTTTTCTAAGTTTACTATCAGCTTTACTTTTTTAAAAGCTGTTAGAACTTATCGTATGTGTTTTTAATATTCTTCTAAAGTTTCAGAATAAATTAGAACGTCATTTAAATATATAAAGATAAACTTATTAAGGAAGGGGCGGAAAATACTATTAATAAGGCTTTAAAAGGTTATAAGGGCGTTTGTTAATTCTATTAATATAACACAGTACTAATAATACCTATTACGAGTTTAAAAAGCCGTTTTATATTTATCCTCTTCTTTTACTTTAATGTAGTTAAACCTTATAGGGAAATTAAGGCTGGAGAATTAATTTACCTTAATAATCTGTTTTTACATTTCCATAATAAATAATAATAAGTATTAGTTTTTAATTATATCTTTATTTAACATTTAATAATTAATAACCATATATAGTTTACCATCTCCCTTCCTTAAAACAAACAGTATTAGGTACCTTACCAGGGATTAAGATTCCACGATAAACCTGTTCTTTAGGTTCTTATTAACATACTCCCTTAAGGTTTCAGCCTATTAAGGGTTTAAATAGTAAGGCTGGAAGCTGTAAAGCTTTACTCCCAGCTTTAATTTAATTTTATAATCTTAAGGTCTGTAATTTAATAATTATAGTATCTTCTTCTAAAACAGGGTAAACTTCCTATACTCTGTAAGTACCTTAAATAAGTTAATTTCTTTACTTATTTATAAATTAGTTTTTTACTTTTTTCTACCCTTTAAGTTATCATTTAAGTAATATAATAGACTTTTTAATCCTTTAACTATCTTTATAAACCTGACTTAAACTATATTTAATTTTAAAGGTTTAACGTGCTTTTAAGTGCTTTATATATCTTTAAAGTGGTTTATTACCTTTTTAGCTTTCTTTAAACAGTAATTATAATTAAGGGACTTACTAAAAGTAAGGTAGCCACTCCTTTAGTTAATTACAGGGTTATACTTTTCCAGCTAAGGTAGACCTAGGATTATATTATAACTTATAACTAGTATAACGTTAAAATTTACTTATTATTCATCCTTATCCACTTTAATTAGGAGTGTTAAGTAATAGGTAACTTTACTATTATTATATTAGTACAGGCCTCCTTCTTTATTTTAAATAGGAATAACCTTTTTATACTCTTTATTAAGGAGTTTCCTTCAGTTAACTAATAAGGGGTGTATTAGGTTAAAAGCACTCTTACTATTAATTACTACTCTTACCTTAAACGGCCTCCCTTTTCCATTTATTAAGTTAATATTAACAGAATAGTGCTTATACTCCTTTAACACTTAAGTTATAATAATTATCTGTCCTTAAGGTCTTATTTAACCTAACCTTTAAGTGCCTCTCTTTCTTTTTAAGGTTTTTACTAATTAGTAAATTACTAATTTTCAGCCCTTTTAAAGGGCCTGTAACTTTTTCTTAATTCCTTTTAAAAAAACAGGTAACTTTAATAAACTTAATAATTAACTTTTCTTAAGTTTTCACACTTTAACGTCCAGTTAACTTTAAACGGTTTAATGTTCTTAAAATCTTTAATAAGTTAATAATACACTTTACAGGACTAGATTATAGTAATATCTTTTTACTTTTAAATCTGTTAGTAATCTTCCCACTTTTACTATTCTCTAACTTTTCCATTAAGATGTAATAAGCACGTTATAACTAAGTAGTTATTAAACACCCCTCTTTACTAACACGTAGTGGGAGCCTGGTTAACTACAGTGACCTTCTATTTACTAGATTCTCTTATTAGGGAGTAGGAGACTTAGTAATAGGCTAGTTCTAACTCCACCCTTATTACTATATAATCCCGTCTTTATACGCTTAGGAAGTGGTTATAAAGAGCCTTAAGCCCACTATACTAGTTAAAAGTATAATTATTATATATACAGTTAATCTACAGTATATCCTTATAACTGGGGTGGTTAATATTAACTACAGGTATTACAGTTATAAAGTATAGAACAAGAGGGGTGGCGTTTTATTTCTTCTCTCCTTCCACTTACCTTTATATACGTTACTTTTCCTAAACTTCTTCTTAAAACTTAGGTAATAATAACCCAGTTTATTCTTCTATAAAATAACCTTCCTTAATAAGTTAATATTTAAGTTAATTAGTAAAGCGAACTTTATTATAAAGTTATAACCTAATTTCTACTATTTTACCCTTAAATATCATAATAAGGCCTTTAACTTACAGGTCCTTTACTTTATCTACTAACTCTTAATGTTTCTCTTTCAGCTCCTAGACTCTCTATTAATATATTTACTTTATACCTTCTCAGGGGACCCTTAAGGTACCGGTCTAAGGCACACCGTCTTTAATGTAAGGTAGCCACCTAAGCTATCCTTCTTCCAGGAAGGTAAGGGTGCTGATCCACTTAATATGTTTAAAATATTTAAGAGTTTTAAAAAGTATAGTTAAGAAGAACTTCCATTTTTCTAACTTAATTCTCTTAACCTGCTCTCTTTCACCTTTTAAGGCTTATTTTACTACTTAAGTGGCCTAAAGAGCTAGTTTTTTAACTCCCTTAATTATCTTAGTAAGGTCTAAATTAAGGTCTTTTTTAAACTTCCTTAATTCCTAGGCTTATAATATAAGGTTTTTAAGACTTATAACAGTTAACTAAAACACCTTTTCTTAAAGTTAATCTTTTATAACCTGTACTTTTAATAAGTTTAAGTTTCCACCTTAAAGTTAGTTTACCATAACCTACACCTTTATAACTAACTCTTTTAAGACACCTTTAAGGATTAAGTACACCACGTCTTAAGGTCTTTCCTCTTCCTTTTCCTTATCTCTTAAGTTACACTTATCTATCTAAGTGTAATCCTTTTCATTACCTACTATCTAGACGTAAATATCCCTTAAGTTAAACCTAATATACTTCCCTCCTTTTAAAACAGGCTTCTAACTAACTTACTTTAATAATAGACACTGTTATACTATATATCCCTTTTTATTATAATTAAAGTATTAGACTTATAATAGGTCCCTTAATTACTTTTACTGTTATTATTATTAAGGTTTATCACAGTTAAGTTAATTTTAACAGTTTACTATACTAATATCCATTAACCTAGGGTGGTGGCCTGTTATAGTTAACTAGTTCCCCTTCTTAGGTTTACTTAGCTGGTGGGGAGTTTATTCCTTTTAAAGGTTCTTCTAATAATAGTAATTATAATACTAGTTATCAGCCTTAATAGCCATCTTAACTAACTCCTGGAGGCGATCTGGTTAATCCTCTTAATAAAAGTCTCTAATAATATACTCCTTTAAGCCGCTTTAAAATAATATTACTAGAGTTTCTTAACTAAGTTTAATTTTTACTACTTTTAATTTAAAGCGCGTGGAGAACTTAAGGATTAAGGACGTCTGCCTTAAGGTTATAAAGTGTTACTTAACCTGCCTAAGAGTGTCTAATTCCCTAAACTTAATTTAAAGCTAATTAATAAAAACGTTAAAATTGTTAAAAAGGGCCTAAATCTCAGAGGCCTCTTTTCAGGCTCTATTTACAAAAAGGTCGTTAATTATCTTTATATAGGGTTTATACTAGTAAACAGCTACCCTATCTAATAAGGCCCTAGTAAACCTGACCTTTCCTTCTTTTTTAAAAAACTACTTATTATAATAAGTAATATAGCTCTAAAGCTAGGCTATCTATAACTCCAGCTATATAAAGTCTCCTTTAAAGTGTAAGGGTAAAGGGAGCTTCACTCGTTTCTTTTATAAGCCTTTAAGGTTATTATTCTTTAACTTAATAACGTTAAGTCAGGCTTAAAGTTTCTTAATAAAACTAATACAGCTTTTAATATCTCTAAAGAAGGCTTTATTAAGTTCCTTAACCAGTCTCTATTAGTTAAAGTTCAAGTTTTTAAAGTATACAGCTAACTTATTAATAATAAGGAGTTAAAGCTAAGTTTACACCTCTTTAATCTCTTTACCTTTTCTAAAAGTTAATATATTAATAAGAGGGAGGTAATGTCTGGGAGTTTAATAAACAGCATTTAAAACTATAATACTAATATCATATTATAACCTATACCTAATATAAGCCTTAAAAGGACTGGCGTAGGTTAAGACAGAACGTATAACAGGACGTTAACAGGTAAGGGGTGTTCTAAAGACGGCTTATTAAGTTAACACTCCTAAATAAGGGTTTAATGTCACTATAAGTCGTTATTATTATAATACATAAAGGTAAATCTAAACAGTAGGATATAAATGAATAATTAAATACTAGTATAAAGAACCAGAGTCCCTTACAGTGGTTATAAGCATAACTATAACTACTTATACTAATTAACGGGGAGGTACTTCGTACCTTACTTATAATGTCGCAAGTGCTCGTTATACAAGCACTTTACACCACATAAGCGTTTTGCTCGTAAGGTTTCTCCTGCTCACAATGTAAGCACTCGGCATGCCGCAAGCAGCACCTCATTAGTCATAGGGGCTTCGGGTCTTTGCACCCCTGGCCCAGTGCGCCCGGACGCTGTGCACCGTCCCCCGCACTGTTCCTTACGCAGGGGATTCGTCGGGCCGCCCAGGCCCAAGTGACGGCCTGCAGGGTCGTCACAGGCGGCCAGCTCACGAGACGCACAGATCACCATGACGGTAACGTGACACTCCAAGGTGTGGGCGAAGCCCGGACCCTGGACAGTTCAGCAGACAGCAAACGGAGCGTAAGCGACATAAGAACTGTTGAAATGCAAAAGGGGTTAAGGCATTGGAAAACAGTGTGTGTTAAAGGTGATTAATTCTTTCTATCTTCGAGAGTGGAAGCCGTGTTATTATAGCCGTGAGGGTGGCCAGTGCACGGAGTGCATTGGCCACACTCGCTTCTGCGAAGCGAGGTTGGCTGACTGAATACGAGGTTGGCAGTGGAGTCTGGCGTTCTTGGCTGTGCAGATCCACGGATGCAGCCGCGGAGCGGCTGCGTGGATCCAGCCACACTGTTCTAACCACACTGGCCGGGTTAGGGTTGTAAAAACCCAACAAGAACTTACCACACGAAGACAATCACCATAACCGTCACCGCACTTCTAGCAACGAGCTAAGTCTGCAATCAGTTAGTAAACGCCCCGTAAACGGTAGGAGCAGTCACTTACTCCGAACAGAATAGTACTTATAATGGTCTAAGGGGGAGTCTAGATAGGTATAGTTATTTAGTAAGTTAACATAGGCCAGGTAGGGTAACTTATTAGTGTTATTATTAATAATACGTTAGCGATATAATAGAGAGGGGATAACGTGGATAACTAACAGGGTGTTAATAGGGTAGTTACAGGCGGTAGTAGTAAAAGGGTTATAATTAAAGCTACTAGAGTTACGCTCGTAAGGGCTTAAGATAGACATAATAATAACAGAAGTAAGTAAGCGAGGGTATAAAGAGGCAATTATAAGGCGTGTAAAGCTTAAAGCTTAGGAGAAAGAAGTTAATAGTTAAAGGAAGAAAAGTTTTAAAGGAAGGTTAGAAAGGAAGGAAGAATTTATAAAGGTTAGAGAGTAGAGCCGTAAGAACCGTAAAGGCCAGCTAGCCTTAATAAAAAGGTTAGATGGAAGCTATAAGGCCATTAAAGGAGGCACACGGAGGTTAGCCGGCTACGCTGGCGACTCCGGACAGAAGGAACAAAGCGATAACGGCCTAAAGGAAGCGAGTTAGTAAAATACAAAACTGAAAGTTGTGACGAATAAAGAACTATAAACCGGTAATAGCTAAAGCGGTGTGAAGAAGACTGGACTAAGAGGGGGAGACATCACGGAGTTACCCTTAAGCCGTTAGCGCCTCGGTCCCGGTTAAACCCTAGGGAGCTACCCCAGGCTAAAGGGGTCTCCCTTTCTACCCCGGACGAAAAAAGAGGTAACATAAGACCTCTAAGCCATCACAGCTAAGGGGTGTAAGCGTAGCAGAACTGAGAATAACCCACTTATACCCCTATCTCACTTATTACACATGCCAGTATAAGGTATTAATCTTATAACCTGTCACTACGTTTAATAATTAAGACTAAACTACATATATTTTAATATGATAAACAGAAGAGTAGGCAGGGTGGAAACGCCCCGACCACGCCCCGATAGTAGATAGTTAGCAGTAGAGGGACCGCTTGCCCTTACGGGCGGAGCATTCAGCTCCTACAGTGTAAGATAAATAATAAGTTACGGCAAGTTAATAATAAGGATAGCGGTGTGAGGAGAGGGTAAGCGCACTATAAGTACCTTATTACCATTACTAACTAAGTAGAGAATAAAAATTAATTAACTAGACGCTTACAGATAAAGATCTATTAAGAAGTATAAAAAACCCCTACTTACTACTTACTAATTAGTAATTTCAGAATAACAAATAGTATAGAATATATAAAAGTGTAAAAAAGGTCCTGATATTTATATAACTTGATAATTACGCCGACTAGTGGATCGAAGCTAATCCTAACCAGCCTGTCCTCCTTTACAGCTGTAGTTATTACAGCACACGTTTTAAGAATTCAGCTTTAGGATCGTAATAATAGCTATACAGCCGTCTTACTAGTTAGAGAACTTCTAGCCTTAAACTGGGCTAACTTAAAGTTACATACCTAACCGTTATCAGGTTGGGATATTAGATAAAGGACGAAATAACGTTACTTAGGGTCACGAGCACAGGCTTGCGCAGTTTAAGGATAACCGTTGCTAATAAAAAGGTCTTTAGAACGACGCAGACAGTAACTGTAAGAAGTAGCGGGATAAAGGCACCCATTATATAAGTCGGTTGAAACGGCTTAGCAAGGCAGTAGCTTGTGTCGAGTACGAGGGCCGTGTGGTTCTGCTGGTTCAAATTTATAGCCACCAGATCGGCGCTGTAATTTCTTAGCCTTAAGGACGGTAAGTTCACATAGGCCAGCCACATGCCCTCTAGCATCACATAGTTCTAGGGCGGTGGTTAAAGAAAGCCGATAGATAGAAACTTAATAATACCTGGTGTAAAGGAGACGATTCCACACCATTAGTTACAGCCCCTATAATTATTCTGCTACTTTTAGTAACTAGCGTTATACCACAGGGAGTTAGCGCTGGTTAGTGGCAGGTGCTGTGCTCAGAAACTGGCATAGTTGCCCACACTAGTACTGTTAATGCTTAGTGAAGTGACATTAATGCCTAATTCCTCCAGATCATACTCTAGTCCATTATACTAGTAGAAATATCTAAAGTGATATAAATAAGTTACATAGTTTAAGTCGAAATTTATTACTATGTTATAAATATGGTCCAGGATCCATCCGTTGCCTGTAAAGCTAGTGGTGTTATCTAAGGTTATAACTATAATAATATTACGGTATTTTTCAAGCGGCTGGCAAGAGTTAACGTACTAGCTACACGTTTCTATGTCTAACTTAGTCCACTTAAAGGCTTTAGAGGCGATGGTTTAGATCGAACGCGCTATATAGCTTGATTTGTTGAAATAGTTATTGTAGGACCAGAATTCCTTCTGGTTACAAAGGCTGGCTCCGGGCAGGTGATATAGAGCGCTCTTAACAAATGACTCGGACACAAGCGTTATAAACCAAGCACTATGTACTGATTTAGCTCTGAAAATTACGTTGTTAAAGACGAGATATATTAAAATCGACGTGAGCATAAACATAGTCTAGAGGACGACTTTAAATTTTGAGAGAAAACGTAAGTTCCGTACTGTCAGAACGCTAATATCGGTCTATATCCTCTTAGAATGTGTGGTATTAACCTCGGGCCTCAAGGGCGTAGCCAGGACCTGTATAAAGAAGTTAGAAGATATAAGGATGGTTATCGACACAGCGTTAAGCGTGAGGTGTAAAGCGATATTGACGTTGCTCGCTACGTCGCAGTTGCCGCTCTAAAAGACATGATTTCCAAACAAGGAGCCGCTGGCCCTTACAGTTGCGATTAATAATGCAACTAAAACCACAGCCGTTACACTGGCGAAAATGGTATTGATAATAGCTAGCTTTCGCCATCCACACTGCGGTAGTTGAGGAATTCGAATCTTGTGGATAAATGCGGGTGTTGATAAGCGGGGGCACTGGAATTGAGCCATTATAGGAGATACCTGCCAGGTACGCATCTACCTCCTTGGGAGGTAGGGAACAAGGACAGAGCCTAATGCCAATCGTTAGTAAAAGGACAGTCTTGGAGTACCTTGATAGGTACGTACAGGAGCTCGGTGCCTAGGTACCTGGGACTGCCAAATTCTAGGCAGATGAGCTGACCGCTAGTAGATGGAGATTCTACCGTGTATAAAGTTGCGCCTCGACGATCTCCTAATCTATAGAGGAGGCTATTGAGTTAAAATATCAAGGCCGGAGGGGTAACTGACGTGGCAGCCTGCAGACCCTGTCGCTCAAACCTGCCTCCCAACCCAACCTGGGATCGTCTGCAACCCCACCCACTCCGTAACCGCCCCTCCCTGGTTCGCATCTGGATTCGCCAGATCCCGAAGCCTGCGAGCCTTGCACCCCATCTGAAGTTCTCAGCTCCCACGCAGTCAGCTAATGGCGCCCTTTCTTGTGATCTACCGCGCCCCTGGCCCGCATGGGATGCCTCTCTTGGTGGCCGCGCGCAATTCGCACAATGATAAGGATAAGAGAGGCAGTCTTTTGGCACCCCGCAATGCCAACACCATTTTCCTTTTGAGAACCCCACGACCCCGCCAGAGTCCTCAAAAGAATTGCTTGACTTCCAATGCCTTCAGCAGACTATCATGGTCCTTCCTCACGGTGGAGGTAACACCTGGCGAGAGAAGAAAGCCCGGTACGTTTGTTGTAGGCTTCGCTTCGCTGTAACCTGGATGTTTGTACTCCTCCCCACAGGCTCTTTCCACTGTATATCAACAGCTCTCACAATACTACTACCCTTACGCGTGGTTACGGAGCCTACACTGTCGTCCCAACAACACATCCACCGATCAGGGGTCGACTTACTGATCTGGGGCATACAGCTGCACAAATCTAGCTCAAAATAGCCGCTGCGCAACCAGCATGCCGTCATGGCACTCAGAGCCGACGCGATGTTCACCTCTAGACGTGAAGTAGTCGCGTATGGGAAGTGGTTCGTTGCATCAGATGAGCCGCGTGGTCTTGGACTGAGAAGTTAATCAGATTTGAGAAGGATTATATACTCTAATTATAGTACCATGTGACTCAAACGGTATGGAAACGGTGTTTCGACGCCCTACCCGGTCTGGTGATTCAAAGAGAGGGGTGCTCTGATAGAGCTGCAAAAGCTGGTTGCTGAGAGCTCCATCAGACATCAACGTAACCAAGACGGCAGCGTATGCAGCTCTAGCAGCAAGAAAATTCTCAGGCTTCATGTGTGAGAAGAAAGCCACAACGAGCGCAAAGAGTAAAATGGAAGTGGAAATGACAGCAAGCGCGCGGGGTGCAAGACTGTTTTGAGGAGAAATCCCCAACACGATGGCCAGCATCGGAACCACAATAATGAGCCCACCTAGAATAGCCATGACAACTCGCTGTGTCATTTCCGTGATACGCTGACGCCGAACCTGGCTTGTAAGCTCCCGAACTCGTCCTGTACCCAGGCTCTGTCCGATGGCCGTGCTGTGCTGCATTAACGTGTGGTCAAAGGAACCTAACACATCCGAGTCGCGGAACACGCTGCGGTGTGTTGGAGACACGTTGAGCCCGAACTCTGATATTAGTGCACCTCGCAGTCGTGATCTAGGGCCGTCGTCAAGCCGAAGGCTGCAATGTCCCTGACGAACTGTGTATTCCATCGATCGGCGTGGATAAACTCGAAGTCGCGGAGGGCATCGGTGTACTTGTGGAGGGTTTCCCGGATGTGCTCAAGCTGTTCGTCCGTAACGTCTTCGGTTTCGATGCTCTGGATTTCTCTTGTTAGCCGACGCTGGAGGTCGTGGATGGCGATGGTGTAGAGCGGACGGAAGTCGACGACGGTGATTCCGCCGGTGACCCAGTGTCGAGTGGAGCCGCGGGCGAAATGCGACATACGCTTGTGGAAGGGGAGGGAAGCGAGGCCCCCGAGGAGGTCTCCCTCGTTTCTGCCGCTGTTGACCCTTTGCGTGGTTTCAATTTGGGTTTGGGTTGGGAGTTTTGCTTCCATCGCAATAGTGGTACTGGTAATCCCTATCAACGCGGATTGCGGGAAGTCGATGCAAATGGAGGGAAGACTCACCACAATATCTCGGCAAGTATCAAAGTGCCTCCGTCTCCTGAAGATCACTTGACTTTGTTGCCTGGCGCACAGCCTGGTGTGCGAAGAATGCGCCGCGGTAGACATGATGGATTGTCGTTTACAGCGACCTTTGCCAGCACTGCGTTTCTGCATCGAAGGCCCTCTAGGCCGTGGCTTCCTGGTTGACTCACTAACCAGCGGCCTGCAAAGGAAAGACTGCGCCCCACTCCAGCCTGAGGCTCTCCGTCGCAGCGTCCCCCACACTCCAGGACAGCCAAACAGACCTCCGAAGCCTTCGCAGCCTTCTTCCCTCACCCAAAACAGCGAGGTGGTACATGTGCGACACTGCTTAGTGCATCTTCCGTTCACAAATCGTCCGCTGGTTGCCTTGCAGCCGGTATCAGTCCCAACCACTTAAGTCCTTTTCCCGAGTTGCGAAGCATGCAGAAGCGGCTGGGCAATCACACCACTGGCGCCCCTTGGTCCCGTAGGCCGCCAGCTGCCGCAGCACCGCCGATGCTGCGCCAGTTTCACATCCGTCGGGCACGTCCCCCTGGGTGGGTGAGGGGAGTCGCAGCTTTCCGCCAGAGTCCGGGGAGCTCACGTACCTACGTACCTTAGCTTTCCCCATTTGAGCGACTGCATCTCGGTCAGCATGGCGGTGGTATGGTGGGCTGAAATGACGCATAAAGGTCGGCAGTCCGACTGCACTGCATTGCAGCAGTTTCCCTGGGCTAGAGCCTGCTGCTCAATCAACTTCTCCAAGATCACCGACTTCGTCAGCAAGCCCACCGCCACTATATTCATCATGACTTCGGAAACCCCTGCCAAGGCGCTGGCCGCCCAGATCGCCAAACGCATCGTGGAGTCAGACAAGGGGCCTATTGAGGCGTTAACTGACCAGATTGAGGAAGACACTCGCCAAAACTGGAAGAACGAGGATTTTTTGCCCGAAAACAAGCTGGAACACTTAACCGAAAGATCCATCGTCAAGGCAGCTCTCGAAGCTGCCAAAATAGCAGCTAGTGATGTGGAGGAGCTGGTGGATTTCGTCTGCGGTGAGGACATTGAGCGCTCGGGGCGTAGCCTCTTTCTCATCCTCATCATGATGAGCGAGGAGAGGGAGCAGCTCTCATTGCTCAAGCGTCTCAAGGACGATGGGGTGAATGACGGTGTGCTACCGATTGGATATTACTCGGGAGGGTCTTTTGATCGTCAAGGGTATTGGCTTGAGGACCCGAACGGCGGCAAACCCGGCTTAGAGGCGAAGCGGTTTCCTGTCTTCGCTGCAATGACTCGCTCGAACCGCACGCTTTTCAACTCCGAGCAATGGCGCTTCTTAGCCCCAGTATTCCGGTCGGACCGCTTCCGATTCCGCTTCAACATGAACAGGAGATTGCCGTATTTGAGTGCCTCCCCGGAGCCAGTTAGTAACGGCTATTTTGGCGAGGTTTCACAGGCAGAAGTGCTCGCAGCACATGCTCCAGAAAGTATACGGGTGAGTGCCTCCCTCTCGATGACGTAATCAACAGCTGTCACGATGAGAGGCAAAGGTTATCTGACTGGCTTGGGACGTTCCAGGATCCTGGCAGTGACACGACGTTCATGGCCATCAAGAAGGCAAAGAAGGGCGATGAGATGATCGCCAAAATTTTCAACGATGAGGCAGATAACCTCGAGAAGGTCCGCCACCGTTACGAGTCGGACTACCTGATCAACCCAATTTCCGCGTACGAGCGTGACGAGGACAAGTGCTTGGTTTTCCCCTGGGCGCATGGAGGCAACCTCGCTAGTTACTGGGAGAACCACGAAGATGAAGCCATCAACAAGGATGGCTTACACTGGATCCTCGGTCAATTTGTGGGGATTTTCTCTGTACTCGAGCTCCTCCATGAAGACAATTGCAGGCATGGCGACCTCAAGCCAGAAAACATACTGTGGTTCCGCGATCCAGCTGGCGGCGTCCGCACAGGAAACCTGAAGATTGCGGATCTCGGCCTGACCACCTTCCATGAAAAGGAAAAACCAACCAAGGATCGCATACGACTTGCTCAGTTCACCAATGCCCTGTCCGGGACATTTCGCTACGAGCCGCCTGAGATGGATGCGAACCGGGCCAACCGGGGCAAGGACGAGGTCCGATCTCGACAGTACGACATTTGGTCCATGGGATGCATCCTGTTGGAGCTGATAATCTGGCTTTTGGAAGGTTACAGGGCGCTTTGCCGATTCCAAAACCTGACACAGGTTCTTTGGGTGAAGGAGTACAAAGACTACTTTGTTAGCAGTCTTGTCCGCACAAAGATGGAAGAATTGGCAGCAAGACTCAGAGACCACCCCGACAGAACAGATCTCTACCAGGATCTACTTGACCTCGTACAGGCCAGGCTCTTGGTTGTGGGGTGCTCCATAGAGTATGGGAGCTACCCAGGGAAGCGGGAAACCGCCAAGGTCTCGCATGCCCTGATCCGCGGTATCTATGAAAAGTGCGCCGCTGACCCTTCCTACCTGACGCCTGTACGCCTCTGTGAAATGGCCGTAGCGAACGGTGTTACGGCTGGAAGTGGATCTGCTTCGTCCTTGCCGGTACCAGGCATCGTGGTTCGCCGTGCAACCGGCGACATGGAACCGGCTCCTATGGATATTCCAACCCTCCCCGTCAGCCTGACATCGGATCACCAAGGTGTAAGTGGACTCGCTGACTCACGTGGTATACTCGCTAACAAGTTTCCCATTGCGTCCAGTACGTGAGTTCTACCATGGAAATTTCCCGCATGCCACATATCCTACTGATTGTTAGGACAACAACATGTAACTAACAAACATCTGACCCCTAGAATGTGAGTTTCGCTCTTTAGCATCCTCTCATCGGCCCTTCCCCTTGCCTTGATAGTTTAACTAACATATCTCCCTGCACAGATTGTAAGTGACACGGAAGGGAAGCTATCCCTGACGGGGTAGGCCTTGGAAGTCCTCCTGTTGACTTTTGCTAGTCTGTGAGTCTTTGACAGTTTGCCCGCGCGGTCATCGCCTATGTTGACACCTCAACTCCCGTCGATAGAAGCCAACCAAGTTTGACGACGTCTGGTCTTCGAGCCCAGATAACAAATTCGCCGCCAAACTTTTCAAGCTTGTCCCCTGGGACGAGGTCAAACCTCGTGTTGGAGAGAGCAGCTCAGACCTCTGCCCAAGCTGCAGCACGGCCAGTTCTGACAGGCTATTCCACGCTACCTGCAGTGTTTCCGGTCTGCGCAATCGGTCGGGAAGCTGCAGCTTATGCAATCTTCTGCTCTACAGCTTAGATCTACGTGGCGTGGTCGGGTCGGATATCATTACACTGCGCCAAAGCGATGGCACAGTTGGAATAGAAGGCGGCCCAGACCTACTTTCAGTCTATGCAGAATCAGGTATGTCCTCTCCATCGTTTCCAATAAGCGTGACGACTAATATCTTGTTCAGAAGACGATTTACCTGGAGGGTTTGCCCAACTCGGCCTACCCCGGTTACCAGACCTGGCTAGCCCACACCACTTCACCCTCCTCAAGGAATGGATCCGAGTGTGTGACGAAGACCATGAGACATGCCGGCGCCATGAGCATGGCCAGAAAGATAAGGGAGATTCTCGGATGCCAACCCGACTGATTGAAATAGGCGACACGCTGCGCCTCGTGGACTCGGCGTCGCTGACGGGACCGTCTCGTTACGCCGCTCTCAGCCACTGTTGGGGCCAACTCCCCGAGAAGGACAGATTTTGCACCTACAAGCGAAACCTGGAGGCGCACCGCTCGCGAATTGCAGCGAGCGTTGACCAACTGCCGCGATCGTTCCGTGATGCGGTCGTGGTTGCTCGGGGCATTGGGCTCAAATACCTGTGGATCGACTCGCTGTGCATCGTCCAGGACGATGCTGAGGACTGGGAGAATGAAGCCAAGCGGATGGAGCAGGTCTTTAGCGCCGCGTACTGCACTATCGGTGCCAGCTCAGCTCATTCCTCAGCGGAAGGCTTCCTTGCCCCACGGGCCCCCCGGCCTTGCGTGCATCTTCGAGTGCGTGCACCGAAAAAGGACGGTGTTAGCGGAACACAGCGGAATAGACAGCTATATATCTGCCCGGCCATCAACGATTTCTCTCGCGACGTCGAAGATAGCCACCTCAGCCGCCGCGGATGGGTGCTTCAGGAGCGTGCGCTTTCTCGCCGTTCTATCTTCTACACGTCGACACAGGTGTATTGGGAGTGCGGCGCTGGCGTACACTGTGAGACGCTTGCCCGTCTGCAAAAGTAGGTCTCTCTTTTGTTCCTCTTACTCATGCCACATGACAGGAGTCAGCTCACAAGACAACAGCTCCAAGGCAGCATTCCTTGGCGACGCTAATTTCCCCGAATCAGCCCAGAAGTACTACCGGGACGGCCGGCAGACGCTGGTGCAGGAACTGTATGAGCGTTACACATCCCTGGCCTTTTCCAACCCGTCAGATCGCCCCATCGCCATTCTTGGCCTCCAGGAACGCTTGGCCAATGTGTTCAACACCCCAGCGGCCCACGGCTGCTTCGCTGCCTACTTTGCGCGTGGTCTGTTGTGGCGACGCCGTGATTCCCGGCGCATGACCCGTCTTGCTTCCCCGTCAGGTCAACGTCTGCCTTCGTGGTCATGGTTCTCCAAGGCCGGTGCAATCCAGTACCTCGCACTGAGTTTTACTCAGATTGACTGGGCAACCGGCCTAGACTTTGAGAACCCTTTCGATGCTGCGCCAGGCAAGTCCAATTCAAGTAGCCAGGGGCTGACTGGCCTTCGCGGGCTGGCCCGAAGGATTCTTATGAGCCAGTTTGATCTCTTGGTCTATGTCACGTTCGATCTAGAAGGTGAGTTTTACGTTTCCGATCTTCTCTGTGTGGTTATTGGGCGTGATAAGGAGAATGTGGCAGCTGGTGGCGATGCGAAGTGGCATGTACTCGTGATTCGTCCGATGACCGGGGGCAGTCAGGGGCGAGTGGTTTACGAAAGGGTGGGCGTCGCCTCCCTGCGACTTGAGCATGTGGCGAGCGATGGGGAATGGGTTGATATTTGGTGATCACTGTGCATGTTGAGGGGATTAAAAAAGTCGAATAAATCTGCGCCGAACTCCATTGTTCCATCCTAGTCAACGCCACCAATCCTCTCTGAGCGCCTTCTGTGCCAGTTTTACATCGAGTGATCTCCGCTTATATGTCTCCATCTTCTCCGTTTCCGAACCTTGCTCTCTCGTCTCTACCTCCTTTTCTATTGCTACCTCGCTATCACACTTCGTTGCCTGCTCCCGCTCTCTCCTTCGCACCTCCTCCCTGTCGATGTAGATCACCATGACACCCCTGCGCAGCGATATTTGAAAGTGGTTCTCGCCATAGTTCTTCACCAGGGAGTCAGAGAGCACACTCGGATTGATGTATTCCGGACTCTGAGCGTAGACGATGTGGTCGGAATCCTCACGGATGAACTTCAGTCTTGGAGGGATGCAGTAGTGGGGCATTCTGAGTCGGGACGGTGCAGTGATCATGAGGCTTGGCTGATGTCTTTGTTGTTGTCGTTAAGTTAGAGTGTTGACCGAGATCGTCATCGCGTCAGGGGGACGGGGGGTACCGGTAGGTAAATGTACGGATTAGATGTCACGCAAAACGCACGAAAGGTGCCTGGTCACACACATTTCCTGAGGGCAAACAAAGTGAAAGGATGCATGACACATGATTGGCGACGTGCATGAGGCCGTGCACGCAGACCACCAACACGATTTGTTTGAGCGGATTTCATTGGATGTTGGTTGGGGAAGTCCATTGCTTCGGGCATCCAAGGAATGGGGGTGGCTGTGTGGCAGGTACAGCTGTGCCTGGGCAGTTTTCCAGCAGTTTGGGGTACTGGGTACTTGCGCTTTGTAACTTGCAGCAAATCCCAAACTCCGACTTCCTTCCAGCTGGGACCCTACCTCGCTGAGCTCCTCCCTCTTGGGGCAAAATCTGGCGAGGGAGGGTTGTCAATTCGCCCCTAACGCCACGGCGCCAATTATTACAGCATTACCGCCCAGCCGCTCCAACCCAGACCTTCATGGCCCGGTCCGATGTCGTGCATCCAGACAGCCCGGCTAAGATGATGTGTGTGGTTAGCGCTTCAGACCTGCATGAGAGGAGGGCCGGGCGTCGATAGCTGAATATGGGAGATTCTGTTTCGTGACGCAAGGCTCTGGGCCTCTGGCCCCTGTATCCATTCATTTACCTTGCAACCGACCGGATTGAAGCTCAGCAAATCATGAAACTCTTGCATTTCCACTCCCGTCAGTTGGGCTCCATTGACGGTCTGACCTCTCTTCCACCAAGGTATGACCACGTTTTTAGTGAGGTGTGCTCTGTGCCTAACGGTTGATGTCCGACTGACGAATCTAACCCCTCAGATTCGCCAAGTCCCCGTATGAGCCATTTGGACGCACGCGGTGGTACCACGCGGACAAGGACGATGCGCAGCCGCGAGATCACTCTGACTGCAGCTGGACCGGGAATTCTCGGGTCGCGCTTCGAATCGCCTCTGCCTGGTGACAGTCTAGATGTGCCAGTGGCATGGGACAAGAAGAGTGAGTTGTCCGTGGTCATCAAAAACGAGAAAGGCGAAGAACGCAGCCTCAACGACGATGACTACCGTGCCGGGAAGGGGAAACGGGCGGTCTCTGAGACGGGAAAGAGCGACGGTGCCTCCTCTATCTTCCTAGTGTCCGACCATGGATTTGTGGCCGCCTATGAGCTATTCGGGGCCAAGGTCGGCTCCGAGGGTCCGGAAATGCCTGGACAAATCATGGGCGTTGACGAGCTCCGACAGCACTTGGAGCTGGAGCAAAAAGAAGGAAGCACAATCGCCGAATCTGTTTACGAAAAACTCGAAAAATGCCTGGTGCCGAGCATGATGGACAGTAAACCCGAAAGTGAGCAGGAGCAGTACCTGCCGGTTGATCGCCTTTACGAAATCTTGGATACCCCGACAATTTTGTCGCTGCTGAATGAGCGCTTTCCCGATGCGCCGCACAAATACCTCTGCGACATCGCTGGGCCCCATGAAGGAACTTTAAGAGGAAAATGCCGACGCCGAATTCTTGCGATTCTTCTCTTTTGCGAACGCCTCGATGCACCCGCTCTCGACGCTTTCATCGAGGGCAATGTGTGGGATGAAGACCTACCGCTGCGGCGCCGCAGCAACAACTCAAGCGGGTCACTTTCCTATTGCAGCACAAAGACAGAACCCAACGTCGTCAACAAGACGCTTCTGAAGACCTGGAAGCGGAATAAGCTCATCCTGTTTTACGACCACCAGTCTATGTTCCACGTGCCATTCTTCGACCTTCACGAGGACAAGCTGTGCTCATACGAGTTTCAGAGCAAAGTGAGACTTCCGTGGCGGTCGTTTAAAAAGGTCGCCGACGGAGGCAGTGGCACGGTGTATCGCATTGAGATATACCCAAAGCACCACAACTATGGGGCATACTCTGAGGTAAGACGGGACCTACCCTAATGATAGAGACCATCACGTTTGGGGCCTGTGCTGATAAACGAAACCAGAAACCTGCGGCCTTCGCACTGAAGAAAATTAATAGTCCCGAAGGCGAAAGTTACAAACAAGAGCTCATAGCACACGAAAAAGCCTGCGCCAAGCTCCAACGAGGGGGGCACATCATCAAATTACTGCTGACGTACGAGTACGATGGGCACCACTACCTCATGTTTGAGTGGGCTGACGGCGCGCTGGACGACTTTTGGGAGCAGAGGATGGTGAGAAACCGGCCCCTGGCCGAGGTATGGGCAGCCGAGCAGTGCTACGGCCTCGCCACCGCCCTGAAACAGATCCACGGCTTGGCGACCTGGCAAGCGGAGAAGCGGAAGGCAGCCAGAAAGGACCGAGATCTGTCCTTGGGGATTACTTCACAGGAAGACGATAAAGCGGCCGACTGGGGACGACATGGCGACATTAAGCCGAAGAATATTCTGTGGTTCGCGAAATACAGGGACCGGAAGGATCACCTGGTTATATCGGACCTCGGACTTACGCGGTACCATTCTGAGTTCTCGCGATCAAAAATGGCACCTTCAAAACTCGAGGGCTTTAGCGAAGCCTACCGCCCCCCAGAACTGGACCTTAACAAGGACATATCCCGCAGGTCAGATGTTTGGTCACTGGGCTGTGTCTTCCTGGAATTCTGTATTTGGTATCTCGAAGGAGGGGACGGTGTCGCCAGGTTCGAACAAGAACGAGAAAAAGACGACAAGTCGGATATTACCGGCCTCAAGGAGCTCAAATTCTTCATTCTTGAGTCTGTCGATGGGAACGGGTTAAGGACTGCGACGGCCAAGCCCAGCGTCAAACAGGTACGTATGACGCACCATATTCGGCGACACCGTGACCCCTGACTAACCAGAGATTTGGTCAACTAGTGGTTTAAAAAAGCTCATACGCTTCCGAGCCCGTTTGTGAGACAAATGCTTGGGATTATCGAGACGAAAATGCTCAAAATCGAGTCGGGTCACCGCGAACAAATCGACATTATCTGCCGCGACCTTCTCGCTATCGTCGATAACCTGAAGAAAGATGACAAAGTCCCTGCCTTGTCACCTCCATCCCCAACAGAACCGGCACCACCACCTGACTACTTAACCTTCGATGCTGTAAGTCCCTCCCAAGACCATGACCATTCCAAGCTGACAGTTCGCCCTTCTACAAGGAGATGTCCCAGCGCAGGACCACAGAAGTGGAATCCGACGTGAAATACGCCAAAGGCAATGCGGACAGCCCCGAAAAGGAAAGTCAGTTTCATCAAGCCATGAGGCGCCCGCACGCACTGTCCATTCGCACCATGGGCAGCGACTTGTCAGCGGACAACACCGGCAACCGGAGCAACCCACACACCGCCACGGACGATAGGAATGAAGACGACGGGGATGACACCGTCGCTGAGACCCAGCCTGACGGGCATCGAGTAAGTCAACTCTCAGCTGACATGTACGACTCTGAGGGACCTCCGACCCCGACCCCGTTTACAACCATGGACAACTCACAGACTCTTGAGGGTGCTGCTCCCCGAGGAAGATCAGGAGAGATCAAGGCCGAACTCGACAGGTTGGGGAGTATCATCCAAACTCCGTCAAATACCGTTAAGTCTGATGACGGAGCTGGTCGCCCGGAGACACCACAGCGGGAACGCAGCCCTGCACGAACGCCACCTCGCCCGGTTTCTGCAATCCCAGTGGTACCGCTGAAGGATGATGCCCTATCGCCAGTCCTATTGCAACTTACAACAACGGATGAGCCGCCAGCATCAGCATCGACGATGCGGCCGGCTGATACAACGGCACCCACGGCGCATGAGCCGTCCGAGAAACGAGGCGTTTTCAGGAGCGTGAGGAATTTGACAATAACAACAGTATCCATAAGTGGGACTAAAAAGGTGTATCGTCGTGTGAAAATATTCTTTAAAGAGGAGGTAGTTACTAAATTACGAAGTAGGTAGTGTTTGTAATAAGGGCATGGATTACCATGGTTGGAATACGAGAGGGGGTATTTGAACAGTACGTTAGAACAGATACCAGTTGGCGGTGGGGAGGTTAACTGTATGCTGACCATATATCATGTAATAATGTTTGATACCCATGGGATTGTTACCTATCTTACTCATCTTTATTATTCTAACTCTCACAACAGCATTACCAAGAACGTCTTTTGTCATCAGGGTGGCTTTCAAGGTGTGCGAGGCGGCAATTCCCCGCACACGGTGGCTTCAGCAACCGTCCAGAAAGTTTGGTTCAATCCCAATATGTGGCTGAAAGCTGAACAGCCAACCGTTATTTGACAGGCCGAGAACGCCGCCACAAAACTCCAACTGCCAATCACTTTCAAGGACCCGCTTCCTTGAGCAATATTCCCAACGGAAATAGAGTCAAATGTTTCCCAACGCAGTTGCCCCTTTGATCAGTGTATTGCCACACGGATGCAACCAGCCCTATTATCGCGTCGGATAAGAAGTAGATAAACCGATCATCTGCCAACACCGAAGATGCCAGTTGAAGCATCTCCTCCCTTTACTTTTACTTTTCCTTGGCGGTTTGGACTCCAAGGTTCCGACGTATCGCCAAATCCTAGTCGCCCAGCCAAAGCACTTCTACCTCGATATCCCAACCATGTGGAACCACCCGCTTCTCTATGTCTCTCTCTTCGCCCTCGTCCAGATATGGGTCGCAGCCCAATGTGCTGTTCGGTGAACGATCCGACGCTTTGTGGCACGAAGACGGCTGTAAGTCTCACTCCTTGTTGAATTTAAGATAAGTGGGAATTAATCATGGTAATAGACAACCCCTGGCTCTGGCTCATCGGATCACACATGTACGCAAATTCATAACTGCCCTCGGGATCCTGTCCGGGGATTAGCGTGGACGTGCCTGCTGGGACAGACATGTGGTGCTTCGTATAGACAATGCAACCCTTGCCCGTATGTAGCGGCCGGAGGTTCAAGCGACGGCGACCAGAGTCCTGCGGCTTCATCGGGGACCGATTCCGATTCGCCGAGTCCGGGGTCTAGCTCGACACCCGCTACTGGTGGTACGATCTCTAGTGGGGAGACGAAGACATCGTCGGGTGTTCGAGAGATGCTGGGGTTGAAGATGCTGGTTTTGGGAGGTTTTGGGCCCCTTTGTTTTTCTTTTTTGATAGTGTAAATGCAAAGTGCCCCCTCCCTTTACCTGCCTTAAGCTATCGTGCAATCCACCACAGGCGCATCCTCGAATAGCCTCCCACAGTGCGGCAGCTTGTCAGGAACATTTTCCTTCGTCCCCAGCTCACCATATGGATAGTGGCCGTCGTCACCCTCAAACGCGCGATATGTTCCCAACCGGGTAAAGACGTGTTTCTCTTCATCCCTGAGACGCAAAAGAAGACCCCATGAGAAAGGCGGGCCCATGACACCCCCACCCCCCCCCCAAACAAGGGGCGTCAATGTGATGGTCTCAAGGCAGTAGCAGTTTGAAAGGTCTTCGGGGTTGAAATTGTAATCCAAGTAGGCGGTTGCGGAAGGGGTATCGTCCCCGAGTCCGGCTTTGTCCTCTTGGAACAATGCGGTGTTCTCGGGGGCGTGTGGTGTTTCCTTGGAAATTGGGCTCAGGTGGGAACCGGCTTGCATCGACGGCACGATGGGAGGGTGACCATCTTGGGTGGTGGGGTGATGAAAAACCGACCGAGAGACAGCGGGGACTGATACTAAGTGGCCGCGCAACCGCAAAAGAGCTGGTTTTGTGCTGCTGAACGGGTCAGCGACGTTGGTTGGTTCAACATCTGCGTCCACTAACACGATCGACGGGCGGGTATAGAGCAGACCTGCTTCGGAATGCCCCGGAGAGTCATCCCAGTTGATTCTGGCATTCATCGTGGCCAATGACCAGGTGGTGTGTCGGTTAGGCTCTGGCATCCGTGCTTCTGCTTCACCTCTGCGCCAAAGGAGGTCCTTCTCAAGATTTCCTGCCCAAAGGCCCGCAAGATAACGCCCTGAGTTGACAACACGGGAATATCTAGCGGCAATACCCGCAAGCACCGGTAAGCGGTCTTCGAATTGAGTCAGCTCGCGGGAAGTGAAGTCTTCGACTATCACCTGCCATGAGATAAAATCTTCCCCGAACGGCAGTTTCGCAATGTCGGCTTCGGATGGAAACTTTCTGCCCAGGTCTTCGGCCATGCTGTAGAGGTTGGAACCCGCAACTTCTGGCCCGTTGCTGAAATTTGAAGTGCGGCAACTCCACCTCAAGCGATTGGTGCCGTATATTAGCAGTCGCCGTGACAGTGTGTGCTCTTGCAGCGTCCAGGCGCGCTGGTGTAGTGGCTCACTCTGCACATCATCCTTCGAGAGAATGACAGACCCTACACCTTGTTTAGGCGTGAGATATCGAATGCGAATTTGAGGGGCTGATGGGTAGGGGGTAGCCAGAAAGCCTTGCTCGCTGTCGCTTGCTCTTGCGGCGGAGATTGTCAAGATGGCTGAGGCGTAGATCTTGTGCATTTCGCCAACCTGTATAGCCTCGTCTGAGTCGTCATCTTGGACAATACAAAGGCTGTCGATCCAGATGTATCGCACACCCAGGCGGCGCGTCACCTCGACCGCATCTTGGATAGTTTTCGGTTGCGTAGCTAGGTCAAAGAAGGCAAACCGTTTGGACAGATTTGCCCTGGTTGTTCTTCCAGGTTGGCTTCTCCCTTCCCCCCAGCAGCAGCTTAGAGCGACATAGGAAACTTCCTTATCGTTGGCGGCTCTAGACTGCAGGCGAATGGCAGAGGAGTCCGAGAGACCTACATCGATGAGGCGTTCTGGCTGGAAGACAACAATGCCGGACAGGACCCGGCAGACTGTGTGATTCTGGTTTGCACTCATCAACCCAACCCTTGGCTTCTTCGATAAGCCTAGGATCTCGCAAGTCTGCGATTGCTGCTCTATTCGACACGAACTCCGCGGCAAGGTCGTCAGGCTCGCAGTGCACTACCCAACGACTTTGAGATCCGTGGTCTTGGGATTCATCATATGTCGCTTCGGTTATATCGAGCCTTTCCATGGCCCACTGACGTCGAATACGGTTGAACCGCCTATGGTGCCAGAATCTCACCTCCAAGAGCCTCGCATCTGTTGATTCCAGCCATTCTTTGCGAATGAACAAACTGAAGAAGTCGCATCCATTCTCCGCACCCTCCATCGCATGTGCGCGGTCCACCCGAAGCGATAGCGGATGATGGTTGGGAGTATTGTATATGTGGATGGAACACCGTAGCTAGCTGACGTTCCTCATGGCCAGCCCAACACCTTCGAGCTCCAACTGCAAGTCCTGCGTATTCTCTTAGGAGCCTCACCTCTTCCACGGGCGCTCGTGGGTTGCTTCGTGGCCGTGTTAGCCAGAGCCTGACGGTCTGATTCAGTTTGGGTTTCTTGGGCCTGCCACGATAAGTTCACAACCAGCAAGTCTGAACTGGCAACTAACATAGATTCGGAGGAACTGTCTTCCGAAAAACTGTAATCGTGCAGAAATTTTGGAGGCTAAAGTGCATAATCTAACTCGAGCTCGAGTACGACAGGTTCTGCTAAACGCGCAACTTTCGCCCCCTTTTATCCGGGTCAGCGGTCAGAGCATCAGATGCTGTGTAACAACACGAACTGAGTTAAGCCAGTAGTAGATAAATGCTGCAACCTCCATTGCGCATTGATTGGAACTTACAAAACAACTGGGCACCAGTGGCATTTCTGCTCAGGTTGCTCAGCTAGTTTTATTCAACGGCAAATGTGAGGCTGTCAACGTGCCGCGTGACATGGCGGACCTATCACGGCCATAGTCCAAAGAAGCTAACCGAAGTCATTTAATTTCAAATGGCGCGTATATTGCGATCTTTGTCGAACTCAGAGCTGGTCATATTGCTTGAAGCATAAATATACACTCTCCACGCTTCCAACCATCACCTTGGGCTTCACTGTCCACCACCAAACAACCCCCCCCCCCCCTTCCGTCTAAAAGTAGCTCTGATAAACAATTCGGCAACACAGCAACAAACCATGAAGAGTTGCGATATTTTCGTTGGTCTTGTCATAGCGATAGGGGTTCACTCAGCCGCAGTTACTCTCCGAGCTACCAGGTTTGTACTAATATTAGCCAACTCTCCCTTCTCCAAGCCCCCAAATCTGACAAAAATTGCCTTTCTACCTTATCCAGCGACATAGCACCGCGAAAGCTCACACACTATGACATCCGCTGGTGCGCCAAGGAGAAGTTCAAGAGCTGCGCCGCCACCTCCCTCGAGCTCGACGTTGGAAAATGCTGTATGTCATGTCACCTCGCAAACGATCCCCAAAGCACGACCGTTGGTCAGATATCGACAGTCATTCACAGTGCTGACAACAATTTATCTATCGAAAGACGACCTGAGGAACGGCATTGACGATAATGCTGAGAGTATGCGGAAGGGCGGGGGTGTTTCCTGCCAAGTATATGAGTGAGTGTAGCTGGCCTTTCTCAGTGTCTTGTGTTGTGTCTGAGGAACAGACTCTGACTTTTGATGTTGCAAAAATAGCGAGAAGGGTTGTCAGGGCGCTTTCCTTCAGGTCGATGGGGATGTGAAGCGCTTTCCGAGCGAATGGAAGAACAAGATCAGCTCGTTCAAATGTGATGACGAGGATGGTAAATGAAGGATGTGGGCTTCTATCTCTACCTGAACTTAGTCTCGATTAGCTGTTTAACCCCGGTTTTTCCCAGATCGAACCTATATCCACGCAGTCGGAGAAGCAATAAATACATACAGCTTCTAGAGGAGGCGCTTAATCACTTAGATGGCCAGCCTAATCTGCGTGGACATCTAAATACCTTACACAGGGTTCGAAGTTTAAAGATTATAATGGTGTAGTTCCCTGTTCCCACTCTAAAGATCAGATGTGCCCATAGTAGACGGGCAAGTTGCCCGCCAGGAGTAGTCAGACTTCAAGCCCACGACATAGACCACCAACCCTTTGTCTGTTCAGCCTTATTGCCTATTTGAGGCAGGCAGGCAGGCAGTGGTTACCCCTTCTATGTCAACAGGCGGACACTACGTTGGAAGCCAGAATAGCTAAAAAATGAGATCTTGAAATTAGCAGTGTAGCTTAAGTAGATCATGATGTGTTTTACTTATCACAGAACCTGAAATTGTGAGTGAGTCAGGAGTATATCCACTAACTAGACTAACTAAAAATATTAGAAAAAAAGGGTACAACGACCTAGATGTCGAATCTAATCTTGAGCGACAACGACACTCTCAAGTGTACCTGACTAATTCTTTGGCTTTGGCTTTCCCTTTGACGGCAGTTTCGGCGTCTGCGTCTTCTGCCAAGCCACGGTATGAGACCTCAAGAACTCACGCACCTTGACCTTGTCAAGGCACTGGTCAATGAGCGCCATCTCGGCATTTCCACCTCCCATCGGATCTTCTTCCTGCAGCGCTCCCTTGATAGCCCATTCCTGAATCCAGATGCCGCCCTTTTCCTTGTGCCAATAAGCAATACCATCCTTCTGGGTGTACTCAAACCCCTCGAGCGCCTTTGATTCGTATCGGTATTCGGCCCCATCGTTTATCCTCGATTGTTCCAGCCTCCATTTTACCGAAGGATGGATGAACTCGTTGGTTTCGCCCAGGTCTGCCAGCAATCGGTAGGGTTCATGGGACCTATCGTCGCATTCGCGGGGTTTTCTTGTCGCTGGAGCTGACATGGCCTTATACATGAGGGTGTAACTGTCCTGGGGTCGGAAGAGCGCCCAGTGGGCCGGTTGATGGGGTGGGTTCTCGATGGCGCTGAAGCAGTAGCTTCTGACCAGCTTCTCCTTCGCAGGCGGCGGGGGTGACACGAACCATGAGCCAACCCATTTGCCGGCTGAGCCTACAGCTCCGCTAACGGCTCCGGTGACGGCTCCAATGGCTTTGTCCACGGTGCTTGGGGCCTTTTGCCACGTTCCTTTGGTCTGTTCGTCAATGTCGGCCATGATGTCGGTCACATAGCGGGTGATGGTAGCGTTGGTGAAATCCTCAAAGGCAAGATATGGTTTACACAGCTCGACCATCCAAGCAAAGGTGATGTTGGCCAGACCTTCGAAATCTGTCGTTGCATCATCCGTACCTCCACCGACATTGATATGGACACCTAGGATACCCAGTCAGCTGCTGATTTCTCGCTTTCAAGGCTCGCCAACAACTAGTTGCTTACCTGTGAACCAGACTTGGACCAGATCCGGCTTCCGCTTCTTCCTCAGCTCCTCCAGCTCTTGATCGATCCGTTCGCGGTGCAGGGTCAATTCGGGCCAGTCTTCTTCGTCCTTCTTCATCGCCATCTTTTCCTCTTGGATCACGTTTTCGTTTGGGATGTAGTACAAGGTGGGAAGAAATGGCTGACGGCGATCGTCCAGTGCCAGTGCGTGAAATGCGTGTTTGATGTCTATTAAACTCCATTAGCTCAAGATCTGGGGTTTTGGGGCAAGGAGTCCAGATCATGCTCACATGGGTTCCACTTGACATTCAGCCATTCGTATTGTTGCCGACTAGATGCATGGCTACGCAGGTACGTGTCGGCAAGCCCGAGGCTTCCCACTGTGTCAAAGACACCGACAACCTCGATTTCGCGTGACCCCGGCCACTCGATGTCCCCCTTGCCCATATCGTACCATGGAATCTCGGGGTATACCGTCTCTTTCTGGCTTTTGGGAACGAGCGGGGCTTTCCCGGCGTACCATTCAAAATACTCCTTGGTCTTTCGGAAGGTGTGCTTGCTGGTGTTGGTCTTGTACGCTGCGAACAAGGATGCAAAGTGGTTCATGTGATAAGGTTGGATGACGCCAAAGTCGGTGATCATGCCGGCAATGGCCCGCGCGGTAAATGCGCCGCGGGAGAAACCAAAGCAGTAAATCTTGTCGCCGGGCGAGTAATTGTTGACCACGAAGTTGTAGCCTTCAATCACGTTGGTTACCAAGCCATCACCACTAGCACCTTGGCGGTTGGATTCGAACCAGGACAACGAGCCGGTGCCCACGCCTGCGTCATAGAAGACGATCTGCTGCCAGACGGTGCCGTTCTCTTCCGCACCGGCCTTGGCGATGGTCCTGGCTATTCTGGTGATGTTGGACGGCAGACTGTGCCCGCCGGAAACTGAAGACTGCCATGTGCCATCACAGCATATGATTATCTTCTTTGGACGAGAATCAACGAGCTTGAGCGGAGCGTCTGCCATCGTGAATTATTTTGCGAGGCTTTGATCTGCGGGTGTGGGATTGAGGCCAGTCTTGAAGGTTGGGCACAGATTGTAGGTATGCGTGGGTATTTAATCAGCATCACCTCGTTCGCACAACGCTTTCGGCCGAGGTGCTACTTCAGCGCGGCGTCAGATTGCTATCGTGGCTTGCGTCCAGACTCCATGATGGGCGCAGCGGCTGGAGCGGACACGCCATCAGCTTGCCTTAGTTAGGCCTATTGGCAGTCTATCTATAGGCCATGCCATGCACGAATCCCACTTGGGGAAATTTCACTGGTTGCAGCCGAATAGTTTTACACTTACCCCACCTCTCATGATGGGGCTGCCACGCCGATGTCTGCATTTCAGCTGGCCTGAAAACGGGCCTAGATTGTTTTTAGCGCCAAGTGTCTAGATCAGCTAGCCACATGCATGCCCATGCATGCCCTGAAATCCGACTTCGGATCGGCTTATGCCCCGGGGCACGCTCCACGCTACATCCGATTCCCCAGGACCTTCACAACCACCCGCTTCTAAGCCGTAAGGTACGGCATGCCCTGTTAGTTTTGCAGGTGAAGACGGAGTCCAACCCCGATCTGCTACCCGTGCTCAGCTATGCATCAACCCTTGCGCGCAACAACCGGTACCTGCACCGGCCCAATACCGCAGCGAAGCCGATAAGCGGGGCAGAGAGGGCGAGGACCATCGGCGGCGTGAGCGTCATGATTTAGGACGCCAAGTAGGACAAGCCGGTCGGCAAGATAGCACTGGTTCTGCACCACGACCGGGCCGAGCCGTTGAAGCCGGGCAGACAGTACAGGTGATGCCGGCGGTGTGATGTTTTGGGTGATGTTTGGGCTATTGATTTGAAAGGATCGCCCTGTATCAATATACCTAGGCATATAATCTTGCGCGCAAACAGGCCGGACAGCGTTGATCACCCACGATGGCATTTTGTCGCCCTCATCTAAGCTGGAGAGATTCTGTTACCGCCAATCTTATCATCCTTTACCAAAACCGAGTCGTCAACCATCACTCCTCAAATTCAAACCCCTATTCCTCGCCTCAACAACAACACCCTGCATATCCCCGCACACCAACATCCTCTTCAGCTTCAACCCCTTCACCGGACCTTCTTCATCTCTCACAAACGCACAGTCATACGCCCTCGGCACACTAATATCCCACTCCACCCCCTTCGAGTCAAGAACCTTCTCTACTTCCTTCGTGTCTGCTCCATCCTTGAATCTGGCAAACACCCTCCCCATCGCTAGGCCCTGATACCCCTCCTCCGTCTCCTCGATATACACACTCTCAATCTCCACCGTCGAGGTCTCATAGAGCGCTAGCGACTGGATGAATGCCTTAGCGCCAGCTTTGCACCCGTGGAAGCGCCGTCCGTCGTGGGAGCCGAGTTCGAAGTCGGAGGTCAGCCAGGTGTTGGTGGGTTGAGCGTGGGCTGTGGCGGTTTCGCACCAGGCAGTGGTGAATGCATGCATGAAGGGCATGACGGAGTGGGAGAGCATGGTGGGGGACCAAGGGGGTGATGATGGGGTGGTACGGAGGCCGAGGATGGAGGTTTTGGTGGACATTTTGGTGAAGGCCTTGGGTTTGGTTCGAAACTGTTGAGAGTGTTTAGAACTGGGTTGGAATGAGACAGCTCGCTTAGAAGACAGGAAGATACATTTCCAAAGGGGCTTGAATGAGTTGAGGGTTGATATAACCAATTCGACTGCCTCAAGTGCCGAGCTAATACCTGTATCCAAAACTCTCGAGTGCGTGACAATAAGGTGATTGTCATGATACCATCAGCAGTTCTTAGTTTCTGGAGGCTAGCTAGAGCCTGCGGAACACACCAACTTGAAGGCTCTTTAGCAGTGATAAGCTCTGCTCTAATTTATTTAAGTTTTTAACTTTAGATCTCCACTTTAAGAAATTAAGATAATCTTTAATAGCGCGTTATAGTAAATTTAAATAAGCTTTAACTACTTTTTTGCTATATTATTATACCTTAGAGTTTTTAAAGTAAGAAGGGATTTCTTAAATATATATATAGCTTAACTAGTTCCTAATAGTAAAGATAGAGTTAGAAAACTCTTCACTTACCTTAACCTTTATAAGGCTTAGCTTGAGCTTTTTAATAGAACTTGTCTTCCTCCGCTTAATATAGTATATACTAAGGTATATAATGGCAGCCCACTTAGCTGTTAGCTTCACCAAGTTACTAGTCGTTTTAAGCACGTAAAGAGCTTGTTTATTTAAGTGTTTAAATGGTTATAAGTGTCCCTTTTTACTTAATTAAATACATATAGGTTAATTAAATCTTAATAGAAACTTTAACCTTTACTTTAAGTATAAGGAATCCTTTTGCTATTCGTTCTGTAAGATTAACAGTTAAAAGGTCTAGTCAATATAGCCTTTCTTTAAGTGTTTATTATACCTAGATATTAATGACGATTTTTATATTAGGTAATGTGGGAACTGTTAGTTTAATAACTGTATTTACAGTTATAAGAACCAGAATCTTCCTTTAAAAGTGAAGTTATAAAAGGTAACTCTATTACTAAGAAATTCTCTGTTAAACTTTATAACTACACTATTAAAGAATAAGTTGAAGTTTAACTTAAGTAAAGTTTAGAAGTAATAAGAGGCTTTTAAGAAGGGGAAGAGGTAGGGGAAGAAGTGGAAGTAAGACCTTATATAGAAAGATAAAGACAGAAGATATATATACTTTTTATAAAACAGAAATAAACTTGTTACTTTTTTCCTTTACATTACTTTAAAGTATAATAAAAATGATAATATAACGGAATATACACTTAAACTATTAAAGGGAAAGAAATAAAATAGGAGAAGAGAAAAAAAGAAATTAAGGATTTAAGCTCCCTGTAATTAAAGTATTTATATTATTTTAAATGAACTGTAAGTTATTAAAGCTCTATAGTAATGCTTCCCCTTAAGTGTTATTATAAAGTTTAAAAGTTATATATTGATAATCTTAAGATATAAAATTAATAATTGGAAAGTGGGAGACATTTAAGAAAAGAATTCTCTATTACCCCTTTAATCTTAAAAGTTAAAAGGCTTCCTTTATAGAATTTTAACTCTAAACTTACTTAACTTAAAGATTTAGATTCATTTCCCCTTATTAATTAAGAGTAAGATATTACTTTACTTAATAACTTTTTACTTATATTTAACCTCCTTATCTTACGTAATACCTTCTTCCTTTTAATTAAAGATAAGTTTACTATTCTTATTAAACATTAATATTAAGATATCCTTTACAGTTAAATCCTTTAGGTTATACTTATCAGGATTAAGGTCTTTAAAAGTAAGAAGAGCCTTACTGTTAAACTTTATATAAATGCTATTTACTTAGAAAAACTTTTAAACTCTCTTTAACAGGTAAGAGGTTCTGAACAATACTTTATTAAATATCTTAAGAACGTAAGTTAACTTAAGTTTAACCTTTTTAACTTTATAAAGGCTATATTACTAATATATTAGTTTTCAGTACGTAGATATATTAATCTCTTATATACTGTCTTAGATTAAGATGAAGTCTCTTTCTTTAATTAAAGCAGATTAAGGTTAAAACTTATACGTAAACTTCTTCTTTTAGTAATTAGCTTACTTTTACCTTACAGTTATAACTTAATCTGTTATAATATTTATATTATATTAAGCTTTACTAAAGTATCTTACTTTAATAGTTATTAACGTAACTTTAGCTTTAAGATCAAGTTACCCTTTATCTAATTAGATAGAGATAATCACATCTTACTTAATAAGACGTTAAAAGAGGTAATTAACCTTAACTTTAGATACTAAGTTAAAACCTTTTACTAAGTAAAAAGAGGTTATCTTATAACTCTTTTTAAAGCTTATCTTATTAGTATGAAAGATATAAGGAAGCTATTTCTTAAATCTAATAACGTTTCCATTAGTAAGCTTAGCTAACATTAAGGCGATCAGGTAATAACCTCTTTTATTAAGTCTATTAGCTTTTAAATTATACAGGGATATAATAACGCGTTTAATACAGAGTTCCTTAAGGTATGCTTTTAAAAACCTTTTAAACTTAATGTTACTATTTACCAAGACTTCTAATAACTATCCCTATTATAGAATAATATAGTCTATTATAAAGGTTTTTACTACTTTTAAACTCTTAATATAAAGGACTTTTACTTCTAAATACTTAAAGATATTATCTTATCTTTTAATTACTTATATCTTCTTACCTTTAAGCTTAGATATAAAGACTTAAAAGTTAAAAATCCACTATATAAATAGCTATAAAGATAATATGTTATACTCTAGTCCTTTTTTATAACGCTTATTATTATAATCCTAACAGTTAGAATAGCTTTTAATCTAATTCTTAATTATAATATATATTCTCTTTTAATAATAATACTTAATAATTTAATTATAGGTAACCTTACGTCCTTAATAGCTAAATAGCTTATAAAGACGTAACTAGATCTGTCTTTATAGTTTCAGACAGTTTATAATTCTTTACAGGAGGATATTTATACCTTTAAGTAGCTGTATTTAAAGGATCTTATACTTAATAATATACTTATAACACTTAGCTTTCTATTTTTAAATTCCTAAATATAACTTCTTTATAACCTTAAGTAGAACAGTGAAGCTAATTAAGTAAGTTATAATATTATAAGACTCCTTTTTCTATATATTATTAAGTAACAGTTTAGTTTAAAGGTTTATATTAATAATTTTTTAAGTAAAGATCTAAGTGTTAACGAAATTATTAATGTCCTCTTTAAGTTTAAGTATTATTAGATTAAAGGGATTAATAAACTTTTATAACAGCTGATTAGCTACAGTGTTTTTAAAACTAAAGATATGTTTAATGTTAAAGTTAAAGTTTTAAATTTAAGTAATCTACCTTATAAGAAGGGTGCTAAGCATATCGCTAACAGCTTTGTTTAGTTAATAAACCAGAATAAAAGTATTAGTTTTAATAATAAACTTAACCTTGTAAAGGTAATAATAGATTCACTTCAATATGTTTAATAGTCCTTTAACTTCTTACTTAATAATATTATAGCATTTCTTAACATTAAACTATATTTTACTCTTAAAGTAGTAAAGGTACTGTTTTTCGTCTAACTTAACTTACTTAATAACTCCTCCCTAGCCTTTAAAGCTAACATTAATAACTATAAAGATAAGGCTATATTAAGAGTTATTATAGGTTATTACTGTTAAGATTAAAGTAGTAGTAACTTTTCTTTATAAGAACTTTATTACTGTCTGCTCTCTTTTAATCTACTCCCATTACGTATCTATCTTTATTAACGTGTATAACAGTATTATAACTTATCTAAATAACTTAATCTAAACTGAGTAGAATTTAATTATTCTTATAAATAACTGGACTTCTTTAACGTTTAAGTAGGTTCTTTATTTATTTACTTTAAAGACCTTTATTTAATTAAGGGAACGTCTATTTAGTAAGTATATATAACTTAATAGAACAGCTTTTACTTAAACTTACTATAACTTAATTAAGGTAACAGTTACTTTTACCAGTTTATAGTTAATAAAGATAACGTTTAAGTTTATTAAATACTTAATTATATAACGTTATAAGTTAAGCTTAAGTTCTTCTTTACTATAATTATATTATGGCCCTTTTACATAAATATTATTAAGAAAAGGCTAACACTTATATAAGATAAGGTTATAAAGTATTTAAATTACAGTTTATATAAACTAAGTTACCAAATTTATTACTCTTTAAGGAAGAGTATATATCCTGAAAAGTCTAATTAAAGTAGAGAAAGTTATTACGTCTCCACTTATAACGTTTAGCTTAATATAGTTATAATTAGAGAAAAAGTCCAGGAGTAAGATAAGCTTACAGCCTTTAAACTCCTTACTGACCTTTTCTACACCTAATAGGCTAAAGGTATTATAAACTGTAACTTTATTTATCTTTTAAATATTTTTAATTAGATAGAGAATACTGTACTTTCTTTAAATAACAAACTAGTTATTACAGTATGCTATATAAGACTCCTTTAAAACTCCTTACTATACTTCATCTTTAAAGACTTAAATAACCTTACGAATAAAAGGCTTTAAGATAGGAATATAGCTAGACTGCTAAGCTTTATAAAGGATAGTTTTAATCTTTTACAGAGGTATAATCTCTAAGCTAATCTAACCGCTTTTTATAAAGTCCTATAAGAGAGCTAGTTCTTTATTATAAAGGATATAAATAAACAGTTTAACTTCTTTTAAAGTTAAGTCTTTTGTAACTTTACTAAAGATATCTTATAGCTTTTCCTCTATTAACCTTATCCCTTATTTAATTAAAAAGAACTTTAATAAGTAATACTTATTAAACTCATTACTGTACTGTATATACTTTTCTACTTTAACTATTTATTTACACTTTTAGTCTAGATCTCCTTTAAGAATAAAGCCGTTAGATAAAGCAGTATCAACTAGTTTAACCTTCTTATTAGCTCTCTTATATATAGTAAAGCTTTTAACTGAAACAGGCAGTTCCTTAACGTTTAACTTATAAAATTCTTTCTTCTTATAACGTTTATATATTCCTAAGACCTCTTATAACTAGTAAATTCCTTCCTTTAAAGTTATAGTCTTCTAATTAAAAGTAAAATCATCTAATCTGGCTCCTCGAATTTGAGACACTCCAGCTTCCAAGCGTCGGCACCATCAAGGAACTCGAATACTGTGCGATGCATAAATTCCACCTCTGCTCCGACGGCGCACTTGTAATCCGAGCTGTTCAAGGCGGACCCGCATTCATGGGGCCCGAAGTCTTTGCACGCGGTGTAGTCGATTTCGATCAACCCCCCTGTCCGGCTTCGCAGACGGCCTTCTAACTGTGAATAATCCTCAGGGCCAATTGCTGATGCATTGACTAGCTCATTGTCAAATCTCGCTAAGCTAATGACTGGGATGCGATCTCCAAGTACGTACCTAAGAGAACTATCCGTACCTAAGTGTTGATGAGGTCGGGAACTCTATCCTATCAAGATGAGAATCTTATTACAAAATTACTCGCTAACGTCACTAAATTCTTCAACATCTTTCTAGCAGGAATCGAAGATTTAACAAGGCAGCCTATATATCCCTGATGGTAGATAATGACTTGTCAACCAGATGAGAGCACAGACAGCTGACGTTGCTGTTGTCGTTAGCGACTCCATCCGTACTGCATCCTTCTCTGGCATAGCATAGTAATGGTATTGCTCTGAAATTGATTTGATTGGATCCTTCTGGTTTCTTTTGGATTTTTTGGAGTCATACGCACACCCAGGACTCGTGAACGTCGTGATTGGAACTGTTGCCTGGAAGCTATCCTTACAGATTACGCGTCGTCTGCTTTCCATCGATAGGGAAGTTTGGCCGGGGGGACTGAAAAGGGGCCTCTAAGGCTGTGCGGCGGCGGTGTACGGGATCACCCCAGCTCAGGGAAGAATCAGGGAGAGCTCAGGACCAATCAGCCACAGCTCACCCCAGCTCACCCAAGCTCAGGATTGCGAACGAAAAAGGAAATTTCGTGTGCCAAGATTCGTCTCAGATAACCAGGCTGTTACACATAGCGTAAGTTGTCTGCGTATTGGGATTTGCTGCCATATTAGTTGAAAAGACAGTAAACGTACGATTAGAGCTGCTTGACTGCGGACGTCCTCGGTAATAGCTGTGAGATGCATGCATGTCAGATTACTTACTGAGAGAAGTTAACGTGGAAGAACGAGGAGACAGGCCTTCTATTTATATGCGAGGCATCGCTGATGTCCTTTGGCGGGATCGGAGTTCTAGTTATCCAGGTACCTACCAGGCTCTTGAATCAGTGGTTTCCAATGGCTGTCCGTGAGGCTCAGCTGTGGCCATGAAGCGCCCAACCCGTATACAAAGACGTGGAGGAAAAGCAATTTACACTAAATAGCATCTGGCTATGTTCCGATGCAAGTATTATAAGGATAATTTAGATTCATCATCTCCTTTGTCACTACAAATACATGTAGAGTGAGTGCCCAACAAGGGGGTAAAAAGTTCGTATTATAGGCGCTCAAGCCAACAAAGAAACTCTATGGTCAGGTGCATTTGCCTGGGCCGTGACTTTCATTGAGGGAGCAAACATCTCTGGAGATCCTACCTACCTAATATACCGGCATAAACGGTCGCAAAGTATCCCGAAGATCAAAGCACTTAGAAGCAGGCTAGGTAGCATTAATTCACTACTTGAATGGCAACCCCAGCTCCCCCCAGCAATACAATCTGCGTAAACAAGACACTACCATCCAGCCCCAAGTCACACACAACCAAGCGCCTGATACACTCCCGGACTCTCCACCACAATCCTCATTCCCCTCTTAACCAGCCCTCCCACCTCCACAGTTCCCATAACCCCAGCCCTCCTCCCGACAATATTCCTCTCCTCGTCACGCACCACAAAGCTCTCTTTCAGCCCCGGCCGAAACTTGTCAATCTGCGGACACGGATTCCGCAGCCCCTGCAGGGCAACAATCGGATGTGCCGACTCGCCCCCTTCCCCAGTGTCATCGGACCCGGCAGGGACGAAATGCAATTTGGTGCCGACGCCGAGTGCCAGCAGGTCGATGCCGGTGGTGGTGATGTTCTCCCCGATCTGGCCGGGGGTGATGCCCGAGGCGTCGAGGATTTCCTTAGGGATTAGATGGACTTGGCGGAGGTTGGGCGGGGGCGGCTGAATGTGCAAGCGGCTGCGGTGCTGCACGTGGATTCCATTGTGGCAGTCGCCTTCGATGCCAAGGCCTGCGATGAGGGTGAGTTCTGGGGCGGGGGACTTGCTGAAGTCGTGGGAGGGGGATTTGGCTAGGGCGTGGACGGACATGATGTGCTTGAGGGGGTTGTACTCGATTGGATCGTCTTTGGGGAGGTTGAATATTTTCTGCGCGGGGGAATTTATCCGTCTTACTTCGAAAGGGAGTCAAAATCATGACTAATACGTGGTGTTGGGGAAGTACGCGGGCCGACATCGAATCCGTTGCTGTCCAGTGCTTGTCGGGACAATCTCATATTTGGCGAGCAGTCGGTCTCCTATTTGTTTCTTTGCCAAGAACCCTTGACAAGGTCTAGCATCTTTCATTCATCTCCCGTCGAGTTCATGTTTTCAGTCGGCAGATTTCTGGCTGAGAAACAGATAGACCGCCTCGCAGCATGGATCCAATTGGCAGGCGTGGTCCACGGGTGTTGACGTCAGACCCTGTGACATCTCCCACGACTCGGAGCTCATAAACGTCATTGAACGCCCATGCTTCAGATCTTCGCAAAGAAAAAAAGCCCAAGCCGTGAGCAGGCTTCATGAAGAGCATCATTTCCCGACTTCTCAACCGAGCTGGACACATCAAGTCCCAGCACCATCATACTATCTAAAACGCGCAACCCGCTTCCAGTCCGCCATGGGAATCCACCTGCAAGGCAAGTGCATGTGCCAAAAACTGCGGTACTCGCTCGACCTCGAATCACCTGACGATGCGCGGAACTCGTTTTGCCATTGCAACAGTTGCAGAAGAGCATTCGGTACCAATTTCGGGTTGACAGCCAAGGTACCAATCCAGAGCTTCAAGTACGAGGACGGCTGCAGCCCAAAGCAATACAAACAGGAGAACCGCGTAACGAGGGAGTTTTGCGATACCCGCGGCACTTTATTTGCGAGTATGGGGTATGTTTGACGAATATCTGAAAATGCTCGTTGCTGAATGTGGTTCTCACATGGAAACAGGAGGAGGCAGCAGACAAGTTCCGGTATATCATGTGGGGGACTCTCGACGAGCCCGAGAAGATACCACCGAAAGGGGTGTTCTTTTGCAGGAATCGCGCCGCGTGGATGCCCGAGATACCTGACGTCTTTCACAAGCGGGAGATCAAAGATTAACTGCCGATAATTACTGGCCTGACATTTCTGCCATCCATCTTCGAGGATGACCGGGTGGGCCGGGCTCCAGCTCAGCCGCCGGTCACAGGTTTCTCGTGTACCTCATTTGGCGTGGCTTCTCGGGCTCTCAAGGATTCCTGGACTGTAGACTGCGAACCATGCCCCGCAGACGCTCTGGAATTTGTGTCGACCCCAAACTGCAAGCCGTGGTCTACAGATGTGTCCCCCGTCTTCGTCTTCGTCTTTCTCAGGGGATGCCGACGTCGTACTTCCCACGCTAGCCATAGAAGCGAGCCGACGAGCAAGAGTCCCACGCCTAATCCAACACCTATTCCAACCTCCAGAGACTTGTCACTTGCTGTTGTTGACTGTGCTTCGCTGCTCAAGTCCTCAGATACACCCGGCCGATGTGTTGCCGTGGCATTGGGAGCTGAGTGGCTTGTGGTCAATAGTTGATCTGGCGGCGGGTGATAGGCTTCGTTGAAAACATCGATGCGAAATATCTGTCGAATTCAACGCAGTCAACCAAGAACACAGTAATTAACGCTCTCAAGTCTTGTTGTATTCAGGGAGCCGTCCTCTCAGCCAAG
>Ga0247780_1000100_pt1 | contig 79776 bp, 75 predicted proteins | sample UWRJL079202R5_FD_179927 | JGI IMG/M metagenome (GOLD analysis project Ga0247780, IMG submission 179927) | Plant litter microbial communities from Arlington Agricultural Research Station in Wisconsin, United States - UWRJ-L079-202R-5 | ecosystem: Environmental > Terrestrial > Plant litter >...
GGTGAGGAGGGAGAGGGTGAGGAGGAGGAGGGTGAGGGCGAGGAGGATGGTCGGGGTTAGGGAGGGGGGCGAGGGAAGGGGGAGGGGGTTGGGGATGCTCATGATGGTGGTGGAGGGCGGTTTGGTGTTGTTGAAAGGAAGTTGGAGGGGGGAAGTTGGAGAGTGGTAGTAATGGGATGAGTGCCAGGCCCTTTGGCTCCCGTTCGAGTCCCCCCGGGGTCAGCTTCGGGCTAGTCCGTATGCGGTCGCGGAAGTCGGAGCCTGGGACTGGCAAGGTGCACAGGCAGGGTTCTCCTACAAATGCCGGAGGGGGCTAGCTGCCGTTTTGCCGTTTTCGGGTGCGTGTATGCACCTTCTGCCTGACAAACCCTTGTCAGCATCACCTGTCAGCAGCGGGGGGAGCATCTGATTCGCTGGTACGGCATATGCACTTCACGCCAAGTGCCAGACTTGGCTAAGCTTTGAAGCAAAAGGACCTTGTTCTGCTCAGTTCGCAGTGAGTTTGTGCAGCGATTAGGTGGGTTATGGCGGATGCGGCGCTGATCTGTTTCTAGTTGTGCCGATAGTCAATATGGTGTGTTTGGAGCCGTCATGAAACCACATTAGTGGTTGGAAAAGGATTGCTCTAACCTCCCTGCAGGTGCGTGGCGTGGGCCGAACAATGTGCATTGAGCAATCGAGTTACGAGTTGCTTTGTTGGCAAGCGATCAAAACACCATCTTACTTCAGCTTCAATCTAGGTTATCATTACCATATTACACCACAGAGTGTTATAGTGTATAAGTGTACTGTAGATGACAGTCGATGCATCCTTAAGAAGGGAAACTTTTATAGGGTGGCAGGGGCTGCCAGTACTTCTGGGCATTACAGGGTGCCTGAAAGTCACTTTTTTTACCAAATGGCCCATTCGCGAGAAGATCACGCCCCAAGTGAAGGATGTCATTAAGAGAATGTCATCAAGTGGAGCATGTCATCCAATTGAGCACCTGACCAATGCCCCGTGCCCCACGCCTAAAAGAAACACACCCCACGTCCAAAATCCTTTAACATCCCCTTCTTCCTCTCACATTTCTTCCTTCCCACCATCAACGACTCAACATTGAAGGATAGGAGCCTTCATGTTGTGTTTGACTAAATTGTTTTTGAGGTGATGGTTTTTTCCTTCCCAGCCGGCTTGTTTCAGCAACCTGAACCTTCTTTTTACCGGCGTGGCGGTATGACTCTGAACGGCGTGTCGGCATGACACGTATCAAAACCCTCGAACAAAGTTCTCCCAACGTCGGGTGTGACGTTGAAAAACAAAGTTTTTCTTGACCGAATTGTTACAAAGAATTCGTCCACGCTCTCGTCATCAGCGTCTGCTTCTTGTATTGGCTGCTTGACGCCCCGACTTTTCTTTCAAGCACCGCAAAGACTTTGTCGCTGACAACCGCCTAGATCTGGTCACTCTCTCCTTTTCTTCCACTAATCGCGCATTCTACGTCCAACACCGCTACCATGCAGCGAACTATTGACGAGCGGTACAAGGACTTTCAAGCCAAAGCGGCTAGCAACGAGAGGGCGCAACGCGAGCTGCGACGCGTCCTGGACAACTTAGACAAGTTGCCCGAGCAGCAGAGCGCGGCCGACCTCCTGCCAATCGCCGAGATGGAAGAACGGCTCCAGTACGTCAATAAGCTTGAAAAGTATTGGCGTGTCAATTTTGCCTGGCTGTCCCATAAGCCCGAAGAAGTGTCCCGGGATTTCAACGACGCCGAGCTTTCTGGCCTGCTTCACATGGATACGGACTATCTACGTGATAACACAGCGAGGCCACAAGATATGAACACACTCATCGAAGACATTCAGCACTTTCCGCTTGTGCTTAAAATTTGTAAGTACCCCTTTCTACGACTGTTTGAATTCCCTGACGAACGACTGCAGTTGCCACTAAGTCCGAGTCATTGTCGAAAGCAGAGTCAGCAGCACAAGAAAACGACCAGCCCATGATCTGGATCCTGCCCCCCAGTGTATCGTCAGCGTCCGGCGATGACGAGGAAGAGAAACAAGCGGCTGAGAAGCTCAGAAGCACCAAGTTTGACAGCTCTGGCAAAGCGTGTCGTAACGAGTACTACCTCAAAAAGCGGAAACAGCTGGACAGCCATCGGTGCGCCATCACCGGCACTCGAGATCCGCATGTCTGTCACATCGTCCCCTATGCCGCCAACGCGACAGAGAATGGAAGGCTTCGATGGAAGAAAGTCTTGCTCGCCTCGATGCGCCTCTTCATGCAGGACAGACCGAACGACAAGAAGCTTTTCGGTTTTCAAGACCGTATTCTTTCTCTGTTCACCTTTGAACGAGGCGTTAGCGACAGGCACTGGAACTGCATCTCGCTCTCACCCGTGCTTGATGACTGGTGGGGAAGAGGGTATTATGGCCTTAAGTACCTCGGCACGTACGACGCGAATGTCCAAGACGCCGATGCTGTCGTGGCGCTGCGCATCCAGTTCCACTGGATGCCGTGGAGACGCAGGGAGCCTGGTCGGAAACCGGCACCGCTTGGGCGTACAAAGGAGGGCATCATAGCCGCCTTTGCTGGATCAGCGACAGCGTCCTATTGTGGCAACCCGGAGAGTTGGCGAGGGGAGCCCATTGTGGCTGTCTCCAGACCCGAGACGGGATTCACTCTCGAGACCGGCGATGTCTTCGAGGTCTTGATCCAGAGGCGACACATGGAGAGAATGATCGAGGCTTTCCGGGTGCAGTGGGCCCTGATCAAGATGCTCGCCATGGTGGGGGGAGCAGAGGCGGTGGAGGACGTGCCTGACCACCCCGAATTCCTGGATGAAGACTGGCGACTCCCGGGCCCAAGAGCCGCGTTTGTGCGGCACTGGGCACAAATCGCCGCGACGGAGGAGGAAGAGCGCTCTGGAGGAGGGGACGAGGGATAACGGCAACACTGACAGTCCGATCCCCGACTGACGACCGAAACTCTCATAATTGAAACGGGGGTACTGGAGACACATTTCTTCATATGAGGGATAGGTACCCTGGCAGAAAATTACAAATGCTTTCGTAACAAGGCATGCTTGCGTAGGAAACGTGACAGTGACTGAATCTCATTTAGGCAGATTCTGTTCAACTAGACTAAGTCAACTAGACTAATTCATTGTCTCTACAAAGGCTCAGGCCAAATAAAAGAGTCTCTTATCTTGGTGTAAAAATATGTTCTTAAAATCCTCGCACAGTCTCATTCTGGACGGACAGGCCTTAGCTTATCACATCACAGGCCTTTTTAACATACAGGAAGGCCTTTCTAGAATGTAGGAAGGCCTTCTCAGTATAAATGTAGGTGTTTTAGAATGAGAGATGGCCTGTAATAACGACAGCTCTAGGCGGTCCTTACAGTGACAACCATTTTTTGCACTGGCTAAAGGGACCCTTTCTTTTGGCCCGAGCCTTCGTAGGCTTTCCTGAAATCAGTGCCCCGACCCGCCCTGATCAGAAGCCACATGCCCGCGAGCATAACTGGGAACCTCAGAAGAATCCACAGCGCCTTCCACATTGTGATTACCATACCGCGTCTCAACGTGCGTCTCAGCGTCTTCCCATCATTAACCCTCGGAAACGCCACTCCCGGGCCTGGCTCGGGCGTACCCAGAAACTCACACAAAGGACCCCACCCATCGCCAAGACGGTATTCCAACAGCTGCGCCGGCGGCACCATGGCTCTCACCGCCGCATAATGCGCCTCAAACTTGTCTCTATACGCGGCGCGCATCTCCACCACCGTCCCGACCTCGAACCATGCCTGCAGCACATCCCACCGCATGGTGAAGCCAAAGGTACCCGTCAGCGGTTCAGCCAACCGGCGCACCAGCGTGCCGGGCCATCCCGTAACGGTTTGCACCAGTGTCTCGTCCATGCTGGCGGCCCACTTGTCCGGATCGCGGTAGCATAGAATGACCTTGGCGCGCGGGTACGCCTTGATTAGCGATTCGGGATACAGGCACGCCACGTCCGCGATGCTCTGGTAGTCGGCCAGCAAGACGTCCCACTCCTGCCGGGTGAACGGTGCCGTGTCAGGTGCGAATTCCGGCCTCAACCATCCCGGCGGCCGGTTCGGGTCCGGGTAGAGCACGCGCATGTAGGGCAGGTTAGCCCATGCCGCGCGCGCCCATTGCTGCAGCAGCAGTGGCTTTTCCTGAGCCCAGGTTGCCATGTGCCGGCCGTGGAGCACGCGGTCGACGCCGAGGATGTTGAGGGCGGTTGTCATTGAGTAGGTGCCTGTGCGGAAGGCGCCGAGACAGAGGACGCCGCCGTCATTGCCGAAGGTTGTGACTGCAGCATCAGCCCTGCTGTCAGGTTGGGGTTTGTTGTTGCGAAGCGCCGCCATTGTTGCCGAGAATTGTGCCAATAGGCGGTTGTCAGACTCAGTGTAATGAAAACTGAGGGGTTCGCGAGAAAGACAAGAGAGAGGAGAAAGTGGGGTAAGTGAGAACTGGGTATCCGTCAATACAGATAGAGTAGGTATCTGTCTCTCTCCTCCATCCCAGTGATGGGGACTTCTCTGGCCCCCATGTTACATAGCATTTCGGATGTGCGACCCGGAAAATGCCTCAACGAAATAGAAGCACTGCGCCTCGGTATTGCTGAAGCGTGCTCACTAGTTTCGTCGAGACGGGAACCGCCGGCCAATAGACGGCCGAGCTGCTGCCGGTTAAATCGTCAGGGAATCGTTGAATGCAGCCAAGCAGCGGACGACAAGCCCCTCTCAGTTGAAAAGATTTGGCGTTTTTGCCATGCAAGTAAAGCTTCGCTTTGGAAACCCTGTGCTATTCCGGGCGTTATCCAACGCGGGTCCATAGTACTTTGGCTCCATCATCACAAACGACTGCCAAATCATGAGGTCCAACGGCCAAACCTCTGCCTTGAACCAGTGGCGAAGAGGAGGGTATACTAACTCTGTTGTGAACTCTGTTGTGAACTGTGGGTTTTCCTGATTTATTTTTAGTAGCCCCTGATTCCAGCTGCGACAACTTTGGCTTCACCTTGCAGGTTTGCTGCCTGCGGGTTTAGAGTCTTGAATGCCCGTGAATGCATCGCTGCTGTTGGGTACTTTTTTTTCTTTCGGTGGGTTCGGGTGCAAGTGGAAATTAGCACCGTAGTGGTATCAATGAAAGGTGTGCGGGTCCCCTGTTCTTTACCCCTTTGCCTCTTACACCTCACGTATGGTTTGGGGCATTGAAGAGAGTGAGCAAAGCTTGACAGAATGTCGCCAGTGGATCTTTTGTGTCAGGGTCAGGAGTCGCTTCCATGTTATGCCTTGACGTCCACCTATTTTTTTCCAAGCCAATGTCACAGTACATCGCGGATTCAGATTGTGGTGGTCCTATGTTCACAAGAAGACAGTTCAATGCAAAACACCAACACATAGTCCGAGCAAGATCCAGTCCAGCCGTCTTACACGCCAAGCGAAATGCATTTCCCCATTTCTCCACCTCACGGCCCAGGATCTCCATTCCCACTAGGTTTCGTGATGTCACTTAGCGGTGGTGAGTTGCGCGCTTGGACGATGTGGGGTCAGCCCTAAGAAATGCAATTGCGCGAAGAAAAAATCAGTAAAAGCCCGGCTGGCGCAATTGGTAGCGCGTGAGACTTCTATGTCCATCATCTCGACTCCGTGCGAGCAAGATATAATCTCAAGGTTGTGGGTTCGAGCCCCACGTGGGGCTTTACCTTTTTGTCTTTTTAAGGCGGAAGGGCGTTGATTTTTTTAGGTCAGTTGAGGATGAGGCTCAATTGACGCACATCTGTCAGACTGACTGCTCGTGATGTTTTGCGTATCGGATGGGCCGGAAGTGCCAAGGAATGAAACCATGGCTGGTTTTGATGTAGGTGAGGCTGACTGCTCTCTGTGGATACGAGTGAACAGCGGAACTTTGCACTTGCGACATTGTTGTAGCTGGCACTTGCCTGCTTGTGGCAGGATGTCGCACGTTCTACGGCGCAGGATGACATACGAAGGCTCTGGCTAAAAAAAGGGTCTCTCTTCTCCGTGTGAAAATACCTTGCTCAGACTGCCCCGTGGAAGAACAGCAGGGCCTGGGCTTACCATATAAAGACTTTGACTGTATTGTAAAATGCCTTTTCAGCGTCACTAAAGAAAACCGCATTCTCAAGATGCAGGCGGGCGTTTTCAGCATGTAGGACGGGCTTCTCAAAACGTAGGAGGGCCTTTTCGGAATGCAGGCAGCCCTGTCGGAATGGGAGATGGCCTATCACAACAAAACCCATAGGCTGCTTAGACAGTAAGACGGCCTCTTCCATACTCGCCCAAGGGTCCCTCTCTTTGGTCCGGTTTTGATACTGTGCTTGAGTTTGCTTCCTGTCAAGTCATCTCTTACCATCCAACTAGAATCACGAGAGGCCTCACTGACAAATTTGCGCCGGATGGAATAAACCCGCGAGAAGAGATCCGAAGGGCTTTCTCCGGTCCGTATATCGATGCCTTGAGCAGTGCGGCGCATCCCTCGTGTTGAACAATCCGGGCCGCCGTGTCAGTCGGAAGTTGTTCCCATTGGCTGGGCCGCCCCGATCACGGACCAGAGGTTCGTCTCCTCCAGCCACGCGGCCCAATGGGCGGGAATGCGGGGAGACGGTGCCGCAGAGAAGGCATACTCTGTAGTTGGTATTAACAATGCGGCTTATGGGAGGAGTTACGAGGGTTTCACAGACCCAGTCAGCCTTGGTGGCGAGAGCCTCAGTTTGTGACAAAAATAGATCTGCTGTAAAGATGCGGCACGCTCGACGATTGAGTCCCCAGTCGGTATAGAGTGTTCCGGATTTCGTTTCTCGGAAGCGAAGCGGGAATGATAGAGCGTCGCGGCAAAGGGGCCTCCCCGGAAGTGATCGCGGGTAGGTAGATGGAGGACGTCACCAGGCAGGATATTGCAAGACAACTTCAATCCATCCTGAGATCCTTCAGGGCGGAAAGAGCGGGATGCAAGGGCGGGATGAAGAGAACGGACGGACGTGGCTGGGGCGGGCACCGCTGGCGATTCGACCCGATTCTCACCGTTGTCCAGGGAGCAGAATCTAGGATCTGCAAAGAATCAGTTCCGCATCCCTGAACCTCCAGCTACGCGATGTGGCAAATGGCAAGGGTGAATCGCAGCAGGTTCAGATGCATTCGTCATCCCGTTCTGTGTTTCAGGTTTCCCTCTGCAATCGCGAGGGAAGCAAAGACACTGGAGCGCTAGCGTGGCAATCCTACCCCGACACCCCCTCGGCATGTAAGCGTGCGGCGTACACACGCAGACCGATGCCTACACGGCAGAGGCAGTCGCTGTGAGAACGACCTGGAGGCGATCTGGCCAATCAGGTACCCAAAAGGAACCACGACCAAAGTTGGAGGCAGGCCGGGAAACCATACCAAGTCATCTGACACGGCTCCTTTTCTGAAAGTATTTGTCGAGTCAGCGTGGGATGATGCGAACGTCAACCACACATTGTGATTCCGCATGAATGCGCGCGCACCACCTGCAGACAGATAGTGTTGGTTTGGGCGCTCAGCCATCGCAGCAGCAGCGTTGCTCAATGCTTGTGGCGATCTGGGTGGCGCGTGTCGTGAATGCCAAATATCGCGCACTACGAAGGGGACTGTGCGATCGCATCGAATACATTTAGTATGATTGATTGCGTTTGAGACCAGCCACTGACTCCTTCTCAATCGTACCTGCATCGCACTGGAACACGTGCGGGAACCCTCCAGCGCAAGCCACATCGCGGCACGGTCGAATCCTGACGGGGAGGCTGTGCGTCGGGAGAGTCGAATCGTGGTTGGTTGTAACATTCCGAAGCAATGCAAAACACTGCGATTGCGACTGATGGCACAAAATCTGCCCTGCGCGGGGAGCCGTGCCAGAAACATGATGTGCGCAGCGTTGGTTCATGCGTTGTGGCCTTGCAGGTAATCGCCAAATGGGGTTTTGGTGATACGACGCTGTCAAATCCGAACATCAACCAGTGCGGGAGTCGTCGCATTTCCTTGGGCGGGAGATCGCTCGCAGGGCGGGAGATTTATCTGACAGAAGCCTGGAGCGGAGCGGAGGAAGGCGCGTTGGCGTGTTGGGGCATGACGGGATGGTGCCGTGGCGATGGCCGCTGCGGGGTGCGCCTGCTTGGTTGGTGTTTGCTTCGTCCCAACTCCCGATATTGGTCGCATCAATCTCTGCGATTACCAACGTTGGTTGCCGACCAACCCGACCGCGTCGATGCGAAATCCGCGCCCCGTGGTCTCGTGGAGATTGTTGCACTGTGCTCGATGCAGAAAGCTTGGCACAGGGCGGCAGCCACCGGGGATTCTCTCGGGGTTTTGGGCAGGGGGTGGTCCGGGGGTTGAGTGGCCTGACCAGTCGTTCGGCGTTCCAGAGTCCCAAGCGGGCGGGTGGCCGCGCAGTCCGCCTGGCCGGTCTGCAAGGCCCCTTTGGCAGCCCCGGGGAAGGGGTGCCGGTTCCTGCGCCAATCAGTCCCCTCAACCACAGGGATGGCCTGCCGTCACCAACACAGCGGCCCAGGGAGCTGTGGTTTGTGGCTTGGCCACTCAAGCCCGTCAGCTCATCTTTCTCACCACTTGTGGGATTGATAACGCAGTCGCGCCCCTTGCATTCACCGCTGAGGATTCTGCTCCTGTCGCGATTCCAGATCAGCTCCCCGCATCAACGACGAAGACAACGACGGCAGCGATCACGACAGACTCGAGCCCTCGGAACCGGGCGAAAAGGATGTTGACGACCACAAATTCGCCGCCATCATGATTCTCCCCCGCGATTACACGGATATCTACCAAGACTCGGCCGCTCTGAGGAGGGGCATTATGGTCACCTCCATTGTCACGCCAGCGTTGGCTGCCATCTTTGTTGGCCTGCGGTTCTACTCCTCGCGGGTTTTCTTTCGACGCATCGATAAAGATGATTGTAAGCTCGCCGGACTTAACATTCGGATTTTGTGCTGACACGATCCAGGGCTCATTCTCGTCGCCTTGGTCTTCTCCATTATGTACTCAATATCAGAGCAGTTCCGTATGTTTCCCAGATGACCCCGACAGAGGTATTGTGATACTGACCAGTGTTAGACCTCCAATACGGGCTCGGGTTACACAAATGGGAGATCAAAGACCGTAGCATATACAATGGATACTTCTTAGTAAGCCCCACGGCCCTCACTACAGGCACACACGGCTAACATACCATTCGCCTTCAGGTTAGCTTCTTCCCGATCGCCATAACCAACAACTTCGCCATCCTCTTCACCAAGGCCTCGATCCTGGTCTTTTACCTCCGTTTCTCCGTCAGCAAGCGCTTCAACTTTGTCGCCTACTCGGTTCTCTCTGTTGTCATCATCTACACGCTCATGGGAGCCTTTGCGTTCTTGTACAGCTGCCAGCCCATGATTAAAACATGGATTCCTTCGACGCCAGGGACTTGCATCAATGTCAACGCCTGGTATGGGACGTTGGTCTCGCTGAATGTCGCCACCGACCTCGTGCTCCTGCTTCTGCCGTTCTGGCTGCTGAAGCCGCTGCGCGTGGGCTTTGCCCAGAAGGCGGCCATTGCTGCTATCCTCGGGACGGGAAGCTTGTACGTATCCATCCCAAACCGAAACTTCGTCGGCCTTGCTAACCGATCGCAGCGTCCTAGGAATCAGCATATTCCGACTCTACATCACGGTCGACTACTTCTCGGACAAAGACTACCTGCATCGCTACGGAGTGAACTACCTCTGGTTGTACGTTCCCCCCCCTTACCCCACACTCCGTGCTTCCATCCTAACCTTCCCGCCAGAATCATAGAAGTCAACGTCGCCATCATCTGCGCATGCCTCCCATGCCTCCGATCCCTCGCAGGCCGCTACATGCCATCCCTGATGGTCACACCCCGACCGATCCCGCCACGGCTCCGAACCATCCCCGTCACACAACGCACCAGGGATACGAGGATGACAGGGGTGACAGTGGAGCATTTCGAGGTCGTGGTGAATAAGACCGACATTCCGGCTACGATGTGGATAGAATCGAGGGCAAGCAGCGTGTTCTTCTGCTCGGAAGCTGGGTGCTGCGATATGGGCTCGGACCGCGCAGACACGCCGTCGATATACTCGGCAGTGGAGAGCCCGACAAGTCCGACGTTTCCAATAAAACCGAGTCCGACGTATGCGAGGGAGGGGTTCATATGATATGAATTGTTGTTAGATAATGGCGTTATGGGTTCGGGAATTGTTACATTTGGGTATCAGGGTTTTGGATTAGCGTTGGAGTTGGGATTCTCATGGGTTATTGGGTCAAGCAAGGTCGGGAAAGGGGTGTATGGGAGCAATCCCAGGCGCAAGGGTTTGGGTATTGGGCGTTGTTGGATATTTTGCGAGGCGCCTGTTGGATGACGGCGCCATTTGGGACTTAAGTGGCCAACAAAGGAGGGCTTCAGGGGCATGGCTTGCATAGGTTGTCAACAAAGACCGATTAGATTCAATCCAATGCCCTTCCTGATGGACCAAATGGGTCTCTAGTCTTTTTAATCTACGTTGAGCTGCCTCCTCGTCCCGCAATCTGATTGATCCCAAACAAGGAGGGACCCAAGCTCGATCAGCTAACTTTTCAGGCGCCCGCTCATGACTGCCTTGTTTCACCACCCTAAAATCGACTGCCACCTATGCTCTTCGTCACGTTTAATCAGTTTAGATCAGCCCCGGCTCAGCTTCGGCTAATATCTGCTCATTAAACAGCACAGCCTTCCGAGAAGGTGCAGTTTTAGCCAAAGGGCCTAAAAATAGTTCCGTGCAGTAAATGGCCTAGAATTAGGACATTCACACTCGTAATAACCACCACCCAGAACTTTATGGATAATTTATCTAGCCTTCTGTTTAGGAATACTTAGATCTATCACTAATCGTTAATACTGGGGATATTTAAGAGATACCTTTACTAATAGGCGTTATTAGTAGATAAAGGGTATTTTATACATTAAGTAAAGATTGTGGCTAAGAACCTTACAAATCAATTTGTAGTGCACGACGATGACTATTGAACTGGTGCAGTGACGCAACAGGGAAGAAACCACAAAAAGAACCACACTTACAGAATGTCTTAGTCGGCCTGGGAAGGCTGACTCCCAGATTACTGGTCCTCCGATCGGAGGGACATAAATGCAATTAACGTAGAAAAACAGATACGTACCTAGTATGGAACAAAACCTAGTTAGTGACGGTGCCTAGCATGGAATAATAAAGGAAACGCGACTGTGGATTAGATTATCTTCCTTCGATCAGAGGGCCAGAACGTCACTGGGCTTTAAATGGGAGGTTTTTGTGGTGAAATCGTCGGATGATGAATTGAAGGAAGCACGGTTAAGGAACCTTGCGGCGCGGCTCCTTTTTGACGGTGGCACGCGCTAGAGAACGCATCGCTATGTACAAAAACGGCTGCAGGAATATTACAGAGCCAAAAAAAAAAAAACGTCAGGGTCGGCCTAAACAGGCGCCCCAAGTCACTATATATACTAGCTGTTGCAGGGACCCGCCAACCAGGAGTATGACGTTTATGTCGAAACACATCTCAACGACAGTCACATCCCGTACTGGTCCCAGAGCCATCTTGACGACAACAGGAATAGCTTTCCGCTCATGACACGTGATTGGGCCTTGCAGGAGCGTCTCCTCTCTTCGCGTCTCGTGCACTTTACCCGGGTGAGGTCATGTGGGAATGTCTTGAGCTCTCCACCTGTCAGTGTTCAAGCGCGTACTACCTGGGAGACCCTGCCGGGAAAAGTCCCTTTATGGACCCCCAGAAAGTTAAATACCGCAACCTCGCCGACCGCAACACACTTGATGGGGGCTGCGACGGCTCATATGTCTGGGACTCGGTTGTATCGCTTTACTCAAGGCTTGATCTTACACGCAAGGCCGACAAGCTACCCGCGCTCTCTGGTATTGCAAAGCGAGAACAGAAACGGCGGCACGGAGACCAATACATCGCTGGACTGTGGAGAAGCACTCTTGTGTACGATCTCATGTGGAGGCCCTCATATTCCTCAACGACATGGTACACCCGGTCTACGGCGTGGCGGTGTCCATCCTGGTCGTGGGCTTCCACCGATACCCACATTAGCCCCTCATGGCAACCCATAGGCGAGAAGTATGTTACCATTCTTGATGTTTCAGTCACGCTTGCCGGCTCAGACCCAACTGGAGAGTTGCTTGACGCGTATATATTGCTGTCAGGACTAGTCGTTGTTGCAGAGTTTACCGGCGCCCTACCACCGGATCGAGGCGAGTCTTTGGAGGGAGAATTACACTGCAACGGCCATCGCGAGAGGTTCGTCATGGACTGCGAAAGAGACATCTACGAAGATAAAGGCGGGAATCGTGCAATTCGAGCTAGGGATAGTTTGACTTGCCTTCGGCTAGCTCGTGGAAATCTCAATTCTGATTATGTCTTTTATCTGGTCTTGAGACTCGAGGCTGAAGGAACCGCTCAGTGTCCGCCAACCTACAAGCGTGTGGGCTGCATTGAGGCAGCCTCGGAGAGAGGAACCAGCACAAAATGGCATCCAAGTGGCACGAAGCCTACAGTATTGAAGCTTGTGTAATGTACTCACCTACCTAGGGTTATACTTGAGAGTCAGCTTATTGTTTTTTTTACCAAAGTGGCCCTCACCAATCCAGTTACCCACGCCACCCATGCACACCTTGCTCAGGCGCTACTGGCAGTACTCTGCGTTCAAATGGCAACTTTTCGCAAGGTCCCAGTTTTTTGGGCCACCTATGTCCCAAAACTGGGACTACTCCCCACACCCTTTTCGCTCCCTTTCCCTGTGATATGTTAAGTCCATATTTCACTACAAAGGCAGTTAATAATACCTATGGCCTACCACTGTGGGCCCCGGCACGTGTTGGTATAGCTAATGAAACCTTTTATCAGCGAGGAGGATTCCGTGAGCGGTCTCACAATATCCAATGCAAGACGTCATGGTAACTCGTATGAGCATTCTGTGGCATCCAAGCAGTGCTGTCGGTTTCTGGTGCCCACCTAATTGTCATGAAGCCAATACTGTCGAATCGTCGCCCCTACCTATTCACTAATAATTCTCAGGCAGGGCTACCAAGTCCTGCCCCTGGCCATCAGGTCTTCGGAGAGCTCAGGGATAAACTCGCAAGCTTAGTGTAGGCATCATTTTAGCGTCTTTCCATTATATCTGCCGACAAAGTCTAGGGATCATCCCACTCGGCAAAAAGGAACAGCCCGTCACGGTTTGTCCCGTGGTGGAGGTCGCGCTTTGACAGAATGCGAGTGAGGAGAGTTGACAGGCTCTCCCGCGGTGTATCGAATCCGAGCTACCATAGTTTGGTGGTATCCGTCTCAGCACGCATATGCACCTCTGGACTGGCGACAGACAAGCCCTCAGCCACGGTTGGCATCCCTTGGGCCACAGCCTCCTCACGGAGTAACCAGATATCTAAGCTAGAAGAAGTGGAGCTGCGGTTTCGAAAAACAAAAACCCGATAGAGTGTTCTTCAGACGTCCAAGAAAATAGGCGATGATGCCGCTCGTTCCGATCTAGGCACCGTGGCAAGCGGTTTCCAAAATAAAACGCACTCCAAAAATGTGGCACGTTCTTAAACAACTCGCATTATCTCCCTCCAGGAAGACGAAAGAGGCCACCAGAAGCGGTTCTCACAACAATTCGAGGCTTATCAGCCCCAGGCTAATCGTCCAGGAGTTAGCGGGAAGTCACTTACTACCAGACACCGATGTGTACCACAGAGGTAATCCCCGCAAAAGCCCTCAGCCACTACAATTTCCTGGGCCTCTGTCCACAGAGGGAGCTCTTGGCACAGAGGCCACAGCGTGGGAATAGTAAAAAATACTGTAGTTCGAGCGAGAAACATCCTTCGGGCCGTTAGGTACTTTACCTTGGTTCTTGCTAAAGCACTGTGACTTCGGCCACCCTGATCAGGCATACCGTCACCGTCTTGCCATTGAGGTTTTCCAACACTCCACCAAGACAACGAAGCTGAGCAGTGTGTGGAGAGAGAGAGAAACGCTTCCCATCCATGGTAGAGTGAGTAGTAATTATTCGTGAGCTTTAATCTCAATAGGCTACTACCATTTACCTACAGCACTTCCAAGTACCAGGTACCCTTAGCGAAATCACTCAGAATCTTCCAACGCCGTACTTCAAAGGTCCTTCCTCTTGGAAGCCATGGGCTGATGAATCTCATCCAACGTAAGCCTGCCGTCGCCGTTCTTGTCAAAACTGCCCCCCCCCGAAATCTCCCCGTTAGTGCCGACTCAGATAAGAAGTAAATTCGGCCATGAAAACAGCACCCTCGCACCTGTGAAAGTACTGAATCCACGCGTTCAGCTCCGAAGCATTGTTCACGCTGGACGGCTGGTAGGACGTAGCCCAGACCAGGTAGTCTGCAAGGGTGATGATCTCGGAGCCGACGCCGCTAACTGCGTCAAACGTTGTGTCGTACGAACATGCATCCGAGGGAGCCTTCCGGAGCTGTACTTGAGGGGGGTCGCTGGCTGCCGCAAAAGAGGTAGTGTGACGGCGGCAGCCTGTTTTGTTTGGAACGGGGGGGTTCAGCGTGATGCGAAGGCGGAAGGGAGGGAAGCGTTAGTACTACTCACCGCCATCGCAGTTGCAGCAGAATATGTTGCATTTTCCCTTTCCGCAGCACGGCGTCGCTGAAGTCCCGTCGTCGCACCCACCTTGGAATGGGCTGCAGCAGTCTGCAGCGGCTAGGGAGCCGAGGCCGATGAGGCAAATGACGCTATAAAAAAGGTGCATGGTGATTATGTCCGAGATTCGGAGCGCCGCAATTGTTTCCAGGGGGTGTGGGAGAGGGTTGAAGCCCATGAGTGAAGCATGTACAGGTGCTTTATATATTCGTCAACACCTTTATTCACTGCACCACGGCCACGTCAACCGTCGGACAGCATCGAGTACCATCTTCACTACGCTCACTTAAGTTAGCCCACAGGCCGGCCCGATATCTGCATCCCGACAGGCCAGTCTAATGTCGAAGACGCACATCCGGCTAGCTTGGAGTAAAAGTCTTCCGCAGCTGCCCCACAGTTGGGGACCGGGTGGCGCGGGGCGCTTCAAGATACGTCTGCTTGCTTGACCGCCAAGTCATTTGGCAGTTTCTATTCGAAAAGCTTGGAAATCTGGGGATCCTCTGAATGCATGTCGGAACTGGGACGCATCTGACCGTTTGCAGCTAGCGACTCACTTCAAGCTGTGGGGCTGGAATAAGCTCGGACTCTTGTCTTAGTGCTGTCATGCTCAACAGCCACGTCAAAAACGCCAAGGCGCTATAATCGTCCCCGCGCGCGCGCATGCATTGGTTGGCGATTGCTAGGTGTCAGAAAGAAGGATGCCTGGCACTGCCAGAACGCCGCCAGTGAGCCTCAGCCGCTCGAGTGACAAAGCCTGAATCCTGCAGAATATTCTATAAAGAAGCCTCTGGCTTCCAGCCAGAGCCAGAGGCACAGAGAGTTCCAGAAGCAATAGAATCACGTAGTTACAGCCCCTTCAAATCCACTGAATCCAGAGTGCCCGGCCGGTTCGTAGCGCCGCCCGAGCCGGCCAGGAAGGATCCCAAGCAAAAAGAAGGAACGGGTGGGCTCGGCTCGTACGCGGCCGCGTTTGGGGATTTCACAGGCGCTCCTCCCCATGGCCGAGACCAGCGGAGCAACAGCCGCGGGAGCAAACCAGATGCAGATCTGGTTGGGGGATTTCATGGCCTGTGACGCCGTGGCGGATGCGGAGTTTACAGGGGTTGATACCACTTGTGGTTAGGCGTATCATGGTGAGAGCACGGGAGGAGACGCAGGAGGGAGTGCGGCGGCGGCGGCGGCGTGTGCGGTGTCGTGTGGTGCGTCGTGTGGGGCCGGTTGTGGGAATACGGGCTGTAGAGGGGCGGCGTGCGGTGGGGGAGGAGGAGGGGGGAGTGCTTGTGGAGAGGGTGGTGGTGGTGGTGGTTTTGGACGCGGTGGGTTTGGAGGTCATCGATCCTTCGAACGCACTGCAATTTCTACACTCTCAGAGGGGTTAAAGATGAGAATACCCCAGACTAGATTAAGCTCAGGTGAGATATATATAAACCTACATATTTTGCTATTTACCTATGTCAAGTGTCCGCTCCCAGGGCAGGGTAATTGAAGACAACAGTATGAAAAGCAAAGTTACGTTAATGTTTGACTTCGTGACGTATTAACATGTATCTTTCCCTCAAACAGACGGATTTCTACCACCCAACATAGACCATACGAGAGAAGAAACTCGTTGCACTGCTAACGATAACAACAGCGAACACAGTTTCCTCGGCTCACAGAGCTTAATCGCTTACACCGTCATCCTGTCTTCATCTCCATTTCCCCCAAACCCTCACCCCATCACCCCTTCTCTTGGCCCAGCACCGTCCTCTACATCGCTCAGCCTTTGAGCTGCGCCGAACCTCGGAAACACCCTCAGGCCGCCCAAGTTATGGTCGCCACCCTCGTTACCCACTTCCCCAGCTTTAGACTTCCCCGACTGAAACTTTGCCTTGTCGCTCGGGACAAAGAGGCTGATGACCTTGTTCCATCGCGGCGAGCAATACTCACTGATGCCGTTCTTAGCGGCGCGCAAATTTCTACGGATAACGCGCAGAGTGAAGGCAATGAAGAAGGTGGCAAGTATCATGCCGGCGAGATAGCCTGCGAACTCGCCACGTCCATAAGAACTAGGTACCACGTCATGCTCAACGCTGAATAGCGCCTAGCCGGTGTTAGAAGGCAGCTTTTGCGTAATTCGTCGAGGATCTTACCACAACCAGACCGAGAGGAAGATAGAGCACCGTGATCCAGGTGAGAAGGCTGATGTTATCATTTTGTTCAATGCTGACAACAGCTCCCATCTGTGACTTGTTAGCCAGCCACCACGTGTTCAACCTTTTTCCTGTGGGTTCTTACCCCATCTCGGAATCTTGCGCCCTGGGACATTCTCTCCTTGATGGCCGTATGGGCATTTTTCAGCCGGCCATAGCGCTTGCTGAACTCGTCCATGACCCGATCGGTCTCTCCCCGCAGCCTTAGAGGGCGGAGCTCGCTGCCCTAGAAACAGAATTGTCACGGTTAGTGATATGTGCTGCTCGTCCGAGTTGTTACAACCCACCCATGCTATTGTCAACTCTAGACTCTTTTTGGCGTCCTCAATCTTGTCAAGGGCACCCTCCAGCTTGAGATCAAAGATGCGGAGAGCCTGTAGGCTCCAGAGCATTTCCTTGAGCTTCTGGACTACCGTGTCTGGGTTCGACCACTGCATTCCTTTGAACAAGACGGTCCGCTGCAATTGTCAGTGACCCCATGTTTGTGATCCCCTTGAGGGAGACTTACCTGTGTCCCCATGATTATGTCAATCTGATTCATGAACCGCTCGCACTCGAGCGCCATCTTGCGACAGATCTCACCAAGGAGATAGGCAAACACCAGGGCCCTGCCCGTGTATTGCTGGTGGATGAAGTTTTGTAGGATGGCATGGACGCCAGCGGCGCATCGCGCCATCATGTGGTCATCCATTAGGTCGCACACTAGTGAACAGGTCCAGTAGCGACCCATGCCGTCACCGGTAATAACCAGCGAAATGGACTGCTCGCTGATGCTAGAGATGAGATTGCGGATCGGGTCGCCCTCAGTGCGAGAATCCTTGACCGACGCGGGCGGGAATGGCCACGGCTCACTGACCATCGAGTTGGGTGCCCGCTCGGTATCCTCTTCGTCGCTCGAGTCCCAGTCGTCTTCCTCATCCCCTCCTTTTTCCTGTTTCAGACTAGCCCTCCGGCTTTTTTCTAAGTTTTTCTCGATGGCAGCCTCGCTGGTGCTGATTGTGCCCTCAAGCTCGGTCTGGGGCCGCCAGTGGGCAAGGGTGATACTGGTCATCCACATGTCGTCGGTCGTGCCGGCCGACTTTGTGTCGTAGAAATGCGAGATGGTCCCTAGGTAGTCATCGAACGTGTCGATTCCCTCGGGGTGCCACATGTATACAGCAGCTTGGAGTGTCACAGGTGGCAGACTCTTGGCGAGACTTGAAAAACATTAGCCAATTCCAGACTGCTTTTTGAACATATGACATGCGATGGAAACTTACATCATACGATACTTGGTACCAAGATCCACAAGCTAGCAAGCAGCGTGTTAGTGATATTTTGACAGACAGGAAACCGTTGAACTCACGCTATCGTTTAGCACGCGAAAGAGCAATTTTCCGTAGCGCCTAAGAAAGTCCTGTCGGGGACAATCTGCGCGGCCCAAGAAGCGCCTCTGGGCGGGCTCGAGCTTAAGACCAGGAAACAGGTTCATGTCGTTCTGGCCGAGAAAGAAGAGATCCCACAACTCCTGCCGATTGCGAAGAATGATCTCGGGGCTCTCGTCTGTTGTGAGACGGTCCATATCCTTTGGGACGTCCAAGCGACATGATACCCGGCCCCGGGCCGATGTGATGATCAGCTCGGGTATCTCAGGGGTGCCTCTGAGGGCATAGTCGAAGCAGCTGACCCACCGGAGCTCCGACGGTGGCAAAGCCTCCTGGATTTTATCAAGAGACCAATCCGGCTTGGGCAAAGCCGAAGCCTTGATCAGCCTGGCAAGATGGGGTCTCAGGTCCACCATCTTCGTCTGCTTCTCCCTGTAGACATGGGGGGTATCCTCGAGAGATTGAACGCTGGTGTTGGGATGATAGCGAAGTGGAGGACGGCGCTTCTTCCAGTTGAACCCTTCGATGTCGTCGGGTCTCTTATTTTGCCAAATCCGGTCTAGGACATGAATGATGTCATCTTTCATTTCTTGGAGACTTTGCTGTCCTGCTTTGGGCAGATCGGTGCTCGCATTGGGTGTAGGGGAAGCATGGCGCTTCAATGTTTTGGTGGCGATGATGGACGACGTCGTAAGATCCCACCATAAGCCAGCCAGCCCAGCGAGGCTGTGGTCCCACGATGGTATGAAGGTGTAGTCGGCAAGGAGAAACTCTCCGCATGCTTCCATGCACTTTGCGTCCGACGGGGCCGGTGCGACATTGAGATTGACTGGTCACTTCTGTCAGTACCTGTGAATGCAAGGATGGGATCGATGCTTACCTGGAAGGTGGTGTCCCAGACATGAGAGTTCCCATGGTGCGGGCCGTGGCATGGCCGACTTCACATTGTGAGAGGCGTCCCACCGCTGGACATCGGGGGAGCCCGATTCCACTTTCTCCGTGTCCTTTCGCGCCTTGACGAGTTCTTTGATGTATTCGAGACACGGAAGGGTGCCATCAAGGTTCTTCACCTCTGCCGCTCCAATCTCATCCAGCAGCGCGGCGACATTGGCGATCTCGTGGCCAATATTCTGACCGATAAACCGCCCTTGGCCATACAGACGGACTGCCTTACCGGCTTTGGCTCGCCAATGGTGTAGCTGCTTTCCGTGGTCCGGGAAGTTGGAGGCTTGGTCGGCTTCACCATCGTGCGCTGGCGATACAGGACGTGAGACGTGCTTGATGTCCAGGTCAAGTGTCTTGGCCATTTCGATGATGCAGTGACTGTGATACCACCGTAGCAGGCAGCCAAGGGCATCATCTGACGCTACCACATCCGCCTTCTCCGGACTTTGCAGTCGAGCAAGCATTTTAATTCGGTACTTCAGCATTTCCATCGCTGCATCGCTCCTCTTGTCGTAGACGAATGGTGCATTCTTCATTAGGTACCACGCGATCAGAGCACAGTAAAATCTGTGATGATTGTGTACTCCATCGCGTCGGAAAGTGACGAGCCAGTCCTGGCATGGTCGCGAGTTGGGGGGCCACCGACAGTTGACCGAGATCCTTTCACTCAGCCATGCGTCATTATTGTCCAGGATCGGGATTATCCATACCACCCACGAGAAAATGCCGCGAAGCGTCCTCTCGAGGTCTCTGAGATGCTGGATCTTCATGAACTCGAAACGTCTTCCCAGTTTGTCTTTGTCCTTGACTGATGAAGGGCAGTCCTGTTTGGACACGGTGATGTGGGCTTCGACCATGAATCGGATGTGCCAACTGGAACGTGTTAGCCAATATCTTGGCATGGGTGGCGGGTAACCTACAGGACGCTCTCGAGGTCCACGAACTGGCATGTGACAATATTGCGAACGAGAGCGATTGGCCTGGCCATTGGCCATCCTCTGTCAATGTTGGACGAAGGGACCGGCACAGTCAACACACCCAAAACCTGTTCGAGGCACCTTCCGACGGTCCTCAGACAGAACTCGGATGAGTCGCCTACGTTTGGCTTTAGTGTCTCGCCCAAAATCCGAGACCACAGTCGATATGGCGTCGACCACTCGTGGTTGAACTTGTTGTTGAGGGGGCGGTCCCAGACACCGAGGTAGTTGGTCAATGTTTTCGAGTTGATGTCCTCCTCCTTTGATGGCGGGTGCATTCCTTCCGTGTTGTTTTTTGGAATGAGGGTGAAAGTGGCAACGACATTGACGGGCTCCTTCCACGTCATCTCCAGATCATGTTTGGCGAAAAAGGGGAAGGCCCGATGGCCCGGCCTCTCGCCGTCGTCGGCGTGATTTTTTCGATCCTTGGGCAAGCCTTCGTTCTTGAGAGGGAGTGGCTCGCCATTTCTCCAGAGACGTACTTCAAGCCGGCATCCATGGTTGCGACTCTCGCAGGACATGGAAAAGGTGGATTCCTTACCGTCCACTGGAGGGGAGCTCGGCACGTCAAAGTAATGGTCGCGAAAAGTCTCAGGGAGGCCAGTGGGGGCGATAAAACGCCTGTCGTTGATCTTGCCAAAAGGGATCTTGGGCGGCGGATCGGGGGCGGGCTTGGCCATGCATGTGCAAGCGCAGCCCATCCTGACCATGCCACCGACTTGGACCGTCACTGGCACTGGCGATTTGTCTTTCTCCTTTCCGATAGGCGAGTCGATAATAGAACACACCTCAGAGTTGGTCGGCGAGCGTAGCCAGTTGGCTGGGGTGACGCGGAGGACTTGGTAGAGTGTCTTGTCTCGGACAAAGGAGCAGAAAGAGAGATGGCCATAGACCTTGGATTTGGGTGCTGCTGTCTGGGCCACGGATGTATCAGGACCGACCAAGTTGAACCGAGTGTAAGGCCATCGCATGTTGATCAGGCTTTGCACTGATGGCTCCAGAACATGCTGTGACTTCTCGTCGATTCTGACCTCGAGGCCGAAGGCGCCTTGCTGGTTCCGCCGCTGGGCTCGCGCCAGTATGGAGTCTGGGCTGTCGGGGAAGTCGCCCCTGACGAAAATCACGCCGCATTCGTCATCGGGTGCCGACATTTGCAGTAGCTCGTGCCAGGAACTAACGGAACCGGTGACACCGTCACGTCCGAAATCTAGAGACTTGGTCGGTGCTACGTTGGCGCGGTCAAGCGGCATGACGCAGTTTTCGCTTTCGACAATGTCGAGCCACGCAAACGGCTCTGTACCGGGCTGGAGGGCGCCAGGAAGTTCATCCTCGATCTGTTCAAAGTGAAAGCCATCCATTGTAGGAAGTAAGAGACTGAGTAATGTAGGAGATCTCGGGGATATGAGAAAGAGGAGGAAGTCAATGATGTCCGAAGGGGAGAGGTCACAATCACCACATGGATCGGATGCCGTAATAACTATAATATAAACGAATGGCTAGACTGGAATTGCTATTGGTGAGTTTCATGATAATAACCCGAGGCAATGACAGCTAAGATAACTGCCGGCGGTGGTGCGGCTGAGGTCTGGTGTCTGATGCATGGAACATCTCCTGACTGGCAAGCGCACGATTGCCCAAAATGCACAAATATCGACGCCACAGCCGGAGACAGGCACACTCGATGCAAGCCTCAACCGAAATGAGAATGAGGCATGCATTATTCCGCCAATCGAATTTTTTGTCAAGGTTTTGTGGCTGCAACTACCCCATAATGATCTGATCTCACTATCATGATGCTCATGAACTTCTCATTAGGAATGGCGCCTTAGGAATAGAGTCACAACTGAATGAGACTTTTCTCTCTTCTCGATAGCTGGTTTGATACCAACGCCAAGTGCCAGTCTTAACCAGCCGTTGTTTTCAGCTTCCTCTCCCTGACTGCTGTGGCACACCTCATTTACGGCACCATTGTCTTCTCAATCATGTTCATCGGATACATTGATGCCCCGCAAATTGTTGGGCGGCTTGGGGGGTCTGTCGCCGTTGTTCATACTATTCCCTCCCTTGAGATTGTTGGTCTACAGAAAGTGTATCTCGAGACCAGTCCGCCCTAACGTACCATGACTTGGTACAAAAAAGTCGCATTGGGCCTGCAGAGCGTCCCTATGGGGATTTGAGTTACTAGAGATATAGTTTGCCTCAGAAATTCAATTTTCATCGCATTGCGAGCCTTTGCCATCACAGCTTACCCCCGTCCCTGCCCCTTCTCAACTCATCGAGCTTTGCTTCTTCCTCCGCAAGATACTTCATCACCCACTCGACGTCCTTTTTTGCCTGGGCGAGCTTCTCCTCCGCCGAACTTTGCGCGTTGACCGCGCCGTCAGGCAGCTTCTCAATCCACTGCTTGATCTCGGCCTCCTTGGTGTTACGGCCTGCACCTGAGATAGGCTAAGATAGGTCGTTGGGTTGAGTCACAACAGGGGGTTGCGAGGCGACGCCGTGAGGATTGGGGATCGTGGGCTGTTGTTGCACGCAAGGGCTCTCAACGGGGGGTCTGTCAGCTGTCACTGTAGGCCGTTGTCACTATAGTGCACAAAGGGGTTTTGAATAGTAGGACACAATGCTCTGCACGACAGAGCTCACTTGAGGGCAGAGCCCCTTGAATCTGCCAAGACGTACGGCTCTGCGTACGGATCCGTTTCTTAGCACAGAGCCCCTCCGTGTGTGCGCACCGTAGGCACAGTAGCCTAGCACAGCTTTCTGAGAAGGTGCAGTTTTAGCCGAAAAGCCCTAAAAATGGTTCCATGTACCTAAGCAAAGAGCCCAGAATTGGGACACTCGCATCCGCAATAGCCACCACCCAGAACTTCGTAGACAATTCGTCTAGCCTTCCGCTTAGGAATTGTTAGAAACATTGCACTCTAGAAACTGTGGAAAACAAAGAGGTTCTGATTGATTGATTCTGTTCTCCTTGGCTCTCTAGCTTCGCTAGAGTCTTATTATCGGTAAAGTTTAAGATGGATTAAGGGTGTTTTCCGTCTTTAGAGGGGGTAACCTGTCAGAAACACGGCACACTGGAATCTGTGAGGTTGCAACTGTCACACGCTGAACGCCCCTAACACCTGGATTGGCACCACGGCTCACCGAATCTCGGTGGTTCCGGAGAGGGCTTATCAAGGTTCGGCCGTGCGAACCTTGATTGCACTAGGAAGGTTCCGCATCGGAAGCCACGATGACAGAAAGGTTGCGCTAATGAGCAACCACGGGTCATCATTCGGAAGCCAGAAAGCTTCGGTCCCAGGAAGACCTCAGTATTGTAGCGTGGGAGTTGCGCCCCACTATTAGATCGTTACTAGATTAGGACTAGCGTGAGAGGGCCATGCGCCCTGAGAATATTCTTAGGCGTGGCTGCGGCCCCCCTCACAGTTTAGGACAATCAACCATCCTTCACACTCGTTTTCAGTATTTAAGATAGCTCATCAGACCATAGTCAATTATTGTGATCAGAATAGATTTGTTCGGCGCCCACAGGGCCACATACTGTTCCAAGCCGCACCTACGGCACTCTGTGGTTGCCCCTTGTCACACCCATCATGTACTGGTATACTGTGGGACATCCCATCGGTGCTGTCCCAAATTTCGAGCTGGGGTACCATGTACCATCCCAAATCCCGAGCTAAGATATCATGTACCATCACAAATTCTGAGCTGGGGTATTTTGTACCATCCCAGGGCATGTACTGGTATATTCTGGGCCAAAATTCGGGACCGTGGCCCAGGATTAGGGCTATTAGGGCGCTGTCACCTTAGCAGTTTCCAACTGCGGTCCTAGATTTGGGCCTTAACTCACCCGCTTTCCAGAATTTAAGGTACCCTTTAGTATTAATCACATAAATACATAATTATTCTTAGATCTCATTATATAGCGTATTATTGTGCTTAGTGAAAAAAGTGTCTAATGATAAATTGTTCAGAAAAATGGATAACACAACCTAAATATAACCGCTTTTATAACACTCTAATGTGGAATGTGGAATATCAACAGCTAATCGGAGCTATAAGTGCAGTGCCGTACAGCTAAAAAGAACTAAACAGAGCTAAACGGAATTAAATTAGCAAAACCAGCGTAACTAGTATATAATGTCATAATACTACTAGTAAAACAAAAGCTTTTAATAGAACTAAAAAGTAAAAGGTAGGTTTTAATTAATTACTTACACAACCCCCTACTACACAAGCCGCTATCTTATAAAACACCTCCTATCCTCGTCCCCAGGCGCAATAACCTACGTTACAACTTTAGACACTAGAAAAGGTGGAAAGACACACTTCAGAATCCAAATATAATATATATAATTTATCGACGTAATAAAATTACAGGTTTTTTTTTCTCCTTTAGTTAGAGTAAAGGAAATTGCGGCTAATTGGCAGTAGTAGAGGTCCCAAAACTGGGTCTTCGTAACTCCACCGCCATTTTAGACCCGTGGCAACTAGAGCCGAAGCAGCCCAAAACTGTAACCCCCTCGTTCAGTCTAGCTCAGTCTAGCTCAGTCTAGCTCAGGCCAAGGCGGCAACCGCTCAGTTCCGAAGAAGGAAAGGGAAATTCGTGGTGTCGATTTTAGGGTCGTGAACTGGCTGTTTCTCCCTGCAGCAGGTGCTTTCCCCGTGAAAGGTTTTCCTGTTCGATTTCGCGTGGCAGATCCCAGCAAAACCCTCAACAACGCCGACCGCTACCCAGGGTCAAAGCAACAGCGTGATGTGTTCCTGGTGGTTTCGCCGCCCATCGGGCCGTCAGCCCACTAGCAGCTCAGCCCGCGGTGATGCAGACACAGAACAGCTCCTGCGCAGTCGAATCCCGACGTGGGAAGAGATCCGCAACTTCACCCGCCAACCCGGCATTTCCATCGGCGTCATCCACCAAGGACAAGAAGTTCTCAGGCACAACGCTGGTATCCTCAATATTGAGACTGGCCAAGTGGCAGACAGCGATGCGCTTTACTACATTGCCTCGTTGTCCAAAGCCTTCATGGTCGCATCGCTGGGCATCCTGGTCCGTCAGGGCAAGACGTCATGGGACAGCACCGTCCACTCTATTCGTCCTGATTTCCGCCACGCTCAAAGGCCCGCCGAGTTTGAAGGAATGACGCTACGTGACATCTGCTCGCACCGCACCGGCCTGCTCAGCCTCGACGAAGTCACCCAGGGCCTCGACGGTAGGACCCTCATCGACAAGAAGGATGTTGTCAAAGTTTGCAATGCCATGCCGGTGAAACATGGCTTGCGGAGTCGCTTCCTCTACAACAACGGGCTGTTTGAGCTGGCGGGCCACATTGTGGGGCGCGTCTCGGGCTACGCCAGCTGGGGCGATTTCCAGCACGACTACATCTATAACCCCTTGATATGACAAGGACAACTGCTGTTAGAGACATCGACGACACCGACAAGAACTTTGCCAAGCCTGACATGATTCTCACTGACGGCACGCCGTTTTACATTCCTTCAACCGAATTTTCGGCCGATTCCATGAACAGGGGCTCTGGTGGCGTGAGAAGCTCGGTGAGCGATTTGCTCAAATGGAGTCACTGCCTTCTAGCTTCTTTCGGCTAGGGTCGTGAAGCGAATGACGTTGTTGGCCACGGCTTGCCTGTCTTCAACATATGTACCATTGCTAATCCGGAGGATGCCGAGGCGGGCGATTACTGCATGGGCTGATGTCATCACCGAACACCTGCCAAGCTTGGGCTCATCTCGCCAAACCGCACCCTTATATCCCCAACCTTGGGAGCTGCGTCGCCATCTGTCCTCGTATACGGCCACCAGGGAGACGTACCCGGAAACACATGCAACATTTACATCATCCCCGAAATCGAGTCTGCTGTTGTTGTTCTCTCAAACGGCACCGGTTTCAGCGACGCTGCAGACTGGATTGCCCAGGACATCATTCAGACCATCTGCGGACTCCAGCCAAAGGTCGACTTTCTCTCAGTTGCCAGAGAGGCTGCGAACCTCTATCTCACTCACTATACAAACGACTTCCGGGATCCGCTCGAGCACCACCGAGACGACCAAGGCCCTTCGCCTGCACTAAACGACTTTGTGGGAAAATACGTCATGGATAATCTTGATGTTGCGTTTATCGATGTGTCGCTTAACGTCGGGGACGCAAGTCCTACCCTGCGGATGATGGTCAACGGTTACGATGACCAGGCCGTGGAACTGAAGCACTACCGCCATGATGTCTTCAGCTATCTACCAGACAGCTTCGACGATTGTCTGAAGCGGGGCCTGGATAGGACGAAGTGGTCGGCATTCCTGATTCATTTCCTGCGCCGCATTGACAAGGACCAGGGAAGAGTGACGGGCTGCCGATGGACGCTGGACGGAGTTGACACATTCTTCACCCGTCAGGCTAGGTATTGACCCTGCGGACCGAATTTGACGTACTAATTTACTCAGTACTTGGGCTTAGACTTAGAAACTCACAGATTGGATAAAGAAGCGGCGGAAGCTACCATTATTGCTTTCCCCATACGTCTAGTCTACTGTACCCTGATGTGAAGATAGATTTTGTGACGACTTCAGCGATTGAACGCAAACCCCAACTGCGTCAGCCTGCCAAAAGGCGTGCCGAATAACAAGTCTGGCCGCTTGTCATTGGAATTGTGGTATGTAAGGTAGTGTACTCGCATCTCTGATCGGCACGATGGCCTCTGTCACAGATGTATAAAGTCATAGTAGGCTGTATTAGATGTTGAGAAGGCCTTCTCGCATTCTTTAGCAGCCTATTTCAGTACAATTAATGGCTCTCAGAATGCAAGTACGGCCTTTTAAAATACAGGTATAGCGTCTCAGAATGTAAATAAGGCCTGTTAGAATGTAAACGAGGCCTTTGAGAATGCAAACATAGCCTGTTAGAATGTAGTTGCAGCCTTGCAGGATGCAACTATGGCCGCTTTAAGTGCAAGTACGGCCTCCTAATATGTAAATAAGGCATTTAACGAGGCGAATGGGGCCTCTAAGAATCTAAAATAGGCCTCTTATAATACGAAAAAGGCATCTTATGAAACACTTCAGGCCATTCTGTTTGAATGTCGGGTGTTCAATTTCACTACAGAACCGCGGTACAAACCTATAGACAATCACTACAGTGCTCGATAGACGTCACGTTCTAAAAGGGCGCGCTGTCCCAGCCATCAGGCTTGGCGATGCCGGCCACGGTCACATTGATAGCATCCAAGCGCCTAAACATCTCACGAATATGGGGCTACTGGGCGGTCTGTAAGCCAATGGCTGTGGGAAGGGCATGGCTGGTAATTTTGGCTGCCATCCTGACGAATCATCCGGTCATTCTCTGCAACTCGGGCCGAAGATTGAAAGATAAAGAGCGGCCAAGACCAGGGCGTCAGATAAAACAACATCAGCTGCGAACGGGCACTATCCATCCATCCAATATGGCTCATGATCCCTGTGAATCTCTACTAAGATTTCCAAGCAGTTCATCTGCTATCCATCCAGGTACCCATCTATACATAGCGACACCTGAAAAAGACCACAAGATGCACCCTCCCCCCCTTCCGCCCTTCAGCTCACTCATAAAACACCAAACACCTCACCTCAATACTCTCCCTCCCCTTCACCCCCTCCTCCGTCTGCGGATCCACAAACGCCGTATGCGGCGTCAGCGCCGCAACCCCCTGCCTCCCTTGCGGCCTGCCCTCCCCCCAACTATCGAAACACTTAATAAACAACGCCTCCTCCACCGTCATATCCTTGACATAGTAAAACCTATGCCCCTCATTCGGCACCACCCCGTACGTCTCCCCCTTGACTTCATACCCCTCCGTCGACGCTATACTCTCCTCACTCGGAAGCTGTTCCTTCCCCCTATCGTCCTCATCCCCATCCTTGTCGTTTCGGATGGGATACAGCAGATCCACCGCGATGAAATCGGACGGGTCTGTCGACCGCCAGTCCACCAGCGCGAGCGGGAAATCCGACGCAGTATGGCCAATCGGTCGCCACACGTTGATAATCTGGTACCGGCCCTTCAGCAGCTCCTCTGCCTCCTCTGGGGGCGACACATGCCGCCGCACGCGCGCCGCCGCCGCGCTGGGCGTCTGGTCGACATGCACGGACTGCACGGGCTGGCGCGGCGCGGACGGGTCGTGCTTGCGGATGGTGTGGTCGAAGAAGACGACCTTGGCGATGCCGGGGAGGGAGGACCGCAGGAGGGATTCGACTTCGGGGTAGTAACTGGCGCGGACGGCGGCGTCGGAGGAGAAGGATTTGGTGGTGGCGGGGGAGTGGTACAGGGAGAATCCGGTGGTGTCGGTGTTGAAGGAGGATGGGGGGAGGGTGTGCAGGTTGGTTACGGGGAGGGTGCGGGAGGTTTGGCGGTAGGATTGGGCGTTGACGTCGACTTTGGCCCAGGGTTTGGTGGAGAGGGTTGAGGGGTCGAGGTAGCGGAATTCGCCCGTGGTGGTGGTCATGGTTGCGTTAAGGATTTGTTTAATTTGAAAGCTGTGCTGTTCTTGGAAATGTGCGGCAGTGGTTGTATGTCGACTTGGATGGTCGCGGTTGATATGCGGTTGAAAGACTCGGATGTCACGGGAGCGGGATGCGGGGAAATTGCTTGGGACGGCGGGGCCGGCTTGCAGCGTCTGGCATCGGGTGGTAATACCCACATTTGAATTAGTAATCGCCCCCTTACAAATCGTCTACCGCGTTACCAGTGTGATTATTCTACCTAGATACCCGTTCCCAGATACCGCCTGACCTCCCTATTCTGACTCGGCGGTATCCTCCCTCCCACGACCGAGCTCATCAAAACAGGATCACTCTTCCCTGTAGCCGGATGCACCTCCAGCCCGTACGGACACTCCCCGGGCATATTCTTAGCTGTCTCGATCCAGCGATACAAGTCTACCTCCCCACTACCACCTTGGTCCTCACCCGCTTGCAACCCGCCCGTCCCAGCCCGTCTTTGTGACATCTGCCGCTGGAATCGCACCGCCATATTCTGGCCTCCTATATCCAACCCAGCAGATGCAATCGCCGTGGCAACGTCGTCCTTGGTCTTGCTCCCGCTCCTCGACCGCCACCACGACGGCCACTGGAACCGACGGATCTTCCTCTCTTCGTCATCTTCCAGGTCTCCAAAGAAGTGGTATTCCTCCGACTTTTCTTCTTTCGTATCGCGCACAATGTCAGTCTTCTTCCCAACTTTGTCTCTCAGCCGACGGATTTGATTCCCTACGGGAGAGGTTAAGGGTGTCAGGCGTCGAGCGATGGAAACGAAGAACGAGTCGGGGATCGACCGGATGGCGGCGCCGAGGGGCAGGGTGAGCACGCCGAAGAAGAGCGACCAGCCCCATTGTGCGACGGTGAGAGGTTCGGTCTGGAAGGGCTCGCCGCCTTTGAAGATGATGACGATTTGACCAGTCAATGTGACCAGTTGGACGAGCATGAACCAGGGGTTGCGCAGTATGCCGGCGAAGATGTTGAGGCGGTTGTCGCTACGGCGACAGCTGTGAGGGGAAAATGGTTAGCTGGCAAGCCTTGAGATAGGGAGAGTAATCTTCAACTTACTTCCACTGGTTAAAGACCTGCATAAAGATGTAGGTGTTGAAGACAAACGCCTGATGCTGATAACCGTCCGTCTTGGTTGTGAAAAAGCCGACACCGACGTAGTGCAGCGTGAAGATGACGATCAACTGGTAGATTGCTTGGCCGATGATCATCTTCCACATGGTCGGTGACACAATGTGAAGGTTACGCGGCTCGGGCTGCCGCTTCAGGATATCGTCGGTAGGATAGTCCGTGGCAAGAGCGGCAGCGGCGAGAATGTCCATGATCAGATTCAGCCAGAGCAGATGGATGACAGCAAAAACGGCTGAGTCGACATCACCGACGAGCGCGGAGATGATGGTCAAGCAAGCAGCCGTAATATTGATGGTGAATTGGAACTGTTCAAGCTGTTAGCATCGCGTTGCGACAATTTTTGTGTCTTCAACCTCACCTGTATAAACTTCTTCGCGGCATCATTGATGGTCCTCCCCCACGCCAGCGCCCTGACGATGCTAGCAAAGTTGTCGTCCATGAGAATAATCGAGCTCGCCTCCTTAGCAACCTCCGTTCCGCTGATGCCCATAGCGAATCCTACGTCAGCCGCTTTTAGGGCATACGCATCGTTAGTCCCGTCACCCGTCACGGCCACGGTCTCGCCGAGTTTCTTCAGCTGTCGAACCAGCCTCGCTTTGTCTTCTGGGCTTGATCGGGCAAGAACCTGCAGACGAGGCAGGACAAGATCAAGCTGCGCAGAGCTGAGCTTCTGGAACGTCGGGCCATCCAGTGCGATACCGCCCGCCGTGTAGATGCCGCACTCCGTGGCGATCGCTCGAGCGGTCTCAAAGGCGTCGCCGGTGACCATACGGACGAAAACGCCGGCGTCTTGGCACTTGCGGACGGACTCAATGACCTCAGGTCGAAGGGGGTCGCGAAGAGCCAGAATCCCAGCGAAGGTGAGATTCTGCAAGACACGCTTAAACTCTATCTCTGGGCCTTTGCGGCTTTCGCTCGGCCCAGTGGATTGGTCTTTCATCGCTTCCTGCGGAGGCCATGTCTCGAAGTCTCGGTACGCAATTGCGATCGGTCTTAACATCTGGTCTGAAAATCCTCGTGCCACGGTCGAAAGGCCGTTGCGGATTTCTCTAGTCAGAGGCTCTGCCCCCAAGCCATCCTCAGGGCTGCTGAGTGCATTGGAGCAGTGCGGCAGAATGACCTCGGGCGCACCCTTTACGAGTATGCGGTAGTGCTTGTCGCCGTGCCTGATGACCGTTGCCATGCACTTTCTGTCTGCGTTGAACGGGAAGAGATGTACAGGCGAATGGTTTGCTCGTTCCTCAGCAAGAGGTCTAGTACCAAGCTGTTCGCGTCCGAATCTCAAGAGTGCTGTCTCCGTACTGGAGCCAACAAAATCGCCCAGCCCACCCTTATCGAAGGCGGTCGAGTTCAGAGCCACATTCTGTCCGAATAGCTTTCTCACGTCGGCCGAAAGGTTGTCGATTGGCTGCGATCCCACCTGATCTCCGAATGGGTACCGTGATCCAACGATCCCCGACACTACCGTCATTATGTTCTGTGTCAGAGTGCCGGTCTTGTCCGAGCAAATAGTGGTCGCATTCCCCATGGTCTCGCAGGAGCGGAGCAGGCGGACCAAGTTGTTGTCCTTCAGCATCCTGGTGCAGGCGAACGCAAGGGCGACGGCGACGGCCAAAGACAGTCCCTCAGGAACACCAATGACGACAACGGTCACCGATAGCATGAAAATATCGAGGAAGCTTTCGCCCTTCGCCCGCGAATCTCCATTGAAGTACTTAAGCCGAACGAGCCAGCGAATTAGGAGAACGGTGAAAAATAGTGATCCGACCACGAAGCCGATGATGATGATTTGCTTAGCCAGCAGTCCCAGCTTGTGCTGCAGAGGTGTCTCCTCCACATCGTTCCGGAGAGACATCCTGATCCTTCCGTGGAGAGAGTTCGTCCCGACCGCTGTGACAAGGTATGATCCTACACCCTGTTCGATACGAGTCCCGCTGTGGATGAAGCAATCGCCCTCGCCTCTCGCCTCGGCGTCGCGGGCCAGTGTCTTTTCGACCAATTCGGATTCTCCCGTGAGAGGGGACTCGTCGCATTGTATGGTGAATCCATCGATAAGGATGCCATCGGCAGGTACAACATCGCCAGCCTCCAGCCGGACAAGATCCCCCACCAGGACCTCGAAAACCGATATTACGACGATCCTCCCAGACCTCACCACGGCGAGCGACCGATCTTGGTTCTTCTCGTTGAGCTTGACGAACTTCTTGTTTCTGACCTTGTCGTTGATTGCCTGTCCGAAGACGATGACGAGAATGGCCACTGCAATGGTCACGCCTTCGATCCATTCAAGTCTGGCTCCGCTGTCGCCCTCGGCGCCTGGTGCGACGGCTTCGTAGATTCCTAGGGCCAGGGAGACAATGTTGGAGGCTGTGAGGAGGAAGATGAGCTTGTCGTTGAAGGCGAGCCATGCGAGCTGGAGAAGGGAGCGCTCCCTTGGCTTTGGAAGACGGCTCTCGCCATACGTGGCCCGGCGATCCGAGTGCCCCTTTTCAGAAGCTTTGGCGTGGGAGGCTGGTTTGAAGATCTCGGCGACCAGTTCTAGACCGCCATGGCCTGTACTGGGAGATTGTGAAGGTTGAGTAACCAAAGGCTTGCGTGTCGTAGCGGCGACTATTGCCGCCTCGGCGGTAACGGCCCCATCCAAGACATCTTCGTCTATCCCAAGGCCGGCTCTGGCATCCGTACGCAGACCGTAGGCCAAGCCATCCAGCCCACCAAAGGCGCGGAGGGCCGAGAGACTGCGCGTCTCGTTGAGTTTGTGAAGGTGGTCTACCGAGAACGCGAATTTGCAGTCTGGGTTCTGGCTGCTGCTCTTGTCGTTGAAGTCAATTGAGAACTCGCTATCGTTTCCATTCGTATTTGGCGGTGGGGCTGGCGAGGAGGGCTGCTTGACCGGTGTGATGGTGTCGTCATCGCTCGGTTGTGCCATCGCAATAACTTGAGGTCGAGATTCTGGTCGGAAGTGGCTCCGAGCCCGCAAGTAGCTTCGAGCCCGTCAGACTGGGCGGACCCAGCTTTTTAGGGATCCGAAGAACCTTCATGGCTCTTTCCTGCGTCATCATCCACTTCAGCGTGATCGGCTACACCGAGTGCCAAGAGCGCAGCGCCCAGCCAAGCTAGGAGTCACTTGACAGCCAAGCCACGCCGGGTCCGCATCCAAGCATTGAGTGGTGCTGCCGCGTCGGAAGTGAGATGCCGTTGCGGGCCCACCCACGCCACCGGTGCCGTGACAGCCGGGTTGGCACTTGTCGCTGGGTCTCATCGGACATGATGTCGTGACGTTGCGACGTCGCGACGGGTTGAAGTGTGGCCTCCGTGGCCAGGGCAGTTGGGGTTGGAGATGCAATTGAGGTCGAAGAAGAAGCTCGTCGGTAAGCAGAGCCGCGTGAACGTAGTGCTGAATACGCAATGTCTGGCGCTCGACAGGTTGTTCAACATCGAAGCTGGAAGAGGCGCGGCTGCTTGCACACAGGGGTGCTCTTTTTCGGGGCGGTTATTAGCCCCTCGCCAAACATTCGTGTTTGCGAGTTTTCGTGTCGTCCATCGTATTGTAACTCAGTGGTAGGGAGAAAGGACGCACGTGGGACGGTCGTTGGTTGAGCCTGAGGTTCAGGGATGGAGACAGCAGTTCCTGCTGCGGGTGAACTGCTGCGGGGGCGGAGCATGAAATGAGGGGATAAGGAGGCAGATACGAAGTTATTGTTGAATTCAACGCAGTCAACCAAGAACACAGTAATTACCGCCATCAAGTCTTGTTGTATTCCGGGAGCCGTCCGCTCAGCCAAGCGAAGCTCTGGTGCTCGGCCGCGCTGCGGTTCCGTGGCGCCAAGGCGCGATTACGTAATTTGACAGTTATCACGACCCCACAACTGGGCCGAGGCGTTTGCCGGTGCACACTGTTTTCACAATTGTAAAATAAAGAGCGTACAAACTGTCAAAAACAAAGCCGCATAAAAGAATAAGCTGTGTTCACATACATTATCTTTGCTTCCATTCCTGCTGTGGAACCTGTCAGTGACTGCGCCGGTGCTGCTGTGGCTGTGACACAGTGTCAAGGGAGACACAACAGTTAAACTGCGAGCAAGCATCACCCACTAACTCTCTTGGCGGCGGGGACAAATGGGGCAAAACCCACGACTTTGAATGACTCCTAGGAACGAGGTAGGTCTGGATGATAGACAACCATCGAGCCCGGGCTCGGTCCCTGGACCTTCAGTGTGGGAACCGCCTCTATCTCGTTTCGTCGACCCAACTCACACTGCGCCGATCCAGAAACAACAGTTTTGGTTTCTTGAACTTGAGAACATCCCGTTCTGCTAAATCCAAACGATGGGTATAATATTAGAGCCAAATTCCATCCATCCAATCATGTAGACAGACCCAAACTCCTGCAAATCGCATCTCATCTCACCATGTTACTTCCGTATATCGAAAATCATATCCTCCTATCCAAAACCCGCCCCCCCGAAACCATCTCAACTATCAAAAATCGGTCCCAGCGCCGGAATCCCCCTCGACTCCAAATCAAACACCAAACTCTTCGTCATCTTCACATTACTAATAATCGCCACAGCCTCGGCCCCAAACTCCCTATACAGCTTCAAGATAATCGGCAGCATATTCACCCTCCCCGTGACAGAGGAATCCATAATCACCGGATCCGAATCCATCCTCCGCACCAGATCCAGAGTCCTGGCGCCATACGTCTGCAGCGGCGCCTTTGTCTGCCAAATCACCCTCATTTCCGGACGATTCGGGTCATCGATGAACGAAAGGCAGGGGCCAATCCCCGAGCCGGTGGTAACAACGATGATTTTGGGGAACATGCGCAGGACGTACCCAAAGCCGTAGGTCGGGATGCCGCGCACCCAGAGGTGGGTGGGCTGGTCTTTGATAGCGCCGCGCGTCCAGTCGCCGGCTTTGGAGACGAGGCAGGAGAACTTGGTGTCGGGGGTGTCGAAGCGGTCGGTGAAGGAGGCGAAGGAATGCCAGTCGCGGAGGGGATGTTTGGCGATGGAGACGCCTTGACCGAAACAGACTTTGGTGTGGTTGAAGTGTAGGCGGACTGCGTGCGGGGAGAGGTGCTCGGGGACGACTGCTACGCGGCGGAGGAGGACCCAGGGGTGGATAGTAGCGAGGGTAATGAGGATGAGGATCCAGAAGGCGGGGAGGTGCAGGAGGAAATAGGACAGGGAGGGCTCCTGGTGGCCGAGAACGAAGACGAGGGCCCAGAAGCAGAGGAGGATGGCCCAGTTGGAGAAGCGGTGGGTGAGCTCGAAGATGTCGTGGCGCTTGAAGCGGAAGGAGGGGTAGGCGACGATGACGATGGCGAGGAGGAAGGCGAGCACGAGCCAGATGAGGACGAGGGCGGCGGTGGCGAGCGGGGAGGGGACGTAGAGATGGGTGTAGACAGCCGCGAAGCCGATGTACCAGACGACGGCGGCGATGCCGGTGCCGCTGTGCACACCGCCGATGTGGAAGAGCTTGCAGGCGAGGCGGCGCAGTCTTATCGGGGCGGTGCGGGGGACCGCACAGACGGCGAGGAACAGGGCATTGACAACGAGCGGTTGGCGGCAGAGGCCGCAGACCGCGAGATTGACGGCGGCAGCGTTGACGAGGTCCAGTGCTGTGGCGCCTTTGACCATGACGATGACAAACGCGATGGCATTGCCGACGAAAGCGATGCTGAAAAGGCGGCGATAGACGTTGAGGGCCGTGTAGCGGAGGAAGCCGAGCCGCTTTTGCGTGAGGTCGTGGATCGAGAACTCGTCGCAGCTGCCTGCGGTGGGTGTGGAGCCATTTTGCGCTTCGAGGTCGCTGCCCGACGACGTGCACGTGAGCTGCTTCTCGTCCAAAAGCGCTGCGCTCGCGACCGACGGCTCTTTGGAGTGTTTGAGTATTGGGTCTAGCTTTGTCTCCTCGCAGGCTGTTTTTTCGGATGGTGTCGCTGATGCTCTCCGCTCGACACCGGCTGTCGTCTCCGGGTTGGTGTTGTTTTGGGCTGACTTGTCCATCGCGGAAAATGTTGTGTCCACTCGTGATTTCGTCAAAGGCGTTGACCAAGACCTAACAGAAACAGCAGATGGGAGGCGCCACCACGGCATATATGGAACCCATCCTTTCCAGCGAGTCCCGATCCGGATGGTAATCACACTTGACAGTCCCAGGCCCAAACATCGGGCGATGACCGCTTGGAGCGGCCTCAAGATCGCGGCGCATGGCCCGGCCTGTGTTGGCGGCCGTTAGAGCTCTCGGAGTTTCTCCCGCCAATGCGGCGGACCGCGGGGTGAAGCGGAGAGATAGTCCGGGCCAATCAGGGCCGCATGGTGTCTTCAGCACAACTACCCGCATCCCGTTTTGCATCTTCCTCCTGCAACCTGCACGCCAGTGTCCTGCCTCAACTGCCTTCAATGCCAAACAAAGCGATTGTCCAGCGCCGGGATTCGAGAAGCGCAGTCTTAAAATGGCGGATCATCGCCGATTGGGACGACGCAGCCGCAGGATCCGCGCTTTGACAACTCACAAAGAAAGGACGACGGCCACGGGCCGTGGTGGTCGACATCACCTCCAGCGTCCAACCCGCATCCAATTGTGGATGCAACACCCTCTGCCCGACTCCTCGCTTTCCCCGGATTCCTTTGTCGGTTTTCATAAATGAAACAGCCTCCTGGGTTTGGGAAGACGACGGCGAACCGGGTTCTCCCAGTGCGCGCCAAGCTCGCGATGCTGCATCCTCACATCGTATGCAGCCCGAGGCGCATGCAGCATCGCGGCTCGGCTTCCAACAGACGGAGCTCGGACAAACTGAACTCCAACAACACGCGATACCAGCCACTTTCAATCAGCTCCCACCGTTCAATGTGTTGCTTCGTCTGGTCCATACTGTGAGTTCTGCAGACCTGCTGTGTGCTGTCCTGATACTTAAGGATGTAGGCTGTCGATCCTGCATCTCCTCTCCTCCCAGCACGGCATGTCTCGGTCAGGATATCGAAAAGAGCAGGTGATGTGACCAACCCGCTTGGTGCCCGATCAAATTGGCAAAAACGTCCCCAGCTCCCAGCGGAGCCATGCCGTCCCTCCCAACAAGTCTCACCCCAGTTCTAGACACCTCAAGACCAGCCTGCACGATGCAAACTCGAGGCAAAAGGAGAAGCTTGCTCGATAACAGGATTGAACTGTTGACCTTCGCATTACTGGATACAGGGGATCTGTATTAGTACGACGCTCTAACCAGCTGAGCTAATCAAGCCTGTTTTGTTGAGATTGTGGGTCGAAAACTGTGTTTGTCGATGCCGGGATCGTCGTAGGCTACATCGTATCGGTGGAGTTGTGGGTTGGTGTTTTGTGGATCGGTGGATTCTTGCACGGTGGACGGGTAAGTGGACTTGCTTCTGGATGGGAAGTCCCTGTCAACAAGTTCAGGTAGACGGGGGCAAGCGATTTCATTCTCGGGGACAAGTCGAACTAAAAACAACGCCTCTAAGGCATGCCCTTGAGGCCTCGCGCCGAAGCAAATACGCCTCCCAACCAGAAAACCATGCCTTCCAAACTCCGCGCCATGCCTCGTTCTCCCTGCTCAAGGGCCCTCGCTGTTGTCAAGCACGCATCAACGCGACAATCATGTTGCCAGCCTTGGGGAAGGTCCCCCCAGCCATCGTTGAACCTGGGCTGTGGCAGACCTCCCCTCCTCGCGCTGCCGCGCCCACAAAAGCCTGTGTCGCCGTCCTTCATGGCATCCCCATTTTCTTGTGTTCTTTGCCCTACAGGCGGTCGTCTCCGCGGCGAACGCGAGTCACCCAGGCGCCGGTGCCGTCCCAGCCGAGGGCAGGGTTGTTGGGCTCAGCCTGCGTCAAGTCGGCGCGGCGCGAGACGTCGCAGTAGACCTCTGCCATGTGGGGGAAGAAATCTGCCGGTAGGCTGGAGAATTAAGACGTCAGCATGATCAAGTCCACTCGGGTTTCACTTGTCGGTTTGGTGAAGGAACGGGTGACCAAGGAGGCACCAACGGCATCAGGAGCCGAGAGTAATCTCCCCAGGATGATTCTTCGATTGATGGTGGCCAGTATCACTTACTTCTCGCGAGTCTGGCGCAAGGCCGCCCGCTTGTCCTGAACCGCCGTATTGCCGCTCGGCTCGTCCGCATCAGCGATGTCGCGAGCAAGGATCCGCATCGCCAGGCCCCACGTCTCGCCCTCCTCGCGGTTCGAGCGCCGAATCTCCAATGCGCTCGGAGCAGCCGCTGAGGTCCGGGCATTCTCTCTTCCCTAGGTGTTGATCTTGCCGTCGGCGCGCTTGTAGACGCGGGTCCAGTAGAATTTGTTCACGCCGGGCGAGACGGGGTTGGCGGCGCCCTTCCAGCGGGCGATGGTGGTGCTGGTCTCATCAGGGTCGGTGATGTTATCGGTCAGGAACTATTTGACGGAGAAAAATGTTAGAGCGACGCGGAAAAATGAGAGATCGCGAGCGGTTCCTGGGAAGGAAGCTACCATGCTCGAGGTGCTGCGCCAGCTCAGAGCAACCAATGTTTTTTTTGTTTTTCTTTTTCTTCGGAACGCGCCATCGAGAGGATGGTCGCTGTCGCCCAAGATGCGTCAAAAAATCCCAGAGGCATGCGCGGGGTGTCCCGCCAAACTGGGATTTGGGCAGTGAAGTATGGTCTAGTCATCTGCAATCTCTCCACAAACCAGCGGGTAAGCTCGCTCGCTCGGAGAATACAGGACTCATCTTCAAGCACCCAGGAGACAAGGAAAGCGTGATAGAGAGGCGCGGTGACGTTTTTGGGATATCTCAGGTAAGGGAAGCAGATTGACTTGCTCTCGGGCCGTTGGCAGGAGCAGCAGCGGCATAAGTGGAAGGACCGGCACTCGAGCCGAAAATGGCGTTGATTGACTGGCCAGACATTTCGGTGGCGGTCGGTGGCCTTGTTTTCCTTGTGAAGGCGTCACGGTGAACAAAAGAAAAAGTGTGGCCTCGGTGTTTTATCGCACCATCGCAGCCTCGTTGCCTCGCGGCCTTAAGCGAGGGCCTTCACGCCGGTGAGCGAGTCTCGGCAACGACGGATGTCATCCGATGTTTCGCGCGCTGCTACGCGGGTCTCGATCAAAGACGCGATCCTCCCCATCCTTTCCAAGTTGGAGTCCCTGAAATGGAGCATAGAAATCTCGAACCTAGATGATGATATATAGCCTCCTATGGGTACTATTCCGTTACCACAAGGGGCGGTTGAGAGGAGAACTGGCACCCACCCGAAGTGGTTGGGGTGGAAGGGCCGGGTAGGTAACAGAGACGCAAGGTGATGGACATAGTCTGCCCAAGGCTCCAATTGGGATGCAATGGCCGCCAATGTGTTATATATGAATTTCGATTCCTAGCCCTGCGGGTTGCAGAACACACCATCGCCGTCAAACGACATGAAGACAAACCCAACCCAAATGTGTTTACTCCCTTGCAGGTTTGATGAATGGCACCTTGGAGTCATAATGATGGACTTTTGTATTCCAGGTTGGTTGCAGGCTTCAAGTTGTTAGTGCTTGGTTCTTTAGGAAGCAAACGGGGAGATATTGTCAGCTTATATAAGCAAATGGGGCCATCAGCGGAAGCAGCCGGCTTGGCAACAGAGGCCCCTGGGAGCCAGAGTTTCCCACAGTAGTTCACAACAACAACAACGCAATCAATCCACAATTATCACCACTATTGGCCCCAAAGTGCTAGATTCCGACAGATATCGAGGGATCTTCCTCCAACGAGTGGTTCCCCTCTAACAAGTCCAGTTCCTCTGACTTCTTCCAATCGCCGTTGCTCTTGTGCCTTCGCTCGGAACAATCAAAACCGTGACTTGGCTACCAACCGATAGTACAATTATGCTCCACAGATTGTTGTACGTTTCACGTGTGCCCTACAGCAATACACATGTCATCTCTGAGTTGAGGGAGATAATGAGGTCGATGATGATTGCGATTGTGGTTACATTAGCAAGGCTAGTAAAGCGCGCATAGCGCTCTAAACCCCGGTGAGGCCCTCTCCGCGCTCCCACAGACAGCCTAGGAGTACCTGACGGTCATGGCGATAGTCTCGGAGACGAACTCAAGTTGTGCACACGGAGCTTGTGCCGTTCTCATCTCCGAACTTGACCACAATAGGGAGTGGGGCAACCTGTGAATTGGTGCCCCGCCTGTCCGTGTGAAGTTATTTAATCTGCTGTCTTTCAGCACCAAGCCTCAGCACTGTGCGAGATCACCCTGTGAGATCGCTGTGGTCGCACTCGGTCAATTGGCAAGAACCGAAGCTCGCGCAGTGGTAAGTTTTCCTCCATCGCACCTCCATCAACACCGCTTCAGCAACTTCCTTTCCCATCAAGATGGCTTCGCATAGTCCTTCCTCGGCGGCAAGCACGGCCATGTCGGCGCATCATAATCAATCAACTGACCAATCAATGGAAATCGTTTCCATTGACGATTCTATGGTTGACCAGGTCGTCCAACGCATCGTTGACGCTTCCCACGGCAGGACCGAACCGATCCTTAGCGTGCGCTGCCCGCCCAAGGTTGCGTGGGACCTCAGCGCTCGTCTCAACAAAGCCCTAATTGCGCGGGACGAGCCCACTATCCACCGATTCGAATACGATTACCAGTCCGGCATTGCGCATATTGAAACGGTGGAATCGATCCTGCATTTCCGCGTCCAGAATGGACTCTATCAATACATCGAAGTAAGCCTTCGTCGGTTCGTGGTCACGGTCCAAAATGCCGTTATTCGCCAGCGGATTAAGGGGATTCTCAATTTTGGGACATCTCGCATCGCAAAAGAGGATAGATTCCTCAAGCAGGGCGGCCTCGCGTTCGGTCCTATCTTGAATAAGCTGCCTTGCCTGGTTGGTGAGGTCTCGTAGAGCGAGCCTCGAAGCCACGTGGAGCGAAAGGTCATTCAATACATCGACAGCGCTGAGCGCGAAATTCAAGCATGCATGGCCTTTAACGCCCAGTATCCCAACCTAGCGTCTCGCTACGTGTGCTTGACAGCACCACCAACTCGGGTATTTGGGTCCGATATTTTGAAACCATTTATGACGATAAACTTATCGAGCAACCCGAAGGCGAAATCGGTCTATACATGTCCGATTTTCCCAGTCCTGCTAGTTTACCGCCGGCTTTCTGCCGCCCTTTCACTACCGAGACGGCTACCGGAGTCTCACGGTTTGTCCCCGCCCCCCTAAAAAAATAAATAAAAAAAAGGCTAACAGCGACAGGACCCCCAGGTCATTCTAACCTTCGAGCGGTTACGGAATATTGTTCTCAAGGCTCGGGCAATTCATTGGGGTAATTATGAGGAGGGCAACTATGGTGAGGAGGATAACATAGCCACCATAGTCGAGAAATCAGAGCGGCTAGAGCAAGAGCTGGAGCGGGAGCGGGAACGAGCGGATACAGAGCGGGAGCGCGCCGACATAGTAGCGTACCAAGTTGCTATGCCGGAGGAGAAGCTGCCTCAGATGGAGAAAAGAGTCTAGTGGAAACAATGTGTAAGGGAGACGGGTCAGAAAGTAGGGGTCCCTGGCCATCTAGTCAGCGGAGCAGACCGCATGCCTGGCACAACCAGAACACTAGTAAGACTCAGCCACTGTGGTGACGAAGTCTGAATCCTACAGAATGGTCTATAGAGAAGGAGGTTCTGGCTGGAAGCCAGAACCACACAAGCAATACAATCACAATCACACAATTGCAACCCCTTCAAATCCACCGAATCCAAAGAGTGTAGTGCCTCTGACAATTATTTAGGCCATGGTACCACATCGAAACCTACCCCCTCTTCACGCTTGTGTGTCGTACAGCGTCGGACCTCCGGAACAAAAAGAAAAACAAAAAAACAATGGCGTCGCGTCGGACCTTTGCCGACAGCGCCATGCAGATCAGCGCCATCGAGCCTGACGACGAATCCACGGCCGAGGATTTTGACCGGCGACTGACGATGCTGGAGACGATGGAAGACGATAGAAGAGACGATAGAAGAGACGATGCTAGACAGACACGAAACCCCTAATTGAATGGTGTTGCGAGGCAAGAGCCGGAAAGACACGATGCTCAGACACGACATCCCAATCGAATGCATCGCGAGGCAGGAGGCGGAAGTCAGCGAATTCGCCAGCTGCTTGCGCGGCTGGGCGTGTTGGTGAAGGGGGCCGTGGGCAGATGTCCCCCAGCCGTCCTCCCGCCCAATGTCGTAATACTTGCTGAGGTCGCGATATCTCGGGCGGAAGCGAAAGGGAGAGTCAGTCAGCGGATGCGGCAATGGGTGGTTGCAGAATCAAACCGCGTGAGAGAGACAGAAGGCTCTGTGCGGCTGCGCTTCAATTCCCTCTTGACCTCGTCGCCGAAGCCCTGGAACTCGGCTTGGGTCACGGGCTGGGGATAAGCGATGGCGAGGTGCGTAGGACCGCAACAAGATACCATGCCATAGGTGGCTATCAGCGGCGGTAATCGCAGCTGGATTGGTCGATGAGGAATGCCTTGACGTAAGAAGCGCGTGAGGGACGAGGAGGCAAGGCTAGCTAATAGGCACGTAAGAATTAAGTGCCAGAATGGAGCGACCTGTACGAGGCCCTATTAAACACGAGCTTGCCAACATTTGGGGGAGGCATGGCGGTGAGGCCATCAACGGGCGTGATAGATATGTTACAAACCTGGGCCGCCATGCGGCCTGGCCCGAGAGATTCCCCGCAGGAGTGGTCTGGTGAAATAGCTATTTACGCTTCTGGTAGAAATTCATGCCAAAAAATGTGACGAAGGCTTCATCGTCATCCGCACTTTTTATCTGCCCTCAATCTCTGGTCCCAATGCCCGCGCCCCGTCGTTCCTGCGTCTAATAGGTTGCTAGTGATTGCATTCTGACGTTGTTCTTCGGCTGGGTGGGGCTCGCAATATTCGCAGGGGTTAGTCCTTTCCGGATTCGTCCAAACTTTTGCTTTTCCCAACCAGTTTTTCGGTCACTTCCCTGCCTCTGCCCTCTTTCCGCAGGCTCACCGCCCAAGGCTGTTCTCGCGACATGTCGGCCGGCGGAGGTCGATCAGTGGACAGAGATGGACAGCAGAAGGTTCAACGGCCTCGCTACCGCTTCGCAGTTCGACGAACCATGCCCCAACCGCACCCCGCAAACCCTGCAGTCAATCACGCCCGCGCCAGAATCCGCATACGTCATTGACCCCGAAGCGAAAGCACGACAGCCAAAAGCCAGAAGCGACTTCCTCCAGGGATATCTGGGCGACAACCCTCCCCTTATCGCGAGCTCCCTCCAGGAATGGGGGAGCCCCGAATCGGCGGAGTCGGTTAAGTTTCGGATCTTCGGGTTGCCAGGCGTCCACCGCGGCGGCACCAACGATGCCCCGTCAATCAAAAGCCTGTACGCGGTCGACGAGAAGAGGGTCCAAACGTTTCAATGCGTGGCGCGCGACCTTGGGTGGTCGGTTTACTGTGCCCGAGTGATGGCCAGATGGAGGGGTCCAGCAAGCGAAATCCCGGACCACAAGAACACCATGTTCGACTCGGGTCTGTTGGGATTCCTGCACTCGTACTCCTTTCAGCCTGGCGTCGACTACGACTTTGGCGTGGTGTCGGTTACCACCATGGACGACAAAACGGTACTTCCTCCGGTGGATCCGATCGTCCGCCAGCCACGCATCCCTTTCATTTCGCACAGGCATTTCGTTCAATGGGATCTAAACCTCCTTGATTTCCCAGCGCCCTCACAAGGGCCGGAGCCACAAGCAGACAAAAGAGGTCCTCATTTGGTCGAAAAGAGATGGGAAAGATCTGTGAGTCTCCCCCTTTCATGTAGTTTGGGTGAAGCGTAGAGTATTTCTATGGGCTAATGCCTTCTCCACTCAGGCTCTTCTCCTCATCCCCCTCTTCAAACTATGGGATGTCTTCAGCCGCTCCATCCGACGGAGCCACTACGGAGATGACGGCTTGAGCGCACTCGCCACTCATCTGGTTGGGTTGGCAAATGGTTGTGAGCCTCCACACCCGAACCCTGATCATCATCAGCGGATCGTTGAGACGGCCTATAATTCAATCGAGATGGTCAACGAGGATTTCTACACTTGGGAGGGAAGCGCACGTTCCTCTTTGCCTCGGCTGATCTCACATATCCTTCGATTCGCGATTTGCCAGCAAGACAAGAATTTATTTTGCAAGGTGGTATGGCGGGCACATCCCAATTATGTCACCGCGGATATCCAATTCCTCGAGACGACCCTCCGCATGTGTTACGAGACGGGGCAACTCGACTTCGTTGGTGATATGCTCCATGACCTGTACGTTGAGGCCCACCGTTGTACCATTCACTTGCTAACAAACAACTGCAGGCTCAGTCGCCTGATCGCAAGGCTTAGCCACCTTCATCTCCGGCTACGAGCAGTCAACTGTTTTAGTGCGGTCATCGACGTACCTGATCTTCCGGCTTATTACCTCATTCTTGGAACTCCCGAGGTGATGATAAACACCGCACTGGTATCTGTCGACGATGGGATGATATACATCAAGGCTATTCTCAAATACAGCCGGGCACAAAACCCAATGAAGATGTGAGACATATCCGTCCGTTAGCAGGATGTACTGAGTCTAACTGTGTTATAGGATTCTAGATTGTCTAGAATCAGATGTGTCTTGCCTCCCAGCAGTTGGTATGCTACTCAAAACCAGAGACACGGAGCACGCACTGGCACTGGCGAGTCAAACTCCCAATAACAGGATTAGCACCAATATCTTTGAACTGCAGGCCACGAAGCTGTTCGAACGAGAAGTTTTCACCTTCTGCAGCCACATCGTCTGCCATAGGCAAGTAGAAGGCGAGGACCGGTTTGACATTCAGCCATGTCAACTTGCCGGTTTCCTGTCCGCGCTGATCATCATCCAAAGAGGCCAGGTCTTGAAAGGATTATTAGACGACCTCAAGTCTTCCGTCAGTACAATCCCGGGGCTCGCGGAGTTTCGGCAGTTTTGGTTCCCGTTTTTCGGTGCTCTCCGAATGCCCGATAACGTCAAGGATGGACTCCAACGACAATGGGTGACCTTCGCCGGCGCGTTGCTGAAAGAATACATATGCCAATTCGCCGCGGAAGAACAGAGCAAGCGTTCGGATGTGGATGGTCTCGAAGAGTTCTGCAACGCTCTTGCGAACCCATACATGAGGGAAGCGAACTTCCCCTGGGACGAGAAACACAAGTCAATCATATCCCACTTGAAGGACGACCCAACACTCGAATTCTCCACGAACCGTTCAACAGACCCGCCGAGTCTGAAAGTCGTCAAGCTCTCGCCGTCCAGACCGGGCCAACTTCTGTACCTAGCCAGGGTCAAAGAAGAGCTTCGATCAAAATTGGACTGCGAGCTAAAAGGTTGGATAATGCCCACGACCTCAACAATCCTCAACTCTTTAGAATTTCTGGACATACCCAAACCGAAGCTTTTCTCGTCGGTGGATTGCGAGGCCGCGCTACGACAGAACTACACAGACTTCATGTACGTCGAGAATGCCCTCGGCCGCTGCTACCCAGCAGACTACAGGGAGAAGAGTGCTTGGATGGGGTTCGATCCCAGGGAAGGAATTCGAGACGAATGCAACCACGACAGGTTGGACCCCATATGGATTGCGCGACTTGATCAGCACCGGCGCGGCGTCAAACTCATCACGCCGGAAGATGATCCGGTGTATGGGTTTTCGGGGAAGGGGTGGAAGAGGAAGAATGTTGAGAATTTGGTTGTATTGACGAAGAGGCCTCGGCTTTCGGACTCGGCTGAATTGTCGAAGAGGACTCGGCTGGTGTAAGGTTAGTGACTAGAATGGTGTGCATTGCGTTGGCGTTTCATTGGGGACTTTTGTAGCATAGAGGGGCTGCGGGCGTTTGGCTGGCTGGCTTGAGAAGGCATTGATGGAACATAGATTCCCGCGTTACCAGTCACTTTCCTTTCTGAAGCGAGGTGTGACAGACGCGTACCAGGCGGAGGCTGAAGAGCGCCGAGAGCATAGGCCATGTACGCGGAAGAGAGCGAAAGCAGTGAGGGGTATACGAGTGAGTTTCGCAGTTCCCAATCTCAACAGAACACCTGAGTTCACTCGTGGTGTAATAGATTGAGCTGTGGTGGCGGCCGCCCCTACCTCGAGCAAACCGCTCGGTAGGGCTCAAAAAGCCCGTAGTTCGACTTCTGTTTCTTTTTCTTCATTTTTTTGTGTGACTTTCTTTGTTATTCTTTTGCCTCACCTTGAAGTCCTCGTATACAGCATGTAATCAAGACGAGGTACCTCATAACTCTGGATACCTATCGTTCTGTCACATCATCCTTGTTATCTCGTTACCATCACTCTCTCCTGCTGCTCCCTCAGCGTCTCAACCTCTTCCGGGTCCGAATCCCCCTCTTTCAATTCCACTCTCCCCCCTACGCATCCTCTTCCTCCACTAAAAAATCTACCACTCTCGCTCCCTCCCTCCCGCACTAGCTAGTCTTTTGTCACCATTCACGCTACCGTCATCATCTCCTCCCCTCCCCCTTTCTATCATCAACCCGATCCAATCCTTGATTGCGGGTTGAGCTTCTGGATGGGATGTAGTGCCACCTGATCGATGGTGCCTTGAAATTGGAGAACCCGCTGCTAACAACAAAATGCATTGTGCGTTGTTGGACAAAGAACACAGTGCAAAAAAGATGTGGCTCATCACTCATTGCCGCAATATCCATTTGTATGAGTTTCCTGAATCTCCATGAATCCGAGCACCCGCTACTGACACCTCATCGCCCCCGTGCTATCAAGCGTTATCGAGTACACCTGGTGGCCACACCTAACCTTCCTCGAAAGCGAAACCGACAGCGCCGCGTTCCACGTCTGCCGCGTCAGCTCCATCGACGCAAACGTGCCCACAGTTGGCTCGCGAAAATGCGTAACACCGTGTCTCTCCAGCCAGAAAAGCTCATGTCTATCGGCCTCCCATCCTGAGCGCCCGTAGAGCTTGACATGGTCAATCTCGTTTTTGAGCGCTGCTTCCAGCAAGGTGGGTTGGTTGTTGTAGGATCCGACGCGATACCAAGGGTCTTCTTGGCCCTCGACTATCTCCACGCCAAATGCGATGATGAATCGGTTGTCTTGCATTGTGTTGTCCCAGTCCGTCTTGAAGAGGTGAAAGGCAACGAACGGGGCGTTACCGCTTCTTAAAAACACTCTAGCATCGTTGTCCCAGCTGTCCGAGGGCGTGGTCGACACGTATTTGAAGTGTTGCGTGTTGAAGTCCGAGCCCATGAAGTCGAAGGCAGCTTTCATCGTGTTTGAGATCGCGTGTGCCATTTCTGGGTGGATCTCCTTGCTCAGATACCGAACCGCAGCCTCCGTTCGTAGTCTTGCCCTGTGCTTTTGGTTGTATATTATGTTTGACCTCACTCTTGCGTACATCCCGTTGCCGTAGTGCTTCACGTAGACACCGATGCCTTTGTCCCCTTCTTGCCGAACGGTGTTGAGCGGCAAGATCAAAATATCGCCGTCGACATCAAAGTCAAATGAGATGTGGTAAAGAGACAAGACGATCCGGATTCCTTTGTTTGTTACTGTGTACTCCGGATTGTCGATGCCAATACGACCAGAACTGAACTCCGGGGCAGAGGCAAACTCGTCCGGCGACTCTGCGAGAAAGCCCCTATATTCCTCTTCGCCCGCAGACTGCCAGCAGAAAATACTCAGGTCATTGGTCTGTCTAATGATCTCTTCTTGGAGGCGCGCGAACGCCTTAGGACCTTCACCGTATATTAACGGCATACTAACACCAAAAATGCCAAGCAGACAGTAAGCCACATCCTCACGCCGTGTCGTCTCCCGCCCGGCAGCCCACGCCATACGCTGGCAGATGGGAATAGTCCTCATGGCAGAGCGTCCGTGAAGGACGTCCTCGTCGATGCGCGTAATCTTGCAGATCTCGTGGGAAAGAGCCTGCTTCGTCCCGCGCAAACACCAGGCCTCGTCGTAAAATCGCAGGCTTTTTGGCGCGATGAGCTCCTGCAAGGTCCAGCCTCTAGTGAACCATCTGCACTGATCAAAACAGTCTTCGGTCGACTCGTCGGCTCCGAGGTCGGCGAGGTAGGCGTAGCAGGTCTGGGCTGACGCATACCATTGGAACATGGAATTGATTGCCTCTGTTAATTCGCTACTGCTCGATTTGTCAATGCAGCAGGTGTCGACCCAGCAGTAGTCGAGGCCATCGTCGCGTGCCCGCTGGCAGGCCTTTCGGACCTTGTCGAATCCTTGGGTCGTTCCCGATTGAAGCAGCCCCTCTTCCGCGTCTCTGAAGCTGGGCTCGCCTGCTTCCCACGTGTGTGAGAGGATCCCGTAGGCGGGTAGGTCGCCGCCGATAAACTCAGTGACCTCCAAGGTCGTAGTGTGGATCAATCGCATGGCGATTTCGTGGGCGCTAGGGACGCCGTCCAGCAAACGAGGTTAATGGTGGAAGAGTGAAGAGGTTGGAAATGGGTGCGGCGCAGTGAGCCAATCGGCAGATCGAACACCATGAACTTCTCCAATAAGCGCTAGGCAATTTTGGGAGGAACGCTGCAGCTGCTGAACATCAGAGGAGACTAGGGTCTGCGTTTCGCACTTGCTGCAGGGATAATCCGCCAACGACACTGTTTGATGATGGTCATATGAACAGGGAACGTGCTTTTGATATTGATTGTGACACTGCGCGTCTGAAATCGGTAGGCTATCCAGATCCAAACCACTGCCAGACCTCACGATTTTCTTTACCGAACAACAAGCCGCAACTCAAATAAAGATGGTAGCAGTAACACAAATCATCCAAAATTTCCATCCGACGAACAACAAAACAAAGGACAGATGTTGAATATTACCCCCAAGACGAGGTACCCATGCCAGGCAAACAGAACCCAATCAATCACTTCAAATCCTTCGCAGTCATCTTGTACGGCTGGGGATCCACCGGGACAAGCGTCGCAACGCTGACATGAGGCCAGGTCAGCATGTTACCTCCGGGCCCAAAGTTCAAGTTCACCACCTGCGAGTACTGGATCTGGATGCCAGGAACCTTGATCACCTTCCCCGACGCCGGGACACCGGTGTCCGGAGCCGTGATGGCAAACTGGGGGGTGGGGGCGGTCGAGTCCGAAGCGATGTCGGGCAGCAGCTCCACGGTGGCGTTGGGCGGCAGCTCGGGGACGCGGACGGTGTACTCAACATGCTCAATCCAGAACCTGGCCGTCACAAAATCGGCGTGGGCGTTGGGGTTATCGCCCGGCTGCCTGCCGGGGGCGACTGTCGTCCCAAAGGTAGGTGCAACCCCAGGCTTGGCGGGCTGCGGGCGGCCGCCTAGGAACGCGATGTTGGCCGTTCCGCCGCCGCTGAGCTCAGACTTCGGGGGTCCTGTCGAGACTTCAAAGGTGGTGGTTTCCAAGACTTTGGCGCCTTTGAGGGCCCTCTTCAGGACGAGATTGGGGTTCTTGATGATGTCGCTCGTGATCGTGCCCTTCTCGATGAACTTATCGAGGTTCTGTGGAAGTCGCAAAATATTTGTCTTGCCAGGTGTGGCAAACATGGCGGGGAAAGGAATTTTGCTCTGAGGGTTATCGATCCTGAATGGCGTGGTGTCGACGTCGTGGATGTTGGGCCCTCCGGGAGCGCCGCCGGTCACGCTCACGCTGTCCTTCAGTGGAATGAAACCTTGTGCGTTGATGGTTGTACCGTGGGGGATAGACGCCATGCGCACTACGCTGGCTCGCCCCCCCTGGAAAGTAGCCGCAGGAACGCTGAGCCAGACACCGGTCTCGAAATGAATGCCAGAACCAGCAGTGGTGCGCGGCTTGTTGCCCAATCCAGTAGACTCGTCCTCAACCTTCTGGACTGTCTGGAAATAGGGCATGCCGCCGAGAAAGATATCGGGCTGATCATTGAATCCGCGGTTCGGGATCGAGCCGAGTGTCGACCCAAACGTCATTTGCTCCGTCGTGAGATTCAGCTCCAGAATGTGATCGGCGGGTCCGCTGTCTGGAGTTCGTGGAACAGTCGTGCCCGGGAAAGTCTTTGGGCGCCATATCAAGTTGAACCCGTTACCAGCATAGGCACCCTTGAAGTGGGAAAGGGGGAAAGGAAGTGGATCTCGAGGGTTTGTTCCCGGACCTCCTGGTTCGTGGAGCTGTTCCCGGACTTGCTTTACCGAGCTCTACTCTTGTGCCGGCTTCGGGCCGGAGGGTGGGCCGGATGGACCAGGAGAGAGCCCGACCGCCGCAGCGGCAGCAAATTGGAATCCCCGGACATCGAGCAAGGGGGCGGGGTTTTTGATATTCAGAGGGGCAATCACACGCCCGTCGGCGGTAACCTCGCTAGCTGGCATGACGATGTCGGCAGCCGCTGGCTTGCCTGCAAAGATGTGGTTTGGTGCGGAGAGGGGGAACGAGTCGCAACGCGGTCTGGAAAGCTGTCTGGTCGTAATGATGTTGCCTCTGGCGAGAGGTTAGTATATCTAGGCAGTTGCAATCTTTATAGAGCGGGGACAGCGGCCGACCGTCATGCCTCTGAGACATCATACCCGACTTTGCAGCAAAACGGTGTCGAGGAAAATCGATTCCCGACCCAATTCGGTCCGCAGTTCGAGTCACGTCTCACGGATCACTGCAGCCCACTGCCAACCGATCAGAGACGGCGCGCACCCGTTGATACGTTGTTGATACGCTGTTGGTGTCGGAATACAGTGCTGAAAGCGATAATCTTTTCGGTGGCTGGCGGATAATTACTCTCGTATAACTCTTGCGTCTTCTGCACGAAGATTCTGAGCGTCGTTGTTCGTCATGAAAGTGGAAAGTGTGACCCTCCGGGTTGATGAGCTTAGGTCCCTGCGTATAATTGGCGGCAAAGTCCGTCTTGTTACCCCTCTCTGCATGCGATCGGGGTTATAGTCGCACGAAGTACAGAGCAGTGGTTGGCGAAGTTTCGGCCCCCACGCGCAGGGGGCGGCGTCACAGGAGTTAATCTTCAGCCTTACCAGGCGGGGCCTCAGTGTGCCTTCACCGCTCCTACTCGTTCCTCGTTCCGAATCACCACAGGCCCGGACCCCTCTGCCAATCAACTCGTTGCCCCTTCCGGATCAACTGCGGGGGTTTCGTAATTGGATCTGAGCCGTTGGTCGAATCCTCTTCCTCCCCGAAGGCAGGTAGCCGAGTATTGGCGATGGCGGAAACTTGCTGTTTCTTTTCGGATGTCTAGTGTACCCGATTGGCAAACTTCCGTCCCTAGTCCAAGGTACCAAGGGTCCAACAGAGACCCTTCACGTTACCCCGCTTCAAGTCGTGTGCAATTCTTGCGATTGTGGTTGGCAGACGTGCGGGCGAAAGCACACACCATCGACTCATGAAACGCGGGGTTGGTTGCGATGCCGAGGCGTGCAGTTGGCGATCTCGCGATTGCCCTGATGCAGAAGCGATGATTGGAAAACGCAGTGAAATCCGGTTGCGCCAAGATCTGTGCTCATGAATGTGGCTGGCTGAGAGAGCACAACGTCGGAATAGAGGCAGGAGCCCTCGATCGGGCCTTCCTTCTCCGATCGCCGGTGGTCCTAGACAGACGCAGTGAGTTCGGAACTGCAAGAGTCCCAGCTCCACGTAGAACGGGCCCAGGACCCAAGAGAGGAGCCAGGTACCCGATAGCCTACAACACCCGAGGACACTGCCTAAACCGCGTGATCGTTCTGGGATTCCCTCTGCAGCGACCGGCCGAGAGACTTCGGTCCCCTCCTACTCTGGGAGCTAGTTTCTCCCAGAACTAGACCAAGAGAGGGTGGCAACTGCCCTGCATAGCTCAGTATATAAACTCAGTGCTCCCTCAGGCCTGTCCAATTTGAACGGATCAAGCAGTCTAAAATCTTTGCACCATTTTGACACACTTTAGCTGCCAACCACAAAGTATCCATACCTAGAATAAACTTGAATATGGCACCAGAGGCACAGGTTGGACGATGGTCGCAGCCGTTCGAGCTCAGCAACGTGGCTGTTCATGCTAGCCTGCTACCCAACGGCAAGGTCCTGTACTGGGGTCGGCGCCAAAATCCTAAGAAGCCCGACGCAAATGCCCCCGCGAAGACCGACCTCCCGTCGCTCCACGAGCTCTTCACCAAGGCCTTCGTCTGGGACCCGAAAACCAACCAGAGCAAGCCCACGGCCAACTCACCGCGCGGCACTGATGGCAAGGAGGTGAACCTATTCTGCGGCGGCCACGCGTTTCTGCCGGACGGAACGCTGCTCATCGCCGGGGGCCACATCATCGACGGTACTGGGGTTAATTCAACATGCATTTACGATCCAGCGACAGACACCTTCACCCCCAAGCCCCCAATGATCGGTGGCCGTTGGTACCCTTCTGTCCTGCCGCTGCCCGATGGTCGTGCCCTGGTGATGTCGGGCAGCAAGACAAACGGTACTGTCCAGAACATTTCACAGATTTGGTCTTCGAATGGCTGGGTCGAGGTGACCGACCCTTTGAACCAGCTAGATCTGGGGAGTCACCCAATCTTGCCCCTCTATCCGCGGATGCACCTGACGCCAACCGGTCGCGTCATCATGGTGGGGCCACCGCAGCAGTCGTGGTTCCTCGACGTCGACAAGAAGCCGAACTTCAAACCGGGAATCCAGGCCTCAGCAGTCATAGGGGCCTGGGCGAATGCGGGAATTGCCCGTGCAGCCGGATTCCGTGACTACTGCCCCACGGTCCACTACGACACCGGCAAGATCATGTACATTGGCGGCGGCGAGGAAAACGTCGGCAATGGGCCGACCAAGGAGGTTGAGTTCCTCGAATTCGACCAGAAGAACCCCCAAGCAGTGCCAAAGTGGACCAAGTCCCCGTCGTCAAACTTGAAGGTCGGGCGCAGACAGTCCAACGCGACCGTGCTTCCCGACGGGACCGTCCTCGTGACCGGAGGAACTAACGGGTCCGGCTTCAACGACTTGACCCCCGGAGCACCGGTGCACCGACCTGAACTCTGGGACCCCACCACCAAGAAATGGACCGACATGGCCGACGAGAGCGTGGACCGCTGCTACCACTCCATCGCACTGCTGCTGCCCGACGGCAAAGTCCTTTCCGCCGGCGGCGGTGAATACGACGGTGCCGGGCCCAAAGACAACATGACCAACGCGCAGCTGTTCTCCCCGCCCTACCTGTTCAAGGGACCCCGCCCCACCATCGCGAGCGCACCTTCCGAGATTGTCTACGGCGAGAACTTCACCGTCACCCTCGGCTCCGCCGACCCCATCGCCAAGGTCAGCTGGGTGCGCCTCGGCTCCGTCACGCACTGCCGCAACATGAACCAGTCCCTGATGTTCCTCCCAATCGCTAAACAAACCGGCCCTAGCCTCTCCATCTCCGCCCCAGCCAACGGCAACCTCGCCCCGCCCGGCCACTACATGCTCTTCGTGCTGAACAAGCAAGGCGTTCCCTCCGTCGCCAAGATCATTCGCATCGCCCCACGCGGCGGCCTCCACACACTGGCCACACCCGCCCACAGACCGGCTGCCGAAACCCACTGCGTGCAACAGCAGCCCAGCCTCGAGGACCACAAGCAAATGTGCATCGCCGAGCAGGACCGCCCCCCTGTCGTCATCGGAATCACTCCCATCTGCCCGTACGGCCTCAGCGCCTGCTGGGCGGGCGCCTACGACGGACTGAACCGCATGCGAGACATCGACGTCGTCAGCCCGATGGCCAACCAGGACCACTCGCTTGCGTTCGTGTACCTGGGGCATGACGGCCTCCCTGACATTGATGCGTGGCGCAAGGAGTTTGCGCAGACGGTCAACAGCTCGTACAAGGTGCGCGGGATTGAGATGACGCTGTCGGGGGCGGTGAGTGTGCGGAACGATGACGGGAAGGAGCAAGTGGTTCTGGCTGGGACGGGGACAAGGCCGCAGGTGCTGCTGGCGCCGTTCCGGGAGGGGAGTCAGATTAAGTGGGATATTGCGACGGGGGCGCCGAAGCCTGTGGATGAGGCCGAGGCGGGCGCGTATGGGCGGCTGCTGAAGGCGTTGGTGGGTCGTCCGAAGGAGGTGCCGGTAAAGGTTACGGGGACGCTGCAGCGGTGGATTGGCTTGATTGCGGTGTTTTCTCTGGATGTGAGGAAGTTTGAGGTCTTGGATGCTACCTCGTGATTTTGTTGACGTCAAAAGCGTTTTGGATGGAAAAGTTTGGATAGTTTGCCCACCCCATTAAAAGCCATTCGTTAGTCTCCGGCCACAAGTGTTGGCATCCAAGTCAGACTCGGAGTTGTTAGACAAGCTCACCGCCATTGCTGTTATTATCTCTGGATAGCATCAATTCAGAAGCTACCTAGTTATCTATGCTATTGCAGCAGATGATACCTACAACAACGGCCAAGACGAAAGTAACTAAGCAAACATCTTGAGGAACTTCTCGTCAAACTCCGTCTTGACCCGCTTCAGTGCCTCATACACCTTCAGAAGACTCTGCCCTTGCTCGGAACCTACTACATCCTCATCCTCGCTGACCTCCTCAGGCCCCGAATCTGACTCGGAGGTCTCTCCATCGTCCCACGAATCCACCACCACTTTCTTTTTCTTGGTCTTCTCCTTGACTTCACCCTCCTTACGCTGCTCACCAGCACCCAACACATCTCCCTTCTTCCCCTCCACGCCCCAATCCTTCGCGGCTGCACCACCCTCCTCATCATGAACCGAATCCCCATCGGCCCCATCAAGATCAAGATCAAGGTCTCCTGCACCTCCACCACCAGGCCTCATAAACTCCTCCATACTCGCCACGATACTCGCGAGAATAACCGAGAAATCTTTTAGCCTGAACCACACGTCTGCCGCGCGGATGCCGTTCTCGCGCTCCAGCAGCGTCGTATCGCCGTGCTTGAAGAATTCCAGGAGATACGAATTTGATTTTCGAGAGGGAGGCAGTTCCAGGTCGAGAGGCACGCTGGGGACGACGCTTGCCTCGAGGGACACGCCGGCGCGAGCGGTGGAGCAGAGGTCGTGGACTGAGGCGAAGTGGCTGTCTGTGAGGCCTGAAAGGGCGGAGAACGGGGAGCGGACTGTCACCGGGGGCAGGTGTGGGAGTGGTAGGGTTAGGAGTTCGGAGGTATTGGGGGCGATGGTGTGGTGTGTGAGGGGGAGGGCGTTGTCGGGGGTATTGGTGAGGTGTTGCGTGGCATAGGAGCGGGCGTAGTCGCGGTAGATGTTGATGACCTCGGCGTTGTGCCGGACGAGAATGGTCTGGGCGGAGGGAGGTAGGGGCTGTAGGGCCGCCTTGGGGTTAGGGCAGGTCTCGCGCACGAAGAGGTGGCTCAGTGTCAGGACGAGCTCAAGCGCCATCTCGTTCCATCGGTCGGCGCTCATGCTGGGCGAGTAAGCGGCGCAGACCTGGTGGAGGTAGCCTCCGCGCAGGAGGGCGTGGAAACCAAATGCCGCCGACTCAGTGTAGTGGAGGTGACTGATCAATCCGGAGAAATTCAGGGGCGCTCCGGTGGCCGAGAGAAGGCTCTGTCGGCGGAGGTAATCGATGGAGAAGCGGAGATGGTGGACGATGGACATCCTGGCGTCCGGCCCGCCGAGGTAGAGCCAGTTCTGCGTTAGCAACGCCTTGACGGCACTGGCGGCAAACTCGGAGTTGTCTGTCCCGTTGAGCAGGATGAAGAGCCGCAGAATCAGCGTCACCGACGTGGAGAACTGGCCGCGCAGATCGGGCAGCTTGGACGACATGATCTCGAGCGCGCGGTGCGGTGCAATGTTGTGGAAGACGACGTTGCCGAGCACGTCGAAGCCACGGCGACCGGCTCGACCTGAGGCTTGGCGGAAGTTGAGCGCGCTCAAGTGGATCGAGTCGCCAGCGAAGACGACGGTTTTGCATGGCATGTTGATGCCCATGGACAAAGTTCCCGTTGCAACGACGACGGTTAGGAACCCCTTCCGGAAGAGCATTTCGACCCTACATCAGTTATTATTCAGCATCCAGAAATATGGCGCAACGAGCTACCGGAGGGAAACTTACACCTGTCGGTACTGGCGGTTCAAGCCGGAATGATGCACACCGATCCCGCGATATAGTGCCTTGATCAACCACGGATGGACCGAGTCGCTCCATATCGACCGGATTCGCTCTCCCACCTCTTCTTTCGAGGCCTTAGTTGTGTCTGCAAAACTGAACTGTGCCAATGGTGCGTTGGGATCAAAGCTCTCCCATATGCTAACCTCCCGGCTTGCAGCCTCGCGTTGCGACTCTGCCTTCCCAAGGTCCTTGTCAACGTTTGCGGGGCGAGCTCGAGGGCCTTTGCCGCCTTTCTGTGTAGAATCTACCCAGCGGTCATACTTTTCCATTTTTGTAATCCAGGTCGGGTTCGTGGCGCGATACTTGTCCTCAGCTTCTTCCAGGGGAATCAGGATCTGATGGGCAATGGACTCGCAAAGCTCGCGGTCGTAGTTGAATAAGATTGCCGGGAGAGCACCCCTTGCGCGGAGATCCGTCATGAGGGCGAGATGCGAACGACTCGACACCAGCGGCCCCGTCGTGGTCGTGCCTTGCTGGATTTCACCTTCGATGGCGGGTGCATTCTCCCCGATTGTGTGAAAGTGCGACCTCGCCAGAGCTGCAAACCGTTCGCCGCGTATCTGTGCCCTCAGCGCGTCAAATGGAGATCTCGGATCAGCCATCCACTTGGCTAACTCAGCCTTGAGCGCCGCCTCCCATTGAGTGACGGTGGACTTCCGGACAGCATCAGCAGCCGGAAACACGTTGTTGGGATCCAGGGATGAGGGCAGTGCATATTCGGCATTCTCAAGCTTTTTCATGCACCTCCAGAGGCCGAGACAGTCTCTCGACTCCAGGCTGGCATCGTTCAGCGAGCCCCAGTCCCTCCTCAGGCTGCCGACCGGGTGAACATAAAGGAATGGCGTGCCTTCACTCCTGCCAGGCCCAAGCTCGGCATCCACCTCAGCATCTAGTCCGGGGAAGTTAATCCGTTCAACTGGTGCTAAACCTGTGAATTCGGATACGGCAGGTGGCGGGTCGTGAATGAACTTGCGGAGCTCGGAATACCGCGACGAATGCACAATCATCTCAAGCTCGAAACCCTTGACAGCTTGTGCCCGTTCCAGCCACAGCTTGAAATCCTGCGGGTTTGCGACTGTAGCAGAAAGGGCGATGATAGGACACGGGGCCAGAAGGAGGAGCTGTTCCCAAATGACGCCTTCGTCGGATTGCCCGATGCAGTGGACTTCGTCAAAGATGATGCGCTTGATGCGACGGGAGAAGTCCTGCGCCCTCTTGGCATTAGAGGGTGCGAGCAGAAGGGTCTGCAGTATTGAGGGAACTGTCACGAGGATCTGACATCCCTTAGGGTTGTTGATACGGTAGTCCCTGGTATACAAGGCCCAGACGGATCGGCCCTTGAGGTTTCCGTACTTCTTGGAAAAACGGGCCTGCACCTCGGCGGCGATCTGGTTGACAAGTGCCTTGGTTGGCGCTACGTACACCAACACGTCGTCGTCGTTGGCTTGTAGCACCTTCTTCATGGCGTAGAACGAGATGAATGTCTTGCCCGCGGATGTTGGAGCAACGGCGAGCACGCTCCTGTTGGCGTCAATGGCATCAAGCACCTTGCGCTGCCACGCATCGGGGTTGAAGGAGGGGACACGAGGGTCAGGGGCCGAGTCAAAGGATCGCTCGAGATACGGTCCACAGTGCTCCAAGAGAAACTCGACAGGTGTCGATCCGGCAGGGACCAACTTCGCGCCTCCGATATCGACAGGCTCAAAAGACAACGGCCTCTTTGCGATATCCGGTGAAGCAGTCAGCGGCCCAAAGGCAGCCTGCAGGGCGTGCTCAACCACGCCAATCCGTTTCACGACTTGTTCAGTCAGAGGGAGCCTACGGCTGTCGATGATTTTGGACCAAAGCATGGCAACGAGAGCGGGGACTGTTCCAAGAATGATGATCAGCGTAAAATCCTGACTCATGAAGGGGGGCTCACTTACCAGCTGATTTTGGCGTCTGCGGGCTCCTTTGTATCTGCAACAGCACGTTTCCGAGATAGAGCAGCACCTCAGAGCCGATAATCTGCTCGTGATCTGAAGATAAGGATACCAGATACTTCTCGGCCTTGAGAAAGCGATTGACCAATGAAGGTTGTTTCTCGAACTCCATGCATCGCTCCTTCCATACCGCGGCAACTGACCGAGACAGAATGGCAAGCTTCTCCTGCTTCCGGGCGTCTCCGTGCTCAAGGGCTTTCTGCTTGTTGCTCTTGGGCGCTCGCTTGTCCGCCCCTGTCTCCTTTGCCTTTTGTGCACCTGCAGCGTGTTTCGGCGGGGGAAGTTTCTTCTTCCCACTCCCCGTCTGTTCAAGGACGGTAATGATCTCAGGCTCCAAGACCTTCCCGGAAGCGCCCGTCAGGCTCGCCGCGTATTCCATTGTACCCGCCATTTGTCTTTGGTGTCTCCTTGCCGCTTTGAAATCCAACGGTTTGGCGACATACTTGGGATCGAGAGGTTTGCGCGCATTGTGCCAGTGCTGCAATTCTTGGAAGATTTTTCCCGAGACAGTGGATTCAGTTATATCGCTATCTGGGCGCAGCCGGACGTCTTTGAGGTATTGGTCCACGATCGGGTGATTGAATGGGAGGACCGATGGCACCATTTCGGCTGGCTGGTTCCCAGTCTGTGATACTGTCGGGTTCGATATCGCCGTGGCTCCGTCTGTCTGGCCCAGCATGCTTAGCAGCGCGGCTGACATGTCGGTGTTGCACAGTTTATCGACGAGCTTCGTCATCTGCACGACCCGCGGCGAGAACTGTGAGGGGAGGGCGGTGTTTGATTTCAGCCAAACGGAGATGTTGATCAACAGACGCCCGTCAAACATATCGAAGGCGTCCCATTCACGGTCCGCAAAGTCTCCGCTGAGCCAGGACGCGAGTCCGCCTCGAGCAGCGTCAAAGAAATCGGTCAAGAACCGACTTGCAGTATTCATGCCTCCGACCGGGCCCTCTTTGGCAAAGCTTCGCTGTTCGAGACTACAGTGGTGCAGGGCGGAGAGATGAAGAAGAAGGGCGACAGCTTGCTTGTGCCGGGGGATCTCATCTGTGGTTTCGCCTCCGGTGCCTGTATCCACGGGAGACGATAGTACGGATACAAGTGCAGACAGCGAGATGAACTCCCTAGCTGTGAGATCTCGGGCGGCGTCAAGTGCGGCAAGCTTCTTCATGGCCTCAAGCATCGGCTGCGTGGCGGAAGGCGGGTCCGTATGGCCATGTGGGTGGTCCTGCTCATGGATGGGCGTCATTTCGGCGCTGGGGGTTACCACGGGAAGGTACACCTAAAGCAGGCAATTAGCATCAATTGAACATGGAGTCTTGGCAGCTGGATATCCAACCTTGGAGCTCTTGAACTCAATTTCCTCGATAAAAGCAACACAGTACCCAGCAGAGGACATACGGTGCAGCATCCCGAAGGGTGTTGCGCCGCCCTGTTTGCTCTCATTCCCCGCGTGCGCACTGGAACCGAGGAAAAACCGAAGAGTGTTAGCGTCGAGATATCTCCGGAAGGACTCGCTCTTGAGACCCGGAAACAGGTAGCTGAGGGTTGTAGAGTTGTCATCTCCGAAGCTGACGGGGCGAGAGAGGTGTTGGATGAGGACTTCTCGAGCAAGGCGGTATTTGCTGACCAACGAGCATGAAGCTTGAAGTTGGGCAGGAATGCAAATGTCCGACTCATCAGCAAACCAGAGGACGTGGAAGACGCAGCCACGGTCTCTCAGCTTCGCAAGCAGCGTCTCAACAGCATGAGCGGCGTGGAGAAGCTGGAATCCATCTGCAGCGGATTGTTAGAATTGTGGAAGTGAGGAAATGGGGATCAACTTGCAGTCAAAATCAACGCCGGCGCTGTGGACACAATGTGCCAGGAGGGCTTCGCCGTGGATGCAAAATAGACTTTTCCCGGCAAAGTCGCCAACAATGTCGAGATTGATGGGCTGCAGTGATGCGCGCCACTGTTCGAAGTCTGCCATCTTGTACCTCGTTGCCTCGGGAACAGGAGGATGAGGGATACAGGTTGACAACACGGGAGAAAAGTGCGAATTCGGTGTTGAAAGTTGAAAGGCGGTGCGGGGTTGCGTTAACCCAATGTGACGCACGAGGTGGGCCTCACCGCCAGCGGTGGGTCCAAAAAAATGGTGTTCCAAACGCGTCAAACGCAGGGTGCAACGAAACCGCAGCCACGCGATCACGTGCTTTCCATATGACATCGTTAGCCATCGCTGAACTAGAACCTTTCTCTTATTCCTCTGCCTTTTGCAAGGCGAACCGTATTCCTGGTGTAGGATTTTGTTTTTGGAGCTGTTGCAAGCCACGGTTATCTGTGGCTTTGCAGTGGCGTATTTCCCGCTCCCTAACACGAGGCAATGATTGCAGCCTCCAGAATAACTAGTCTCCACAATCAAGCATCATTGCCAAGAACCGCCCCATAATTTGCAACAAGATTTCTTCGTTGCACTGCGCTTTTCTTTTGTGCTTCTGTGGTGCTGACTCACGCAGTGACGCCATTGGCCAGCAGTCAAGCTTGCCCACCAATTGCTTGCTGCCTGCCTAACTTCTCAGGCTTGCATTGATTTGACTTGGCGAAAACAGCATCTCTCCTTGAAAGTTAAACAAGCGTTTCGTGATTCTTGATAACTCAATCCCGGCAACCCCGACCTCAGTGCGTGACATCAATTGGCATCTACCGCGATTACAGCGGCACCAAGCTCTTCTTTTCCACCTTCCGATCGCTTGAAAGAAACTATGGATCCGGGTCCCCGCAATTTCAGAGATGCTGACTCCTCAAAACGCCCCTCGATCCAACCACCCTCCGAGGATTGCACAGTTTGCTCGTATGAGCGGCTTAAATACCGTATCTACTACGTCCATGGAAAGGCAGGTTCGGATATGTGCGCCAAATGCCAGGCTCTTGAGCAGGTGGTCCGGTTCTGTATCGACGAGCACATTCTCGGGTTTCCTCCTTTAGACCACGGCGTAGAGAAGCGAGGGAAAATAAGCTGGTTTGCTTGGGATGGGCGCTCATCAACCCGATGGTGCGACATCAGCTGGTCTGGCTGGGGGATGGACCGCTGGACCACGTTGAAGACCAAATTTCGTGTATTCAGCCTGCCAGGTGAGACCAGAAGAATGACAGATCATGGGGATGCAACTATCTGACACGATGCATGCACTCCCAGGGTCCCCTATGCCATTTCCGGACATGTTTGTCAAGCCTGCGATCGCTCCGCCTAATTCCGCCGAGTGCGTTGCCGATGTCCGCCGGTGGATGAGCACATGCGAATCCAGTCACGGTTGCTTGCAGAAGACGCCACACCCCCTGCCGAAAAGGGTCATCGATGTCGGTTCGCTCACCTCACCTGTTGTGAGAATGATTGAAACCAGTGGGGAGCTTGAGAGATACGCTTGCCTCAGCCACTGCTGGGGCAACTCAAGGCCGGCCTGCATCACAACAGTGGAGACTCTGGAGAGAAACAAACGATGTATCGGTTGGGACCTCCTCCCTGCCACTTTTCGCGACGCCATTGACTTCACGCGGCGACTGGGCCTGCGTTTTATTTGGATCGATTCGATTTGTATCATCCAGAACAGCCCCGAGGACTGGCAGGAGCAGTCTGCGCTTATGGCCAGCATTTATGGAGGTGCCTACGTAACAATATGCGCAACATCAGCTAGTAGCGACGATGGATGCTGTTATCTACCCTCTGCCCCAGATCCCTACCGTCGGGGGCTCACGGCTCAGGGACTCAATAGCAAAGAGTATACGGTTTGGGTCGAAACTCATCTCAAGGAGCGTCATATTCCATACTGGTCGGAAGCCAATTTTGAACCCAACCCTCAAAAGTTCCCGCTCATGACGAGGGGCTGGACCTTTCAAGAGCGTTTGCTTTCAGCGCGTCTCATCCATTTCACCGCGGGAGAGGTGATGTGGGAGTGCTGTGAACAGTCCTCCTGTCAGTGTCCTACCAATGACATGGCTCAAAAGGTCAACGCAATTGACGATGACAGCCTTTTTCTCAATTCCCTCTGGATCAAGAAACGGCATGTACAAGCCACTACAAATGACCCCTACCCGAGCAACAGCGAGGACAACTGGCGCTATATCGCTACGCTGTATTCTGCTCTCCGCCTCACCTTCAGCAAGGACAAGTTACCAGGGCTTTCAGGTACCGCAACGCAAATGCAAAGCCTTCGACCCGATGACCGGTATCTCGGGGGCATTTGGAGGAGCAATGCCTTGGTCGATATGCAATGGGTGCGGGAAACTACCAGTCCGCACAGCTGCACTAAACGACCGGATAAATGGCGCTGTCCGTCCTGGTCATGGGCAGCAATCGATGGCAATATTTCGTACCCGTTTCTCACCGTCAGGCCGGACCTATTCTGCACCATTGTCGACGCCTCGGTCACCCTCGCCGGGTCTGACTCGACGGGAGAATTGACCAGTGGCCATATTATACTGACAGGGCCTCTTGTCGTTGCCACACTCACAAAGATGAGTGAATCCGGGGAGGGCACAATAGAGTCCAACAAGATCGAAACCAAATTTATTGTGGACTGCGAAGACGACTTTCAGGAGGGGACGCCCGGGAAGCTTTGGATTGGTGACAATCTTGCCTGCCTGAGACTAGCTGGCGAGATTGACCCACCGTATGATCTTCGAAGCTTTCCTGGGGACTTTTCTCTGGTCTTACGATTTCGAATCGAGGGTGTTGATGGCGGTCCGCCGACTTATGAGCGCGTAGGCTCGATCCAGGCACATCCTGCTGAGAAACTGGATGAGTATTGGTATAACAAGGACTTGCAGCCGACGACTATCAGGCTTCTGTGATCAGTTTTTGGGGGAGTACACGGGGGCCTCGGGGCCTATGTGAACGATGGTCATAGAAATGAGGAATCTGGACCGGTGACAACAGGGATTGGGGTTCTGGGTAGTACAGAACATGATATTGGCCAACTAGCCATTTCTCGAAGCGGCTTCCAGAACCCCTCGAAGAAACAGCCGACAAGGATTTAGTGCCAGATTGGTAAGTAATATTCGGTCACATTCCTACACCCGAAAGCTTTAGGCCCATGCGGGAACCTCTACTACCGTCAAGCTGCTATGATATGCGGCCACAGCCAATCAGAGCGCAGTGGACAAACCGGGATAAATCACTATGACAGCGGCACATGAACGTGGTGCGGTCTCACCCGCACTTAATTCGACCACACCGCGCCCTCACAACTCCCGAAGCTCCGCCTAAATCACCCAATATCCACCCACTCATTCGATATTAACCTGGCTAAGACTGCCGCCACTTACAACTCTGTCAGGCGGGAAGCGTGCCCCTGATAAGTCGCGGCTCGACTACGACATGTCGTTCAGGGGTTTATATTCTTCAACCTCCCATTCCTCGGCGTCTCTACCCCCACCTCACTGGTGACCACCACCAACACCACCGCCAAAATGCTTCAACTCACAACTCTCCTCCTTACCCTCCTGGCGGAGCGCGTCTCCGCCCAAGGCGGCTTCCCCATGATGCGCTTCAGCTGCTCCCAACTAGTCGTCGATCGGATCGACCCCCTCGTCAACCCCGGGCAAATCCCCTCCCCGCACCTCCACCAAATTGTCGGCGGCAACTCCTTCAACGCCTCCATGGACCCCGCCACACACGATCTCCCCACCAAATCAACCTGCACCTCCTGCACCTTCAGCGAAGACTTCTCCAACTACTGGACCGCCGTCCTCTTCTTCCGCGCCGCCAACGGCACCCTCAAGCGCGTGCCCCAGCACCAAGAAGAAGGCCTCCGCGGCAACGGCGGAATCACCGTCTACTACATCCCCACCAACAACAAACGCACCGCCATCACCGCCTTCAAACCCGGCTTCCGCATGCTCGTCGGCGACGCCGCCTTAACAACCACCTCCCCCGCCCGCAAGGTCTGCCACAGATGCATGCCCACCTCGGGCGACAACAGCAATATCAACTGCGGCGCGCCAGACGGGCAGACTCTGCCGAAGACGCCGTGCGTGGGGGGTATTCGGTCGATTATCACGTTTCCGACGTGCTGGGATGGGAAGAATACGGATAGTCCGGATCATAAGAGCCATGTGACGTATGCGAGGGAGGCGAAGGCGAATGATGTCGGGCCGACGGGGACTTGTCCGGAGAGTCATCCTGTGGTGATTCCCCAGGTGATGTATGAGGTTCGCTGGGATGTGAGTGTCCGCTTTGTTCTTTCTGTGTGGGGGTCGTGGGTGTGTTGGGGGAAGAGCGGTTGGGAAACGGTTGTAGGGGAAGGCTGCTGACATGTGACACAGACAAGGGGGTTCAATGACAAGGCGATCTGGCCGACGGATGGCTCGCAGCCTTTTGTTTGGAGCACGGGGGATCAGTGAGTTATTTCTTCCTGGCTGCTGAGGGGCTGTCAAGGGTACTTGAGTATGAGACTGACGACGAAATAGCCACGGATACTCGCAGCACGGCGACTACGTGTTTGGCTGGAAGGGCGACTCCCTTCAGAAAGCCATTGATGCGCGCTGCACCGGCGATGTGTGCTCTGCGCTGCAGACTCAGACTGTTGAGGAAGCGGAGAAATGCACCGTCAAACGCCAGGTTGACGAGGACTTTGATGGGTGTAAGTGACCAGATCCATCTTCGTCTTTGCCCGTATGTGAGGTGGACGTAAGTACTAATGATCCTCTAGGGCTGAAAGCTATTCCTGGGGAGCCTATGGGCGCGGCTTAGGTTTTTCGACTTTTGAGTTCCATTGTTGCCGAGTTGTGCCTCACACGTTGAGATATTGTATTGATCAAGTACTACCTTACACTTCGAGATGGAGATGAAGAAACAGAAAATCCCCCGATAAAACCTGAAGCTCCGGGGGACTGCCAATTTTAATACTTTGCAACCCGAAGTTACTGCCTAGGAGTCACGGGCCCTGACTCTGACGACAGTAACACCGAAACGAGTATCGCTATACAAACGGTCAGTATGGTTACCGGACGAATATTTTTGGTTTATGCCTTACCGACAGCGGCAATGGCCGCCCATATGCCCTTCTCAATACTGAACTCGACGTTTGGGGGACACCATCTGGTACATGGTTTTCAGAATGCGGTAAAAACACTATGGCGTTCTGCAGTGCGCGGCAACGTACCTCTCTCCGGCCGTCTCGACATAGCCGGACCAAAACAGCCACTGGGAAATGTAGTTGATGACAACAAATACTGTGGTGATGAACAAGATCGCACCCCTTGCCGACGGCAGCAGAGAATTTTGATCACGTTTGTCTGCCACGGTCCGGTTTTGCGCCAGCCGTTCCAGAATCTCGCGAAAGCGATCCCTGCTAGGACCTTGCTCGGCCTCCCGGATCCTCAGGTTCTGAGCTTCTTGTTGTCCCTGGGCCCAGCGAAGGGAATTGGCGATACGAACCCGAACAAGTCGAAAGGATAGGCAGCGGCGGGCCAGGCGACGGGGAAGGGAGCATAGACGACTGGTTCTGGTAGCATGGTTTTTGGCATTCTCTGGGTCTGTATGCCGAGAAGACTGCGGTATGGATTCGACAAGACGATTCAGGGGGGCTGTAACTGTGATCATGGCCCCGATGAGAGCTTTGTGGAACATGGCTGAAATGAAACCCCTCTCCGCTGGAGCCCACCCTCGAGAAACGGGTGCAGCTCGATATTGGTTTCGGCCATGGCGGAGGCGTCCGAAGCATCTGGTGAGCCATTCCTTGATCCGGATCCACGTTCTCTTCCACAGCCTCGGGCGGGCCGTCCCAAACACCGAACTCTCCAGGGCTCGCTGCATTTGGAACATGGCGCGGTTCTTTGCCCTGCCATCCTCGGTAGAGGCACTTCCCGGCGGCTTCTCGTAGAAGTCTCGAAGACTGTGCTCCCTTCTCTCTTCGGCGAAGAAGATTCGGCGGAGTCTTGTATATTCTTGTTCCTCGGCATGCGACCAAGCAATCGCAATGAGCGAGAGAGTGCTCGGAAAGAGGAAAATGCAATGCAGCAGCGCCCCTCCATACATTCTCGCCGCGGCCGATCCGCCGTAAAAAGGGAGCAAAGCACCCGGGGAATAAAAGCCCCTTTTCCCTCCCACGATTGCTGTCTTCCAGGTGCTGTAAACGCTGGAAACCTGCAGGGCGAGCTCGCTGACGCCAATGTTCAAGGCAAAGCCAGTGAGAAGCTGCTTCGCCGTCTCCCTTCCATCCTTGAGATCGTCGTCAGTGACGTCGGGATCCTGAGCTTCGGGTCCAAAAGAAAAGTACTTCCTGAGCCAGCCCCCAGCAACCCGCCTCCACCGCTTCACCCTCTCCCTCTCAAACCACGGCTCAGGCCCAACCTTTCCCGCCTCCCTCGGCAACCCCATACTCCGCTCCGCCTTCTCCCTCCCCCAAATCGAAACCAGACAAAAGAACCCCAGCACACTCGGCCGCGCACACAGCAACAAGCCCACATACCCCGTCGAAATCCCCCGATACCCCTGCGTACGCTCCCACAACACCGCCGTCGCAAAATTCGACACCAAATACAACCCCCCCGTCACCCACCCGCCCGCAATCGACCTCTGCCACGGCCCCACCTCCTTCATGACCACCCCCCACGCACATATGCAACACACCCAGTACCCAAACAGCTCCAGCGCCGCCCACCCCGCCGAGACAAAGTTGTCCACCAGAAACGCAACCTCCATCGCCCTCGCCGAGTCACACACCGGTACACCCGTGGGGACCAAGCTCCCATTCCCGTTCCCGTTATCTTGCGAGCCGGTGGCCTCCCACCCCGTTTCGTTCAGGGGTTGGGGCTGGTAATGCACCGTCCAGTTCCACGACTGCATCCACTCCGCCCAGTCCTGCCGCGCCATGCCGCCGAAATAACCAAAGCCCTCCCGCCACTCGGAGCCGTTGCAGATACGACCCGTCCATGCCGCGAGCGCAAATGGCTCGTTGGCGAGCGAGCAGCATCCCTCGACGGCTTGGCTGTCGTTGTGGTTGTCGATATTGTTGGAAAAGAGCCAAGTGTGCGGGGAGGCACTGCATAGTGACGTCCCGTTGAGGATAGGCCAGCCGGGGATGCGACAGGCTATGTCGTCGTCGTCGGGCGGGAGTTGGGCGCAGGCGGTGCACCAGTCTTGGTGGGAGGATTGGAGGAGGAGGGTCCAGAAGGGGGCGCAGGGGGAGGGGGGCGGACAGGCGGAGGATAGGGAGAGGGGGATGTTGCTGGGTGATGAGGTTAAATCTTTCGGCAGCTGGCATCCTGACTGAAGGCATTTAGGGGCGGAGGCGAGGAGGTCGTCGAGTTGGCGGTAGGTGATTAGCGAGCCGCAGGGGGTTTGTTCGGAGAGGGAAGTGGGTAGGACGGCAAGGAGAAGGAGGAGGAATGACATTGTGGATTCCAGCTTTGTTGATCGTTGACTTGGGTAAGGTAGGTTTGACGCTGGTGGGTAAAAGGTATCGGTGCCGTGCTTGGAGGAGCAGTTTGAGTCGTTGCGGGTCTGGAAACATTAAAGGGGTGGAATCTTGACTCCCCTTTTGAGCACCAGAGTCGGGGAGTCCTGCGGTAGCGTGCCTACCTGGGCAGAGTTGCAGAGAATGGGCCGTCTCCCCGTCTTGGGCAATACCAGCAGTACCTCTGAGCTGAGCTGTGGTCGGTACACCCGGCTCAGGTCTGGTGGGGGTTCTACGCTTGAAGAAGATACATTTCGCGTTGTGGTCTGACATTGGGTATCGTTCATCAGTAGCGGATACCTGGTTCCCAAATGGGGCATCGCGGCTGAAATTCCATTCTCATGATCCAACAATGCGGTGGTCAGCTGAAACAGCGTGCAGATATTGTCGACGAAAGAGGATTGTGGCGTCTTTCCGCCACTCACAGCTTTCCCTTCTCACACCCATCTTTCCCCTTTTTCTCAAGGGTGTTGCCACATATCATGGCATGGCAAGACCCTACAACGGCATTTGATCTCGTGTGGCGGTCTTATTGGGCCGTCCATCCCTTGACGGTGATCCCTCTGAGTCTGCTTCACATCATCAGCATAACTCCGATCTGTTCCTGCACCATCGTTCACCTAAAGGATGGAGACAACCAGACCTGGCACTCGCCAATCGCTGTTAAAGCTCTCTCTGCTCTTATTCTTTGCGATTAGTGCGCATGCACAATCTGCGTCGTCGGAATCACCAACCAGCGCAGCGGTGTACATTGGCGAGTTTCCTCTCTGCGCAGTGAGTACAAAGGCGCCGATCAAGCACAGCCCAGCCAGATTTAACACATTGGCAGCAAACATGCGCAACCTTTGCATTTCAGTCCTGCGAATGTCAGCTCGGAAAATTTAGCTGTAGGTCGAGCGTGCTGCCCAATCTGACCCCCAGCTAACATGATGGATGCGCTCCCCCAGGTTTCTGCAGCTGTTCAAAGCTCGAGGAAACGATAGCGAACTGCACAATCGCCCGGTGCACCGAGATTGGCCTCAACACGACAGTCCTCGACTCCATCAGGAACATATGCCCAAACCTGCACCCGAGCCCGCTTGGCAACTCGACGATTTCAACGCCCCTCACTCCTTCAAGTTCTACTACTGCAACACGCAGCTCCGTATCACAGAGTTTATTCGCCCCAATCGTGCCACCTTCTAGCTCCCCTAGCACAGGATTTCCTGCAGTGAATGCGTCTTCAACGACAAACTCTCCGTCCAGTACAAACACGCCGATTCAACCTAGTACAACCTGCTGGGACGATAGCTCGAAATTTACAACCACACTTTCGTGGACTCGGTAGCTATGCAACCAACAATGTCGCGGGATACTGGAGGATGGGGCATGATACTATGTTAGCATCTTAGCAGTTCATACCTAAGGTACCTTAGCTACCTAGATATCTCTTCTGGTCTGTACCTTATCCTTCAATGTTCCTAAACCGGCACAACCCCCGCCTCCAACCTCATCGCATCAACCACATCATCGGCCTGCAAAGTCGTCCCCGCCCCACTCCTTATTTTCGTCATATTCTTCCATCCCACCAGCTCGACCCTCTCCCCTCCCAGGTCAACAGTCTGCCTGACCTCATAGAGATACGCTTCGCACAGAATCACCATCAGCACAGCCCCAGTCCCTTGAGAGCACTCAGTTCCAGAAGCAAAACTCACTCTCGGGCGGGTAATTCTGCCTCACCAACGTGCACGAAAACGATGTGTCATTGCAAGGCGTGACGACATGTCCGCGACTGTCCGGTATGCGCTCGTCAGCGCAATAGACGATGTTGCCTAGGGTGCCTTGTGGCGTCCAGTACTCAGAGCGGGTGCTTGTTTTGCTATATACCCCTGATGGGGCCCATGTTTCGTACAGGGTTAGTCGCCAGTGGCCGTAGTTGGTTGGTGGGGAGGTCTGGGACAGGGCTGCTGTGAGAAGGGTTGAGAAAGTGGCGATGAAGTGGGGAAGATACATTGTGATGGTTTGTGAAGATGAAGGTGAAGAGTGATGAGAGGAGGGAGAGGTGATGGTGAGTTTTTATCATTCGTGGCTCGCTTACTGTTACGGTGCCTTAAGGAGTGGGGAGCCGAGATTGGGGGTTGCGCGTCTATATTGTTCGTGGCTTGCTTGTGGTGCACCCAGTGGTTCTCTCAGCGCACAAATTCATTTCAGCCGTTGCTACCTAATGCCAGAGGGCATGTAACCTTCACTGTTACGTTCCGTTAATGATTAAAATATTATTAGCTTGTCGCCCAGAGCCAAAGCCACGCGATATTTCGCAGTGACTGGGGCTGTGATGCTGGCCCCTTGGTCAAGCTCATTCAACGAGCATACAGAAAAATGAATTAGAAGGACCAGTAGCTCAAGGGGCGCATTCTTCCACGCGTCTCTGCCAATCAATAAGTAGTTCCGCCACTGCTCCGCCTATACCAAAACCCTTATATCTCACCGCTTTGATCATCGCATCTGTAATCCGGACCTTGCTACCGCAGTGACGGAGGAGAAGCTCCATCACATCTACGCCAGCTGTAAAACTCCGCGCCGCCGCGCTAAGTATTCCTTCGGTAATCACAACCTCCCCACCACGACGATCGAGGAGAAGTTCTATCATTCCCGGGCTGGGGCCGCCGAGTCCGATTCCCTCAAAAGCAGCGATCACCACTGCCTCAGCAACCTGAACCTCGTCCCCTCTCCAGTCCAGCAAGAGTTCCATCATCCGCGTGTTGCAGTCCTTGAAGAACCCAACATCTGCACTCACAATCCAAATCGTATCCTTTTCGGTGATTTCGGCAAATTCTCCGCTTCGCCCAACAATTTCAGCCATGAGCTGCAGCTGTGATGTTAGTGTACTGCGCAATGTTGATGTGGTGGTGTCGTCTTCAACGCTGCAAATCTGTGTCAGGCTTTCGATAACTGTTAGCGTGTGCGAGATCCCTTCCCCCATTTTCTCCTCATCTCTTAGCATCTTGCTGATGTCCAGCATGTCCCAAACTCGGTTGCACGCTTCCCAACGTAGCCCTTCGCGCCCTAAAGTCAAAACCATGTTCCCGACCCTGGCCAGTCGATCCATATGTTTTTCGGCCCCTTCAACTGTAAGCTGCAGATGTGTACCCATGACGATCTCTTTGTAGTGCTCGTTGACTGTTCGGTTTTCCCACGACCTTTGCCAGTCCCAGGTAGCAATGAAATCATAACCGAACTCTGCCTCCTTTGACCACAACGCTCCTCCTTCTTCGTAGCCCGAAAGGGGAATGGAAGGTACGATAATAGCCCAGTAATCCATACAAGGCCTAACTATCATAGGTGTAGATGCTTGTGCTAAAAGGCAAACCACATCTCCGTATTCGACTTTGTTCGCTGATACTGAGAGGGTCAATTTCCGGTTCTTCATTATTAAGTTCAATAAGTTGTCCCAACCGTTCAACTCGAGGGATACACTCTGTGTGCTGCCCCTCTCACTGCGGTTCGTGCTCACCACCCGGCCGAGAATACTAGCGTGGGTTCGGATCACTGCAGTTTCCCCTCCATCCAGAATCTCCACAGGTGCCTGCTCTCCGACAACAGACTTGCAAAGGCGATGAAAGATGTCTTGCCATGAAACCTGGTAGTCGGGCATCAGATTGGCCCGGATGTGGGAATCTGTGCTCATTCCAAGCAAGGCATATACCCTATCCCGGCGGTCAGTAGCCTTGCGGTCCTAGAATGTGTATATCAGTGCCAGCAATGGTTGTATGTCGAGAGAAAGTCTGTCCGGGCTACTAGCGGCGTACTTTTTCCGTAGGGTCGCCCCATCCATAAGGTCGGCGGCTGAATGTACGCGACTTTGGACTTCAGAATCTAAAGAGGTGAGATCTAGTGTGCGTAGACCTTGGCAGAACACGGTCCCATCAATTTCTGCGGACTGGCACATGACTAAAATGCGTCGCGCCGCGGCGACCTCCTGAAGAACCTGTTGGGACGAGTTCATCAGTAAATAGGTTGTAGCCACTATCATCCGTGTGTAGGTCGCCTTACCCAAATCCTTTGGAACCATGACCTTTGAAGCAGCGTAATGATTGCTGGATCGACCTCGTCCTTGCTGGCCCGGCCATGCTTTGTGGGCCAGTGATCATCCGATTGGCGTTGATATTCCGGTTGCTGGGTCCCGTTTGCAGCGATTTGCAAAATGTCGAGTGCAGGGCCGCCATCAGTGATAGCATCTCCGTGTTCCTGGCTGCCGTCCACCACCCCCGCTTCCTCAAGCCAGACGACATTGAACCGGGGCACGCTCGTCACGGTTTGGCAGCAGCCGTAGCAAGCGGATGCAACCATCAGACAAAGGCGAATACTGGTACCGGGACTCGTAATCTCTCGGTCTGGTAGCCATGGCAGTGCCAGTGAGATCCTGGATTGCTGTCATCGCGCCTTCCGTCGTGGATTATCGTCGAGTTTCGCTCACTTCCCCCGCTCTCTAGGTTGTGCCTTTTCCGACCGTCCTGTCGCAATCGTCCAAGTCTCTAAGGGAAGAATGACACGCCCGGGCTCGGTGGTGGTGCAAGACCTAAAGGTGCGGAGGCAGAAATTGTTGGAGAAATACCCCGCTCCTCTCGGTGCCTTACATAGGGCACGTGTTGTCAGGCTTGCTCGAAGGCAGGAAAGCCCGCTTCGTCCAGCAAGCAGGTGCGAACCCCTGACCCCTGCCTTCAAAATCCAGGCAGCCGTGGTCCAATCTGCATGCCGCAGCCTCTGGTAGGTACCGTTCAAAACACAAACTTTCCACGAATTTTGTATTGCCTCCTCCACGTTACTCAACAGCACCGATTGCCACCGATACCCATCGTCGCGAGGTGCGTGGAACATCATTCCGTGGGAATGATCGGGCTTGCCAAGATACGGGGGGAAATGGTCCTTTTCTTAGTTAAACGTCGGGTGGTGACAACAGGGGGCGTTAGAGTCAAGTGTCGTGGTTCGAGACAAGGTCGAGTCAAGGGGCGGGAAATAAGCGACGGAAGTTGGGATACCTACTGATAACTAAAAGTCAAGAATACTTCATAACTAGGTACCTAGGTTTCCGTAGTCCAATGGGTTCCTCATCCCTCGGCTCGGCGCAAAAGGTCATTTCAGCCGCCGCTACCCCGATGCAGTGGGCAGGAATGCAACGTTCACTTGGATTGAGGAGTTACATTTTGTTAACGATGATGTTTTTGTATTAGTCAGAGCTCTATCATCGTCTTGACATGGCGCCAATTCCCTACATCTGCAGGCCGTGTTGGCCAGTAGGGGACTCGCGATGGAATGGGACCTGCGGCTAGCCTTCGAGTTCGAACCTGCTGATATGGGTCAGAGGACATCATTTGTTCAAATACCTCTCTCTGGTAGCAACTTGTGTGTGGTGCAAGGAGGAACTCACCTCATGTCTAGGTAAGGGATAGATAACGTCTCTTTTCCTTGGCTACCCATTGCCCCACCCATTATGCTATTGGGGGAGTTTTGCAGGGGGGTTTCTCTTGGCTTTCTTTCGGTACCATTGGTAAGGGTCGACAGGCCTAAGTTTTGCCGCACCAGTTGGGAGATATCTGTTCGCTGCTTGGCTTCGGCCCAGACCAGCAACTCCAAGGCGAAATTGAATGTAAAGCTAACTCCACTCGAGCCGTAGGACACCCGCGACAAGCGGGGGCGAAACCGGAGCGCATGTTGCAAGGCCCGCTGATACCGCCCTGTTCTGTGAACTGTGAGGAGGAGGTCCGCCCATACTCCCAAGAACTTATCTCTGCTGGTGAGCTTAAGCCCCTGGTAGTACTCGACTTCAGATTCGGGACCCAGCCTGGCCTGTATGAGCTGGCTGACAACACCATCCTCGGCGTTGGCCTCGATGGCAAAGGTAATGTCAGAAAGTCGAGGTCGAGCGCCGTGTCTGAGGAGCGCCTGAACAAATTCGGCTCCTGCAACGATTGCTTTGCTCAAGGGTTTTTTATCTCTATTCCAGCTTGGCCCCTTGGATAGAGGACCCCCTTGAGAACCAAGGGGCCAGTAGGTGCGGGAGATTTCCGTCGCAATTTGGTCGACGAAGCCGGGGTTTCTCCAGTGCATCGCCCAGTGTAGACAGTCAATCCACTCTGCCCCTGCATGCTCGATCGATTCCAGAGTGCTCCACGAGGCGATGGCAATGGCGACGGAGATGAGGCCGTCGGGTTGGGCGCATTCCCATTCGGGCCAAATGGTTGAGTAGCCATGTCGGAGGCCAATCTTTAGGGCAATCGGGTCACCGGACACGGCAATGTAACGCAGGGCGCCCATGTGCCGCATCTCTGGCGACTCGTGGTTGGCGAGCCAAGAGGACTTGTCGTTCAGCGAGATCGGAACGGGCGGGGACAGAGACCGTAGTTGGTAATGTAAAGACATGCCGCTTAGCTTGCCGCAGAAGTACGCAGACGCGAAACTGTGTGCGAGATCTTCGACTTGATCGTAATAGCGGTGAAAGCGGTGAAAGCGGTAAAAGCCCAGCCTTTGGAGCCGCTGCATGTCACGGTCTAAAACCATCTTGACATCTTCTAATCTGTTTATAATACGGTAGCCCACGAACCACCCTCCGCCCTGCATCAGTGCGTGCAGAAGTATCGTCCTCATCAGTGGCCTGAAGTTGTTTCTGGGCAGCTCTATCGCTGCATCGTAGCCCCCTGCGTCATCTAGGAGTTCGTTCATGATGGCAGACACAGCGAGGGACCCTGTAGCAAAATGGCGCATATCGCCCTTTGCCTTGGTCACCGGGTTGGTTGATGTGGCCTCCGGAGTGTGGAATACCATAGTTGGCATCGTCGGTGTAGCGTAAATCGTGAGCCCAAACGCGCCGGCGAGAGATCTGAAGTACTCAGGGGTTAGCGTCGGGTGTCATTCAATGTACCTTGCTAGCCAGGTACAGGTACAGGTACGTCTTCGTGGACATCCTAGCACCTACTCATCCATGCCCATCCCTTGTAGCAACCGAACACCAAATCTCTCTGCAAAGCTCCGAACATATCGCATGACGTGGTCGAGCTGGAAGAGTGATCCTGAAAGATGGACGACTTTCTCGAGATGCGACATTCTAAAAACTATATCTTGAATAGTCTCGAGAACAGCCTCGTAAATCTATTCGCACCATTCGTCAGGTGTAATCGAGACCTCGATTCTCCTTGATCCTCCGTCTCGACATTGAAGGCGCACTAGGTACATGTATCAGTCCTTTTGATGGTGGAGGTAGCGTTGCTGGAACGCTGGTAGGAAGGAAAAGTGACGGACTTTTGAATTTCTTAGTCTTGTCGGTGCTGTGGCTGCTGAGTATTTGACATGGCCATATTAGTCCCTGTGCGGCTATGATGCTTTTGAAAAACTAACATGCTGAGAGAAGTTCAGTTACTCTCTCTCAACGGCTCGCAGGAGCTCGAGTGCAGTCACCCTGATGTCCTGATCGACGATGATATCGACGCATTTGTTAAGAATCAAGTGCCCAACTTGTGACGCAATGTGTTCAGTCCCGACTCCGACTTTCACGACCGGTGCCCGGATGCACACCAGTCTCAACTCGCTTGACGTGGAGGCTGCTACTAGATATTGATCTTCGAGCTGTATCTCTGTTAGCAATTGCCCGACACATACTCAAAACCCACTTCCTGCTGACCGAGTATCTTGCGCCGACTTGGACAAATTTAATACTGGTCCCGAGAGGTAGGCTCGGCGCCTTTGGTTGTCTGTAGAGGGCCCAACGAAGACTCGAGTGTCTGTTGTCTAGCTTTACCATCACAGCTCGGAATTTGTCCGTCACAGTCCTGAAGATGTCAAGCAGTGTATCCTCCATCGGCCTTGATAACCCGCAGTCTGCAACTCCGATGCGGATTGATAAGGGTCTTGTCAGAACCGCTGCTCCGTCCTTAGCATCGTGGTAGGAAAAGTCGGACGACATAATGCAGGAATCCCTTACCATCTCCAAACGCATCTTGGATCTGGTTTTCAATCAGCATCCACAACCCCCTCAAGAAGAACTGCAGATGGCAACTTAGATTCTCAAGAAGTGAAACATCCACCCTAGTTCTGCCCCCAATAGTTCTAAGCCCATGGACGGCCCCCAGGCACGCCCACAGCTCGGTCTTCCCTTCAAAAAGAACCGCGATGAACTTAGCCTTTTTAGGTTCAGTTAGATGCCAGGGAAATATCCAATCGCTTTCATTGTCTCCGAGGGTATAGTTAATCTAACTGTGCACAAAGTGTTAGGTTGAGCCTGAAGCCTTCAGGAAGCCCACTGCGGTACCAGCAGCTGGGAAACCTTACGCTGGATAGGTTGTTTGGCTTCGTTTTCGATCCCAATATATAGGGGTCGGATCTTGCTTCTGCGTGGCATCGGATATGAGTTGGGAGAGCGATTGTACGGGACGGGACAGAGGGTCAGATGGCGCACCTTTCCGTCCAGCCGAAACGCCGCGGTGATTTCTTCGCAGGTAAAGTGGATGCCAGCCAATGAGGTTGTTGGGAACGTCAGACCATGAGAAAATTGTTGGGGGTTTACTCACTATCACCCCTGATGGGTCTTCAGGTTTGCCCATCGTTGTATTCGCCGGCCGGGGTGACGTGAGTTTCGAGTGCCGGGTGGCCAAAGAATGGGAAATGAGCCGCTGACAGTTTCTTTTGTTGAAGCCGATCAAGTGAGGTGTCGCCCGTGCTTTTCTGCGAGCAGGGAACTCCCGTGCCTTAAACCGGAACTGCTGGCAAAACCGCTAAGCAGGCAACCTGAACACGGACCATCCAGTCACCAATAATATCGTGGAGCCGGGTCAATATCATGCAGAACCCAGTCCGAGCAAGTCTAGTTCAAGCCACAATACTGTCACTTTTCGGAGAGTCAACCCCTGCGCTGCCGCCACTATCAACCCCTAGCCGCACACGGCCACCGCCTCTTCAACTTCTTCCATAATTTGTCCTGCCGTAAGGTGTACAAGAGTGCCACATAAGGGAATCATGATGGCATTTAGCTCATGGTCAAATCAAACGGCGAAAAATCACCGATGGGCGTTGGGATGCCGGTAACTGAAAGTACTGAAAGTCAAGGAGACGTAACGGCTCAATATCATCAGCCACTACTCTCAGCCGCCCGCCCAATCCCCATCTCTTCATCGACCACCCTCTGCCGCCTCCGAAAAACACTTCTCAGCGACGGCAGCACCCCTTGCTGAGTATCCACACCCAACTGCTCTACTTCCTCTCCTCCCTCCTCCTCGCCGTCTTCACCCTTCCTCCTCCTGTCCCCACCCATATACCCAAACCACGCCCCAACCGCCCTCGCCGCATCAGCAACCATCTCCCTCCTCAGATTCATCCTCCCCCTATGCTCCAGCCCCAACTCATAATTCCTCGCCTTCTCATCATCACTAACACACTCATCCTCTTCCCTCGCCCTAGCATTCTCGCCAATGCCATTTTTCTTCCTACCCCCTTTCACCTTTCTCTGACGTCTCCAAGCCCTGCGCAGCCGCCATATCACGCCATACCGCCAGCGACTCAGCGGGTAATCCCATTCTACGCCCTCCTGGCTGCGGCGCATGCGGTGTCGTTGGCGGCGGACCGTATACAACTTCCATTCCCACAGTCTTCGGATATAAGGGATGCGCGTGTGCCAGTTCCAGCGACGGAAGAGGAGGGCGTATTCCCTGTCGTCGTCGACGGTGGCTTCGCTGTCGGAGTAGGAGTCTGAATGGTCTGGATGGTCATCAGGGTAGTCGGGTTCGAAGGGAGGGTGGGCTCGGTTATGGTGGGGGTATGTTGATCTAGTGTGTGTGGCTGTCTGGGGGTGCGGCGGGTGCGGATGGAGATGGTTTTGACGTTGCTTGCGCCGACGTTTCTTGTGCGCCATGCGGAGGAAACAGATGCCGACGCCGATGAGGATGGCGCCGGAGAAGGCGATGGAGATGCCGACTAGACGTGGGATGTTAGACAAGTACGCGGATGATAGTTTGCATCGGACAATAAAGCAGCGTTGAACGATAGAGCATACAGATGTAGGTGGCGACTGTGCTAAGCGGCCAGTCTGGTTCGCCAGACTCCTGGTCCTTGGGAAACTGGTGGATATTGATAGCAAAGAAACTCGCGATGAATGACATGGGTAACTGTAAGTTGGTTTGAGTTGTGAGTTTCACTTCGTTTTGGCCGGTTGAGGGGCACTTACAAAGATAATCGTGACAATCGTAAAGACGAGCATGATCTGTTGAATCGTGCAGCTTGTCAGTACTAGTCAGAGCTTGGGAGCTTGTAGCTCCTTGTGTTGGGGGTAACGGACCGTATTCTGCCTCTGCCCCTGTTCCGATAGCTTCTTCGCATACCGAGACTCCCACCCACTTGCCTGTTGTTGCTTAAACTCTAGAAGTTGTTTGAGCTGGCATGTGTGTTAGAACCTCCATCTCATCCTGCTTCCTCAATAGCCCCATTTCGATGATACTCACCTCAGTATGGACCCTCGTCGCCGAATTATCCATCTCCTCAACACGATTGAGGTTATCCTCCACAATCCGGATTGCATCATCCACCACCCCGACGCTCTTGAAGGCAGTATCTCCAGATGCCCTACCGGAGTCGACATCAACATTTACGCTTGAAGGGTTCTTCACGCCGTGACTACCCGACGTCAAATTTCTACCTTGCGACCGAATAATCTCCCTGAGCTGCTTGAGAACCTTTTTCTGCGCAGCCAAAACAGACTTGACGATATCCAACTCGTCTCGTATGTCGATGATTTCGATAAGCTGCCTGGACTCTGTCGAGATTTTGGAGAAGCTGTCGATATCAGCTGTCAAGAGAAACGGATCAGACGCGTCGGCAAGTCTGTCGACCGTAGCGAGGAACCTATCCATGGCCATGGCTTCATCCTCAGCCTATCAAGGTTGTTAATATGGCGCAGAGCTACCCATGGGTTGCGATGGTGAGCCACTTACAATTGCGTTGATGGATGACTGGAAACACTCTTGCAGCTTGACGCCGCCCGGACCTTCCCTCGTCATGATAGTCAGGCAGATCTCCAACACAAGACTGACGAGATCTTCAGGGCCTCGGATGACATTCCGTGCCTTGTTACTCTCAATCTCTTGACTGAGAAGTTTCCTGATGTTGTACTTCTCTGATGGTCTGTGTGTATTGGGCAAACTTGTAATTACCGTCCCTGTGATCGTTAGTTGGCGGAGCGGTTGGCTTTGGACAGGGGTGAAATACCGTCCGGCAGAACCCAAAGCCAAAGTTGGTCAACCATGAGGATCGGCGTCGGACCTTGGGATACTGTGTCTTTCTGCCGTTTTGCCCACCGATATGTGACCTGGTCCCTGTCACGACGTTCGGTGGTTTCGAGCATATAGTAAGAATATTGATCCAAGGTTCGGCGGCAGTGCAACGGTCTCGTGTCTTCTGGCGGAGAGATGTAGCCTTCGATAAGAGCGGAATCCTTGTCGCTCTGAGGAGTGCTGGGCCTGTAATACCTGCCCCGATCCACTGACTGCACAATTAAAGCCTTTTCTTTCGACTCTCGGTTGATGATTTCGAAGATATTTTGCCATTCTTCGTAACTCTCGTACGCCAAAACCGGCATCTATGATGTGTCAGCAAACCCGTTTGAAGCAAAGCTATATCTGAGGCATCACTTACAAACATTGCCACCGTTTTGTTTCCAGACAAGTCTTGAATCGGACACAATGATGCCCACGATGCCCGGGTGGTGGCCGAGCCTTGGCTGTTTACTCTTGTGCCGGTCGGTGTTGGCTGGGTTCCTCTGCGTCCAGCGTTTGTGTTTTGAGCTGGCTCTTCAGGCACCGTGCTCAATCGCAAGCTGGTACTGGCTGATGGTAGTTCGGGAGTCGGAATAGTCTGCCAGCATTGTCAGAAGGGTCGATACTATTAGCCAATTGGATGATTAGAATAATTTCTACAATCTTCTCAAACTCGTATTTTTTCGCATGTGGGCTCATGTACCGGTTGAAAACCGAGAGCCCTATCCCCGAGGAAAGCGGAAGAAGTCAGCAAGAGGATAAACGGTTTGTTTGCGTGCACAATACAGACGTACCGTCATGACGTTGGTCATCCATTGAATCATCTCGAACGCCGAGTGAGAGAATCAAGTCCTGCAGATATTAGTATTAGTTCGCAACTCTATCGAGAGTGTAAGCTTACGGCTAGCCATTGTTCCTGCTCTCAGTTAGTCTTTCTGTTGGCTCGTGCCGGCTGGTTGCACGTACAATGGGAGCCAAAAAGTGTCGGACCCCCTATCGCCCCAACTATTCCATTTTTGGACACCCCGCTAAGCCAACACCCCTCTTCCATTCTTCAATTTCCAGACCGCTTTTTTATCCTTTCAACAACTTTTTTTTGCTCATTGCTTCTATGATCAGTTATG
>Ga0247780_1000102_pt1 | contig 78974 bp, 94 predicted proteins | sample UWRJL079202R5_FD_179927 | JGI IMG/M metagenome (GOLD analysis project Ga0247780, IMG submission 179927) | Plant litter microbial communities from Arlington Agricultural Research Station in Wisconsin, United States - UWRJ-L079-202R-5 | ecosystem: Environmental > Terrestrial > Plant litter >...
CTTCTGGCTCACCCTGAACCTTGTGCGGGGGCCCGACCACGTTGCAAGCGCGATCGCACATCGGTTCACGTCCATCCACATTGATGCGCCTTGCGACAACCGCACCATGTCTTCCCCTTGTAGGTCTAGCCACTTCGATCGCCCAACTTCGTAGCCATGCTAACCCCCTCTAGTGACCGCGGAGGAGAAGTCGAATTACACGCGCATTATCGATGGCATTCTTCGTGCCGCTGACCTCCAGACGGTAACCCGCAAGAAGATCCGACAAGGTCTGGAGGCTGCGATTGATAAAGACCTCAGCGACCAAAAGGTTTGTTGCCACACGCCTTGGTGTTGTTGCGCAGCTGGAATGTGCTTTGCTGACTGGTGGTTTTGCCCAATTCAGGACGCGATCAAGAACTTGATAGAGGCTCGCTTCGATGCTGTCTCCTCAAAAGCCACGCAAGCCATTCCGACACCTCCATCCGGGACAACGGGGGACCTTTCACCCAAACATGAATATGACGGAACATCTCCGTCTGACGATACAGGTGCCGACATCAAGACGGAGAATATCAAGGCCGAGAATGACGGCGAGATAGAGGTGTCGCTGCAGCAACCGGCCAAGAAGAAGCAGAAACGTGAAAGCTCAAGCGAGGATGCGGACGCGCGACTTGCCGCCGAACTTCAGGCCCAAGAGAACAGACTATCCCGTGGTCCGCGCACCCGCGGCGGAGTGACGGCCAAGCCCACCAAGCCAGCAAAAGGGAAGGCCAAGAAGCCTAAGAAGAAGAGCGAGAAACGAGCGCGGTCCGAAGATGACAGTGACGCAGAGGGCTCGGATGTCAATGGGAAACCAAAAAGGAAGGCCGGCGGAGGCTTCCAGAAGCCCTTCAACCTAAGCTATGCACTCCAGGAGGTGTGTGGAGAACCGCAGGTAAGTCCCGCAATGGAGCTTCACATCGCAAGTTGGTGTGTATTGACATGCCTTCTAGTTGTCTCGACCACAAGTGGTCAAGAAACTATGGGAGTATATCAAAGGTAATGAACTTCAGGATCCCAGCGACAAGCGCCAAATAATGTGCGATGAAAAGCTCCAGGCGGTCTTTAAGCAAAGTCGAGTCGACATGTTTCAGATGAACAAGTTACTCGGTCACCAGCTTTATCCGATCGAAGAGGAGTGAAGTTGGCAGAGAGCAATGAAAACTCAACAGGCGGGCGTGCATGGCGTCTTCGGAACATCATGGGTTTTTTTCGTCTCTCCAACTCCTTGCTTACCTGTGTGTCTTTTGGGTCATGCTGGCCGGCATCGATGGGATGGGCATTTTCGGTCTGCGTTTCAATGCTTTCTTGTGCCTGTTCATTTCTCTTTGCCCCGGGTACCTTGCTGCTTGCTTTTGGGCATCGTTGCCTCATGAGCATGGCTTGGGCGAGTCTTCACGGTTATTTATACTACGACGGGAACGACTTGCATTGAGGACCCCGGATGGGAGTGAGGTTGAGAGTGAGGCCTTGCTCACCGGGTTCTTTTTGGCGCTGGGAAATGCGTTTGCACTGGCATTGGTTGTTCGACGGAGCCTTTACCATTGCCCAACCTTCACTATCGGAGGGTTACTATTCTGCAAGACGGGAGTAGTTCAATGGACGAGGGGTGTGTGGACAGAATGAAGGTAATGCCTGGGATGACCCCACGAGGGATAGTCGATTGATCTGGTTAAGTTGCCAGTGATGTGCCAGGTTGGACATAGCGACGGTATAGTTTTGATCCCGTTTTCAGCATATCGTCCGCTATTTTGGTTTGTGAGGACTGCCCCGACAGTTACGCGCATCCCAGGAAAGGATTCAGCTTGGGAAATGGCAGCATGATCAATGTGATCTTTTCAAACAGCTGCTAATCCTATCGACTTTGGAGCATATGGGAGAGAATTTGAACTACGGTGTAAAACTCGGAACCGAATATCGACTTGGTAGCAAACGGCGTGCTCTATCTTGCCGCCTATGATCCAAAATGAAATCATCCCATGTCTGTGACTCGTTACCCCTGACCGTCAAAGTAACGGGGCGCATGGCTGAGCAACAGGCATTAGGACAATGCAAAACGGGGTGACTCTGCTCCTACAGTGCAAGAATGCAACATTGGAGAACAATAGACAAACAGACAAGGTGCAGTCGGGATCGAAGAGGGTCAGCTCTGTTTGCTTGGGCGAAAGGCTACCGATCGGGACAACTTCTCTAATGGGGTTAGACCCAATGTGGGTGCCGCGGATTTCGTGGATGACGCAGACCGAACCTTCGAACCCCAGCTTGTTCAGACCCCACATATGGTTGGAGGGGCTGAGGGCGCCACGAGAAATTTAGCCTGACAGAAAAGGTCTCGTAAATTCCACACTGCTGATTAAAAGCTCCAGGCCACCCCACCAACATCAAGTGAGCACCGAAGCTCACCCCGTGCAATTCGAATTGTCATCCATTACCTGCTTTTCTCTCCCCATCTCGAGCTTGCCACACTAGGGCCTTCAGCGACTTCTACCAAACGAAGCACATTCGATCACCCACGGCTTGGGAATTTAAATCGACAACGCATTGACTGCATCACGACCTTGATGGAAGGGGCCACAGCTACGAGCGGCGGCGGCGGCGGAGCTTCGAACAACGCAGCCCCCACTCATCCCAGAGGAGAAGGGAACAGAGGCCGAGGCAGGGGGCGAGGAGGACCGCGAGGCCGTGGTCGAGGAGATGCCTCTCGTGGAGGCGCAGGACGGGGAAGGGGCCGGGGCGGTGGTGCTAGTGCTGGAGCGGGCAATCTCGCTGAGCCAGGAAACGAAGCAACGGGACCGCCACCACAGAGCAAGCCACCTGCCTTCAAGAACAAGGCCCAGGAGCAGGAGGGAGACGGCAACGATGATGAGGTCTGCTTCATTTGCGCCAGCGATATCGATCACCGCTCCATCACACCATGCAACCACGACACCTGCCACATCTGCGCACTCCGCATGAGAGCTCTTTACAAGGACAAGAACTGCCCGCACTGCAGGGTGAGCAGACCTCCCTGAGTGTGGATGACAGAGTGGAATACTGACACTTACTGTAGACCCAAGCCGAATTCGTCATCTTCACCGACGACAAGACGAGGCGCTACGAGGAATATTCGGACAACGACTTCAGTACCACGGACGTCAGTATTGGGATCAAGTACACAAGTGAAGATATTGTTGGGGACACGGTGCTTCTTCTCAGGTATAATTGCCCCGACCCTAGCTGCGACTTCGCTGGCCTTGGTTGGCCCGACTTGCACCGTCATGTTCGCTCTGTTCACCACAAGAAGATGTGCGACCTCTGCACCAGGAACAAAAAGGTCTTTACTCACGAGCATGAGGTATATACGGACAAGGAGTTGGGAGAGCACATGCGAAATGGCGATGAGAATAGGCAGGGTGCTGCTACAGGATTCAAGGGGCACCCGCTCTGCGGATTCTGTGGTGAGCGGTTCTACGACGATGACAAACTTTATGAGCATTGCCGCAACAAGCATGAGCGGTGCTTTATCTGCGACCGCCGAGACTCGAGGAAGCCGCATTACTATATGGACTACAACGCACTGGAGGAGCATTTCAAAAAAGACCACTTTATATGCAACGACAAAGAGTGCCTCGAGAAGAAATTCGTCGTATTCGAGTCGGACGTGGACCTTAAAGCCCATCAACTCAGCGAGCATGGCAGCTCATTGCCCAAGGATCTCAGGAGGGATGCCCGTACTGTCGACATGTCGAACTTCGATTTCCGCCAGAGCTACCAACAAGAGAGGCGAGGTGGAGGCAGCGGGAGGGATCAACACAGGAGGCGCCCAGATCCCAATTCGGAGCCGTTACCAGTCAGCTCCGCTCAGCCCTTGCGGAGAGACGAGCTTGCGTTCCAGCGGCAGATGGCTATCAACTCCGCCCAGTCCAGCCAGATCCAACCAACCCCCCCGCCTCCTTCGCGACCGAGTGCCAACAACTCGGGCCAATCCTCGCGAGCACCAAGGGCACCCCCCACGCAGCCGATGGTGGATGCTATGGAGAACATCAGTATTAGTGACCTGTCTTCCCTGACTCCAGAGCAGCGTGCTAGTCTCACCCGCCACGGCGCTGTTATTGAACGAGCCTCGAACCTTCTGGGTAGCAACCCGTCCAAGATGGCTACTTTCCGCTCTTACATCTCCAATTACAACAAGGGATCGATGACATCTGACCAGGTCATCGGTGCCTTCTTTACCCTCTTCTCTGAGACATCATCAAATGCCTTGGGGACACTGGTCCGCGAAGTGGCAGATCTTTTTGACGACAAAAAGAAGGGCGAGTCACTGCGCAAGTCCTGGCAGAATTGGCGTGCTACAAACGAGGATTACCCATCGTTGCCCAGCCTTGGAGGGATGCGCGGCGAAACTACCTCATCTAGTGGCTGGGCTGCAGCTGCAGCTGCAACCCCAACAGTTACTCAGAGCAACGCCGCCAACGCCGCGGCACAGGCGAGGAACTCGACGAGAGTATTGAAGCTCAAGAACAGCACGCGAAGGGCAAGCATGGGGAGTATCATCTCCACCGGGGCGGCCAGTACGGCGAGCTCATCAGACTGGGCACAGAGTCGGCCTTCGGCTTCCTCGCCGTCGACATCGGCGTTCCCAGCCCTGCCTGGGCCATCGGGATCTTCGGGACCTTCTCGCGCCTCGCAGCCAAGTTGGCTTGGCGCAACCGTGCCGTCGGCGGCGCGAGCACCACCCGCAAGCTCAGGGGCAAGGCGAACTGGAGGCGGCGGCGGCGGCTCTTCGAGCCAGGAGGCTTTTCCCTCGCTGCCCCCGGCACCGAAGCCGCAAACCACCATCTTTGGGTACGGCAGAGGCTACGTGAGGAGGGATATCGGGAGCGGAAGAGACACAGGATTCAACTGGGGATCGGGCGGGCCAGGATCAGGCAATGATGCCGGTGCTGCCAGCGAGGCAGAAGAGGCAGAAGGTACTACCGGGAAGGGAAAGAAGAAGAAGAAGCAGGTTTTGGTACAATGGGGTTAATATGTACATGATAGCTACCTCGAAATGGCAGAGGCGGGATGAAATGCTGACAGATCCGAGAGAGCAAAAGTAGCCAGCGTGATTGGGGGTTGAAATGTTGGAGACTAAATTCAGCAGACATGAGTATCATCTCCTTGCACTGGTTTGCATATTCTGGCGTGAACACTACTTTGATGACTCGGGAAGTTGGGGACGTGATCGAAGCAATGCATGGTATCCCACCTTATTTCACAACTGCAAGCACGCCCGCTGATAAGTAGCGCTTCTGCACAGAGTATTCGGTATGACAAACAAACAGATAGAATAAACCAACATACTGTTACAAATAAAAGCAAGAAAACAATCGATCCAAGCTCGGTCCAGCCCCAGACGTGCCAAGAACTATGGATTTTCCTGACCACCACCGAAAAGGAAGAGGCTGCTAAAGATTCGCAGGTTGATAGTACTCTCTGAACCGGTCTGTCTCATCCCATCCAACATCCCACACCACGTTCCAGCAAGAGATCAACAAGTTGGGAAACCGCCTAGTCCAAAACCCGAGATACCCTTCAGGGAGCGGCCCGACCGTTCTTCTCAGGGATTCGGGCATATCTTCGTAGTGATTCCGCTTGTTCCGCAATGCACGCAGAAGATCCAGAAGGCGGTCACCTGTGTACTTGCGTTGCTTGCCGAGGCTGTCAATGAACTCCTTGGGCATCTGCTTCTGAAAATCGCCCCTGATGACTTCTCGGGCATTGTTTTCCAGAGTTCTCAGTGCGTCGGATGGCGGATCCCGCACTTCCTTCTCGAAATGATCAGAGACATCACAAAGAAACGAGAGACGCTTCTTTGCGTTCCAGAAGAAAGGGTGCGACATGACGTCGCGCGCCGAGGGTCGCTGTTTTGGGTTTGAGCAAAGCATGCTGCTAATCAGGTCTTTGGCTTCATAGGAATAGTCGCCCAGTGATTCGAGATGTTCGAGGCTGTATTTTCCTTTCCGGATGTTGACTTCGCGCATATATCGGTCCCCGCAGTCAAACGGATGAAACCCCTTGGTGAGGACGTAATAAAACACCAAGCCAAGGGAGAAAATGTCAATGGCCCGGGTGACGCGGCGTTGGTTAGGCCCGGCCAGTTCAGCCCCAACAACACCCGAACCCGATGCGCTATGAAGACTGGAATGGGGGTCGATGGCCATCGGGCCGCCTGGTGCGTCATCGTCGAGAAGGAGCTCAGGAGCACGCCAGCCAGAGGTACCCGCGGCGTGTGCCGTCGTTGCGCCGAACGAAGATTCCCCACCCTCCAGCTTCTTGCAAAGTCCAAAATCCGACACCAGCAGGCGTGGCCGTCCATCCTTGCCCATATTGACGAGGATATTTTGAGGTTTCAGATCTCGGTGAACAATCCGCAGACTGTGTAAGTGACTCAACCCGTTGGCAATTTGATATAGCACAGCCGGCATGTCCCGCTCGCCAGCCTGCGCCAACTCTCGGAACTGGCTAGGTTTCTGCACGATGTCGGCAAGGGATGCTTGGCAGAGCTCGAGAGCGATATACAGAAAAGCCGCGCGCTGCTGTTGCGCGAAGTATCGGATCACTAATATTTCTTGTGGTTAGCTCCTGTGTGTTCTATGAGTTTTGCTAACTTACCATTGGGATGATCATCGCTCTCTCTCAACAACTTCGTCTCTTGGCTGGCGATCTCGTTGAATTGGACCAGCATCCGTTTCACGGCGACATCACGTCCGTCCCATTTCCCGGAAAACACGACTGTGCCGTTGCTTCCGGTACCTAATTGTTGCTCCTCGTTGACTTCAAGACTCCCCATCTTGAGAATCGGGCCCGATATTTCCTCAACTCCGTTGGGGACAGTCAAGATGTCCGGCTCTAGCCTAGGCTCCACACCAAGTTGCTTAGCTTTGTTGACAACCTCATCGACTGTCGCCTGGGGAGGATCGTCATCGCGGGACTGTGAGCCTTCGCGTATATCTTTGTTGCCAGTTTTCTTGTGCTTGGTCCCCCCACGGCGGCCCCTATGCGCTTTCTTCTTCTGTTTAGGGGTATTGTCTAGCGCTGTTGCCCCATCGCGCACATCACCTGGAAGCCCATCGGGGTTTTCGGGTAATACATCAGCGGCAACATGTGTCGCTTCTTGGCGGTCGGCTTCCGACCCCGAGCTTGGATCATTGGTCAAGATGGTAGGTGCACCGACATGGTCAAGCACCGCTTCAGCCCTTGTTTCCTCGGGCAGATTTCTGGTAGCGGAGTCCTCGACAACAATCTCTCGATTTGATGCAGTGAGTTTGTCTTCCGCTCGAGAACCGATAGCGTCCTTATCTGACAGTCTCGCATTCAAGAACTTTCGAGCCCTCCGAATGATGGAACTGGCGGAATCTCGGTTTAAGAACAACAGAACAAAGATGAGGAAGAAGGACATGGGATTCTGCACGAACTCGACGACAAAGTGCAGCCTCTTTGAGGCGTTTGACGACTCGTCCGATCCCGTCAGATCTTCATGAGGTACCGGCAGCTTGTCCAGTGACTCGTCTGATGCATCGATCTTTGCAAGGTTTGTCTCCCCACCCGGAAGGGTCATCCAATTTGACCCGCTCGACTTGCTATGCCCATCCAAGCCACCAAACAACCGGTGAGTGCCGACCATCAGCTTGGACAACAAGGCATCGTCCATGCCGGAACCGTGCGAGTGCCGCAAGCTCTCCCATTCTCTGCTAAGGATGGGGGCCTCTTCCGCCTGAATAATCAGTGGGTACAGGCTTCCAGAAAGCGCGTACCAGCTTCCAGCTTCGGTTTGGTTGATGAAGACTTTTTCGTCCCGGTAATGTTCAGTGCCCCTACCAGGGGAGGGAATCGGAGGCTGTGGAAGAACAATAAGGTGCGGGTCCTCTCCTGATGCCATACTCGGCGATCGGGTCAGCACGTCGAACACTCGGGCGACAGGTGAGGAGAGCGATTTAATAAAGAGAGGGCGCTCGTCCTTGAAGCGCGTATAGTCAAAGCCGTACACTCTGCCATCATGCTGGCCGGTGATGTAGCGGTTGTCTTTGGTGACTTGGTTCTGTCGGATGAGATCGTTGTCCTGCGTGTTGGGCACCCATTCGGAGTACTTCAAAGAGGCAATGGGAGTGCCGTCCTGGATCCGGTGGACGGCAACCGTATACTCGGTGCGGCCGAGAGTGATGGTTCCGGCGTTGGTGCACTCCCCATTACCTCCGTCGGCAATAGCATTCGGCTTCAGGCAACTCTCTGCCTCTACCTTGTTGATATAGGTGCCGCTCGAGCCAAATTCCTTGATCAAGGCGCCGGTGGCGGCATTCAAGACGACCATGGTGGTCTTCTTATCCCCGTTGTAGACAATGCCTTGCTCGTCCATAAGCCTTGGGGACATCTCTCCCACCAGGTCCTTCATTGTAAATCCCACCCTGGTCAGAATGGGAGGCTTATTTCCATCAGGCCTCCATATGTAAAGCTCGCCGTCCTTGGTAGGTTCCACAACCCATCTGAGCCGGTCTACCTCGTCCCAGTCATCTTCGAGTTCGGAGAGGTTGGCGCGGAAATGTATTGTCTCAACCATTGGATGGTCAGCTTCGTAACGCCAGCGTTCGTGTCCAGTTGTCCTATCACTGGCATAGAGGTTTCCATCGACGGTCGCCAGAAGAACAAAGTCTTCCACCTCCCAGTCATCCAGGTTCCGCGCAATTTGCTGCGAGAGACCAACCCCATTGAGGTTGGTTTTGGATGAGGGGGCTAAGGCTGCAACGGACAAGTCCGGAGCCAAAGCGAGGGCGCTCGCATCGTCAGGATTTAAGACGGTGTCGGAATGAGAACGAGTGTGGGATCGGCCGGATTTGTCGGCTGAGTCTGCGACTGTGTTCTTGCGGAGAATTCTGGGCGTCTCGACGACCTGCTGACCCGTCAGGGCCGTCAAGGGAGTTGCGGCGAGGTTCGACCCGACATGTTGATCGTCCTCGTGGGGGGATCGGAATCGTTGAAGTTGCACACGCGGTTGCTGCTGCTGAGCATCGGCGAGCTTGAGCCAGGGGAGGATGATAATCGCAAGCGCTAAAAGATACCTGCGCGGCGGAGCGACTTGGCCGGGAGGCCGTCGCATCATGTTGAAGACAACAACGCGAGCGTTGGAAAAGACCGAGTCAGGAGGATGACATCGAGCAAGGTTGCCAGGATATGGCTGCCTCGCGAACGACTCCTCAGACGCAAAGCCGGTACCGGGGAGGCGACCGACGATGACTAGGTAATTTTGGCCCCAAGAAGGTTTTGACCCTGGAATGACGCTTCGCTAGGCTGATGGATTTGATGCGTGAGGCGTTGAGCGTAGGTTAGGGAAAAGGCCATGTGGTGAGCGAGTGGAAATGTGGGAGGATAAGAATGGAAGCAGCTGGTCGCTTTTCGGTGGTTGGCTACGTGCACAGGGGCTGACGACCTCAACTGTTGGCCCTGGCCGAATCAAATGGCTGGACAGCCGGTAGGGGCAGGGCACGCGGGAGAGGAGTAGGGTGCGTCTATGGGTGGGCCGACCTGCCGATGCAGGGAGAGGCTCCATTCACCGGTTAGGAAGATACATCTTGGCGGACCAGCTCTGATCGTCCGATGATGCTCCTTCTCTCCACTTGGCGATGGTCGTTCCCTTGGAGCAGTAATGGCCATGGAAGGCACAGTTTCTCCAGTCTAACTACATGATCCGATGCCATAAATCAGCGATCTGAGAAGCAAGGGCCTGGAGCGACTGAGACAACACCCAGTACCATATTAGCAGCCAAGACATCCTCTCCCTGGATGGTGCATTCGAGCCAACACTGATTGGGCCATATGTTTCCGAGCCATCGATGAAGCCACCCCCTGCTTTTGGTTCTTTCTCACACAACTGAAAAACCATGTTGCGGCTAAACTCACGATGGCACCATTCACGGAGAGCAGTGGCGTGGGCGAACAAGCAGTCGAAGACCTTGAAACGACGGGCGACGCTAGCACAGCGACGGGTGGATTCACACCAGGAACTGTCAACAGTCACCCGCGGTACGGGCAAACTGACTGTGGGGAGAAATGGGAGCTGAGCTCTCGTCTCCCGTTTTTTTCCATCCACAACCCACACGCGCTGAGACCTCGGCCTTTGCTGACGGAGCGATGGCTGACGGTGCACAATCAGCAAGCCTCTGCAGTGTGCTGTGCCCTGCGATTCGTCTCAATATCCAATGCCTCTTTCACCGTCCAACACGTGTGCGCTCGGTGTCAACTCAGGTGGGGCTTGCCCTAGGCCAATGGCCCAACAAAGGATTGAGAAAAGCGAGGGAAAACTTTTGCGATCCAAATTTCAAGGGAGCTCGGAGATTGCCGCCATGGCTCGTTGATTGTCCCACGATCGCAAGCTGTTGGTCGAAGTGGATGTTGAGATCCTGCAAGCTCGCGCATGAACTGCGGTGCTCTCTCCTGAGGCGAAGGCGGTCGAGGTGACCCGAGGGGAACCACTCGAGCACCAAGCCATTCGAGGCAATCAATGCAGCTGCAAACAAGGTCAGACAGAAAAGGCCCGGCTGGATTTGCAGGGCGAATTCCTTCTTTGCGCAAAATGCCCCATCTTCGTCCTGCCTCGTTGGTTTCAGCTGCGGGACAATGCAGAGGAGCTCGCCGATGGGTCCGAACCCACTCAACATCGGCGTCATCATCAATGCTTCTCCTTTTACAACCCCGCCTTTCAGCGCAATGTGTGTTCTTTGAACTGCACGGGTCGAGAAGGCATCTACAAGAGAACCGTGTTTCGCCCTATGTACATGGTCAATAGTATGCTTCTCGCTCAGACGCCAGGGTCGCATCCGCTACCTTCGCCGCGCTTCGGTTGCGATGGCCGCATCTTGGAAGCTCGCTTGCGGAATGGAGCTGTCCAGAGCTGAAACCGGTGCGCCGCCAGCTCCCGGCGACGTCGCACAACTGTCCCAATCACACCCGTGTGGGACCCGCGTACACGGAACCCGAACGGCCAGAGATATATTAGCAAACAAAGACGGCATCAACCAACTGCGTTGGGCGATGAATAGGCCGTACAGCTAAACACTCCGTTCCGCGGGCTCGGCCGTTGTGATTATGAGATGGAAACGCCCAGCGCCGTGGCATCGTCGGACATCGCCCATCCATCGTCGCTGTCAACGCAGCCGCAGCGGACGGGGAACTCAACTCCGACCTTTGTCAAACAGGCTGTCGAGAATAGCCTGGTATTGGGCCGTCACATATCATACCAGGTAGTCTTTCATCACACTAGAATACGAGAGAATCGCAGGACTGAGGAAGTATCATTGATGCTGGAGAGCGGTTTATGTCTGACAAAGCCATCCCATCACTCCCAGTATCTCCTCCACTCATCCTGAGCCATCGCCGCCTCCGACTCGACCTGCGCCGCTTGTAGCCTGAGCGTGGCCGCCTCGCTGTTAAGCTGCGTCGTCTGTGTGAAATCGGGCTGCTATGTGTCAGCAAACATCCACAAGCCTGAACATAAACATGGCAAACCTACCACACCACTGGGCCTGACGTAATGATAAGCATCAACCTGCTGCATGACCCCTACCCCTGAAAGCATGATATTGTTGCTCGCCGTGTTCGCCGAAAGCCTCATAGCATTTATAGCCAGGTGCTCCTTCAACGAGGCCTGTTCCCGGAGCTGAGCAGCCCGCTGCTGAGACTGCGATGTCTTCATCTGCATCTCTCGCTCCTTAGCCCGCCGCTCAACAACCTATTAAGTAGTGACAAATCATTAGCTATCACGCCGCACACCGAAAGCCATGAGTACTGCCTCCTCTGCCGCCTACCTTCTGCCGTAGATGCTCAAAATTCCCCATCGACACTGCCTCGGCCCAAGCCCGACGCATCCGGTCAGAGTAAAGCTGACATGTAAACCCAGATGCTATGGCCGAAGTATTCCCGTCGAATCGCCGCGCAAGCTCAACGCCTCTATCGGCGTCGGGCTTGACCACACTGTTGTAACACTGTTCGCAGACCGTCAAGTCAGACAGACCCTGCATTGTATGGCATTTCTGCGTGGTACTTGGGATGTCTCGGGGGCAAGCACCGCCCACAGCGCCACCCCCATGGGGGCCAGCTGGTGCGGTGGGTGCAGCCGGAGCTTGCGGAGCAGGTAATGTGGACCCAGGCCCACCCGGACCCGGACTGGCCACAACAGCAACAGGTGCACTCGGTGCGCCCGGAGCTTGCGGAGCCTGGAAAGTGAGCCCCGGCCCCGAGCCGGCGCCAACAGGTGCACCCGGTGTACCCGGGCCCTGCAGCTCATGCAACGTACCCGGCCCTCCCAGTCCCGGCCCGGCCGATCCCGGCGCACCTGGACCTCCTGGATTTTGCTGAGCATACGATGTCCCTGGCCCTCCCAGGCCCAACCCTCCCAATACGGGTGCACCTGGGCCTCCCGGACCTTGCGGAGCATACATTGTACCCGGCCCTCCCGGCCCTGCTCCTCCTGGCCCTCCCATCCCCATCCCTATCCCAGCCCCAACACCACCAGGCGCCCCCATCCCATTTCTCAACGGCGGCGGATTCGCGCGCAGCCATCCCAAAAGCTGCGCCATATCCGCCCGCCCCGTCGTCGCCGCAAGCACCGCGCACGCCCCAACTTGTTGAAGCACCGCTCCAGTACGCGCATCATCATACCGATCTGACGGGACCATTCCACATGACGCATCGCGCGGGCCCAGCGGCTGCACCTGTGCAAACGCCGGCGCCACGGCCGGACAGCATGTCTGGAGGGCAATGACGCAGGCGGCGCATATGGTCCATCCTGGTAGGGGCTGTGTGCCTGTCGTGGGGTCCTGGATGGTATACCATGTACGTCTCACGACGGGGAGTGGTTGGTGTTCAGCGGCGACGTCGGTGTTGGGGCAGTCGCCGTCCTGGGCGCGGATGCCGGCGACGCGGGCGAGCAGGGTGATGTCGTGTTGGCGGTGGTGGTTCATGGTGAGGAGGACCATGCCGGCGACGCGGACCCAGTAGCGGGACATGTCGCAGCGGACGGGGATGTTGGGCGGCGGGGCGATGGCGCCGGCTTTGGTAACGAAGGCGCCAGCGTAGGGCGTCGGCCGGAGGACCGAGTTGTAGCATGACGGGCAGACATTGAAGGTGGCGAAGCGGGCGTCGCCGAGCCCGATCCAGTCTTGGTGGCCGGCCTGCGGTTGCTGGCGTGGGCAGGGCGTTGTGGCGTGCGGAACGGCAGCGGCAGGCTGACCGAAGCCGCCGCCCGGGGCTGGGTACCCGTACCCCCGGCCGCCACCGCTGCCGCCTGGGTTGGCATAGCCGGACCAGTTCCCGGCTTGGTTGATGGTGCCCTGGACCTCGTTCGAGAGTTTGTCCAAGAATTTGCGCATTCTGTCGATACCAGTAGTCGGAAAGTTTGGACGTGGATGGGCAGACAGAGGCAGGAGACCTGAAAGGGAAGCGCTGCCGCCGGAACCCCTCGTCTGGCCATCGTCCCGGCGCGCATTTTATGGAACGCCACTGGTAGGGGCCCAGCTGCACTGCGCAGAGCCGCACTGCTATCGTTGGCTCGGTGCTTGGCCCGACAGCTAGTGGGCTGCAGATTATCACGGGGCTTGGCATGGGACATTGTTTTTTTTTGGGCGCTGTAATTGTTGTTAGTGGAAGTGCGGTGCGACAGGGTGGGCACACAGATGCCCGCTCAGCTCACTCCGGAATCTTACCTCTAGACCCTAGTTCCTCCACGATGCAGATAAAAAGATCCAAGTTGCTCACCTCGAGCCTGTGGTGTAATTTGACATTGAAAGATGTATCTTATCATCACACGGAACGAAAACGAAGTGAACCAAGAGCCGAGTAGTTTCCTTCATAGGGCCAGGACCGCCATCGACGACGACCCGGGAGTGCATCGGGCTGAGGATCGGGGACTCACTGACTGAGAAGGATAATGTGAGCCACCAATAAGCATAAAACGCCAGCAAGTCGTGGTAGCTTATCGTAACATCGTCACTCAAGTTAGCGCATTGGCACTGAAGGATTTAGCAAATCTAAGAAGTCAACATTGCAGCCAGCCGTTGCGGATTATGCGCGTTGGATAGCTTCGCAGCAGCGATTGAGACCGATGGGTCTAGCGGACAAGGAATTGCGGATTATGCGCGTTGGATAGCTTCGCAGCAGCGATTGAGACCGATGGGTCTAGCGGACAAGGACATGGATCGGAGCATGGGTCAGACTTGGCGGGGTAGCTTAAGACAACCCCGAGCTGTCTTTCATCAGTCGCTCGAACGACGTTCACGAGCCATAGTCCCATCGTCGTCGTACCCGCGGCTTGATGAGAAACGGAGAGATAGTAACATCTAACCGACCGCGGGATGATAAGATCCCGAAAGATTGGTCAGACAAAACTGCACCCAAGTGGCAACGAACCAGCCCTCGCTCTGGTTCCATGACCCCTCTGGGAGCATCGCGATGCAAAAGAATCTCCAGCGTTCAAACCCGCCGGAGAAACAAGATACCGAGCTTCTCGTGGAGGCATAGATAGCTGGGGACGAACACTCTCGCACGCAAACGATGTCCGTGTTGAGCTTGACTATGTCCGATCAGCTCGGAGAGAATCACATTCGAGGTGAGGCTCAACGCCGAGCTACAGCGGTGTGTCGTCCGAAGAGGGGTAATTCTGCGCCTCGAGTGCCCTCCGGCGTCCCCGAGACCAAGCGCTGGTGCCTGCAGGAGTGTTTCGAAACCGTGTGTGGCCCGTGCTGAGGCCGGTTGGAAATGAGTGGTGTTTGGGTCCGAGACGGGCCGAACGTTGGAGAACACGAAATGGGGCGTCCAGCAAGCCAGCGGCGGCGTGCGTCGGGCGACGAGGCGGAGGCGTCAGGACTCGATGGGTGGCCGCTGGCCTGCAGCTCTGCAGCTCGTTGTGCGACGCGGGCGTGCAGTCCCAACAGTCCCAAGTTGCGCAGCCGCATTGCAGGTGGCATAGAGAACAAGAATAGAGCATTCCGTCGCATGTGCCCTCAGTTCGCCATGGCTGCCCTGGACGGACGAAACAGGCGACGGGCGGGCTCGAGAATTGGCGCAAGTGGGCGATCTGAGAAAGGCCGTTGCGTAATGCAACGCTACCTTAATTCGTAATTGGGGATTCGCGACGGGGGGAAGGGACGGGGGAGGGGCAGTTCTGGGGGTGGGACTCCCGGCAATCTCACAAATTAGGTAGCTGCGCCTCGTCCACGTTGCCGCTTGTGTCCATCTCTTTGCTCCCGCGTCCCGCCGCGCCCGCAGTTCCTGAACTGACGTCGTGCCAGCTCAAGGGCAAACCACACAATCGCCAACAATCACCGCTCCCTGCTACAGCTCCCAGCGCGCAGTCGCGGCCTCCAACGGCGAACGTAGCGCCAGCGAGCACGGCAGCAGCGCGCCCCCCGCGAGTCCCAGAGTTCCCACAACGGCGTCGTGACTCGTCATTGCACGGCGGGAAGATGATGCGAACGCCGCCGCTGTCGCCGATCCGACGCCTCGTTTCCACTCCACCGCGCGCAGCTTCATCGCCATCCCAGCCATCGCCCCGTCTTCCATTTCCACCATGTCGGGTCACAGATCTGCGCCCATCAAGGACCGCTCGTCGTCGCCGGGCGGCATGTCGGCCGCCCTCATGATGGCGAGCGCCGCTGCCGGTCTGCCGCTTGATGTCGACGACGCTGACGACGGCGACGACTCGGATTTGTTTCTCAAAGACGAGTCGTCTAGTCCTGATCCCGAGAGGGAAAAGCGCCGGTTTGTTGAGCGCAGGCCGCCATCCAAGGCGTCGTCGGGCGCATCACGGAGGGTACCAAGTGCTCTGACTGGTTTGAAGTCCGGCAAATCTGCCGGGAAAGCAGCGGCAGCATCGTCATCCAAGAGCAGCAGCCGAAGCCCCCCGTCGTCCCCGAATCCAGTAATTCCGCGGAAGTCCGAGGACTGGGAGCCCTGGAAGACCATCCTGCACGAGCTCTACATCACCCAGAACCGCATCCTGAGGGACATCATCCTTATCATGGAGACGAACTATAACCTAAGAGCAACGTGAGTACACCCCCAATCTCCCCGTTCGGATTTTCGGTCTCCTGAACATACTGCCTCCCAAGACCCAAAATGTACAAAAACCAGTTTGCGAGATGGAACTTCTTCAAATACGCCATCAAGAGGCGTCCACGCAACAGATCCGATCGGGATTCCGAAGAGGGCCGTGACGAGGGCGTCCTCGTGTCTGCTAGCAGAAGCCCCGACATCTTCGATGGGCTTCTATCGCCATTGCTGCATGAAAGTAACAGAGCGCGCGTCATGCAAACCGGGCTGACATCAGTCCGGGACTTCCTCCAAGGGTATATCAACATTGATCCAACCGCCCGCGACGACATGGTCGTCCTCGGCTACCAAGATCCTTGCTTCCGTTATTTTTCGGCGGCCATGGATCTCTTTGATCAAAAGGAAAACGATCAGGGCGGGCTTTTCCTGCGCCGAGCGTTCTTACAGATAGAGCAGCTGCTCTCAACGATGACTCTCAAGTCATTTTCCGACCTCTGCTTCGTCATTCCCCATCTTCTCGTCGAGTCTCGCAGGCCAGACATTCTGACAGCGTATCTGCGTTATCTTTCCGGGCTTGCCACAGCCAAATTCCCACATCACCCCATCGGAGACGTTATCGCATCTTTCGCCGAGCTTTTAGATGAACCCGAGGCCATGATGCGGTACATTATGGCGCTTTCAAAGGCCAACTCGGACACGATCTCGGAAGTCTCGAACGGCAAGGACCGTACGCGCAAGTGGGCACACAGCCAGTATCTTGCGTGCCAGTACACAAAGTTGGACATTGGGAATGACACCAGTAGCAGTGGCAAGCACGCTCATGGCATGTTGCGTGTCGAATCACAATCCGTCTACTGGGCACAGCACCTCATCATGAACGACCCCGAATCGGACAAGCTCGCGGAGCTGTGGATGTTCCGAAACTTTCCCGACGATTTTGTGCCGCGGACGGAGGCTTTTGTCGCCAGAGTTCAGGCGATGAGTAAAGCCGGGCAGCTCCCGCCACCGTACGCGCGCATGATGGAGTGCTTGTACATTGGCTGGCTGAACGATTACTACGAGACACAGGAAAACTGGCCAAAGGTATTTGAGTGGGCCCGCAAAGGACTTTTGCTGTCAACCGGCGAGCAATATCAGATCTGGTCTATCCATTTGGAGGAGCTCCAGCGCAAGCATGGGTCGCCAGAAGACGCAGATGAGATGAGGAGGAAGAGGTTGAACCATGAGTTCTTGGATGAGATACGGCGTCAGGTGGAAAATATGACGTTATCTCTGGACTGAATCATCATTGGACTTTTGTGTCGAGTGCGAATCTGGGGTTGACAAAGTCTGGAGGGAGCTGCTTTTTGAGCGTTTGAATTTGTTCTGAGCATGCATGAAGCGGGAATCTGTAAATAGGGAATTTTGGGTACGGACTGGAGTTAGGAAGAGGTGGTTGGGAATACCAGCCATCAGCCGAAGGATGCCAGACAGGTATCGACTGCGCATTACTGAATCTGCTAGGATTATCACTCATGCTGGGAAGAGATGGCCCGGGACACGGATATAGGCACTACTAGGGATCTATTGTCTGCTGTTTTACCTCGCCATGTTACATAGGACTGGAGTTTATTTTGGCATCGTCCCGGGGGAGAACTAGATGGCCCTCTACACTCACGTTTGAAATGGAATAAACTGCATAAAATTACATATATTGGCTTGTTCAGACCCTCAGGACTCTCAGCAACGTCGGGTGTGGCATTGAAAAGCCTGACTTTTACCCACCCACGAAGGCCATCTCCTATTCTAAAAAAGGCCTACCTATACCCTGAAAAGGCCTTCCTGCATTCTGGAAAGACCTTTCACGATGCAATCCTGTGATTGATAAGCCCAAGGCTTGCCGTTCCAGCACGATCCCAAACCCCGTCCAACTATCGGGTAGTTTCCAAGTAAACCCCAATTTACATGCACTTGAGTCACTCTTCCTCTCAAGGACAGGTCCACCCAGAGTTTTGGTTAGGAAGTGCTTCAAAGATACTCACAAGCGAGGAGTCCATACTTGACCAAATGATAATCAAACATCTGTGAAGGCGACTCTGCCTCATCATTCAAATCCCAGATCTTGTAATATCTGAGATCCTTGACAAACTGCTCCGGGCCATAGTAACGATCATCCTAATCCTCTGAAATTCTACCACCGGCATCCCAGGGATACAAATTCATCTACTCAGAACACCGCCCAAGTTCACTTGTTACTTCAACAAAGCAACAATCAGTTCCATGGAAGACCTGGGGAGGGTGACGGGCTTCATCCAATGAGTCCTCCCTAGTTGGCTCGTATTCCGCGTTGCGCTTGATCCGGTAATCGATAAACCAGAGAGAGAATGGGACCATCTTTGAGGTGTTGGTGACAATATTTCGGAGAAGGTCGGCAAAATCCTTATTATGCCTGGGGTGTTTGTGTCAGAATCTAGCACTTTGGGGCTAATAATTGGTGATGACTGTGAAATTGATTGCGTTGTTGTTCTTGTTGTCAACTGCTGTGGAAATCTCTGGCTTCCAGGGGCCTCTGTTGCCAAGCCGGCTGCTTCCGCTGATGGCCCCAATTGCTTATATAAGCTGACAGTTTGAGACTGTCCCAAGCCGGGTCATATTCCACGGCAAGGTGGCGCTGAGGGATCGGTGGCTGGCGGGAGTGCATGTCAGAGCGTAATTCCATCCACGCTCCATCCCAGAATCTGAAAGTCGGGATGCTGCCCCATACCACGCTCCAGTCAAGATCCACGATGCTCTCTGGCTGGAGGATGAAGAGATCTTGGTCAGGAAACACGATCAGATAGCGGCGTGGGGTTTCTTCTCCTTTGATAACTTCTTGAGCAGCGTATGTAACAGCATCCGGCATCGTGAAGCGCCCTCTGCCTTTCAAAAACCCCTCGATTTGTTTGGGGCTCCACGTGTTCGTGCGTCGTGCTGTATGTTGGGGCTCTTTCTTGATGGCCGCCTGCGATTCCTTGCACGCCATCCAGAGACCGTGATCGACGAGGTAGGTCGATGGGTTGTTGGTGGTCCAAGAGGCCTGCGTAGCCGACCCTGGGGAAGATTCGGCGTCCCTCGGCGGGCATCGCGGGGCGGCAAGACGCGGGGCGCGGAGTAGTCCTCGACGGAGCCACTCCCCAAACTTCCTGTGATTCAGCGGCGGAGGCTGACGACACGCACGACCGAGATCAACAGGACGACCAAAGAGGAGAATTCAGATAAGCTCTTGCGGGAACCGTTCTTTGGCAGCCTGGACCTAACCCCAAACATGGCGCTCAAATAGCGATGTGAAGGAGGAGACAGGGAAGAAATGGAAAACCCGAAGAGAGAGGGGGGGGTTATACTTCTGAGCTTCGGCGGCTTCTTGACGACAAAGTAGCCGGGGAAGGGATGGCTACCATAACCACACCTTCCTCTCCAAGAGGTGTTGCCTTTCCTCGCCGAGTCCAAGCGTTGCTGCGTCTCCGGGCCGTCACCATGGGAACACTGCCTATGTCTTTGGTGTGCTTGTAATCGGCCCGGCAGTCAAAATCATCGCATATACCGCTTCAAGTACTAGTATCCGACTGTCACTGCGCTCAATGGTCCAAGTTACAAGCTGCCTGGTCGTCGCTAAGAGAAGGGAAAAACTTCGGAAAATGCGGCAAAGACGTTGGTCGCTTCAAATTCTCAAAATTGCAATATTGTCTCTTTTGTCGACAGGGATAACCGCGGCTCTCAGCTAATCCTTGAAAACCGACTGGAGTAGATGGGCCAAAAAATACCAACTAGTCGGTAGACAGCCTGAGACCTTTGATTTTGTTTTCGGATTTTGCCTGCCAGGTGTTCAACGAGCAACGGAGGGCAATGGATGTCCCCCACACCCGAAGTACCTGCATGTGGTTGGCACCATAGGTACATGTACTACCTTCAAGTTAGTCGCGGTGGTGAGTACCCACTTGCGTACTACTACCCGGGCTCCCCTCGGATCCTTTCACTTCCCTCTAACGTCCCAATCCGAGTCCCCGCAACTTATGAGTCCGAGAATCCGGGATTTTAACACGAGGAGGACATGAGAGTTTTACCATCGTCTTCTGACCGTCCCGCGCTGGATGCCACATGCAACGATTGCCTCATCCCTGTTGAAATCACAGCTCCGTACCACGATTTCTCCATCTCCATTGACTCGGATTCAAACTGGGACTTGTTCAACTGCATCTTCAACGACTCCGAGAGGTGCAACTTCGTCCGGCACTGCATGCCCTCGATGCATACTCCGTACTACTCGCTTTTCTTCTGCGACCGTCTTGGGTAATATTCCTAGTCCGGGCAGCACAGGGGGCGTTTGTGAAGATGTTCTCACACGTCAGCCTCGAGCTAGGAGAGGTGACTGGATTCGAGGTATCATCGTCGCCAAGCAAGGAGAGTAGATGAGACTTGAATCAGTCTGAGATCCCTTGCGCGTCAGCGGGTACGAAAGCTCTGGCGAAAACGAAGGATTTCCCAAATTGATGCGGTTGTTGATGCAACAGCCAATATGGATTATTGCCAATGAATCGCCCCCCGTTCAGAACTGATCTATTTATTCCTTTTAGGTGATCCTTCGTTGGTTGTCGCCAGGCCAAATCAATCACTGTGTCGTATCATGCGCCCCTGACGAGAGTAGCTCGCTAAACGTGGAAGTTTGTCCCGATGATAGGCACACGCCGTAGCGGTTGCCAACAGTCCAACCACTGCATCCTTCTCAAGAACTCCCGTCCCCTCACAAACATGGGCACTGAATTCCAGAGATTATGAGAGCCGCTCCCTCACTTTGACTTGACCCCAAGGTTGCTTCTTTGGTATTTAATCGCGCGATCCCGCCTCAATTCGCGTTCGAGATCTTGTCCTTTGTTTGGATCTTCACCCGTTAGTGAGCTTCGATGGCGCTAGAATCCATCTCAAAGGCCCTAGGGACTTGGCGCTCGACAGGGCTGAGCGACTACATCTCCACCTCTTGTCTGCTCGCCCTCCCGTTCCTCTTGACTTATACCTTGACTTACATCAAGGCGTACTGGATCAAGAGCACCAACATCAAGCATGGCGCTCGCGAGCCACCGCCAGCGCCTTATGCTGCCCCCTTGCTGGGCAACACGATTGCATTTGCCAATGATCCCCAGGGAACCCTGAGGAAGATGCTGTGAGTTTCCCATAGTATAAAGCACATACATCACGTCCCTGTAGCTGACAGCCTGAAGCAACTTGTTTGGGGATGTCCCTTTCCGGCTCATCGTAGGTCCATATAGGATGTACCACATTCCTCCGGGAGATCTCCTAGTGCAACTCTTTAGGGCGTCTCGGGACCTCACAGCAAAGCCACTCATTATAATGGCCATCCTCTTGCTTCGACGCTGAGAAGCGTACCTTCGACATCGCCGCACTATGTATCAAGCCGCTGCTGACGTCGATTTACCTTGAGGCGCTGCGGTACAGCTTGGCCACCACGCCTGCACGCAGCTTGCAGGTTCCAAGCATTGAGCTGGGCGGTTGGAAGTTCAAGCGCGGGTCGACTCTCATGGCGATCAGCTGGTTCGGTAGCCGCACTCCGGGATTCTGGAACACAGGCCGCGATCTTGACTCGGGGAAGCCCGAGCATTCTGTCGAATCGATGTGGCTAGAGCGGTTTCTGGAGTACCCCGATGACCCGGCAAGCGGGCCGTTGTGGAAAGCCGACGCCAGCATCTACCGCGCCGAAAGGAAGCCCAAGACGATCGAGGACGACAAGAAGGAAGGCGAAGGTCGTAACTGCGGGGACGCAAGGGCACTTCTTCCCTCATGGCGGTGGTACGAAGATCTGCCCCGGCCGACACTTTGCCAAGCAGGAGATGATGTCTTCGCTTGCTGTCTTCATGAACGAGTTCGAGGTCGAGCTGGTCGATAAGGAAGCGGCGAGCCGTGTTGGCCCAAACATGGGGTATTTCCCGACCGCTTCATTGCCACCAAACTCGAAAATTCCCGTGAGGGTCAGACGGAGGGAGCATTAGTTTTGATCGAGAAGAGAGCAATGCGGGTGGTAGCAAGGAGAATGTGAGATGAGTGGCGAGGAGGAGAGAGTAAAGCAGGAAAGGAATGTGTCGAGGCGTTTGGAGAAGGTCTGCAATCAGCTCCTTGCTTGATTGGTAGCTCTGTCAACAAATTTCATCCCACATTATCTATCACTTTAGCATGGCTTTTACAGCGAATGCATCTCGGGTCAAACCTTGAGATGAAATGCGAACATGTATGCAAAATCGGTCAAAAGAAGGAGTTCATCTGCTCCTTTGAGTGAAAGCTCTGCGGAAACGATCATGGTAACTTGTGCGAGAACAGCGGGCCCGACTTATGTTGCGATGCAGTAGGCCTTGATCAAGATATGCCCAATGTTGGTTGAGCTACGGCTCTGCCAGGGGCTTTGGGACACAGCCAAGCACACTCGGTTCTGACTGGGAAAACAGATTACTAGATCTATCATGGGTCTTCAAATGACCTCTCGCTTCGTTACGCCTACAATGCATGCCGAGACGAGTCGCTATCCGCAACGCCAACCTAACCCGTGACCCCTCAAGGGTCCCCACCCTACACTAATTACTGCTTCTTCTTAGCCTCTTTCTCTGCTCTTTCCCTCCTCCGCTTTCTCCAAGCCTTGATCTCGTTTAGCAACCCCAGGAACAATGGCACACCCACTGGCCCCAAAAGCGGGATGTACACGGCCAGCTTGTGCTCATCAGGGAAGTATAGCTGGCCCACCATGCTCTTCTCGAAGAACGCCCGTTCCGCCTCTGCCTCGGCGATTCGCGCATGCGCTAGCCCTTCGGCCCCGCCCAAGGTTTCGCAAGCAAGGCGGAGATGAGACATAGTCTTCGATACCCCATCAGCAACACTTCCCGGGATGGAGATTGATGGCAGGGCCAGAGCGAGCCGAGCAAGCGAGCCGAGAGTCGACGAAGCGCGGAGCAGTAAGTCCGCGGAGCGGATACGGGCGAGAGTTGATAGGCGCAGGGGAAGGGATCCGGACTGTGGCGTTCCTGTGAGAGACAGGAGATGCGATGTAAATGTCAAGAGGGGCTGCTTGAGTTTCTCCGCGGACACGTGTGTCGTATCATACGGGAGAGGAAGCAGATAGACAGTTCCCCACTGGGGGATCAGCCACGACTGAGAGGTACGGTCCGTCTCATCCGTACTTGCTTGCGGCGCCGCAAGAATAGTCTGATTTCCAACAAACACAATAAAGTTGATGGTGGGAGCGCCTCCAATAGATGGCGAAAGCGGCCATTCGGCGGCGTTGATGAAGGACGACAGATCCTCCTTGGTAAGGACCTGGTTCTGGACACCCGGAGTTGCATACAGCTGCACCTGAGTATCGATGGTGAAGTTATGGATAGGAGAGAGGACGTCCAAGACCGGCTTCATAAACTCGGTAATGGCTGCCTCGATATCCCAGCTGCTCGGCAAAGGTCCACTTGTGAAAAGCGAGAATGTCAAATGGTACGTCGGTGCATATTTCAGCGATCGCGTAGTGCGCTTGGAAAGCGAGTCGGCCGCCTCCGGCGTAAGGCCTTGAGGTCTGTGATCGGACGGTATGGAGTCGCTTGACAAAAGGTAGCTGATGATGGCTTGCTCTTCGGCGAATGTGGTGCGGAGTTGGCTGGCCACGTACGTCGCGAGAGACGACGAAGAGGATGTCGGCGACGGGATCGTATGCGGCGGGTATGTAATATCGAGGATCGGCGCATAGGGGTCGAGCGTCGATGTTGTCGACTCGCCGGGGATAAGACGGATGGTCAGCGCAGCACCGTCGTCGTCCTTCTTCGTTTCCTTCGCGGCCGGCGGAGACAGCTGCAGACGCAGATGGTGACCGGAAAAGTCATTGAGGTCGTCGAGGGCATGCTGGGTGAGCCGCAGGAGGTTTTGGGCTTCTTGTTCGTGGAGGGAGTCGGCCTGTATGGATATGCGCAGTGGGAACACGGGACGACATGCCTGTGTTGGAGGGTTAGCTTGAGCGCGGCGCGCGATGCCGAGGGGGTTGTCGCATACCTTGCCGTCTGCCCATTCGAGCATCTCGCCCAAGGGGAGATTGGCGCGGTATATGGTTGTCGTTTCCCACCATATTGGCAACCCGAGAAGCACAACAATTAACCAAAATGACAGAATGACAAAGGTCCGCCTGCGGACGTCAGAGGGCTTCTCAGGGGGCGGCTGCTTCCTCGACGACGTGTCTGCGGCTGCGGTGGAGTGTGCATTGGCCGTTGCTATCGACGAAGCCGTGGCTTCTGAATCGCTTTTAGCACTTGGAGCGCCATTGTCTAGCGGGCGTCGAGCAGACATGTTGGCGTCTCCCGGTCCATGGGCTGTCTGGTTCCAAACTTTTGGCGCTCTCCAGACGGGACTTGGCCAACGCGATGTTGCCAGGTCGGAGGGACACAGGACCCTGGCTCGTGGCCACGTGCAGATAACGGCGCCGATAAGCCACCCCAGCTCTTCAGGGAGCTGTTTTTATTTAGATCTCCGTTGGTAGAGCCCCGTGTAACCAGCTGGGACCAAGTATTAAAAGGGGCTTTATTTTGATTCTAACGACGGTTGCCATGTCTTTCCGACAAGCGCGGTCTGAAATATCTTCCTTTTGCCAAAGTCTCACGACCGGTTGATCGAGTCCTAATGGCAACCTCGACAAGCCAATGATGTGCAAGTTTCCTGCAATTTGAACAGAGTGGCCCGTGCCATCGTGTGGTGTGAAGGCAAGCCGAGGCACGCCCCCCGGAATCCGCCGTGAAGTCGGTCGACGATGTGATGGCCCGGCATCCCTGGTCGCGTCAGGTTGCGCCCCTCTCGCTCGTCGATCCGGTCCACTGTCGTCAGCTATTCCCGGCTCCGGTCCCGGGACATTGCTGTCACCTCATTAAGCTAAATGCGACAACGACTGCACCTGGCGGTTCCTCCTTCCTCACTTCTGTGCTCTCGAGCTGTAGCTCCCACCTCGCCCCACAACAACACAGGATTTGACGTTTGGTGTTGATCGCCTGCTCACAATGGCTTTTCGTAAGTCGCAGCTCAGTGCGTCCCGTCTTACGTCTTATGGCCATGCTGGCTAACGGTCATGCTGTGCGGCAGTCCCGGTGCCTCTCGCCCTCGCCGCCCCTGCACTGGCGGCGACTGCTGCCTATGTCAATGCGCGGTATCAGGTTTCCTATGATCTTGATATGCTCGGCTCTATTCTCCCTACCGTCGTGAGCGCGGCGTGGTGGGGAAATCGCGGGCGTATAAACACCTTCTACCGACTGGAAGCCCTGGCAACGTCCAAGTCTTCTGAGAACCGTATCTTCCTCCGCTTCGAGGACAAGCAGTACACGTATGGGCAAGCGTACGACACGGTTCTGCGCTATGCGAATTGGCTCAAGCAGCACCGGGGCGTCAAGACCGGCGAGCTTGTGGCGTTAGACTTCCAGAACACGGACACCCTCATCTTTCTGCTCTTCGCCGTCTGGTCCCTAGGAGCAATCCCTGCCTTGATTAACTACAATTTGAGCGGGACAGCCCTCGCCCACTGTGTGAAGCGGGCGGCATCCCGGTTGGTGTTGGTTGATCCCCGGGTTGCCGGGAACATCGGAGATGACGTGCGTTCGGAATTAAGCGATGTCAGCTTCGAGGTAGTGACGCCTGAGCTGGAATTCCAGATGCTGGGGGTGGAAGCCGTGCGTCCGGCGGACGAGCTGCGAAGTAACGCCCACGGCGATGACATGGGCCTACTCATCTTCACCAGCGGTACAACCGGGTTGCCCAAAGCTGCCATCGTGTCGTGGGCAAAGATTGCCATCGTCGGTGGGTTTACCGCGAGATGGATAAGAACCAGGACGAGCGATGTGTACTACACGGTGAGTCTTTTTTGTTCATTTTCAGGGGCTCGTTACCCTTCAGTTGTGCCGGAGCTCGCTAACTTTGCCTAGGCCATGCCCCTCTATCACAGCACAGCAATGCTAATGGGTCTCTCCAATACGTTGACGGCCGGCGCAACGTTTGCGATCAGTCGCAAATTCTCAACTTCTCATTTCTGGGAAGAGGTTCGGAGGCATGACGCTAATATTATTCAATACGTTGGTGAGACGTGCAGATACCTGTTGTCGGCGCAGCCTGCGATCGACCCAGCCACTAGCGAGAATCTCGATCGCAAGCACAATGTGAGGATTGCATTTGGAAATGGGCTACGCCCGGATGTTTGGAACCGATTTAAGGAGCGTTTCGGCATCGAGACCATTTCGGAATTCTACGGCGCAACAGAGGGAAGCTTTGCAACTTGGAATCTCAGCAGAAACGATTTTAGTATGGGCGCCGTGGGCCGAAACGGCGCTTTATACAACTTGCTTCTTGGAGGCGGCATCGCCATCATCAGTGTTGATCACGAGACTGAGCTCCCGTGGCGCGATCCTCGGACTGGATACTGCTGCCGTGCCAAGCACGGAGAACCAGGGGAGCTGATGTTCAAACTTCCGGCCAAGAACGTCCAGGCTCGCTTCCAAGGATACTATGGAGACAAGGATTCCAGCTCCAAGAAGATCATTAACTCGGTGTTCAGCAAGGGAGACGCGTGGTTCCGCACCGGAGACGTTGTTCGCAGCGACCACGAAAACCGCCTCTTTTTTACCGATCGAATTGGCGATACGTTCCGCTGGAAGAGCGAAAATGTCTCGACGGCCGAGGTCGCACAGGCTGTCGGGCTGCACCCTGCTATTGCGGAGGCCAACGTGTATGGCATTGAGCTGCCACACCACGAAGGGCGCGCCGGATGTGCTGCCGTCATTTTGAAGTCGTCCGTGCCACTTGGCCTAGACGGAGGACCGACTGCTGAGACACTCGGGAGCCTAGCTGAGCACGTCCGGGCTAATCTTCCCAAGTTTGCTCTGCCATTGTTCATTCGGGTTGTAAAGGCTGAGAGTCTGCAGGCGACTGGAACAAACAAGCAGCAGAAGCAAACCCTCCGCACCCAAGGGGTAGATCCTGCAAAGACCGCCGGTGATGTCCTCTTCTGGCTGAGAGGGAGCACGTATGAGTCCTTCTCGACCAAGGAGTGGAAGAGGCTAGAAATAGAAGGAGTCAAACTCTGACGATGTGGACGCACAAGTCCGTCAGAGGTGTAAGCATAGGAGGTTTTTGGATACCCATTGTTGTCTGAATAGGGGCTGGATCGCGCTTGTTAGAACTCTCTGTAATATTCGGCATTTCACCGCCTAGTTAGATAGGCCATTTCTGCATTTTCAGCCCAAATTCTTCGATGTAATCATGCATTTCCTTTTATTTTTATTTTTTGATCAGTGATTTGTATTGACGCTGACGTCTTGATATGGTGTCGGCATTGCTGCAAGGGAGCCGGCGGGGGAACCCCTGCCGGCAAGGGACCTGTGTCGTTGACTCGGAATCTTCAAAGCAAGGGCCGGAGACAAACGGAATTGACGACATCAAGCTATTCTGCGCTCATTCCCTTCAAAGTAGACAACAGGTTGTCAGCATTGAATATTTGAGTGCGCACGGAATACTGAAGTTTTTCAAGGCGATAACGAGAGGTTTCGACACCCCTGGCAGTAGAAACATCACTGACTTTGCGGGATTGCATCGGCGAACAGTCGGGGTTGAGGTCTGGTGGCCCCATGCAGCCATTCCGCCGTTTGTGGCAACCTAAGAACGCCAACTGGCGGCCAGAAAGAAGAAGATCTTCTTAGTAGGCGGTTCCCCACAGTTGATATTTTTTCTGCGTCGTCTGATGATATGATCTCTGGAGAATAACCCCCTCCCGAGACATATGCCGCAGTCCACAAGTTCTTTCTCATGCTCTTTTTGGGGACGCAGTCGGACCTCTGGTTTATGGCTGAGAGTAGCGGCTCAGGGATCTCTCTGTCTCGATGATCCTTCTGGCCCATTGCGAAGGGAAGCGGGACCATGCCTGCGTATCATAAGCTTGCACTTGCACTTGCGTGTATAAAGTACACCCCCACATTGGCATCAAAGTCGTTGCGACAGCTTCCACGAAATGACATAATCCGTCGGCCCAGGTCACCAGCCAATCCCATGCTGCGGCGATTGCGCAATGCCGCGCCAGTCCGGATTGGGCCGGTGAGGGGCACTCATTTCCCCACGTCAAGCTCATGGAGGGGCAAGTTGCCCCGCGTAAACGGGCGAGGACAGGTGAACAAAAGCTCGCGGAGCCTGCGGTTGCGCTCAGAACGGCATCACTGAGGGCTGGTCTCGGAAGCCCACAGGCCTGAAAGACCAGGAGGAGAAGCCGAAGGTCGGCGCCTGACCAATCTTTGTACGTAGCATGAGCAAAAGTGGCTAGGGGCGAGGCGTGAGCCGCTTTATTGCGCTGGAAACGCAATTGCTAAGCTTTGCCAACTCGTGGAGACGCGATCGAAAGCAGTCGAACGAGGTTTTAAATACCAACCCACCCCCTCAGTCCAGTCGTGCCTCCGTTCCCTGTCCTCATTTCTTCCCAACTGATCTGTCTGAGCTGACTCCCCACCTTCTCCGTCCTCCGTCACTCTCGTCACAACTACCACACGCAGCACACGCCACAATATCACACAAAATGGCCACCTCCGACAGACCCGCTCCGTAAGTCTAACAGCTCCGGGAGGCCGCTTCAGGTTGATGGACTGATCATTGAGCACCTGTAGCCTTCGTCTGGGCTCCATTGCCCCCAACTTCAAGGCCGATACCACCAACGGCCCCATTGATCTGCACGAGTACATTGGCGACCAGTGGCTCGTCTTCTTCTCGCACCCCGAGGATTACACCCCCGTGTGCACCACCGAGCTCGGCGAGTTTGCTCGTCTCGAGCCCGAGTTCACCAAGCGTGGCGTCAAACTCCTTGGCCTCTCTGCCAACACTCTTGGCAGCCACGAGGGTTGGATCAAGGACATCAAGGATGTGACCGGCTCCCAGGTCCAGTTCCCCATTGTCGCCGACAAGGAGCGCAAGATCGCCTACCTCTACGACATGTAAGTGTTTTTTGAAACGCAGCGTCTGTGGACTGCCCATGGCCAAAAGCTCACACAAACCCCTAGGATCGACTACCAAGACACCACCAACGTGGATGAGAAGGGCATCGCCTTTACCATCCGCTCTGTCTTCATCGTCGACCCCAAGAAGGTTATCCGAACCATCCTCTCCTACCCTGCCTCCACCGGCCGCAACAGCGCCGAGGTTCTCCGCATCGTCGACTCCCTCCAGACTGGCGACAAGAACAAGATCACCACCCCCGTCAACTGGGTGCCCGGTGACGACGTCATCGTCCACCCCGCCGTCAAGGGCGAGGAGGCCACAAGGCTCTTCCCCAACCTGCGCGCTGTCAAGCCCTACCTCCGCTTCACCTCCCTGCCCAGTGCTTAAGTCAAGACACTTGCTGGTGAGATGAGTTGGCTTTGTCTTTGGGGCGGATGACCCGGATCGAGACGAAGATATTGGCTCGCGCTGTTGATCGCGGCGTGGGTATCATTTGGGCACAAAGCCTAGGTTATGATCTGTCTAGCGCAAGGCGTTGGGAATCGTTGGGCAAAGCTGGGAGATTAATGACCCTGCGGGTGGACATCTACTGTGTCGTTGTACCAAAAAGTTATTGCAGACAGATTGATACTCTCTCTTGCGCCATGAACTTCTTTGTTGACCATCAGATCGCGCGGTGGCTATTATTAGCATTTATCGGTTGAGTGGTTCTCTGTGCTCTGCTGGTGTCTGTTGCGCCGTTTCCCTCGTTGAACTTGGCTCGTGATTCACATTTAGAGATTGGGAATGCTGGCCTACTTCTTTGCTCTGCTATGATAGCTCTGGTGGCAAAAGTTTCAAGAACTTCTGCGTGGTTGGTACGCAATCAATCTATCGGACCATATTTAACAAGGTTGGAGCCGGATATTGTAGTACATGTCGATGGCCCACTGTGTGTAGATTGGGCAAGGGCATGGCGGTACCCATAAACCAGTCTGTTCGTTGTTTGAGACCTGCAAGAGAGGGTCAAAGCGAACAGGTCAGCAGATCTCTGGATGGATGGTCTTCGATGCACAGAACAGGCCTCTCGGACCCAGCACACATCCCGATCCGTAAAACACAAGCTGTCGGCACTTGTTTCTGGGCACACACCTTGCGTGGCACACCTCGGCCTTCAGATGAACATCCTGTCAATATTCTCCTGGGAGGGGGGCGAGGCCATGCTAACCGCGTGTTGAGCCAGCAGCAGGGCTGAAGAAGCTATGCAGTGGTCAGACCAGGGTGTCTTTGACAGCTGCACGGGCAGACACACCTCGCCCCCGACATCCGAGCCAAAACCAAGGGCAAAGCGGTGGCGGAGACAGCTCAGCGCTGAGGGCCTTGGCATAGGCTTTGCAAGGACAAGTATGATGTTCTCAGCCCACCATCGCCCCGTGGATGGGACAGTGCTATCACAGTAGCAATCGCGGCTGGACAGGTCGAGTCCGTCGATAGGGTGTCGTCAGTACGACGTTCTTTGTCCCCGTGCATTTTGTACGGCCACTGAGTAGCTGGGTAGTCATTATGCTGGGCAGGAAACCAGCTGCGAACGAACAGTCAGTGCCAGGCCCATTTCAAGGGACATGCAGTCAGGCCATTGTTACCGGCCAGGGCGGGATCCGTGGGACAAAACCTGTCGCATCACTGCTGGTGGCTTCGGTGGGACGGAACACAAACCAGCAATAAGTTCCGTTGGGCACCGAAAAACCTGACCTTCTGAAGGGGTCAAAGTGTTTGCTAATGGTGCATCTAGAGCAGCCCTTTGCTGTATCGCTGCATATCGAGAGGCGGCTGGGAGATGCACTTTTGCCGTCTCTTTCCTGATTGATCAATTCGATGAATGAGCTTTGTCTGGCCGTCCCGCAACGCAGACCCCCAAATCCACCCCTTTTGACGCCCATTTGTCGGGCCTCGGCCGCAAGACCGCAATCTGGCTCGTGCCCTGCCATGTGGTGTCGCTACCGCACCTGCGACGAACTACTCCACATCCAGGCAGGTCGCCTTTGAACTTCACATCGCCTCAACTCAACGTCAATCGTTGCGCTTAGCTCGCGCTCCTGCAGGTCCTCGTCTGTCGTGCGCTCATTCGTACGTAGCGACCGCGCCGTACGCATCCGCTTTCTCACCGGGCGCCGGGCAGCGATCTGCTTTCAGTCCCCCGTTTACCCCTCGCAAGTCGCATCAGGCCGTCCACCTGCATCCCTGCCGCCAGAAGTGGGCAGTGGGCTTTTCACCGCCCACTCTTTTGCGTCTCCGCCATCCCGAGAGGACCGTTCCTCCCACAGAGCCACGCTTTCCCTGGCCTTCGCATCCCAAAAAGACCGTCTGTGCGGCGCAGAGTGAAGTGGAATTGGCGTGCACAGTCGCACTTCTCCTATCCTTCTCTGCTCACGGAATAGCCACCGACCCGAGCGCCGTCCGCACCGCACATCGCTCCTCCATTGCCTCCCAAAGATCGCCCCGGAAATTAAGACTGCAACGTCAGCTTCGTCGCTGGCGGATGCATCAACCTGATCAGGTACGGCAGTCCGTGACTCTCTCCTCGTCATCCGCCCCGTCCCTCCCCAGGATTCCCGTGCCCGTCTTTGTGCGCGTGGTTCGTGGTTCCTCAGCCCGGATGCGCTCCTGCGGTGTTGGCGCTTACCCCGACCGCCCCGCCACCGCTCGCTTAGCTGACACGGCCTCGCCTTGCGTCGCGATCTTCCTCACCGTTGTCTCTCCCCTGTGTTGGGAATTGGGGATCGTCGCTGGAGTCGTGACGTACCGGGCAGCTCTGGGCATCATCCTGGGAGTTGCAAAAAGGGAGCAGCTTGAGAAGCCCTAGCAACGCCTCGCCCCCTGGCAGCCCCCTTCCCCGTTGGTCCTGGTGTGGCACCGCTCCTCGGTTGGCCGATGCTGAGCTCCGTCCGCCGTCTGTGCCTCCGTGGCGGGTCTTCTCAGGCTTCCTCGCGTTTTCCCTTCCCTGCTAGCTATCTTCCATTCCCTTGGCGCCTCCTTGCTTACGCCGCTCTCCTACACATGATATTTTCTCCATCCCTCTCATCTTTCGCGCCCCTTTACATATAGCCCATCAGCCGAGGGGCTTGCTGAGCTTGCTCCGCTCCGCTCCTGCCCTCTCGCACCTCTTTCTCTTGATTTGGAACCTCGCGTCCGTGTGACACGGCATCGCGGCCGATATGTCGGGGTCGGGACTGACGTTCAGCAATCCAGAGCAGCAGCACTTAGGTTTCAGCGACTTCAGCCGATTCTCTGACTCCGAGTCCGAAGACCACGCGGAACGCTCACCTTCCTCGAGATCGCCGTCTGAGCTATTGTCTTCCGCCTTTCGTGGCATCAAAAAGATCACTCCTGGCCGGGACGACTTCGCAAAGCTTGCGCGACAGCCCAACCATCTCACCTTGCGCCGACCGTCAGAACCCTTCACCCCAACGTTCGAGCGGCCAGCGGCATCCGCACCCCTTCCTACACAGTCCTCTAAACCGTCGCACCATGCTCGGAGTCTGAGCCTGCAGGATAGTCTTGCGAAGCCCTTGCCTGAGCCACCCCCGCCGCAGCTCTCTCCGTTGGGCCCGCCAACGCCATTAGCTCATCCGATTCACCAAAGTAGCTTGGCCACGATTTTGGATGCCGAAGACGTAGAGATGGACAGTCGGACAAGTACCATGGATTCCGCGTCGTCGGCGGAAGTGGGCGGTGGGCTATACATGAGGCCACAGGAGGACCCGGGCCAGGATGCAAACATAAACACCAGCCAGAGTGCTCAAGCAGGTGCGGCGAAGCAAGATGGAGGCGAAGAGCGGACCGACAACCTTACTCCGAGAAGCAACGGGCCCCTCTCGGCTGGAGCCTCGCCCAGCATTGGCCAGGCGAGGACACCGGGTGCGGGACCTGCTGTTGGAACAGCTGGGACATCGTCCTCGTCTGCACACCTTTCGGGTCTGATGTGCAATGTGCATCGTACAACAGGAAGAGAACCTCATCCCCTTGTCGGAGCGACGACGACGATTTTGGGCGACAAGTTGTATGTTTTCGGTGGCAGGATACTCTCGAGGAGCAGGCCCGCCCCATTGACGGCAGACTTGTACGAACTCGATCTAATCCGCCGCCATTGGACAAAGCTAGACACAACAGGAGACATCCCGCCGCCTCGGTATTTCCATTCAATGTGTGCTTTGGGCGATACGAAGATGGTTTGTTATGGTGGTATGTCGCCAACACCGAACCAAAAGATGAACGCCGCGACGCAGGACCAACAACCCGAGGTCACCGTCATGTCTGACATATATATTTATGATGTGCCGACGAGAAAATGGTCATTTATTCCTACTCAGGACGCTCCGCAGGGTCGCTACGCACATTGCGCCTGTATTCTTCCTTCTTCTGCAGCATTTGTATCACACAGAGCACCACTGTCAGCCCTACAACACAACCCTTCGACCGGTAACCCCAACGAGGGTAGGATTGGCATTAATATCGACGGAACTGGTGGAGCACAGATGATTGTGGTAGGAGGGCAAGACGGCGCCAACCACTACATTGAGCAGATCAGCGTTTTCAACCTGCGAAGCTTGAAGTGGGTCTCAACAGAGCCGCTGGGCAAGAGTTGCGGAGCCTACCGTAGTGTCGTAGCTCCGTTACCACCCTCCGTCACAGCGAGAATTGGGAAGGCGTATCAGAACGGGGCTCGCCAAGATGCCGGAGGTATCAGCCAAGAGGCGAAAGAGCTCGGGTCAAGCATGTTGATCTACAGCAACTACAACTTTCTGGATGTCAAGTTGGAGCTCCAAATACGGGCAACCGATGGTTCCCTTAGTGAGCGACCGATGAGTGGCACGAACAGCCCCCCAGGCCTTCGCTTTCCGAACGGTGGGATCATCGACACGTATTTCGTGGTCAGCGGCACTTACCTTACATCCTCGAAGCAAGAGTATGCATTGTGGGCCCTGGATTTGCGCTCCCTCACTTGGAGTCGTATCGACGCGGGCGGCGCAGTTTTCAGCCAGGGAAGTTGGAACCGCGGAGTCCTGTGGAATAGGCGAAACACGTTTGTCGTACTAGGAAACAGGAAGAGGAGTCTTGTGGACGATTACAACCACCGGCGGATCAATTTCAGCAATGTCTGCATGGTTGAGCTGGAGGCATTTGGCTTCTTCGACAACCCGAGGAAGACAGCCCCGATGAGCGGCTTTGTTAGTGCTAGCAGTCCTTACACTGGGCCAGGTCTAAGTCTTGCTCGGAAGGCAGGCTTCACCGCCGGTGGTAGGTATCATAGCCGCGCTGCCGAAGAATTGGGCGAGAAAGCTCTCGCGATGCGGGAACTCGCGGACATGGACATTCTCTGTATCGGTGGCGAGCGGATACCGATCAACTCGAGGATTGTGGCAAGGAGATGGGGCCCATACTTCGTACAACTCCTCCGGGAAGGGACGGCGACTCACGATGGAAGCGATTCGATTACACTGAGATCAAACTCGATTTCCGCCCCCGGGAACACCGTCCGCAGCTCCAACATCACCATCACACAAGGGAATAGGAACACAATGGAGAGTCAAATGTCGATGAATAGTACGCTCTACTCGACTGGAAGCTCCGCGGGCAAGACTCCCAGTACCGCAGCAACCTCGATCTCCGGTGGCGCGATGTCACCACCTGTGGATCCGGCCGCCATCAACACGGCACCTACGCCGCGGACACTCCCCCCGAATAGCCGACCTAGATGCCTCTACCTGCCTCACACCTACCTCACCATACAAGCGCTCCTCCACTTCCTTTATACCTCGAGCCTCCCACAACCTTCATCGCCACTCTGCACTCCGCAGATTCTCTGCAGCCTTCTCCAGATAGCGAGACCCTATAGGATTGATGGCCTACTCGAGTCCGTCGTTGAGCGACTACACAACTTGCTCGACAGCCGCAATGCCGCAGCGGTTTTCAACGCAACTGCCATGGCTGCCGGAGGTGGTCGTGGCATCGATGGCTCTCTCAATCCGAACTTTTTCCCACTCTCGGCAGGCCTCGAAGGCTTGTCTAGCCCAACCGACTCGCACACAAATGGCAGTGCTCTCGGGAGCGAGGCCAGCGCGGGCACGGGAGGAAGCAGTCTTGCAGGGCGAGCCTCGGCTTTGAGAATCAACACGGTGGTTCAGCAGGGAGGCCGGCCGCCAAGTGAGGAGCTGAGCGCCACAACGAGTGTGAGCGGGAGCGAATGGAGCTCAGAACGTGGCGACAGCGAACGCGGCGCAGGACGTGAGGTATGGTCTGGCGATCTGAGCAGCGTCATTGGCTTACAAAAGAGAGGCCTGAGGGGCCTCATGGAGGGCCGGCGGATGCGAGAACGGACAGGGACGAACGCGACCGGTAGTAATCCGGCCGGCGCGGGAGCCAGTGCATCAGGGCCGGGGATGCAGAGTCGAGTTGGGCTTGGCATTGCCGGCTCATGAGCTGGTGCCTTACGACGTTGAAAATTCGGAGGGGACGCGACTGGACATTCCGGAAGATAGTTGCACATGTCGTCGAGCATGGACAGGCGCAATGCTATTTGGGTGACCCCATGGGCACGACATTTGATGAGGATAAAAGACGAGACATACGGCCGATATTCTAGTCTTAAAGTATATACGCGACTGGGTAATGAGATCCTGGTAGGGTTGGAAATGTGCAGCATGTTCCGGCAAGTCGGGTGGGTGATGAAGACAGAGATTTCAGTTCTACGCATTGTCGGCTTCTCGCCGATGAGCACTTAGTTAGATGAGTTTGGATAGCTGATTGGAGCTTATTATGACGATCCCTTCTTGGGTGCAGTGATCCCCAGCAGCTTCTCGGCGTTGCCATACGCAATAGCCTTGAGCTGCTCTTGGTTTACCAGGCCACTTTCCCCCAGCTCCCGCATCCACTCCAGCCCTACCTCGTTCTTCTGGAATGGGTAGTCCACGCTGTACAGGATATGGTCGATCGCCGTATTCGCCAGAATACACCGCATCGGATCAATACTCCACACTCCGCTGGTTGTGATCCAGATATTCTCCCGATACACCGTCTTGAAATCCCGCCGGTACTCCCCCCATCTCTTGCTAAGCACCTGAATCCGATCCAACATGAACGGGATCATCTCCCCCATATGCCCAATAATAATCTTGAGCCCCGGTCGCTTGTCAAACAACCCCGACGCAAACAACCTCAGCACATGCAGCCCTGTCTCGGAATGCCACCCCATCCCGCTCGACGCCATGCTCTGCGCCGCGGCCTCGCTGAAATTCCCGCGGTACCGCTCCAACTGTGCGCCAGAAGCCCACGTCGGGTGCAGATAGATGGGCACGTTAAGGTCTTCAGCGGTGGCCCAGAAGGGATCGTAGGCGGAGGAGTCGAAGAAGGACCCTGAGGCGGTGGTGTTGTCTACGAGGGCGCCGACGAAGCCGAGCTGTGTCACGGCGCGGCGGAGCTCGGATGCTGCTGAGGGAGGGTCGGACATGGGTGTCACGGCGAAGGCGGCTAGTTTTCTGTTTCCGTTCCCATTTGCAGACACCTTTTCTTTTCCGTTGGCGTTGGTGTTGGCGGTTCCGTCTTCGTTTTCCTTTGCATTTTCTTCGTTCTGGGGGTGGTCCTGGGAGCGAATAGCCTCTGACAGCTGGTCGTTGGCGGCGCGGCAGGCGGAGGGGGATGTGAGGCCGGGAACGTGGCTGACGACTTGAAGGGCGATGCCGCCGGCGGCCATGTCGGTGAGGCGGGTCGTGGAGAGGGAGAGGAGCTTGGTGTGTACGGAGGGGATGTGCTTGAGTTGCTCGGAGTAGAGGGCTGTGAGGGAGGGGGGCGCGGCGGAGGAGAGGAAGTGCTCTTCTAGGGTGATTAGGGGCGGAGGCATGGTGGGCGGTTGGGGCTGCCTTGTATGGGAGATTGGGTTGGGGTGTGAGGTATGTGATGTATGTGATGGGGTTCCTGATGTTGGGGATGTTCGAAGGATGCGTTAGGTGATGGCGATCTGTAGTATAGTCTGTTGTAGTTCAAGTGCAGTAGGCCAAGTTTCGGGGAAAGGGGGCAAGGGAAAGGAAAAGGGGGGAATGGGGAATGTCAAGTTATGTTTGGCGGGAAAGGTACAAATGAAGGCAGTGCAGCTAGCCAGCTGACAGCGCCCAACCGTGACACCGGATATTTTAGGGGCCGCTGGTCTCAACGCCGGGCATTATAGAAGCAACCCATCTTGAACTCCGATCACCCTTCTCGACATTCTATGGACGAAAACTTGGAAATATCTGTTGTTTGCTGCCCCGCGGGTATTATTAACGTAGGTAGGTACCTAAGGTACCCTTCCAAAGGTAAGGCAACGACTCCGGCACGCAAGTTCCCAGCAGAAGTTTTCTGCTTTCTACCACCACATTCATGAACCACAAGGCGACTCCCAACCCTCGCCAACCCTCCCCCAAACAAGCCTGCAGCTGAGGCAGCAGAAAGCTGAACAAAAAAGCCGTTCCTCTACCGCGTGGGCTCCTTGTCTTCCGACACCTCCTTGACCTTTGGAAAGTCGATCCTTCCTGCCTTGGGCGCTGGCGCAGCGGGCTGCTCGCCTTCCCACTGGACGCCGAGGTAGTCCTCGCCGACAATGCGGTACATGTCCGACTCGTCAATCTCCCGGTCCCATTGCAAGGCCTCCCGGTGTCGGTCCTGGGGATTCTCGCAGGCGGACCAGATGGGGTTGCGGGAATCGCCGCAGGGCCCGCCCTCGCAGAAGCTGTCGAAGCCGATGGTCATCTCGAGCTCCGGCCCCGTCTGGAGGTTGATGTACCCCGTTGCAGAGCCGGTCTCGCGGTGCAGCGTGTGCAGGGTCTTGGCGATTTGGACGCGCGAGCACCGGGCCTTGCCCTTCTTGTTGCAGATGAAGCCCACCGAGCCTCCGCCCGGCCGCTCGCTGCTGGTGCGGCAGGCGATCCTGCCGTAGTTTTCGTTGAGGAACTCGTCGGTGTCGCACCACTGCGCCAGACAGTGGCCGACCCAGTTGATCTCGGTCGCGTTGGGGCGCGGGTCGTACGTGCCCGTGGCCGTGAAGGCGGGCCACTCGTTTCCGCTGCCGAGAAGGCCAACCCTCCTGCCCCATTTCATCGCCGCATCCGTGAATATCAGGGGAATGGCTGTCAGTCCCGCCTCTACGATGCGACCTGAAGTACTTCTGAGCCCGTCGTGGGCGATCGAGCCAGCTTCTGGAATGTCCACTTTCTGTATTTTGTCACCCTGGGCAGAAGCCGTACCCAGAGTGGCTATGAGGGGGAGTACACGCCACAACCGCATGTTGGCGAGCGGTGGGTATATGCTGATAGAAAAAAGGGGAGGGGTGATGACTTGCTTGAGGTGCCGAAGGGGAGGAAAGGGGGACAGGAAGAAAAGAACGAACGCCAGCCCGACGAACGGGTTCCTTGCGACCCCCCCTTTATCTTGGGCAGCACATACGTATACGTATCATCAAGGTGAGCGGGTGGGGCCTGCAAATATCAGCGAAAAGCAAAGTTCTGCTGTTTGTGCGGTGGTGTAGGTTTCAAGCTCCGGGCGGCATGGGCAGCGGTTGGCGAGACAGATGGCAAGGTGAGCGCCGAAGTCTAGAGCATGGTGCATAGCCGATGGAGGCAAACTCGTGGCCGTTACCTAGGTAGGCTCGTTAGACTCAGTGAGTCCAAAAGAAAAGGACAGGGTTTTTCAACCCCGTGCGGAAGCAAAAAAAGTGAACGAACGGGAGCGGTATAGAAATCCGGGCTTAATAGTCCCCCGACTCTCTTTGTCTCTCTCTCTCGCTCCGCATAAAAGATCCAGACTCTGTTCTTTCCTGGTTCAGCTCTGCCGCGCCAAGTTTGCTCCTTGCTCCTTGCCCCGAATATCATGAAGTCGTTTTCTGTCTTGTTCTGTCTGGCCGCAGTCGCCACGACAGCAGCTGCGGTAAAAATACCGAAGCCCCCCACGGATCCCGTGCAGCCTATCGAGCCGAAAGTACACATCAACCAGTGCTTGTCGCGCTGTCTCGAGGACCACTACTCCGAGGCAGGCTGTGGGCGTGCTGATGATTGGGACTGTCTCTGCCGGTAAACCACCACACCAGCCCGACTCGTCACACGCACATTGGGAGTGCTGACCACCGTTTGTAGACTGGGCAACCACCTCTCCTGGGAGGTAAGGACCTGCATCAGAGCTCATTGCCGGACCAATGCGGACAAGTCAGCCTCCCTCCCCTTCTCTCCCTCCCCTTCTCTCCCTCACTTTCTCTCCCTCCCCTTCTCTCCCTCCCCAGCCTCCCATACTAACACTGCTTGCCCTAGGGGGAATGAGCGGGGAGTCTCACTTTTCCATTGCAACCAGGTCAAACAAGATCAAACTCCGCCCCAAGAAGCAAAGGAGCACATGAGGGGGGATGATGATGACTGAGGGGGTTGAGGGAGAAGTGTAGTTGGGAAAATGCGATACATCAAGGGAGTTCCCTGCCTACTCTAGCGTTGAGTGCATGTAATAAAAGTAATCCATACCCCAAGATGGTGCTTAGAAACCAATATGAGATTGTCGTGCTTCTTATGGGAAATGTGTTTGTGTTCCTTCAAGTCTGAATACCAGGTACCCATCATGTCTCTTCGACGGGCGAGCAAGGCATTGGCATGCATCCACTCTCTGAAGGCCCCGCCGAATCGGATGCCCCCAATCCTGGAGCGGAAGGTGCGTAGCTGCTCATCCTGCAATCAAGAATGGCCGTACATGAGTTTCACGGAAAGGGCAGGGGCATAGCTACTCGGCCTGAAGCCTGTGTTGCTTTTCCCGCGGCATCTTGTGGAGCGACATCACAATGCAAGTGAAGCTTCGTATGGCGCAAAAGACGATCAATGCGATACCGGATAGGCGGGGCATTGTTGTTCGAGCACTTGCTTTTCTCGATGGGCTCCTGGTTTCCGTCAACCCCAGCTTTGCGACTAACTTTGAGGTCAGGCAGGTGCATTTCTAACTTAACTTCACTACATGGGCTCGTGATGGGTTCGGGTTGATAGCCCAACGGCAGCCCCAGCTAAAAAACCTAGAACAACGACGTTGTCAACTTGACCATGTGTCAGTCCAACCCGTCGAGCTTATTCTTTCCAAGGGGGGAGATCCACCCAATCCATGTTTCTCAGCCGGGCCGGCTGGGACAAGAACCATAGATGCGCAACGCGAGCGCAAGCTCGGTAACCAGAAACATTGAGTGTTCTCAATCCGTTGCGCCCGTTGCCAATATGGGACTTTGGGCTTTAATTCCCTCGCCTTCCCGGTTTTCCCCTTCCCTCTCCTTTTCACGATCCCCTCACATTGACTCTCAGGTCTTCTCGATACCATGCTTTGCGGACGCGCTTCAAGCCTGATGAAGCTTGGAATCTTGAGCCTGGGCATCTTCTGCCTCGAGGCTTCCGCCAGAGCCACGGCAAGCAAAGTCGGGCTAACATTGTTTTCTGAACCTGAGTTCAAGGGGAGCCGCTGCGAGATTCAAGATGTAGATCTGAAGACCGAAGCTTGTTGTAAGCACTCTCCAGGCTCTTTTTACTTGGGCATTTGCTGACCAGGGGATGTAGTCGACATCCCGGCCTCCGTCAAGGCCAAGTCCATCAAGCTGAACGGATCGAAATGCTGTGTTCTCTACCGGTACGTTGCATGAGTATTTACCTTGAAGATTCACCTTGGAGATGATGACTGACACACCTCCACCTCTTGAAGTTCGCCGTGTCCCAAGGAGCCATTCGGAGACTGGCCGCAGGTTCCTATGTTCCTCAACCAAAGGATGTTCGCCAACGTCGACGATCTGGAGTCCTTGGGGTTCTCCAGCATCGTTCGCAGCGTGGTTTGCCCGAACAATGACGTTTGCAGTGGCATTGAGGTAGATCGGGAAAACTACGGCCCGGATCACTGGAGCATGCGCGGATACTGGATTGATGCGCGCATGCTTCCTCAAGAAGAGTAGTCAGCTTCGGAAGTTATGGATACCTATAAATTCGAGGGGATTGGGGGTTGTTGTTGATTCAATTTAGATGAATCTACGAATCCTGCTTTGAAGTCTGTCTGAATTTTCAAGTCGTCCGAGAAGCTCAAGCAGCATTAGTCAAGTCTTCCTTAGTGCTTCCCTACCTAGTACCTACACCTAATTATTTAGGTAGCCAGTAATATCTAATCAACGTTGCTGAAATGCGCTTCTCTCACCCACAAGGTCCCTATTTCACTTGGTGTTATTCAACCGAGCCAGGCGGACAGTGTTGCTCCATCCATCCGCGGTCCTTTCCTCCACCCGACAGCAGTAATCTTGCTCCTTCCAAGACTAGATCAACTTCACCCCACCCAAACAAAGCTCCATTGCACACCGCCCGCCCACAGGACTTTGGAGGCTTAGATGGTAGATTACGTCAAGTAAATCAGGTTCAATTAGCATTTCCTCTAGTCGCATTCCCTCCGAACAGCCCGGGAAAGCTCGTGATTGTGATTGATAATGAATTTGCAAATATCGGCCCATCTCAACGTGCGCCCTTCTAAATGAGTTGTCGCTATCCCGGTTGAGAACTCTGATGTGAGAACGTTAGTGCCTACTGATATCGCCATTTCTTGCCCGGGAATCGGGGCGGCCCACCGTTTGAAACGCCACGGACCCAGCCAAGAAGGAGAGCAAGTGTCCTCGACTTACCGGTGGGGGTTCGTAGGGTTTTGCTCTTGCCTAGGTATCGGCTACGCGGGAAGCTACGAAACCTCTGGTCACGCAAAACGGGTTCTCTGCTCTGGGCGAAAAGCTTTGAGAGAATCCTGAAAGTCTTGGGTCACAGTCACAGTACTAGCAACGCCTGGCCTCCGACCACACCACATACCGAGGTATCTTGTTCACATCTCAAAAGGCCTTGTTTTCACCCGAGGAAACCTTGCTGCAAATTCCGGGATGACCGTCCCGAAAACCCCAAACCAACCCAAAACGGGAGACAACAACATTGACGTGGCCGAACCCAACGGGGCCGCTAAATCCCAAATGCAACAGTCAGGACCGAAGCCCCCGAGGCCCCCGCTACCCTCGCTGTTCTCATATGTAAACGAGAGGCAGACACCGAGATACACAGACCCGATCATGAAAAGGTCGCAACAAGCTATGGCGTGGAACGGCGAGAACCAGGAAAAGTACGATGCGGAGCTCGAAAACCTCACCAAGAGCTGGGAGATCAGATCATACGGTGCCAGGGGTTGATTGCAGCGAACTTGAATAGACGATTGGAGAAGGTGGACGATCATGATACTAAACTCGCATCACCAGTGCCTCTCCCGTCAATGCCAGTGACTGACCCATCCTCGTCGAGAAAGTACCATACGACGCTACCGCATGAAAAAAACCTGACATCCTGCTCCACGAAAGCGAGCACCTTGTTCAATCCTTCAAAGTACAAGAAAGACTTGACCCAAAGAAGTGTTTGAATATGAAACATAGGTATCAGCGCTATGACAGGCACAGTCGTGAACAAACGCTTCCATCCTTCCTCACTTCCCTCATTTCCCAACCCCCTGAATGCTCACTCCTGATCCTCAAACTACATGCAAAGCCCATTGCCACCGACTCCCAACAAATAAAAGCAAGGCAATGATCCACCACAGTTCTGTAGACGACCGAGTCCCAACATGAGTCCTCCCTCCTACTGCCTCCTCTCATACTAGAAGCCGAAGCCGAGGCCTACCTCCCTAAGACAAAACAGCCGCCTCCGTGACCTGCGGCTCCTCGCTCGCAGCCGCACTCTCTCTAACCATCTTGACAAGCGTCGTCGGCACCGGGAGTGGCGAAACCGCCAGCACTTCGTAATCGCTGTCCCCGTCCAAGAAACCGCCGCCCTCCCAGAAACCGCCATCCAGGAAATCACCGCCGAGCCGTCGCTGAGCGTTCTCGACAGCCGCGACAGCAGCAGAAGCGCGAGTCTCAATGACGGCACGACGTTGTTGAGGCACCTTGCGCTGAGGCAACCCCTTCAGCGTCGGGAAGTACTCGTACATGCTCGGGGGGGTAAAAACCGGGAGTTTTGGCCTCGTCGGTTTCGGGTCGTTGGTAGCGAAGCGATCCCCGCCGTGGACGACAGCCGGGTCTTCCTCCTTGCCGACTTTGGGCCACCAGAGGGGTTCGAGGCCGTGGAAGGGGTTGATCTTCTGGGCGACGTGGCTGATCTTCCCGGGGATCCGACCAATCTTTTCCGGGATCCGATGGATCTTGTCAGGGATCTGGCGGATCTGCCCGGGGGTCTCGAGGACCCTCCCAGGGATCTCGGCAAGTTCGCCGAATGGGTCTGGGTGAAAGACGGCAGGCTTGGGGATTTGGATGGCTTTGGCCTGGGGCATGAGCAGCGCGCCCAGGATGGCCAGGTAGAAAAAGAGTGTGGCTCGATAAGCCATTTGGAGCGTCTTTGTGAAGGAGGTTGTGGGATGCAACGAGAAACGGAGCATAGAAGGGCCCAGCTGAACAGGACAGTTGGGGGGTACTGGGTTTTATTATGACTTAGAATTGGTGTAAATTGTTGGGTGTGGCTTAACCTTCCGAGAGTTTGCTTTCGAGCGATACGTGGGGAGTAAGCTCTGTCTATCACCTAGGTTGACCGTGTACATTGCGAGGTGTGGTGGGTACGTCGATTGCTAATATGCGGTAGTCTCACAGTACCAAATCCCACCTCGGTAAAGGGAAGTTTCAACGCCTCTACTTATCTTTCTGGTCCCCATAATGTATGTTTCCGCTACTGTCACCATCGGTCGATCTATAACGGCGCAACGATGCAAGCCTGAGCACCGGCCACTCCCCCAGTTTTGACAGATCCCCCTCACCCCCTCCAACCGCCCCATTCGGAATGGAATCAGAGTTTGACGCCCCACACGCCTCGCCCTCCACTGACACCCAGCCATTCGCCATACTCGGGAGTAGATAGATGGGGAACCCAGCCCAGGTTTCCAACTTCGTAATCGCACTGCCAGCTGGCAACGGGGCTCCTCGTGTTGTCAGCAGGAGCACCGTTCACACCAGAGGGCGCTTGGCCGAGGAGGTCCCAGATGAGGACTTGGCAGTCATCGCCGCCCGACGCGAGCGTACCCCGTCTCAAGGGAGACCACTCTACACAGTTCAGCGAACCCCCGTGGCCCCGTAATTCGAGAAGCGCCTGTCCTGGCTGACGGACATCGAGGATCCTGATAACGTTCGAATCTTGGGCGAACGTTGCTAGCAAATGGTGGTCGTGCGGGGAAGTCGCCAATCGCAACAGGGGTGGCGCATGCGACATAGTCTGCTGCGCAAGTGTTGGGCTGATGCGCCCGCCATTCGCGTCTGCAAAGCGTAGGTTAGCAACCCCATTTACTTTGGGCAGAGCAGTAGCGGTGTCAATACCTCTTTCATCCTTGCTCGTTGGTTCGTAGATGATGGTGCTATGTTCCAAACTTCGGAGGTCAAACATACGGACGCTGCCGTCCTGCCCGCAACTGACGAATACGTCAACGCTTTGGGCGCAAAACCGTACATCATAGACCTCTTTGTCGTGGGCAATCAGCTGTGTTTTTGCGGTCAGTGAGGGGATATCCCAAATAGTGCAGGTAGTGTCTATGCTTGAAGTGATGATCAAGCTAGGGGTAACTGTATTCCAGTCGAGCGAGGTGAGCGGGGCGGTATGGTCCGGAGTCTTGGAGTTTGAGAGCAAGGCTAACGGGGTGAGCTTGGTGATAGGCATGTCTCGGCCATTTCTAGATGTTATCGAGGAACCCGAAGTGGGTATCTGAGGATCGGATGGTAGTGACCACAGCCGGAGGTGGTCGCCGGATGTTGCTAGCAGGTCCGTAGACTGCTTTTGCGATGACGGCGGTTCCCAGAGCAGGCGAGTGACCGGATAGGAGTGCGTCGCCTCGGCGACCCTGGTGAAGTCCATTGTATATTTCGAGCCTCCCGGAGCATACACGTCAGACGGGGTGGGGGATAGATGCGCATCCAGAATTTGAATCTGAAGTTAACAGTCCCATGTCAGCCCTTCGCGCCCATCTCCGGTCGAGTCTTTGCATGGCAAAAGTCGGGACTCACAAAGTTATGGCCGTCTTCTAAGTAGCTCCCAATAGCCACTTTACCGGCACCGTTACCCTGGGGAGCCCATTTGCACCAATCGAAGGCATAGAGAGCCCATGGGGCCATGTAGCTGCTGGTGCGTGGCTGGGCATTTGCCAGCTCGTAGGCTGGTGTCCCTGGGAGCCCATCTGAGAGATTTGAATCTGCCCGTGGGCGAATGTCGTTAAGGCCTAGTGGTGTGTTGGACACATTGCGCTGGGAGCCAGGCTGGCCGTATTTGTCCGAGGGCGAAATGTACTGCTGCGATGAGCCTCCAGGGGTCGTCGGGGTGTATGGCAGATAGCTGGAGCCGCCATCGTAGGGCGCGGCAGGACTGGAGCGCGAGTAGCTATGGGCGAGGTTCAGCGAGTTCGGTTTCGGCGGCGTCTGATACTCGGACGCCTGCTGCATGGTGGGCAGGGTGGGAGCCGTGTTGGAAGATATGGCGGCTGGTCGCGTACCAATGCCGCCCGGCTGCAAGACGCTCGGCACCGCACCGGTGCTCAGGTAACTTTGCATCTGGGGCGGATTCGGCGGCGGCTGCTCGAGCTTAATATGAGGAGCGGCGCCGGTGGACTGGTATTCGCGGGGGGATATCTGGCCCTGATGGCTCATGCCCGACGACGACGACGACATGTGCAGCTCGTCATTGTGCGAGTAAGCACCCGTGCGCCGCGCGGGCTGGTACTGCTGCTGGGATGGGTTCATTGTTTCGACGAAGTCGGCAGCAGCGCGCTGGCAACGACCGAGGTGGGGTTGGGGGCCGCCGGAGGGGGGATGGAGATCGAGGTGAGGGGACGGGAAACTGGGGAGGGCGGCGTGTGGAGGGGGTGCGTCGCAGCCGCAGACGCTCGCTCACGCCCGACTCGCAGTTCGTGACTCGTAATCGCACAAAAGCGCCGTTACCGTCCACGTCGGGCGATGGAGCTTTGGGGCGCGAGAGCCCGGTCACGGCAACCCGAGGCGAGGAATCCACTTGGGCGAAGGTGAGGATTGCTGTTTCTTGCAGACGGCCTGGGACAGGAGGTTTGGCAGCAATGTCGCGGCGGCTATAATGGGCTGCGCTTGGTGGCTTGCCAGCTCGCGATCGGATTGGCCGAGATATCCTTGCCCGCTGAGTGGGGACCTCAGCAGCCTGTCCCGACAGTCAACTTCCCCTCACATCGACTGAATTACATCAACTTGGAATACTGGATCGTCAGTTTGGGGACCTCTTCCCCTCCGAGCGAGTTGCAACGGCGATTGATCTGTTCTCGCGAAAGCGCACATGAAGATCGGGGTGATTGTGTCACGGCCAGTCTGCGTCCGGAGAGTGCCGGTGCTGCCCTGCTGACGAAAGCAAGTCGCTGCTAACAATTATTCGTCCCTCCTCCACCTACTGCGACCAGAGTTCCCTGCTTTCACAGGAAACATGGATCTCCTGGCACCCGACGTTCCTCCAAACATGAAAACAAGACGGGATGAGCGGCCGTCGCTGCTCCTGCTGCCATTTCCACCCGCCCCCTCGACTCGCACACTGTTGAATGCCGCCTACCGGCCCCCGCTTGCAGCAGTGCTCGCCAAGCTGCGAGACCCCGAAGGCGCGGCGCAGCTCATTGTCGCCGTCGCCTGTCCCATCTTGCGCGGCCAGTATCTCCGTTCCAAGACGCTCTTATGGCCCGAAGCACAGGCCCTGCTCGCTGGCATCTACACCTTGGTCTCAGTCATATGTGCCGAACTCAAGATTGGCGCCGAGATTGATGGCGGCCCCGGGTCTGTGGACGTGACGGTTGTCCTCCTAGACCATGACCGCGAGAGGCGCTTCTCGCTCGATACCCAGCCCAAGATCCAGACTAACAGCACAATCGTTGTGGATCTTGTCACCTTTGCTTGTGCTTACCACCCCTGGAAGTCCATTTTCCATGTCCGCAGCGAACCTGGCTTGGACCTCTTTCACACATATCTCAAACTTGCTGAGGGCAGGCAGACGCTTCTGCAGAGTCAGCTCATTCCCGTGGAAGGGGGGCTAGCCATGAATGCTTCCCAAGGAGACTCTTCCACAACTACGCCCCCAACACCCGGCCATTCTGTCGTCTGTCTAGGCGGGACGTTCGACTATCTCCACCCGGGCCATAAGCTGCTCCTGACGGCTGCCGCTTTGTTGCTTCGTGTTCCCGACGTGGGTTCCTCTCAATCGTGTCAATTCATCATCGGCATCACGGGTGACGAGCTTCTAAAGAACAAGAAGTTCGCCGAGTACGTTCAACCGTGGGCGGTCCGAGCGCGAAACGTTATCATATTTCTCTCTCGAGTTCTTCGTGTTTCGGCGAAAGGATGGAAGGATAGCCCCCTTCCAGAGATTCAGGAAGGAGATGGCGATTTCCGCGCTTCTTTTCGCGAGTCTACGATCTTGGTTCAGTGTGTCCGTATTCAGGACGCCTTCGGGCCGACCATAACTCTAGAAAATATGGATGCTTTGGTGGTGTCCGGGGAGACGAGATCTGGGGGGCGTGCTGTCAATGACCGCCGCGCCGAGAAGGGGTGGCGGCTTTTGGAAGTCTTTGAGGTCGACGTCCTGAATGCTGGGGAAATATCGGACGAAACCAATTCGCCAGAGAAATTCGCCTCAAAGATCAGCAGCACCGTGATCCGCCAGCAAAGGGCACAGAGCAGTGGCTAGCTGATAGGTCAACACATTTATCATGATGCACTGGTTGCCTTTTTGCGGACATCTTGGTGACATCGAAACTCAGTTAAGGTTCAACTATTACCACTTTACGTTTGTCCCGCTGGCACGCTTTTAATACTCCCTCTCGCTGGACTCCATGAGGTTGTTGAACAAGCGTCTCGGCACACGGCCGCCAAAGCCGGTCCGAGATTGTGTTGGCATGCCGACAGGAAAAAACAGACCGAACTATACGGGCTCAATGTGTGTTTTAAGAACATCGCAGAAGCGAAGCGTACTAAGCTCAGTTGAAGAATGCTTAGCCCAACAGGAACAACAAGCATCAGGCGTTATACGCCCGTGAATGCGTCCATGCGGTCTGGGTTGCAGTATTCGTCGACGTTGCACATCACGCTGTGCGCCATACCTTCATACCCTACGGCCGAGAAATCATCCACTCTGCCCTTCAAGACCTGGGGTAGGCCATAACACTCGGGTCTGCTGAACAGGACGCAGCACTGACCCGGCGCGGTGTTGGCTGAGACGATATGGACCGACTTCTCGCCACTATATCCTCGTGGGAAAGTGTCTGTATGGACGGAGGTACGGGCAGACGGTCAGCAGACTCACGACTGGGAATATGGGAAGGGCAACTTACAGCAGGTATTGTCCTCCAGCTTGTGCTTGGCACAATACTTACCCCTGCCGCAGACTTCTATGGTAAAGTTGTCGGCCGGCCCAATGTTCTTAGTAAAATCGCGGTTTCCTGTCTGATAGCTCCATGTTTCATCTGGGAGCTTCGCGCGGCCGACGTGCTTGTTGGACGCGCCAAACCTGCTGACATGGTTGGTGGCAAAGGCCTTGACGCCGAAGCTGTTAGCGAAGGCCGGGTGCTGCCACTCGCCAGGCAGGATGAATCCGTCGGTGCAGTCGCGCAGGACAAAGATCATCTTGAACCGACTGGCCTCTGGCCTGCTCGGGTCCGTGAACGTATAGTCGAAGCACTGGTCGAACGAGGCGAGATTGGCATTGAGAGCGCAATATTCGCCCGTCGCATTCCTCTTCAGTTCGCCAACCGTGGCTTTCCCGCAGTCCCTTCACGATCGGTTAGCACAACACAACTCATGGTCCTGTATCGGAAAGACCTACACGCCCATCACGGGCACGGCGAACCAAGATCCGCAGTAATTGTCGGCATAGGCCGGTTTCGACCAGGACTCGCCGCTCGAGATTGTGATTTTGAATGCGACGCCTTTGGAAGTGCCATAAGAGCGCTCTTTGCCGGCCTCGATTGCGAAGCTCTGCTTGAGAGTCTCGTCCATATGCAGGTCCGCCGACCACTTCCTTGAAGTTGTGGTTTCCCTACTGCTAGATGGCGCGTATTGGTTGATGACCCCTATAACCGCTTGACCAACTCCTACAGCAGCCAGTGGCGCAATGGGCGTGCGACGGGCCAGTCCAGCACCGCCTCCCGCAGCGAGTCCTGCAGCCATTCCCGCAGCGCCTGCCCCGGCAGCGCCTGCCCCAGCCATGCCTGCCCCAGCAGCGCCTGCCACAGAGCCTCCTGCCCCAGTACCTACCACTTGACCCATCGAAGTCCCCTCCTTGACCATGTCTTTGCCACCATCCTCGGTTTTACCGCCCGCGGCTTTTGGAGCCTCGGGAGCCTTGAAGTCGCCCTTCATGGTTCTGCTTACTTTCTTCTCGTAGCTAGCGCCGAAACCAAACCCGAGAGACCAGGATGAGGACTTCGAAGCCGATGTCTTGGTCGCTTCCGAGACCGAGTCGCCCACCTCGGCAGACTCGTCCTGGCTCAACGACCGCTCATAGTCGAAGTTGCGCGTGCACGAGTGGCCCACTTCGCAGATGGCACCCTTCATGAGGTCCACGGGCTGGCCGTAGTACCAGCCGCTGGCCCGTCGGCAAAAGGCACTGCATTTGTTGTGGCGCCCGATGTTCCGCCAGCACTGCCCGTCCGAGTCGAGCTCGTTACGGGGCTTGCAGTTGGGGAAGTCGGACGTTCTCCAGGCGGGCGCGCCGTAACTCAGTGCTGCCGGGTTGGCATTGTCAATGTCGACGCAAGCGCGGTCTGCAACCTTGGTTTCGGCCTGAGCTCCTCGGACTGTGAGGGCCAGCGCGGTGACACACAGAGCCCGGACGCCGCCCATCTTGCAATGGGGTCGCATGGGTGATGTGTGATGATGGTGGTAGGGTAGAGAACCAGGGGTGGATTCTCTAGATAGAAAGAAGATGCAAAATGGACGAAAGAAGAAAGCAGACGGAAGATTCCCAGCGGCCGCTTGAAGAAGAGGGGTGGAGGTCATACCAAGCTGGACATGCTTCCCGAGGGAGACCGAGGTGAGGGGAGCGGCTGCCGTGACCCAATGGCAACATAATAGACTCCCGGTCTCTGTGCCTTCCAACGGCTAGGCAGGTATATCCAGCCGTGTGGGCGACGTTGAGAGATAAGAAGACTGTTGGAATAACGGGGAATACTGCCTACCCGCCTACCTCCAACATGCCCCATCCTTGGCCGGTAAAGTCTACTTCCGGGAAAATATGATGGGGTGTGACTTGACGCCACAACTAGCTGCGTACCTAGGTAAGGTAGCTTGGACACGAACGTTGAAAGCCGGGGCATGGAGCGGTCTGGATGGACGCCGCCACGTGGTGGGTGGAGCTTGAGGAAAACTGCTCAGCACGAAGACTGAGAAGGTACCTTAGATAACCGGATACCTGATTGTCGAATATGCTCATCGTGGTCCGTAATCAGGCGGCACAGGTTCTAATGCAATCTTGACCAATTCCAGGGGGCGTGGAGAGCTGCGGTCGAACAAGCATGGTGCCCTCGCTGAGTGGACAAGGGTGTGAATGAAGATCTACGGTTTTGGACGGGAGTTCAGCTGTACAGTAGGTTTCGGCGAAAAAGACCACATCGCATTCTTGAGTCTATGTTGATTTCCTTAGCCTCGATCGCGCCACATAGTGCTCTTACAACTTTCAGAGGCCGCGTGCTGGTGAGCATCGCCGTTGGATGGCACCTTGAACAGGGCGTTGTGATAGATAGGCAGAAAATGCTAACTGTTGAGGGACTCGCCGCAAGAGTTTTACAACAGCCGCTCTCGTCGACCGAACTCGGACGCCGCAGTACATTGACAAGAACATGGAAATATACATGGAAATATACATGGCGATAACATTGAGTTCTTGTCACGCAACCGAGACTCCATTGTTTTGGCCGGAACTTTCCATCCGTGTACGGCGGTGGGCACTTGGATGGAAAATCTAGGTTTCGGACCCCCTTTAACGCTTTTGGCGCTCCCATGTTGTGGCATGCAGGTTTAAGCCCTCAAACCTCGAGGCGTTTTTGCTTCAAGAACAGAGATAGCACAAATGCCGTGCACGAGCTGGCGAACGATACACCTTGAAGGGCACCCACGTCAGTTCGGATTCGGCCCGAGTTCACCACCCACAGCAGGGCCCGGTTCAACGGTATAGGGAGAGGCCGCACTTACCATGGCTCCACCATAACCCGTCGACGTAGGAATCGACGATGGCTGTGTGGACAGCGCCAGTAGTCCGTGCGACGTATCCAACGTCGGATACGGCCTTTTCGAGAATCTAATTGAGGTACGGTTGTCAGCCCGGAATATCTTCTTGGTGGGGACTAAGTTCCCACCTTGAGGATGTCTTTGCTGCCTAATCCAAGACCCAACAGCCGGGTCTGCAGACCACTGCGGAGAGCAGCTTGCATCGCGGCGTTCGAGATGGGGAGTCCAATGGTGATCCAGACAGTTGTCGAAAGGTACATAAAGGAGGTGGCTGGTGCCATGTGGGCAGGGTCGATGACCACTTGGAGGGAAATGAACAGAGCGCTTTGCGCAATGCCAGTTCCGAAACCGCTATTCAAGGGGTTTAGTCTCAACTGAGCAACTCAAGTTGCGTGTGTTTTGGACAGTCGTACCTGGGAATGATGTACAGCGACTCCCACCAGTTGGTGTTCCCGTGCCATCGTAACATCATCAAGAAATAGCTCAGGGATGAGCAGGCTACCGAAAAGATGACGAGCATTTTGTATCTTCCGGTCCTATGATGCATCAGTTAGCGTCTCAGAAACAATGAGTATAGGCGGATGGAAGACAAGCATCCTTACCTTTTGATAATCAAGCCCGAGAGAAGCCCACCGACGGCATTTCCAACCACCGCCGGGACAAGATGGAGGCCGGATTCGGTGTTCGACATTCCCCCGGTGACCTGAAAATATAGCGGCACCGAAAACATCAACTGTGAAAGAAGAAAGTCAGAGCTGTAGTGGGGATCAAAATCCCAGGGGCAAAGACATACTGAAATCTGAGCAGCCACCTGGAGCCCCATGATGAGAAAAGAAAGCACAGCGTCCCGTCTGTGAAAGATCTCAAGCGGCAAGATGGGTTCTTTCTCGCGCTTCTCCACGGCGATGAAAAGAACCAGGAGAACGCCGCTCAAAGCAAACAGAGAGATAATAATGGGGTGTGTCCAGGGAAACTTGTCACCGCCGAGCTCAATTGGGAGCAGTAGCGCCAATACCATTGAAGCAAATATGAAAGAGCCCTTGAAGTCGATTCTGCTCCACTTGCTTCTTTCACTGTTAGATGAACCAGAGGAGGCGTCGGATTCTGTCTGGGACGATGAACCTGGCAGATATACGGCGACGAGGACAATCGCAAACCCAACAACAGGTACCTGACCGAGGAAAGACCTGTAATATAATCAGACTCGTGGCAGGGGAGAAGAAAAATTCAGGGGTACATGGACATACCATCGCCACCCAACAACATCAGCAAGCCAGCCCCCGAGGGGACCCCCTATACTTCGGCCAGTTGTTGCCACAACGTTGACATAGGCGCGCCATTGAGCGACGTCCCTGAGCGGGAGAAGGTCTGTGATAAGAACCGAGACAAGAGCCGTCATCCCGGAACTGCCAGCGCCTGAGATGACACGACCCAGCACAACCTGCCACATCGTCTGGCCAATGCCCCTGAAAATGGTGTCAATAACACTTGAATCCCGAGGTTTCTGTCATTGACCGGCTGGGCAAAACATACACTCCAATGCTTCTCAGATGTTAGCGTCGCGTATATTAGGCATGTTGTCGACCAAGACTTACCATCCTATAACCAAAATGCTGTATGCTATGATGACCAATGGCTTACGCCCGTATATGTCGCTCAGTTTCCCGTACTGACACATGTTAGCGATCATAAATAACGAAGAAAAAATACCACCCTTACCAGGGTCTGAGTTGCGGCCCCAGCAAGAGCAAAACTAGTGATAAGCCAGGTCGAATTCGTCAAGTTGTTGAACTCGGACGCAATGGTAGGGTGAGTCGCCAGGAGCATGGACCCGTCGGCGTGTGCAACGAGAATACCTGTGGCATCGTAAGTGGGTTTGAACCTGGAGCCCTTTCCTCGTAGGCTATCTACTGACCGATCAGGAGCACTGATATGATTTTCACCACGCTGACCTGGGCCCTCCCACCGCTCCGTTGGGTGTCACTCTCGCCAAGGCACTGCTCCTCATCAACGATGTTCTTGATGGTCCCATTCCCATCTTGGGCGATTCCGGCATGATTGAGAAGCGGCGACCGTTCCGTGGGCTCCTCACCTGCCCTTTCAGCCTCGGAATTCTGCGTCATGTTCGGCCAACCTCGTCCACTCTTTTCTCAGTTGCCTATGGAAAATCAGGCAACCGGAATTTTTGAACCTGAGCCGAATAGGAGAACAAGTTTCAGCGCCTGGAATGAGGGAAGAGAGAAGGACAAGGGACGTACGGCAAGCTGAGGCGGTGTTGACACTGTCTTGGCAGGGCCTGATGGATGCCACTGCATTGGGACCCCCCCAGGGGCGAGACTGGCGCCATCGGGTCGGCGTTAACAAAGACACGAAATCGCGGGATTGTTGGAACTAGCAGCGGTCTGCATGCCGCGCCGATCACGACATTCAAGTCCATGTCGCGACATGCTCGAAACCCGCGTGCAAAATACTTCAAACAACGCGGAGACAGGGTACAATGATGGAGAAAATGCTCTGCGCTTTTTTTGACTAATGCGGGGGATATGCATCGGGACTGGCCACCGCCGACTCAGAGACGCACCACGAATTGGTGCAATCGCGGAGATGGATCGCGTAATGACAATCCGGGAGTCTAGACTGCAATGCGGGCTCGGAATGGACATGCGGATACCGACACCCTGGTTATGGGGCCGTCTTCTAATCCTGGGCCCGATTATTATCTCGAGCTGATATCTGGGCCGAGCTACCACAGTTTCCCTCTCAACACCGGACGACAGGTTTGATCCCGTAATTCAAACACCAGTCGCAGTCCGTCCGCCATGCGTCTTTCAGGACTTGCCTTGGCCGCAGCCGGTCTGCCACTGTCTTCTGGACTCGCGCAAGATGCGGACCAGAAACCGCTCGGAGCTGGGCCGGGCCCGTCCTCCGATGGCAGCGTCAAGAAGGGGCCCCGGCAGCCAAACATCATCTTCCTCCTGACCGACGACCAGGACCTGCACATGGACTCGCTCAAGTACACGCCCTTGATCGAGAAGCACATCACGGCGCAGGGCACCATCTTCAAGCGGCACTACTGCACCACGGCGCTGTGCTGCCCGTCGCGCGTGTCGCTGTGGACCGGCAAACAAGCCCACAACACCAACGTGACCGACGTCAACCCCCCGTACGGCGGGTACCCCAAGTTCGTCAGCCAGGGCCTCAACGCCAACTACCTGCCCGTGTGGCTGCAGGAGGCCGGCTACAACACGTTCTACACGGGCAAGCTGTTCAACGCGCACACCGTCGCCAACTACCACTCGCCCTTCGCCGCCGGCTGGAACGGGTCCGACTTCCTGCTCGACCCCTACACCTACAACTACCTCAACTCCAGCTACCAGCGCAACCGCGACGCCCCCGTCAGCTATGAGGGCCGCCACACCATCGACGTGCTCGCCGAGAAGGCCTACGGCTTCCTGGACGACGCCGTCCACGCCGGCGATGGCCGCCCCTTTTTCCTGGGCATCGCCCCCGTGGCCCCCCACAGCAACGTCGAGGCCCACACGCTCGACGGCGACATTGGCGACATCGGCGACATCGAAAAGGCCGTCATCTTCACCCCGCCCGTCCCCGCCGCCCGCCACGCTCACCTCTTCCCGGACGCCATCGTGCCGCGCACGCCCAACTTCAACCCCGACCAGGCCAGCGGGGCCAACTGGGTGCGCACCCTCCACCAACAAGGCCCCGAGAACGTCGAGTTCAACGACCACTTCTACCGCCAGCGCCTGCGCGCCCTGCAGTCCGTCGACGAGCTCGTCGACGGCCTCTTTGCGCGGCTTGAGCAGCACAGCTTGCTGGACAGCACCTACGTCTTCTACACCACCGACAACGGCTACCACATCGGCCAGCACCGGCTGCAGCCCGGCAAGGAATGCGGGTTTGAGGAGGACATCCACATCCCCTTGATTGTGCTCGGGCCGGGCATCGCAGGCGGACACGTCGCGGATATTGTCTCCTCGCATGTTGATCTGGCGCCGACGATTCTGGACCTTGCGGGTGCGCCGAGTAGGGCAGATTTCGATGGAGAGGCGATCCCGCTCACCAAGAGTGGGATTGAGGATGCGGCGGGAACTAGACATGAGCATGTCACGGTTGAGTATTGGGGGTTTGCGGCAACCGAGGGAAAGCTGTTCCGCAAGGATGAGAGCAGATTGATTTTGAATAATACGTACAAGGCGCTGAGGATTATCGGGGAGGAGTACAATTTTTATTACTCAGTTTGGTGTAATAATGAGCATGAGCTCTATGATCTCAAGGTTGGTTTGTCTCTTTTTCTTGGTTTGGTTTCTTGTTCTTGCTTTCAACGTTGAGTACTAATTAGTAAGTGAAGCTGACAAACATCTCCAGACCGACCCCTATCAGCTCGTCAACCTGCTCCACCCAGACGAGGCATCCAGGGTGCCTGCTACCATTTTGGGCGTCCCCTTTACCAAATTCGTCTCCCGCCTTGATTCGCTGCTCTTTGTTCTCAAGTCGTGCAAGGCGCAGACGTGCATCCGGCCGTGGTTCGCACTGCATCCGGTGGGCAATGTACACAATCTCCGGGACGCGCTGGCGTCGCGGTTCGACTACTTCTATGAGACGCAGCAGAAGAAGGTTAGCTTCGACCGCTGCGAGCTGGGGTACATTCTCGAGTCTGAGGGCCCGCAGTTTGAAACGGAGGGGCTGGTGTATCGCTATGGACTTAGGTGGGATGAGTGGGTGTGAGGCACATCAACTCCTATCTATTGGGAAATCAAAGTTGGATTTCATAGTCTTTTCTCTAACTCTCCAGAATCAAAGTCCGAGTCTCAGATGAGATAAATACCTAATTAGGGGCAGCTAAAATATTCGCTTTGGTTCTTGTTCACCACAGTCTTACCTTTTCAACCCCCCTTTATCCCACCACACCACCAGTAGAGACAAGGAATCTTCCGGCCGGATCGACCCGAATTCCCGCCCGCTCGCCAATTGGCATGGCGATTGACGTTGCCGGACCTCCGCCGTCCCGTGCATCACATTTTAGAGACTGGAGCCAGGCAACCCACTTACCCGAGCAAAGCGCCAAGCCCAGCGCGCCCTGGGAAGTCCGTTTTCCCGGAACTCGGGACCAGCGTCTGCCATTGACCCACGCTCTACACAGGGAGGGAGGGTCGTTGCGGTAAGCGAGCTCCGAGTCGGAGAAAAAAAAAACATGAATCTAGACGAGTAGACGAGCCTCCTTGGCGGGACGTAGCAGGACCACTCGGCTGCAGCGCGGATATTAAGTATATAAGACCTCAACTTATTTACGCGGTGGTACTGTCTGGGATTGGGCCTGATGGCAGGGGATTCGCCACTTCGACCTAGAGGAAGGATTGAGATTTGCAGACTGCAGATTACAGATTGCATGTTGTCTGGCCTTACCTTAGCGGCGATATCAATATGCTGGCGGTCGGTCGGTCTGGACGCGAGCGGGCCCTGATTATATGACGTACCGTTGTTTGGGTCAGGTTCGTTCCCAAAAATAGATGGGTGCACCCGAGGGCTGGAATGGCATGGCATGGGATAGGATGATGTGGATGCCGGGACGGGATGAGAGAGCGATGAGGCTCACCGGTCCGGTCGGAACGAGGGACATTGAAAGGCAAGTATAAAACCCCTGAGCCCGGGTGTCTGCACGTCAGTCATCTAGCCCGGTCCTGCTCACACACCACACCCTTACCTCGATACTACCGATCATGCTCACCATAAAGACACTGGAAGCGGGCCTCTTGGTCGGGCTGGCCTCGCTGGCGCAGGCCGCTCTCATCAGGGGAGATGCTACTTTCACGGGGAACAACATCAACGGCGGGACATGCTCTTTCACCAACTACACGCTCCCTGCGGGCGTCTCGGGGGTGGGCATCGGACCGCCGAACTGGGCGAATGGGACGAAGTGCGGCGCCTGTTTGCAGGTGAATGGGCCCAGAGGGAGTGTCAAGGTTATGGTGCGTTCTACTCCATCCATCCACACTTGGCATACTGCTGCTGGTCTTCAACTTGAAACTTGGATGCAAAGGGGGGGGAGACTGGAATTTGACTCTAACGAAAACAGATCACCGACAGCTGTCCGAGCTGCAGCCCGAACCGACTGAACTTGTACGAGGACGCCTTCCGCAAGATCGCCAACCCGTCCGACGGCATTGCAAATGTCGAGTTTGATATTGTGTCCTGTGGGATCGGTTCGCAGCTGTGGGTGCGCAACAAGGTCGGCACATCAAAGTACTTGTGAGTTTCTGCGTTCCTATTACCTGTTGAACATGAAACTCTCATACGCCCTATCCGTACCGAGACCTGGACACCGTCCGGCTAACGCAGGAGTCCGGTAGCTTTTCAATGCAAGTCATCAACGCAAACTACCCCGTTACCGCACTGCACGTCAGCACCGACGGCGGAAACCGATGGGAGGCCACCCTCCGGCGCGACTACAACTATTTTGAGCGGGAGACAAGCGGCGGGTTCGGTCAGGACCGGGTGGTTGTTCGCATCACCTGCTCGAACGGGCGGCAGGTCATCCTCCCTGATGTGAGCAGCCTTGAGTATGCCGAGTCGAAGGCGCCGGCGAACTGTTAGATACCTACCTGTCTAGTATACTATTTCTGTCTGTCAATAATACTTGGGTGCGGAGGGGAGTGCTGGTGGTCAACAGGGACTAGGTTCAGGCGAGATAGGAGTTGCGAGTGGTTCATGATGATGAATGCCGACAGAGCGATAGAACGATGAGTATTTAATATAATGCTACCTATACACGTCATTCCTGATGCACTTTCAAAGGGGGTTGACTTCACGTTATAGGTATACCTCATGACTCGCGACCTCCTGAGTGTGGTGTTGTTATGAAATTTGAACCACAAACAAGTAAAACGAGTAGAGTTGAGCTACCTCAGCGACTATAAAATCACACACAATGTAACGTTCTGAATATCATCTATCAGTTTCAAGCCATGCTCACTTCACCAACCTGTGGCACTACAACTAGCTGCCGAACGGCTGGTCCGCTTAAACTTATCCCGAATAAATCCCCTGCAGTCCCCATTACCCCGCCTGTAATCCTCCTCTGTAAGCCAGTACGACCTGATCCTTCTACTGCTCACTCTCACCAGTGGTCTTCCCCGAAACAGTTCCTCTCTTCCAGATTCAACGAAACCTCTAACGAACTGCCCCGTTGTGCCTCTCTCCCAAGACACTGAAAATGAGCGAACCACCACAGTTCATCCCTCGCTTCCGAAGCGACGTCTATCCCTTCATTTACCCGGAGAAGTTCAAGGGCTCTCTCCAAGACCTCGTTACCATCATCACAGGCATGTCCCGATGTGATACCGCCCCCTAGCTGCCACACATGACGCACATGCAATATGCCGTGATATTTATAGCAAGAGTGCCCGACTGACGGAGATACCAGGTGCCTCCGGAGCTATCGGTCAGGGACTGGCCGAGTCCTTTGCTGTAGCTGGTGCGAAGTTGGTTCTGACTTACAATAATACGCCGCCGCCGCCGGAGCTGAAGGAGAAATGTTTGAAATTTGGGGCCAGTGCCGTCACTTTTGTCAAGTGTAATGTCGCGGAGCTCGAGGGATGTGAAGCGCTTGTGAAGCAGGTAAGGACTTGTCGGAGATATGTCTAGGGCGTATTGTGTCAGTAACTTACAGCTAGACGTAGGCCATCGAAGCCCACGGGAGAGTCGACATCCTCATCAATAATGCCGGTGCCAATGGCCTTGGGCCGGTGAGTTCCTCCCTACGACAGACACTTATCTGTCAGGCACTGGAAGCTAACGCCCTCAGATTGACGCTCAAGACCCGCGGGGCTTCATCCGCGACATCGCCGTAAACTTCCACGGGCCGTACTACCTCATGCGCCTGCTCATACCCAAGTTCCGAGAGCAACGTAGCGGCTGTGTGCTCAACATTGCCTCGCGGGCCGGCACCGTAGCCATCCCGTACAGCACGAGCTATTGCGCGAGCAAGGCCGCGTTGATCAACCTCACGGCCTGTACGCAAAAGGAGATGGACGTCGAGAAGTTTGACGACATCCACCTGTACTCACTCCACCCGGGTGGTATCAAGTCGGCCATGACACTGAAGAGTAACTCCCTCCTCTCTTCCCCCCTTATCCCCCCCCCCCTTCGTACACAGACAGACCTAACACTAACCCACCCCCTAGAATACGCAACCGACTCAGTCGCCAACCTCCCGGAACAAGCCCGAGCCCCGTTCTCCCGCGCCCTGGACATCTACAACGACTCGCCGTACCTAAACGGCATGTTTTGCGTAGCACTCGCCACCGGAGTCGGGAAGAGCTTTTTGCGAGGGAAGTATCTCGACGTCGGGCAGGACTTGGAGGACCTCGTTGCGCAGGCGGAGGCTATCAAAGCCAACCCCGATCTGTATACGCTGCATACGAGTTTCTTGGGAGGGCTGAAGAATGGGGGGCTTCCGCCGGTGAGTGTCATGTCTGAGGGGGATAGCATTGCCGGGTATCAGCTAATGTTCGTTCCAGGGAGGATATCAGGTTCCGGAGAAGGGTTTTGAGTTTCCGGGATTTTGATCAAGGAGGTCGGTGGGGTCTTTGGCCTCAAGAGCCCTATTTTGGCTTTTGTGAGTTGCTGAACTCGATGAACTTTTGGTATCGTTGAGGTCTGTGATGTTGGTGAGTTGGGGCAGGGGCACCCGAGCAGGGATACTTCTGAACGAATGCTAGCTGAAGGAGAGGAAGGGAATAAAAGAAGAAATAAGTTCCTAGACACATGATTTTAAGCTTCATGAGCCCAAAGGTGTTTGCGCAAGCTCTATATTTGTCGGAGGGGAGCTTCGGATGCCACGGCTTGTCTTGGCTCTGCAATATTCGCGCCTAGAGCATATGCGAGAATGAATATTAGCGGGTATTCAAAAAGAAGAACCTAGAGGATGTTTCGAAATTCAATTCAATTCAATTAAAATGATGATTTGCGCATCCTGGGCATCAACATCGTGTTGTGTCTATGACGTGAAGTCGAGAATCAGGGTAAGGTCCAGGGTTAGGGTCACGCGAGCTCCATCCACGTGACCGCGCTAGCTCCAGAACCTCAATCTTCGCGATTCCAACACCAGAGCTCCGGCATTTCGAGCGGCAGCATCTCCCAACGGGCACATCGACGCCGCCCCTGCGCCCCAACCCACCGCAGCAGCACAAAATGGCCGTCCTACCACTCCTCTCGCAGACCCTCCGGTCCAGTGTCACCGCAACCCGATCTCTCCCCTCATCGATGCGCGCCCTTTCCCTCGCCTCTTCCTCAGCGCACTTGCAGTCTCGACCGACAACGGCCCTCCCCGCGCAACAGCTGCAGCAGACACGATGCCTCTCGCAGACGATCCTCTCCCACCCGCACAGATGCACGAACTCGTGCTGCTCGAGGCCTACGCTGGCGACGAGGGGGCAGTCGGGGGCTGGCAGTGAGGTCAAGGGCTTCCAGGCTCAGCAGACGAGGGGGATGAAGGTTCAGAGTGCTGTTAAGAAGCGATGCGAGCATTGCAAGGTGAGTTTTGCTGCTGGGAGGGCGCTGGGACTCAATTGGGGCACGGCGCTGGTGGTGTGATGGTTACATCTTTGCTGACAACTGTCTTCTCAAGGTTGTCCGTCGGAAGGCCGACAAACGGAGCAACGGCTATCTCTACGTTATTTGCTCCGCGAACCCGAGACACAAGCAACGGCAAGGATACGTAAAGCATAGGTGAACTGGGCGGCGGCTAGGCATCGATGCCGAGATTTGTATAATACGAATGTGGGAATACTCTGGCGCTGGGTGTCTGGTCCTGTGGATGTGATGACAGCAGCACTGGGAGGCCTGATCAGCCGCTTGTACAGGATCTGTTCTACATGAGACCCGATGGCTTGGGCTGGGAAATGGAATTTAGATCGCGGCACGCATGGCGAAGACAGCATTCACCGATGGCAGAGGGAAAAGGAGCCCGTTTAGACCTGGCAGTGGGCTCTGTTGTTACAGTCCATCAATATACCTCTCCATGCTTTCCCATTCGGTCTTACCCGTCGACAAGAGATATCGAATGTGGTTCTATGTTGGAAAGTTAGTATTAGGAGGGTAGGAGCAACATTTGTGCCTATTCGTTGGGTGGAATTGCTAACCAGATCGGTGACTCCGCGATGTCGCTCGAACTCCTCACGCGCGAACCTCCTTGTCTCGGCCCGGGTCGTCAGATCTGCGATGCGGCGCGTGCCTCGGATGACGGTCCGGTACAGCGACAAGACTCGCCCACGCTGCAGGAACTATTACATCATGACATCAGTCCGGCTGCTATGCGATACACTGGGAAGATCGCACATACGTGATCCAAGCTCAGCGTCGCGCCAAGCCGAGTTCGCGGGCCCGTCGCATAGCTGCGAAGCGAGTGCCATGGCATGGACCGCAGATTCAAGCGCATCGCCCAGCGCAGGAGGGGGTATTGAGCTATTTAGGATGACATCTATAGTCCTGTCCCTTCCCCTATTACTTGACTTGCTCAATTGGCAAGGCAGGGAGTCGATGAATTATGGATTTGGATGGTGCGGCCTTCGGAAGGGCCAGGTTGGCAACGAGAGCTGGAGATCGTGTAAAATTTCGCGATTGGCGAGTATCCCTGCCTGCTTTCAACGTCATTCGGTGCGACAGCGCTAAGGCAGCCCGTAACTCAGCACCCCCACACAGTACACAGCGAAGGCCCCCACGACACGCTAAACCGCGTCTTCGTCTTACACCAACTCACTCTCACAGCTTTCATATTCGTTTCTCACTCTCGACGGGCGAGATACTACAGCGTTACTTAATGTTACGTCACCGACCATGAAACCAAAGCGACAAAGGGCTCCCACAAGTCCACTGGAGCTGGCGAATCGCCAAAACGACGAGCAATTCGTAGCAGAGTATTTAGCGTCTAGGTGAGTATCACAACTCCGGATTTGTTTGAAAGAGCTGAAGTTTTGAGCTAACGCGCATCTTCTTGGCACGCTCACCAGCTCCTCATCTTGGGTGGCAGAGTGGACACACCCAAAAACGAACGAGATATACACCATCAACCTCGCCAGTCCCAGTAATCTCACTAAAGATGAGCTCCAAGCCTGTTTCTCCCTGATCGAAGAGACCAGTCGCTCCGATTACGAGAACTCCGCCGGAAGATGGCACCCGGACAAGAAACTCAAGGAGATGAAGTCCACTGAGCTGCGGTACATCATCGTCCGAGATTCCGAGACGCGCACCATCCGCGGCTTCACGTCCCTGATGCCAACCTACGAAGAGGGCCAGCCCGTTGTCTACTGCTACGAGATTCACCTCAAGCCCGAACTCCAGGGGTAAGCAACAAACAAACCACCCGTCCCCCCAATCCCTGCTTCCCCTTGCCAACTAACAACCACCCAAAGAACCGGCCTGGGCTCACTTCTCATGAGTTTCCACACAACTGTCGCAGAGAACATTCCCCCGATCACAAAGGTGATGCTCACCTGCTTCCTTTCCAACCGTGGTGGTCTCGGTTTCTACAAGAGGCTGGGGTTCGAGATAGACGACCTCTCCCCCGTCTCGAGGAAACTACGCTTTGGGAAGGTATTTACGCCGGACTATGTGATCATGAGCAAGCGCGTTCGGCCGGATCCTTGAGTTGAGTGCTTGTTCGAGGCATACCACGTCACCTGGTATGCTGTATTGCCGTGTTCACCGTCTTGAAACTGCAGAGATGTTGTCTCGTTTGAGAATGAGGTAGACTTCATGAGACCCTACAAACCCCCCTGTCTTGGGACGGAGATAGCGTCGCTGGTTTAAATCGGCATATACAAAACGACATGAAGCAAGGAGAGCAACCCAGAGACTCCACTATCCTTCGCTTGATGAGTGTAGAATTCAACAGAGAGTTCCCTTGAAACATCCACCTCCAACCGAAAAAAACGGACGACTGATACAGGGCATCATCAACAATGGCCAGTCAAATCATGCATCCTAGGCGGCAAATCGCATACGATTGATTGGAAACATTTGGGTGCGAAAGTAAGTCACGAAACTGACACATCGCTATTATCAGCACAAGGGGCCTTAAGGCAATGGGAGGACCTTGGTCAACAATAGAGTTCTGCCAAGCCTCGCCAACCTTGTAGGTACCGTGCTAGATGACAGGGGAGGAGGATGCAAGATATTAGGTGTAAATTGAACAAGATGGGATACGATGTACACTCCCATCATATCCATGAATCCGAAACGTAATCACTGAGCCATGCGAAGATACCAAATCGGGAGGCAGAAAACTCTGCAACAGGTGGTATATTGACCAGATCCCACGAGCAAGTGGTCACACTTGGGAAGTTCACAACACCCAAGGCAGAAAACTCGTGAGACCAGTTACATGCAGAGCGCCTCGCTCCCGTCGTGACTCATGATGATTCGTAGCACGGCATCAACCCCTAATCCAAACTTAAAGCTTCTGCATGGCAGCGATATCGCTGGACTGGACATAGTCCTCGAACCCAGCGATCTCGTCCTGGAGATCTTCGAGGGAGATCTTCTCATCCTCGATAACCAAGTTGATCTGGAGCTTCTTGATACCGAAGCCGACAGCGACAAGCTGGGAACCACCCCAAACCAGACCATCCTTCTCGATACCACGAACAGCAGCCTCGAGGGCCTTCATGTCGGTCTCGTCATCTGCATCGCGATTCGTCAGCATAAGCACAAACACCTGGCAACTCCGCGCCACTGGGAGGGCTATCGCAAATCACGTACCCCAAGGCTTGACATCCATAGTGACAATCGACTTAGCGGCGAGCTTAGGCTTGGCATCCTTCTTCTTCTTGTACTCGGCCAGACGCTCATCGCGGATGCGGGCAGCCTCAGCATCCTCCTCCTCGTCGTCGCTGCCGAAAAGGTCGACATCCTCATCATCCTCCTCCTCGGTGGCGGGGGCCTTGGCGGGGTTGAGGGTCACCTCGGCGACATCGGGTCCGTAGACGGTGTAGGGTTGGCTGGCATCGCCGGACAGGGTGGGAAACTCGTCCTCGTACGAGGCGATCTGCTTGTACCAGCGCGCGGCATTGGGGTACTTGGCGGCGTCGGGGCTCGACTTCAGGGCCTTGAAGACGGCGACATCAGCCTGGGATGCGGAGAAACTGCGCGGGCCCGTTAGTCAAGGTTGGGCCACAAGGCGCGGAGGCGGTGGACGGCAACGAAGGCGCAAGTCAGAGACGCAACTGTGTGCTTGGGTGTGTAATCATTTGCAGTTCTTGACGCTGCTCAGAAACACGGACCATGGGGATCATCATTGAAGGGGGGAGGTGCATTCGTTGCCGGGATTCGAGGAAGAAGGTGACTTACCCGGTGATGTACGAGCGGGTGAGGAGCCAGTTGTTGAGCACTGGGCAGCAGTTAGCAGGAGCTCACGACGCTTTGAAAAGAGCAGATGCATACCGGCAAGGCCGGCGTCAGTGATGAGATCGGTGAAGCCCATGATTGCGAGTTGAGTTGGAGGTCTGACGAGTCGTTGGGTTTGTGAGGTTGTGGTGTGGTGGTGAAGAAGACAAATTACGAGTGAGAAACTGCAGAGTGCGGGAAGCCAAAAAATTGGCGGGGCTGAAAATCTTGAGATTGACAACCCCTCTCCTGGTGGGGTGTATCCTGAGGCATTACCCCTCGCCAGCTGGCGGCCACTGGCGAGCACCGGTGGGCTGGTCTCGACCCAAACTGTGGCGTGTGGCTCATAGGTGCCCAAAGCCGGCTAACTCTTCCTGGCACATCCAGCCCTCATGACATCACTGGAACACACCCCGGTGACTTGCATTGTGTCCCGGATCGCTGCCGCGTGAGATATCATGAGATCCCTTCATGCCTAAGGAACACGTCATCTGATAGGGTGTCTACCCAACACTTGGATGCTGCCAAGGGTCGACAAGGAAATTCAGGGCTCGCTACCTTCTGGAAGCGATGGCTCCGAGGCTGGTAGATAAATGCTGCTGGGGCTCTCACCTGGTCCTTTTCGCGCCAACGGTCTTCACTTTTCCCCACCATCTCAACCTGCAGCCGGAGACCTTTATTATCTGAAGTTTATTTCTGCCAGATCCGACCCTTTTAAAGAACCTACCTACGTGCCTTGCACTTTGTCAAGTTCAACCACCGCCAAAATGGACCAGCTGGTAGCTTATGTTCCTATTCTCCATATCGTCACGGCGGTATTTGCCGTCATCGAGCTGGGTCTCACGGCATACAGTACGTCTCCTGACTCCCGAGTGCTACCTTCGTCAGCGAAGAGTCAGACATGCTGACCACGGTATCTTCTTCGCAGTTGTCACTCCGTACAACGACGCCTATGTCGGCCCGCCGAGCGCCAAGTCGTTCATGCTCTTCAACTCGATCTTCTCACTGCTAGTGCTGGCGTACCTGGCTCTGACGCCGTTGTACTTCCCCCGATTTTTCCATCGCCTCGTGGCTTTGGGCCTGGAGGCAGTTACTTCGCTGTTCTGGTTCGCGGGTTCCATCGCCCTCGCAGCTGGCTGGGCCAATCCTCGATGTGGAGGAAATAACTACTGCGGCAGTGTCAACGCAGCCGTTGCGTTCGGATTCTTCCTCTGGGCTCTATTCACGTTCTTCGCCATCCTTAGTGCCAGGGAAGTCCTGCGGTCCCGAAGAGGCTCAACCACGTCGCCTGCGGCCAAGCCCTATGTTGCCGCATAACCGCGCTCTCATGATTCGTGTCCAATCTCGGTTTGGAATGATCTGGGATATTATGTCGACCTTATTGGCTTCTTTTGGAAAACGGGATGTGAGAAATGCCAGCGACCCCTTGGCTTTTGTACGAGAATGGACCTGCGCCTCCGCCAGAATGCCAGACAGCCAGCGCCGGTACACGACGCTTCGATCGACGAATATTTTATCCATTGTGGTATTTGGTTGGCTCTTGGGGAAGGAATAGGGACGTTGATCATTCCGCATGTGGCGCCTACTACGCATCACACAAAAGGGCGCAGTGGTGGCGCAAGACGCGAAGCGGGAGTTTGTACTCCCAGGGAACTAATACTTGTGTCCGGTGGACGCAATCGATGATACCCCTGAAATTGTTGGTTCATGAGCCACAGTTGTAATTAAGTTGTTGTTTTTGTCAGATGATTTTGAGTCCAGCCATACGGGAAATGTTGCATGTGAATGCGAAGTTGCTCTTCCGCCTCAATGGCTCATACGAAGTTCCAGGGCAGCGAGCAGGAAAACGGCTCACTGGGCTTCCGCGCGATGAGACGTTGAAGATATTCCGCCATGGCTTGTTTCCCAACAGCTGATGAGAAGTGTGAACAACACAGTTAGATAAGGCACCGCGCAGCAAGTCGTGCGAGGAAGCCGCCATGCCGTCCGGCATGATGGTAACAATATGGAGCACTACAATGTCGGTAATATCGAAGATCATGAAGAAGAGCCGAGGCCAGTGAAAGTCTCATCATATATCAGAGAGTTTGATGGGTAACTCAGTCGGCTCGCCTTAACATCACAACACCAAGAACACCTCGCGGCCAATGCCAGGAGTCGAACTCTCGCCTTCGAGGTAGCGCAGGGCTGCCCGTCCAGTGCCCTGAGTGGCCACACATTTGGCGATTCAAAAGTGTCTTGTTCGTGTTGGAGAAACTTGGGTTCAATGATTGAACAGAATACATAGAATCGCACTAGAGGTACGGTATACAGCCTTGGTAGTAAATGGAACGGGTTGCACGGTAACAGATCGCGCCGGGCTATTGTTCTTTACCGGAAAGCAAGGTCACAGGACAGCCACGCAGGCTTCAGCCAGGGTCATAGCCCCCGCCCCAGCGTCGGTGACCCCACACAGACGCAAAATCTTGGCGCTTAGCGCTTTTGAGCGCTGCCGGTCGAGTCATCTACGAATTCGAACGTCAATCAAAAATTCACCATCAACGACGACAACCGCGATTTCTCCAAGCTGTCTTCGACCCAAGCAACCCGCCAAACACACCCAGCTAACCACCAAAACTTACACCTTTCATCATGGGCAAAGTTCACGGTTCCCTCGCCCGCGCTGGTAAGCACCCCACTTCGCACAAATTCAATTGAAATTGATGCTGATTTTTCGTCTCCATCTAGGCAAGGTCAAGTCGCAGACCCCCAAGGTACGATAAAACCAGCGCTCGAGACACCGATATTGCGATCTGGACATTTAGGGCTCACTGTTCAATTCTAGGTCGAGCGTCAGGAGAAGAAGAAGACACCCAAGGGTCGCGCCCACAAGCGGGATCTCTACACCCGCCGCTTCGTCAACGTCACCCTTGCTCCCGGCGGCAAGCGGAAGGTGAGCTGCCCTACATCTCTACAGGCACAGGCTCCTGTCATATCGCTCGCGGCCGCTGACACAGATCAAACAGATGAACCCCAACCCCACCGCTTAGATTTCTTGAGGAGGATTTGATGGGTGGCGTTTTCTGGTTTGGCATGTCTCTCTTCACTCGGCAAGCATGGATTTGGAACGAGAAAAGCCAGATTGGCAGCACGTCTCTTTCTCATCTCGAGGATAGGTTTCCGGCACACAGGCGTTCTGGTCGGAGACTGATGATGCCCCTCAAGAGGCTCTGGTCAGAAATAGATCAATCGTCTCACGAGCCAATCCATAGTGGGAAAAGTGACTTTAAGACTCTGTACGGTTCTCTGTAACTATCGTGTTGTTTGTGCGGTGAAATGCTTCAATATACGTGCATGCTGGAAAATGTGTGCTGTTTTTGCATTCCTCGGGCATGTCCCTCGACTTTCATGGACGAAACATCTGGTTCAAGAACCTGAAGCTCCCAAATAGTGACCGAGAATGCCAGAGGGACCGATATATGCGGAAACGGTCACGGTAGCGATTGATCAATAATAGGAAATCATCATGAGTTGATCGAGCTCATTCAACGGAAGTTTGGGACCGATCTTAACCACCAGATAGATGGCTCAAACACCCCATTACAGATCACAATGTCAGCCCGGTTATATTTGAAAATTCAAGCCAACCAACCCATCAAAATCTAAGCGTCTGAACGTCGTGGTCCGGTTCGTCTTGAATCTTGACTGCCTTCACCTCGGTGAGCCACGAACTGCCAACTGTGGGTCCCCGCTCCGCATCCAATTGCAGCTGTGGCTTGGAATCTCACCCCACCTTTCTGTTAGGGTTGAGGCTTGGCACACCAGAATTCCGAATTTCGCTGCCAAAAAGCTCCCCACCTTGAAGAAAAACGTCCGACCCCAAACCGCCATCGCTCACGCAATCCACGACAGCAACAATACCCTCCTCGGCACCGAATAACCGCAAATATGGCTGATCGAGGAACCAGTGCTCCCCGTGGAGGCGGCGGCTTTGCTGCTCGCGGTGGTGATCGTGGCGGTGATCGCGGCCGTGGCCGTGGTGGACGTCGCGGCGGTCGTCGTGGCGGCAACAAGGACGAGAAGGAGTGGCAGCCCGTCACCAAGCTCGGTCGTCTTGTAAAGGCCGGCAAGATCAAGAGCATGGAGGAGATCTACCTTCACTCTCTCCCCATCAAGGAGTTCCAGATCGTCGACTTCTTCCTCCCCAAGCTCAAGGATGAGGTCATGAAGGTGCGCACTACGCTCCCCAGCGGCTTCTAGCGATTGCTCGAGATGGATTGCTGATATCCCTTCCCTGTATAGATCAAGCCCGTCCAGAAGCAGACCCGCGCCGGTCAGCGTACCCGTTTCAAGGCAATCGTCATCATCGGCGATTCCGAGGGCCATGTTGGTCTTGGTATCAAGACCTCCAAGGAAGTCGCGACTGCTATCCGCGCTGCCATCATCATCGCCAAGCTCAGCGTTATCCCCGTCCGTCGTGGTTACTGGGGCGCCAACCTTGGTACTCCTCACTCGCTCCCCACCAAGGAGAGCGGCAAGTGCGGCTCCGTCACTGTCCGCGTAAGTGCCCAGAAGCGCCCTCCTACGATGGCTAGGCCAGACGTGCTAACTCGACGTGCAGCTTATCCCCGCTCCCCGTGGTACCTCCCTCGTCGCCTCTCCCGCTGTCAAGCGTCTGCTCCAGCTCGCCGGTATCGAGGATGCCTACACTTCGTCGTCCGGCTCGACCAAGACCCTCGAGAACACCCTCAAGGCCACCTTCGCGGCTGTCTCCAACACATACGGCTTCCTTACGCCCAACCTGTGGAAGGAGACCAAGCTGATTCGCAGCCCTCTGGAGGAGTTCGCGGATACCCTGAGAGATGGCAAGCGTTATGCCAACTAAGGTGCTGTTTGAGGGTGATGCTCACTCAGCCGGAATGGAACTTTGGGGCGTCTGTGGATCTTTACTTGCATGGGCTCCGGCAACGGCATAGATTGAGGCGGTCTGGGCTTAGCAAGATCTGCCTGAATCAATTTGACGATTTGATCATGAACAACTCTCTGAAAAGTCCCCGCGGTGAATGTGTTGTCCCCGAGTTCTTATGAAGCCTGGCCGGTTGTCTGCAAGCCTCTGGCGCATCAGGGTGCTCCCCCGTGTATGCTCTCCGACCTTGTGCCCAAGCAGCTGATGACTTTTCACCCGCAGGATGGGTCGTGGAAGTTTGTGTTCCCCCATCCCACTGAAGAGTTGCCCCTTCCTCAACCAACCCCCTCGTTCCATCCATGGGGGCATGGTAACGGAATCCCGTGAAGGAAAGAACAACCCAGGCCCTGCGGCTAGTTGCCATCGTGTTCAATGCCAAAACTCGAATCATCTGCTTCCATGTCCTCCTCTCTACCTTGGTGATTCTCCTCAAGTTTTGGCCTCACATCGCCCACATCGTCTTTTTGGACCCCTGGTAGTTTTTGGCTTCGATAATTGGAACCAGTTTTGGCAACTTGGTTTTGGAGCTATATCACGTAGCCCATACACTTTCACGGGTTCTCGTTGGCAGCGGGCTTCCAACATGTCCCACGTCACTCGCTTCTTCACGCTCGCTCTCATCTGCTCCATCACTCTCGCATCGTTCACAGAGTCCGACAACTACATCTCGAACGTAACTACCGGCCTCGATAGCGGAACACAAGGGCTCTCCAACACAGAATGGGTGCCGCCAGGCAAAACGGCCGGTTTTCACGCACAACCACAGGGAATCCCTGGGTTGTCCGTGGGGGGTTTGCTCTCCTCCCTTCTTCACCCACCGCCCACCCCAGTTGCCGCCCTACCGCCTGCCAGTCAACAACTAGCAGCTACAGCAAATACGGCACAAGTTGGGCAAAGTGGTGGGGATGGAGGGCTTGGAGCTTTGATATCGGTCCTCGGCGCTATCTTGAACCCGCAACCGAGCCCTGCGGATGCCGCCCCGTCTGCTTCGAACCCGAGTGGTGGGCTCCCGGCAGTCCCTATTCCACTCGATCCCCTTGTCTCGGCCCTTTCGAGCATCCTCTCTTTTGCCTCTCCTCAAAACCCGCCAGCCCCAGGGGGGAATGGCTTACTTCCGCCTGCCGTTCCAAGCTTGATCCCGACGCCAGGTGGAGGACTGTCACTCCAGCCGGCCTTACCATCTGTCACTTTGCCCCTACCTGGAATTACCGATGTGACTCCGGCAATCACTGTGGGGGCATCGCCGACACCAGGATTGGCGCCCTTGCTTACAGCAGCTTCGCTGCCTATCTCGGACATTCCAGCATTAATCTCAGAGATCACGTCCCAGGCTGGATCCCTATCAGCCATCATCGCTTCAGAGATTGCCTCTCTTACCAACCAAGTATTCTCGGCGGCTTCGGAAATCCTAACGGAAGTACCAGTCCTAAGCATCGAGCTTCCCAGCCTCACCATTGCTGTTCCAGTCCCAACTGGCCTTCTTTCCGACCTCTCCAACGGGCCACTTCCTACTGATGTGCCTCTGTCGCAACTGGCCGCAACGTTGTCTGACATTGTTGGTCCTGGAAACGCAGGGCTAGTGAGCTCTATTGTTGGGGCCGTTGTGTCGACATTGGACAACATAGTCCTGAGCAGTCAGGTGAGCAATCTGATAAGTGAAGCAACGGTAGCCGCCGGTGCCATGCTCTCGGCCGTCACCCAGGAATAGTGCTCCAGGGTCTCGATGATAGGGCAGTCTATCGTCACTGTGTCGGTTCCATGCAGCTCTGCTGCTACATCTGAAATGCCAGCATCTACAACCGGCCCGTTGTCGTCATTTTCACCTCTGGATTCAGCAACGGAAGTCCTTACCCCAGTTGAGACTATCACACTCCTTTCCTCTATCTCCGGAACCATGTCACCCGTCTTAACTCTGACGCTACTTTCGTCCGTGTTGGAAACGATAACTACTACCCCATCGGCTGTGCTCGCATCTAGCTCCGGTACCGAGAGCACTGTCGCAACTCTCACATCGGCTTCGTCTCCGCCGGGAAGCACTCGGACCACTGCTGCTCCCGCGGGTACTTCCCAAGTTACTACTTCCATTGGTAAGGCATCTTCGAAGGTCCGCCACTCACATTTGCTAACACAAATTACAGCACCGGCCCAGATCTCGCAGACACCCACACAGGGAGCGAGCACAGGACAACCAAGTGCTTCAGTATCAATCTCCACACAGTTGGTGACAGTCACTGCTATCCAGACCAGTGTGGTAACGGCTTGTCCCGGGGCTCACTCGTATGCTCCTCGCCTCTTGTGTCATGGCAATGATTCTTTCTAACAAGACTTGCAGAGGTTCAAGCTCTCTAATTTCTTCAACACACACTTGTCTTGATAGTACCCTTTCTTCTCCGGTGGCTGGCCAAACTTCGCCACCAGGGAACGGAGGTATCAAGGGGCCATGTCCAGGAAAGGGGTACACATGCGAGGACTGTTTGGACGGATGGTTCTGCCCACCGCCTCAAACCCCAGCTTTACCGGCCCCATGTGGGGCTGGCTGGCCTTGCTATCACTGTCCTGGTGGATGGTTTTGTGTCCCATCGCCTACTCTTCTCCCCACTACGGTTACGGTATGCCCAGACTCGCCTGTAAGAGATGCCGTCCCCAGAGAGCCCGAAACAAAAAGAACCAAAATCACACTCACTTCAATAACTGTTGTGGCGGCCCGTTCAGAAGCTACCCCGACCGAGATTCTCCATCCTGCTGTTGCTGATTGGAGCTATGGTGGTTGCTATAAAGATGATGCAGGCCGATCACTCAAGGACTCTTCGATCACGGGTCCAATCAGTGGTGGGATGACAACGGAGATATGTGTTATATTCTGCCACAGTCAAGGATTCACATTAGCAGGCACTAAGGACGCTTTCCAGTGCTTCTGTGGCACTCGCTTGATGGACTCTTGGCTTGTTGATGATTCAGATTGCGACAGACCTTGCAACGGTGACTCGTCTCAGTTCTGCGGTGGCAGCGGAGCCCTGAGCCTATGGAGCCCTGACGGTAAGGTCCCCAAGGGTATCAGCCCCGAGCGGCAGTTTGTGATGCCGGTGCCCAGCCCTGGTCAGACAGAGATGCCACTCGCCACGGGAGGATTGCGTCAGATGGTAGTGAAAGTAACGACAGCAGTGGAGGTATGGCCAGCCGCGCCAACAACCGAGAACCGGACTACCCGACTCAGGATGTATTCTGTTGGGGACGACCTTGGAGTTGATCCAGGAGATTTCAATCGGATCAATGTGGACGATATCGCATCCACTGTGCATGCTATCGTCTCGGCCGCTATGCAAGAGGCTCACGCGATTGCGGCTTCGGAGGTTGCGAGAGCAAACTCAATGATTGCAGGAGCTAGGGCTGTTGTCGGCAAGGGGTTCGACAGCATGTCTGATGATCTGAACGCAGTCGTTGCACAAGCGTTCCCAGAAAGAGTCGCTTGGACGACATGTAGCACGACGATAACAATATGCAGCACCACCACAGCTTTTACTACAACTGACGCTTCGTTGAGCACACCTGCTGCTGAAAGTGGAATGCAGCCAACTTCTTCGGAAACATCTCCGATTTTGTCAAGCTCAGGGACGCCTTCATCAGCACCCTCAGTGGAGCCATCGGGGACGGCCGGTGCAGCCCCACAAAGACAGTCGCCAACATCTCCAACCAAATCAACGACACCAGGTGCCCCTTCATCTTCTCCACCTTTGGCAAGCCCCTTAAATCCACAACCCTCTGGTTCAACGGCAGATATAGCATCTAGACCAAGCAGCCCGGCTGGAACTGGAAGTGCCCTGCCGTCCGGCTCCTCTTTTCCCTCTGGTTCTTCGGGAGCGACCCCCTCGACCTCGATTACACCAAGCCTAGGATCTACGACCTCTGTGCAGAGCTTAGGACCAGTAAATCCCACGGGCACCGCTGGGGCAGCTCCAGTTCCCAACAACCCTCCTGGACAGCCGACTACTCCTTCCTCTGTTCCTCCGTCTCCATCACAGCATCCGACATCACCGTCCCCAGCCAGTCCAGATGCTACAGGCGGGGGAAAGCCGATTCCTGGGAGCAGTGTACCCCCGGTGCCGACGTACCTCGTATCCACAGTAGCCAGAAGCGCGGCAAATCCATTGCGAGAAGCTCGGTCATTCTTTGCCTAGGTAGGCCACCGGCTTCTCCGCGGAGAAGTAGCCGGAGAAATAGCAGAAACATCATATTGAGACGGAAGTGGTCATGATGTATATTCAGTTGACGGATCTTGGAATGAGCCGGCATAGCAGTGGGAGGGTGTCCAGGCACGTTTTATGATGTTGTTCCTCGCAAAGAAGCATTTATTGGGCTGGTGGTCATGTAATACGATGACTAGTCTGGGATTTTTTTGGACTGCTTCATACGTCAGGGCAGTATGTCAGAGTGTTGTGTAGTTTTCTTTGTCCATGATAGTTATCTTACCGACCAAGGTGCTACGAAGGGTCTTAAAGCAGCTGTTCTAATCTTGAGGAGAGTTTCTAAGCATCGAGATTGTTCCTCTGGGATTTCCAGCCAGGCTCCGGGAACCACAGACATGCAACGTTTGGAGTTTGGTGCGCTTGGGCTGTGGCTATGCTCACAAACAAGTACATGGAGGATAACGTATCTCCTGTATTCCCGAGTGCCCTTCCCGCTGCACATCCTACCCTGAGGTTGCGTGAGTGAAACAGCCGGTGACGCACCTGGCCGACACACAGACGGAGAGAAACAGGCGTGTAGATAGATTACACATAATTGCGCCGGAACAGGTCACCTTACCTTTCGGGATATTCTCCTATTTGAAGACACAGTCTTGCGTGGTTGGTGATAGAGAATCCACCAAGCGAGAACAGCATGCGGTGTCACATAGCTTATGGTCTTATATATGGAGAGGACGAGCGGCAGGTAAATTCGTGTTGTACCGTCCGGCAGGGTTCCATTTTTGCCGGCAGGATGGCGTTCCAGGAGTATACTCAAAAGGGAGGGTAGGGGGGTTGGCCTCTCGGGTGAGAGAGCTTGGCACGCAATCAAGCTTCGCGGGTATGTCGGCACGGTTGGCGACCGTGTGGTTTTTTAATTGCTCTGAACCGGGCCTCGAAAGTAGGAGACGAGAGGGGGACGGGATATGGACCGTCTGCCGACGTCACATCATGGCTATGCGGTGAAGACATGGTGAACGATCTGAGGTTCTTCGGGGTGGAACACGCCAATTTTTTTCAGGCTCAGAGAAAGACGTGAGATTTGCGATGGAGAGTGTTGATTTTTTGGAAGGGAGGAGTGTCTGGGTGTAAGAAACGGGCGGTAAGCCGGGTTATGCGGTGTTGATAGCCTCGATGGTGGTGTAAGTCAAAGCACGAAACCCCGCGATCTAGAATCTCCGCGGACAACCACTTGGTGTCGCGGAGCCGTTGAGCTACAAACAATCCCCGCAGAATGTAGTTGGTCGGTCGGATAAAAGGAGGCTAAAGATGGGACGCGTTCTCCTTGGGGAAAGAAAAACCGTAGATCGAATGAAAGCCTCCTCGACCTCCACAGCTCAGACCGATGGGTATACCGGGGGTGGACCCCGGCCACGGGGATCACGACAAGTCCGGTTGCCCAGCGGGACAGCGCTCTGTCTCGCTTTCGTATAGACGGACGTGGTCTGAGATGGCTGTTTCTGGAGAAGGTAAGAAATGCCAGGTCGGGAATAAGTAGCTTGCGGCTCGGACAAGCTTTCTCTCAGGCCACGTTGGACCCCAAGAAGGGCGCGAATATGTGCGCAGTCTCGGCGGCATCAAGCGATACGACGTATCGAGTTAGGAGCGGCACGAAATGGCGACAAACCGAGGTAGGAACCGGTCAGAGAGGGGTGTGGAGATCGCACGAATGGAAGCGTCAGTAACCGAAGTCGGTCGGGGCCTCTGTCGTCCATCGAAATTCGAAACCCCGGGCCCCATCACCTCAATGCGGGAGGGAAATAAAACGGCTTGGAAAGCTAGGCATTTGCGGGGGAGTCGAGCCGGCTGATGATTAGTGAGGCTCGACGGAAGCCGCCGCCTCAACAGCAGAGGATCGATCCACATTGCCCAGCTAATGCAATTAAGGCATGTCCCAGCGAGCACGGATACACGAATACATCAGACGACACGCAACGGTAAATATGTTGTTGGGGGTGTGTTGGCCCGCTACTAACTAGACATTGATGACGAAGAATTTGTTTCCTTCCTAGTCCTCCGCGAGGTCGACGATCGTCTGTCAAAGGGGTTGCGCCAGTACGATTCTGGACAGGTGATGTCAGTGATGACGATACAACCGTAAGTTGAAGAGAGGCTAGTCAATTGGGGTCTTGAGGGGATAAGTTTCTCCAATTGTGCCTGGTTGGAGATGCCCATAATTTTTGCTGTAAAATATTGGAGACTTTGGATTATAAATCGGAGAAATTTGTTCTCATGCGGGCAGTGAACAGGGTAAGGCAAGCGTATCGTGATTCCCCTCTTTCAACGACTCGCGACACTTGACGGGCGCAGTCTGTTCCATGGATGTGGTGGAGGAAAAAAGCCAAGAGATGTCCAACCCGGTCGTCCCTGCTCTGCCATGTGGTCCCGACGCCACAATCCCGCGCCTGGAGACGCACTGTCCAACCAATATCTCTTGGCGCCTTGGCCCGCCCCTCAGTGCCTCGACGGCGCCTTGACCCAGAAATTCAGGGAATTTTGCAACTGGCAACAATGCCCTACCCAACTGTCGAGCTGGCGCCGCACATCGATCTCGACTCGCATCAGTCCTGGCTCTATGGGGCTCTCTTATGAGAAGCTCCCGTGACCCCCGGCTCTGACTGTTGCTTCATGCGAGCTTTACGCATGCTGATTGGCTTTGACAGCGCCGCCTCCTCGACCAGAGGACAGCCATCTGCCGCTCAGAGTCAGGACACTGCCCGGTACCATCGACATAGTTCACCCAACACCACGCGGGATTTCGATATGTATCTTTGTTTTTATATGCTCCGATAGAGCGTAAATGCAAGGTGTCGCCGCACATACGCTGCTCGAACAGGGTGGAGGGAAAGTTACCTAGGCAACCATTGTTGCCAGAGGGCACAATACTAATACCGCTCAGCGGCCCAGACACAGACAGCCAAGCAACTCCTCCCCAAACCCCAGACATGAGTGGGATCTGGTCCGCAGCAAACCCAGAGATAAAGGGAACGGGCCAGAACGATGGCCCGTGAACGACGGAGGAGTCTTCGTGCTTAAGCAAGCATGGAGCTACCTGTCGGAGTGGTGGATGGCTATCGTGGGCTCCATAAGAACTCTCGAATCCCGGCCCTTGAAAGTTGGAGACTGGCTTACACCGCATATGTGTGCGCCCACTGGAGGAATCACCAACATTTCTTTTAACAATTTCCAGGGTATCGTACCAGAGCGGCTCCATCGCAGCATGTCCAAGGCGAATTATGCAAGTGCAAAGACAAGAAAAGAAACGCATGATGGCTAGTAGCCTACGGCGTCTAGTTTCATGGACAACTTGGCACCTCGAAATAAGCAACTACCTCCATGCCGGACCTGCGGATCCCCCGATTGCGTAACCTGCCATGTCTTCAGCTTGTCACTCCACACTGCATGCGCTTCCCGCCCCTCTTTTTGGACAGGCAAATCCATCCACCGCCCATGTTCAGCAGCAGCGTGTGGAGGCCATCTATGGCCGTCATTTCGGCTCATACTCCGCCCCCGGCCAGACCTTGTTGCTCTGGATGGTAAAAATGCGGAGAAGTATTCATGCGAGACAGCGCTGTATCGCAGGCCTCAGAGTGGCACATGCATCTGCTGAGCACCTGGTTAATGTCGGCTCCCCCTGCCCTGCCTCTGGTTCATCTGTACCCCATCTTGACCATGGGTTCATCCCCCTCATTGGAAACCCCGACTCCGTAATAAGCAATGTTCTGAGGGTTCCATTCTGCCCGTTGATCATCCATCTCGTCCTATATGAAGCTGTCCCCCTCCCCTTCTCTCCGTTCCCGAAACATAGCGTTTCGTATTGCTCGAACCCCAGGCAACCTTTGAGCAACAGCCTTGTCTCATCCATCCACCCACTTACATCAACCTCGCGACCTCCACCAGCCCCAATGGCTGAACAACAGTTGAACCCCAACCTGGGTGCCGAGAAGGACTTTGGGCAGACCACAGGTCTGGCCACGGCACCCAATGGTACCAACAACAACCCCAACGCACACGTTCGGGCCACGCACCCGCGGGATTACCACAACCCGATGGCTTTCATCCATGAGGATAGCGACCGCCGACTGCCAGCCTTCGGTGGTGAGTTCCAGCCCGGTTTATACAGGTCGGTCGAGGCGCGCAAGTTCGCCAACCCGGCACCGCTGGGCCTCAGCGCCTTTGCCCTCACAACATTCGTCCTCTCGGCTGTCAACTTGAACGTTCGCGGTGTATCTGCACCTAACATCGCCGTGCCCCTTGCATTGGGCTATGGGGGTCTTGTTCAGCTGCTCGCTGGCATGTGGTGAGTCTTGAAAGGTAGCGTTGACTTTGACGTATATTCTCGCTAACAAAAACCTAGGGAAATGGCCGTGGGTAACACATTCGGTGCCACTGCGCTCTCTTCATACGGCGGGTTCTGGATCGCCTACGGCATTCTACTCACACCAAACTGGAATATTCTCGGCAAGGGCGGGCCTTACATGACCGAGGCGACCATAGCGGTCGACCCGAAGATGGGCGAGTCGGCCGTTGGCTTCTTCTTGACGGGCTGGCTCATCTTCACCACAATCCTGCTGTTGTGTACGCTGCGATCAACGGTCATGTTCTTCATGCTATTCTTCACTCTCGACCTGGCCTTCCTGATGCTCGCCTGCGGCGCATTTGCGAACGACAACAACGCCATGGAAGCAGCGCACAAGCTCACGCAAGCGGGCGGTGGCTTCGGAATGCTAGCCGCCTTCCTCGCTTGGTACAACGCCTTTGCCGGTATTGCCGATAGCAGGTGAGTAACGACGGCCCCTTCCCGTCTCTTTTTTTTCGCCCCTCTCGTGCCCCTCCAGAGTGCAAATTTCTGGTGTGTGGTTGTGGTGCATGGGTCTTGGTGTGTGGGCTGCATTGCCAAGCACCGATCGTGCGCCACCTCCGTCAGGCCAAGAAAATGCCCAGAAAACGTCCCGCCAAATCAGCGACGCAGAGGACTTTGCGCTAACAATATCCACAACAGTAACTCGCTATTCCTCATCCCCGTCTTCCACTTCCCGTGGTCTGAGAAGGG